>ERZ1026878.172-NODE-172-length-54471-cov-6.830969_pt1 | contig 54471 bp, 52 predicted proteins | sample MGYA00380169_ERZ1026878 | MGnify/ENA primary metagenome ERZ1026878 (study PRJEB33269, sample SAMEA4719805) | human gut metagenome | biome: human-associated habitat; feature: organic feature; material: feces | place: Cameroon | collected 2013-10 ...
GTTAGTCGTCAGCCGTTGACTTTAAACACAGCTGCTCACCCCGACCCTCTCCCACGGGAGAGGGAGCAAACATTAAAAACGGTAACCTACGGGTTACCGTTTTGCTTTTACCTCAGGGCATTTTTCTTTTTCTTCTCTGTGTTTTAGCTCGCACTTTTTCGTTTCCCTGATTGGCTGAATGTAAAAAAATGGTTAAGACTATTATCAGGTCAGACCACTTAACGTTTGCGAAAATTTTTTACAGGGGAGTGTTATGAGTCAGGCATTACCGCTTATTACCCGTCAGGGCGATCGTATTGCCATCGTCAGTGGGTTGCGCACGCCATTTGCTCGTCAGGCTACGGCGTTTCACGGCATACCGGCTGTTGACCTGGGGAAAATGGTAGTGGGGGAGATGCTGGCTCGCAGCGAAATTCCGCCTGAGGTCATCGAACAACTGGTTTTCGGCCAGGTAGTGCAGATGCCGGAAGCCCCCAATATTGCACGAGAAATTGTTCTCGGGACCGGGATGAACGTTCATACCGATGCCTACAGCGTCAGCCGCGCCTGTGCAACCAGTTTCCAGGCCGTGGCTAACGTCGCAGAAAGCCTGATGGCGGGTACGATCCGCGCCGGGATTGCAGGTGGGGCGGACTCCTCTTCGGTACTGCCGATTGGGGTCAGCAAAAAGCTGGCGCGCATCCTGGTGGATGCCAACAAAGCCCGCACGACCGGGCAGAAACTGAAACTTTTCTCGCGTTTACGCCTGCGCGATCTCCTGCCTGTGCCACCTGCCGTCGCGGAATACTCCACCGGCCTGCGCATGGGCGATACCGCCGAGCAGATGGCCAAAACGTACGGCATTACCCGCGAACAGCAGGATGCCCTGGCGCATCGTTCACATCAGCTTGCGGCAAAAGCCTGGTCGGAAGGGAAACTCACCGACGAGGTCATGACCGCCTATATTCCTCCTTTCCGTGAACCGCTCGCGGAGGATAACAATATTCGCGGCACCTCGACGCTGGCGGATTACGCAAAACTGCGCCCAGCATTTGACCGTAAACACGGTACGGTAACGGCGGCTAACAGTACGCCACTGACGGACGGGGCCGCGGCCGTGATCCTGATGACCGAATCCCGCGCGAAAGAGCTTGGGATCACGCCTCTGGGCTATTTACGCAGCTATGCTTTCACCGCCATTGATGTCTGGCAGGACATGCTGCTGGGCCCGGCATGGTCCACGCCGCTGGCGCTGGATCGCGCGGGGCTGACGCTGGCGGATTTAACCCTGATTGACATGCACGAAGCGTTTGCCGCGCAAACCCTGGCTAACGTACAGCTGCTGGCAAGCGAGCGTTTTGCGCGCGACGTGCTGGGCCGCGCGCACGCCACCGGTGAAGTGGACCAGAGTAAATTCAACGTGCTGGGGGGCTCCATTGCCTACGGTCATCCGTTTGCGGCGACCGGGGCAAGGATGATCACCCAGACACTCCATGAGTTACGCCGTCGTGGCGGCGGTTTTGGTCTCGTCACCGCCTGTGCGGCGGGCGGGCTGGGCGCAGCAATGGTTCTGGAGGCTGAATAATGGAAATGACATCTGCATTTAACCTGACAGTTCGCCTCGATAACGTCGCTGTGATAACCATTGATGTCCCTGATGAAAAGATGAATACCCTGAAGGCCGAGTTTGGCACTCAGGTGCGCGTGATGCTAAAGCAGATCCGCGAAAACAAGGCCATTCGCGGTCTGGTATTTATCTCTGCTAAGCCGGATAACTTTATTGCCGGGGCCGACATTAACATGATCGCCCGGGCGCAAAGCGCGCTGGATGCTGAAGAGCTGGCGCGTCAGGGCCAGCAGGTGATGGCGGAGATCAACAGCCTGCCAATCCCGGTTATTGCTGCGATCCACGGCGCGTGTCTGGGCGGTGGGCTGGAGCTGGCGCTGGCCTGCCACAGCCGCATCTGTACCGACGATGCGAAAACCGTTTTAGGCCTTCCTGAAGTGCAGCTTGGCCTGCTGCCTGGCTCTGGCGGAACGCAGCGTCTGCCGCGCCTGGTGGGCGTCAGCACGGCGCTGGAGATGATCTTAACCGGTAAGCAGTTACGTGCTCGCCAGGCGCTAAAAGCCGGTCTGGTAGATGACGTCGTGCCGCACGCCATTTTGCTGGAGGCCGCCGTTGAGCTTGCGCTGAAAGGACGTCAGGCAAAACGTCCTCAGCCGGTACGCGAGCGCGTGCTCGCCGGGCCACTGGGGAGAACGCTGCTGTTCAGGATGGTGGGCAAAAAGACCGAACAGAAAACCAAAGGTAACTATCCGGCGGCAAAGCGGATCCTGGAGGTTATTGAAACCGGGCTGTCCCAGGGAACCAGTAGCGGCTATGCCGCTGAGGCCAAAGCCTTTGGCGAACTGGCGATGACGCCACAGTCACAGGCATTGCGCAGCATCTTCTTCGCCAGCACCGACGTGAAAAAAGATCCCGGCAGCGAGGCGCAACCCGCGCCGCTGCATGCCATTGGCGTGCTGGGCGGCGGCCTTATGGGCGGCGGTATCTCTTTTGTTACCGCAAGCAAAGGCAAATTGCCTGTAAGGATCAAAGACATCTCTGCGAAAGGGATCAACCACGCGCTGCAGTACAGCTGGCAGAACCTTGATCAAAAGGTAAAACGTCGCCATATCAGAGCCAGCGAGCGTGATAAAACCCTGGCGTTGATCTCCGGCACGACGGATTACCGCGGTTTTGCCCACCGCGATGTCGTGATTGAAGCCGTGTTTGAAGACCTGGCGCTTAAGCAGCAAATGGTCGCTGACGTTGAGCAATATTGCGCGCCGCATACCATTTTCGCCTCAAACACATCGTCTTTACCGATTGGCGATATTGCGGCAAAGGCCGGGCGTCCGGAGCAGGTGATAGGCCTGCACTTTTTCAGCCCGGTAGAAAAAATGCCGCTGGTAGAGGTGATCCCGCATGCCGCAACCAGCCCGCAAACCATCGCCACCGTCGTGAAACTGGCCAAAATGCAGGGTAAGACGCCGATCGTCGTCGCGGACAAAGCCGGTTTTTACGTCAACCGCATTCTGGCACCCTATATTAATGAAGCGATGCGGCTGCTGACGGAAGGCGAGAAAATCGAGCATGTCGACGAGGCGCTGGTGAAGTTTGGTTTCCCCGTTGGCCCAATCCAACTTTTGGATGAGGTGGGAATAGACACCGGCACTAAAATTATACCTGTGCTGGAAGCAGCCTATGGAGATCGTTTTAGTCCACCTGCAAACATTGTTTCTGCAATTTTGAAGGACGATCGCAAAGGCAGAAAAAATGAACGCGGTTTCTATCTTTACGGCGCGAAAGGGCGTAAAAGCAGAAAACAGGTCGACCCTTCGGTTTATGGGCTTATTTCGACCACCGGTAAGGGAAAATTGTCCACCGTTCAGTGTGCTGAACGCTGCGTGATGATGATGCTCAATGAAGCGGCGCGCTGCTTCGGTGAGCAGGTGATCAAGAGCGCGCGCGATGGCGACATCGGCGCGGTATTTGGCATAGGTTTCCCGCCGTTTCTTGGCGGCCCGTTCCGTTACATGGATACGCTCGGCGCGGGTGAAGTGGTTGCAATCCTGCAACGTCTGGCTTCGCAATATGGCCCCCGGTTTACACCGTGTGACGAATTATTGCAGATGGCGGAGCGGAGCCAGACATTTTGGCCCGCAAGGGAAACTGACCTCGTAAACTGAGGTCAAAGAAGGGTAAATCCTGAAGTGAATGAACCTGTTCTGGCGATTTTGTAAACAGAGATTGACTATACTTACGCCATTGAGGTAAAAAACAGCGTTTCATTCACCGAATGGATCAGGCACAATGCCCGGCCATCGGGTTTTCTACCTCTCAGCATTTATCGCGGGTAGTTAACGCCGGTGATTCTGGTTAACAAAAGCGGTGCAATATGCAAGTTTTTATCATGCGTCACGGCGACGCGGCACTCGATGCCGCCAGTGACTCAGTACGTCCTTTGACCGTCTGTGGCTGCGACGAATCTCGTCTGATGGCCACCTGGCTTAAAGGTCAAAAAGTGGACATCGAACGCGTTCTGGTGAGTCCGTTCCTGCGTGCAGAACAGACGCTGGAAGTGGTGGGGGAGTGTATGAACCTGCCAGCCAGTGTGGATGTTCTCCCTGAACTCACCCCATGTGGCGATGTCGGCCTTGTCAGTGCTTATCTTCAGGCGCTGTGCAATGAAGGTGTCGCCTCCGCGCTGGTCATTTCCCACCTGCCACTGGTTGGCTATCTGGTATCTGAACTGTGCCCGGGCGAAACCCCGCCGATGTTCACGACATCTGCCATTGCCAATGTTTCTCTCGACGAAACGGGTAAAGGTGTCTTCAACTGGCAAATGAGTCCGTGCAACCTGAAGATGGCAAAAGCCATCTGACGTGACGTGCGATAACGCGGGGGCGCAAACTTTGCCTCCCGCCGTGCTGTCAGGGTAATTCTGGCGGTTGCCACTCTTCCACTTCAACCAACACCAGTAATGCGGCATCACCGCCGTACTCTTTGGGTGCCTGATGAAATGCCATCACGTGTGGATGCTGAGCCAGCCACAGCGGTGTCTGTTGCTTCAGAATATGTTTACCGTGGCCATGCATCACGCAGGCGCAAAACACATGTTCGCGGCGACAGGCTGCGATCAGTGCGCCCAACTCTTGTTTGGCCTGCATCTGCGTTAATCCGTGCAGATCGAGAAACAGCTCAGGCGAATAATCCCCACGGCGTAATTTTTTCAGCTCAAAATGGCTGACGTCTTCACGTACATACTTCACAGCCCCTTGCGTGTTGAGCAGTGGCTGAAATTCATCTGAAAAATAGTGGCTGTTATCGGCCTGCTCCTGCAACAGTCTTTTGACCGGCACCTCGGAGATTTTCTTGCGCATCGGACGGTGGACGAGGGTGTCCTGCTTGATTTGGCGCGTTCCGGTCATCAGCTGGCGGAAGAGCGCCTGATCCTCCTCGCTGAGCGATGTTTTCTTTTTCATTCGTCATTCTCATCTCGTATTTCCAATAGTGTACCCGACTAAACGCATTTTTTAACCTCAAGCGCGACGCGTCATTGCTGATTTATCGCCGTCTTCATGGCAAACTAGCCGCCGAAAATTATGCGAGCATGCCCTGGAGGAAAGAGTGGATAAAATATTTGTCGATGAAGCAGTAAACGAGCTGCATACCATACAGGACATGTTGCGCTGGTCGGTTAGCCGCTTCAGCGCTGCCAATATCTGGTACGGTCACGGTACCGATAACCCGTGGGATGAGGCCGTGCAGCTGGTACTGCCATCCCTCTACCTGCCACTGGATATTCCGGAAGACATGCGCACCGCGCGTCTGACCTCCAGCGAAAAACACCGTATCGTTGAGCGCGTGATCCGCCGCGTGAACGAGCGTATTCCGGTCGCCTACCTGACCAACAAAGCCTGGTTCTGCGGCCACGAGTTCTATGTCGATGAACGCGTGCTGGTGCCGCGCTCGCCGATTGGCGAGCTGATCAACAACCACTTTGAAGGCCTGATCGGCCATCAGCCGCAGCACATTCTGGATATGTGTACCGGCAGCGGCTGCATTGCCATTGCCTGCGCTTACGCCTTCCCGGAAGCGGAAGTGGACGCCGTCGATATCTCCACCGACGCGCTGGCCGTGACCGAGCACAACATTGAAGAGCACGGCCTGATCCATCACGTTACGCCAATTCGCTCTGACCTGTTCCGCGACCTGCCGACGCTGCAGTACGATCTGATCGTCACCAACCCGCCGTACGTTGATGCGGAAGATATGTCCGATCTGCCAAGTGAATATCGTCACGAGCCGGAGCTGGGCCTGGCGTCAGGCTCTGACGGCCTGAAGTTGACCCGTCGCATTCTGGCCTGCGCGCCGGATTATCTCACCGACGACGGCGTTCTGATTTGTGAAGTGGGCAACAGCATGGTACATCTGATAGAGCAGTACCCGGATGTGCCGTTCACCTGGCTTGAGTTCGACAACGGCGGTGACGGCGTCTTTATGCTGACCAAAGCGCAGCTGCTCGACGCGCGCGAACACTTCAGCATCTATAAAGATTAATCCAGCGGGCTTCGGCCCGTTTCACAACGCTCAAACACAAACAACAACATCGGAGCCGTGATGGCAGGAAACAGTATTGGACAGGTATTCCGGGTGACCACGTTTGGTGAGTCGCACGGGCTGGCACTGGGCTGTATCGTTGATGGCGTACCGCCAGGTATAGAACTGACCGAAGCAGATTTACAGCACGACCTTGACCGTCGTCGTCCGGGCACCTCTCGCTACACCACGCAGCGTCGCGAGCCGGACCAGGTCAAAATTCTCTCCGGCGTTTTTGAAGGCCGCACCACCGGCACCAGCATTGGTCTGCTGATCGAAAATACCGATCAGCGCTCCCAGGACTACGGCGCCATCAAAGACGTCTTCCGTCCGGGCCACGCTGATTACACCTACGAACAAAAATACGGCTTTCGCGACTATCGCGGCGGCGGACGCTCATCGGCGCGCGAAACCGCGATGCGCGTGGCGGCAGGGGCCATTGCCAAGAAATACCTGCAGCAGAAATTTGGCATCGTTATTCGCGGCTGTCTGACCCAGATGGGCGACATTCCGCTGGCGATCAAAGACTGGGATCAGGTCGAGCAAAACCCGTTCTTCTGTGCGGACGCCGACAAGCTTGAAGCGCTGGATGAACTGATGCGCGGCCTGAAGAAAGAGGGCGACTCCATTGGCGCGAAAGTGACCGTGGTGGCCGATGGCGTCCCGGCGGGCTGGGGCGAGCCGGTATTTGACCGCCTCGACGCCGACATCGCTCACGCGCTGATGAGCATCAACGCGGTGAAGGGCGTTGAGATTGGCGACGGTTTTGACGTGGTATCCCTGCGCGGCAGCCAGAACCGCGATGAAATTACTGCACAGGGCTTCCAGAGCAACCACGCGGGCGGCATTCTGGGCGGGATCAGCAGCGGGCAGCAGATTATTGCCAATATCGCGCTGAAGCCAACCTCCAGCATTACCGTGCCGGGCCACACGATTAACCGCGATGGCGAAGAAGTTGAGATGATCACCAAAGGACGTCACGATCCGTGCGTGGGGATCCGCGCGGTGCCGATCGCAGAAGCGATGCTGGCGATCGTGCTGATGGATCACTTCCTGCGCCAGCGCGCGCAGAACGCGGATGTGACGACCACCATTCCACGCTGGTAAACATGAAAAAAACCGCAATTGCTCTGCTGGCGCTGCTGGCCAGTGGAGCCAGTCTGGCCGCGACGCCATGGCAAAAAATCACCCACCCGGTGGCGGGGAGCGCCCAGTCTATTGGCGCTTTTTCGAACGGATGTATCGTCGGTGCACAGGAGTTACCTCTGCAGTCCGATACCTACCAGGTGATGCGTACCGATCAGCGACGCTATTTCGGCCACCCGGACCTGGTGCTGTTCATCCAGCGTCTGGGAAATCAGGTGCATAACCTGGGGCTGGGCACGATGCTGATTGGCGATATGGGGATGCCTGCCGGCGGTCGTTTTAACGGTGGACACGCCAGTCACCAGACCGGACTGGATGTCGATATCTTCCTGCAGCTGCCGAAAGCGCGCTGGAGTTCAGCCCAGTTGCTGAAACCGCAGGCGCTGGATCTGGTGTCGAGCGACGGTAAGCGCGTTGTGCCCTCACTGTGGACGCCGGATATCTTCAGCCTGATTAAGCTGGCGGCAAAAGATAACGACGTTACGCGGATCTTCGTCAACCCGGCTATCAAGCAACAGCTGTGCCTCGATGAGGGAACCGATCGCGACTGGTTGCGCAAAGTGCGCCCGTGGTTCCAGCATCGCGCCCACATGCACGTTCGTCTGCGTTGCCCGGCAAACAGCCTGGAATGTGAAGATCAGCCGTTGCCTCCGCCAGGCGATGGCTGTGGTGCGGAACTGCAAAGCTGGTTTGAACCGGCAAAACCTGGAACCTCTAAGCCTGAGAAGAAGACACCGCCTCCGTTGCCGCCTTCCTGCCAGGCGCTACTGGATGAGCATGTACTTTAATGGATAATTTCGTCGATCTGTTTATGGTGTCACCGCTGCTGCTGGTGGTGCTGTTCTTTGTGGCTATGCTGGCCGGTTTCATTGATGCCCTTGCGGGCGGGGGCGGGTTGTTAACCGTACCCGCGCTGCTGGCGGCGGGCATGAGTCCGGCGCAGGCGCTGGCGACCAACAAGCTGCAGGCCTGCGGCGGCTCGCTTTCCGCGTCGCTCTATTTTATTCGCCGTAAGGTCGTCAATCTTGCCGACCAGAAGCTCAATATTCTGATGACCTTTATCGGCTCGACGTCGGGCGCGCTGCTGGTTCAGCACGTGCAGTCCGATATTCTGCGCCAGATTCTGCCGGTTCTGGTCATCTGTATCGGCCTTTACTTCTTGCTGATGCCAAAGCTCGGGGAAGAAGATCGTCAGCGTCGTCTGCACGGTTTGCCCTTTGCCCTGATTGCCGGCGGCTGCGTGGGGTTCTACGACGGTTTCTTTGGTCCTGGCGCAGGCTCGTTTTACGCGCTGGCGTTTGTGACGCTGGCCGGGTTTAACCTCGCCAAATCTACCGCCCATGCCAAAGTGCTCAACGCCACCTCGAACGTCGGCGGCCTGCTGCTTTTTATCATTGGCGGCAAGGTCATCTGGGCAACCGGCTTTGTGATGATGGCAGGGCAGTTCCTCGGGGCGCGTGCAGGCTCGCGTCTGGTGTTAAGCAAAGGACAAAAACTGATTCGCCCGATGATCGTTATCGTCTCGGCGGTAATGAGCGCCAAACTGCTTTATGACAGCCATGGACAGGAGATCCTCACCTGGTTGGGGATGAACTAATGAACAGTACGCATAAATACGAACAGCTGATTGAGATTTTTGACGGCTGTTTTGCTGAAGATTTTAATACCCGTCTGATTAAAGGCGACGACGAACCGATCTATCTTCCTGCTGATGCCGAGGTTCCGTATCACCGTATCGTGTTCGCGCACGGCTTCTACGCCAGCGGTCTGCACGAGATTTCGCACTGGTGCATCGCAGGGAAAGCGCGTCGCGAACTGGTGGATTTCGGTTACTGGTACTGCCCGGACGGACGTGACGCCGCTACGCAGGGGCAGTTTGAAGATGTGGAAGTGAAACCGCAGGCGCTGGAGTGGCTGTTCTGCGTGGCGGCGGGTTTCCCGTTCAACGTCAGCTGCGACAACCTTGAAGGCGACTTCGAGCCGGACCGTATTGTTTTCCAGCGCCGCGTACACGCGCAGGTGATGACATATCTTGAGAACGGCATTCCGGAACGTCCGGCACGCTTAATCAAGGCTTTACAGAATTATTACCACACGCCGGAGATCACGGCGGAATGCTTCCCTTGGCCGGAAGATCTTTAACAGAGGAAAGAAGATGATCGCAGAATTTGAATCACGCATTCTGGCGTTAATTGATGACATGGTGGAACACGCCAGCGATGATGAGCTGTTCGCCAGCGGTTATCTGCGTGGTCACCTGACGCTGGCTATTGCTGAGCTGGAGGCCGGGGACGATCACTCTGCCGAGGCCGTTCACGATGAAGTCACCCGTAGTCTGGAGAAAGCTATTCAGGCAGGAGAACTCTCTCCGCGCGACCAGTCTCTGGTGCTGGGCATGTGGGATAATCTGTTCCAGCAGGCTAAACGCTAAGCCGCCTTCTCTTCCCTCTCCCCTTTGGGGAGAGGGTTAGGGTGAGGGGATTTGACCGCACTTTACTTAACCATTTTCCCCTTCAGCAGCTTCCGCACCCACAAGCGATTCGGATTCAGTCCCGCAAGCGTAACCCTGTCCAGCGGAAGCGGCTCGTCGCTCATTTGCGCGGCTAATACTTCAGCCAGCAGCGGTGCAGAACAGATCCCGCGCGAACCCAGCCCGCCCAGCATAAACAGTTCCGGGTAGACCGGTGAAGTCACTGCCGTTTCCTGATGTTCAGCCAGATCCGAATAGACCGCAAGCGTGGCGTCGTAGTCCGGCACGTTTCCCGCCATCGGCAGATGATCGCGGGTGGCACAGCGCACGCCGCAGCGCGCGTCTCCGGCACTGACGTCAACCGTTTTCGCCCACGCTGCATCCGGGAAACAGTCAACCAGGCGCTGACGGTTTTGCGCCTGATCCGCCTCACTGTAGCGCATATCCGTTTCGCCGCGATGATAGCTGGCCCCGATGCAGTGGTGACCGTTAGACGGATTCTGCGGCGTCAGGTAGCCGTCATAGCACAGCACCTGGCGCAGTTTGCCCAGCTCAGGCGTCGAAGGGATATGGCTCACCTGACCGCCGACCGGATACACCGGCAACGTCGCTGTCTGGATAAACTGGCTGATGTGGTGCCCGTTGGCGAGAACGACGCTGGCATGGTGCGCCGTGTTGCCATCGGCAAAATGCAGATCCCACTGTTCTGTCCGGCTGAGTGATTCCACGTTGTGGGCATAGTGCACCGTCAGTCCGCGCGACTGCGCCAGGGCAATGACCGCGGTGGTCAGTTCTGCCGGGCACAGCCAGCCGCCGAGGGGGTACTGAATGCCGCCGCAGTGCGTCTCTACGCCAGCGCTTTCTGCCACCTGCGGTGCGCTCAGCGGGCGGGCAATCTCGTCAGGCAGGCCCAGCGACAGCATTTGGGTGATTTTTTGCTGGCTCTTCTCATCCCAGGCGAGCTGCGTGACGCCGCACCAGTCGTGGTCGAATGCCACCGGAAGGGCGTCATACAGGCGACGGGCGAAGGTAAACGCCGCCGGGAAAAACTGGAACAGCGCCGGGTCATGCGCGCTTAAAAGCGGATAGAGCGCGCCCTGGCGGTTGCCGGAGGCGCCGTTTGCAGGCGCGTCGTCAGCACAGTAGAGCGTGACCTGCCAGCCACGGTGGATAAGCGCGAGCGAGAGCAGGGCACTGGCAATCCCCCCGCCAATGATGGCAACCTCACGGGATGCGCTGGCACGGCGCGCAAACCAGGGCGTGCTGGCCGGGATATCCAGCGAGTGCTCCATTCTGCCGACCAGCATGTCGCGCTTGCGGCCGAAACCTTTGGTCTTCTGCATGGTAAAGCCCGCCTCCTGCAACCCGCGGCGGACAAAGCCTGCCGAGGTGAAGGTGGCGAGCGTCGCGCCATCGCGCGCCAGTCGCGCCATCGCGTTAAACAGATGCTGGCTCCACATATCCGGGTTTTTGGCGGGAGCAAAGCCGTCAAGGAACCATGCGTCCACTTTCTGATTCATCGAATCATCAAGCTTGTCGGTCAGATCGTTGATGTCGCCCAGCCAGAGGTCCAGCGTGACGCGTCCACCGTCCAGAGTCAGGCGATGGCAGCCGCCGATGTGGGGCGGCCACTGCGCCTGAAGCTGCTCTGCCCAGGTTGCAAGCTCCGGCCAGCGCTGATGGGCAAGCCGCAGGTCGTGCGCGGTGAGCGGGAATTTTTCGAAACTGATGAAATGTAATCTTTGTAGCGTAGCCTCAGGATGTGCAGCGTGAAACCGATCGAACGCCTGCCAGAGGGTTAAAAAATTCAGCCCGGTGCCGAACCCGCTCTCCGCCACCACAAACAGGCTCCGCGGATGGGCCGGGAAGCGGGTGCTGAGCTGGTTTCCGTCGAGGAAAACATAACGGGTTTCTTCCAGTCCGTTATCATTAGAAAAATAGACGTCATCAAAATCTCGGGAAACAGGTGTACCCTCAGCGTTGAATTCGAGGTTGGCGGGTTGTATAGCGTTTTGTTTCACGTAAGTTACTCGTCTGACAGGCAGTGGCACGATCTTAACGATGTGAGTCCATCGGTGCAAATTTCCGCAGAAAATGTCTGATCGGACTTGTTCGGCGTACAAGTGTACGCTATTGTGCGACTCGAAACTTACTATAGTGCGACTTACAGAGGTATTGAATGAAACGTGCAGTGATTACTGGCCTGGGCATTGTTTCCAGCATCGGTAATAACCAGCAGGAAGTCCTGGCATCTCTGCGTGAAGGACGCTCCGGGATCACTTTCTCTGAAGAGTTTAAAGATTCAGGTATGCGTAGCCACGTATGGGGTAACGTCAAACTGGACACCACCGGTTTGATTGACCGCAAAGTGGTTCGTTTCATGAACGATGCCTCTATTTATGCTTATATCTCCATGCAGGAAGCGATCAAAGATTCCGGCCTGAGTGAAGAGGTTTATCAGAACAACCCGCGCGTGGGTCTGATCGCCGGCTCCGGCGGCTCCTCAAAAGCGCAGGTATTCGGTGCTGACGCAATGCGTAGCCCGCGTGGTCTGAAAGCGGTAGGTCCGTACGTGGTGACCAAAGCCATGGGTTCTGCGGTTTCCGCGTGCCTGGCGACCCCGTTCAAAATCCACGGTGTGAACTACTCCATCAGCTCCGCGTGTGCGACTTCCGCGCACTGCATCGGTAATGCGGTTGAGCAGATCCAACTGGGTAAACAGGACATCGTTTTTGCTGGCGGCGGCGAGGAGCTGGGCTGGGAAATGGCCTGTGAATTCGACGCCATGGGCGCACTGTCCACCAAATACAACGAGACGCCAGATAAAGCCTCCCGTACCTATGACGCACACCGTGACGGTTTCGTTATCGCAGGCGGCGGCGGTATGGTTGTGGTTGAAGAGCTGGAGCACGCGCTGGCACGTGGTGCGCACATCTACGCTGAGATCGTGGGCTACGGTGCCACATCTGACGGCGCCGACATGGTTGCGCCATCCGGCGAAGGCGCGGTACGTTGCATGAAGATGGCGATGCACGGCGTTGATACCCCAATCGACTACCTGAACTCCCACGGTACCTCTACGCCTGTAGGCGACGTGAAAGAGCTGGGTGCGATCCGCGAAGTGTTCGGCGACAACAGCCCGGCGATCTCCGCGACCAAAGCCATGACCGGTCACTCTCTGGGTGCGGCGGGCGTGCAGGAAGCGATCTACTCTCTGCTGATGCTGGAAAATGGCTTTATCGCTCCAAGCATCAACATTGAAGAGATGGATGAGCAGGCGGCTGGCCTGAACATCGTGACCAAACCAACGGAAGCGACACTGACCACCGTCATGTCCAACAGCTTCGGTTTTGGTGGTACTAACGCCACGCTGGTGATGCGTAAGTACAAAGCATAAGTTTTATGTTTGATTCGAAAGGGGAGCCATAAGGCTCCCTTTTTTTATGCATTGACAAGCGGCTGATTGCACAGGCAAACTTCACACCTCAACATTATCCTCACGATAATGCGTAAGCGTTTAACGTCAACCAACGCACCTTAATCCTGGTAAACAGGTAGAGGGGGCGTGGCATTTCCCCGCCTTACTCTTCATTTCGGAGTAAAGCATGACTGCAGTCACTCAAACAGAAACAACCTCTTCAGCGAATGTCTCGCTGTTCCGTATCGCTTTTGCGGTATTCCTGACCTATATGACCGTTGGCCTGCCGCTGCCGGTGATCCCGCTGTTCGTTCATCAGGAGCTCGGGTATGGCAACACCATGGTTGGCATTGCTGTAGGTATTCAGTTTTTAGCCACGGTATTAACCCGCGGTTACGCCGGGCGACTGGCGGATCAGCACGGTGCGAAACGTTCAGCGCTCCAGGGAATGTTTGCCTGCGGGCTGGCGGGCGGCGCATGGCTGCTGGCCGCGCTCCTGCCGGTAGACGCGGCGTATAAATTTGCTCTGCTGGTACTGGGCCGTTTGATCCTCGGTTTTGGTGAAAGCCAGTTGCTGACCGGCACCCTGACCTGGGGAATGGGGTTGGTGGGGCCCGCCCGTTCCGGCAAGGTGATGTCCTGGAACGGCATGGCTATCTATGGCGCCCTGGCCGCCGGTGCGCCGCTTGGGCTGCTCATCAATAGCCAGTTTGGGTTTGCGACGCTTGCGGCCACCACCATGCTGCTGCCGCTGCTGGCGTGGGCCTTTAACGGCTCGGTGCGTAAAGTGCCCGCGCACAAAGGTGAGCGTCCTTCCCTGTGGAGCGTGGTCGGCCAAATCTGGCAGCCGGGTCTTGGCCTGGCGCTGCAGGGCGTGGGCTTTGCGGTAATTGGTACCTTCGTCTCGCTCTATTTTATGAGCCGTGGCTGGGCGATGGCCGGCTTTACGCTCACCGCGTTTGGCGGTGCGTTTGTGCTGATGCGCGTATTCTTCGGCTGGATGCCGGATCGCTTTGGCGGTGTGAAGGTGGCGGTGGCGTCGCTGGTCATTGAAACTATCGGTCTTCTGCTGTTGTGGAATGCACCCGTGGCATCCGTTGCGCTGCTTGGCGCGGCGCTGACCGGCTGCGGCTGTTCTCTGATTTTCCCGGCACTTGGTGTGGAAGTGGTGAAGCGAGTGGCCCCACAGGTGCGGGGTACGGCGCTCGGCGGTTATGCGGCGTTTCAGGATATCTCATACGGCGTAACCGGGCCGCTGGCCGGGCTGTTAGCGACGTCGTTTGGCTATCCGTCCGTCTTCCTGGCCGGTGCGGTTTCCGCAGTGGTGGGGATTGTGGTGACGCTGGTGGCGTTTCGTAGAACGTGAGCCGTTGTTGCCGGGGGGCGGCTGCGCCTTACCCGGCCTACGGTTCGGGGCGTTGTAGGCCCGGTAAGCGTAGCGCCACCGGGCAAATCCTCAGGCAACCAGCCAGAAAATCGCCAGTGCAATCAGTAACGCAATAAACAGCAATCCCGGACGCGCAGAGAGGGTTCTGAACGTCTCTACAACCGGCGCAAACAGCGGGCTGTAGATCGGCTGAATATCTCTCACCTCCGGTACGCCGCCTTCGCGCTCGGCGCGGCGAACGAAGATCTGATTGAGCACATCCTGCACCTGCGCGGTGGTCAGAACCGTTTGCGGGGTGGCCTGCCAGTTTTGCTGGGCATAGTCCCGAATCATCTCAAACTCATGCGGTTCCAGCGGCTGTTTGAGCGCAGCCTGAACGGTATGCAGGGTAGGGGCGCTCTGGGTGCTGAGCGTCTGGCGCGCCTGCAGCCAGGTTACCAGATGGGTAAACTGTTTTGCGGGGATCAGCTCGCCCGCCTTCACGCCGGACAACTCCAGCATGGATTGCCAGATAAGCTTCGTCGGTTCGCCGGTGGCCGCGGCAAGCTTGGTCACCATCTGCTTAAGCGTGTTGTGCTCGGCAGGCAGCAACGAGCGTTCGGTCGACGGACGCACCTGAGGCTGTGGAATAGAGAGCTCATTGTTCTGCAGCAGCGTCAGCACCGTTTTAAGCTGCTCCGGCGTCAGCTGACCCAGAGCGGTCTGACCATACTGCTGGCGAATAAAATCACTCACCGCCTGGCGGTTATTCCCCTGGCCCAACAGCTCCGTCAGCTGCGCGACAATCTGGCGCGTGGTGTGGTTCTGCTGCGCGGTGGTAATACGCTGGTTCAGGTTTTGCTCAGCGGCAGGGAAGTGGCGCGACTGGAGCGGCGCGTCGTTTCTCATACCCAGGTCATGCTTTACCCCGGCCCAGACTTCCGCATTTTGCTGCGAAGTCAGCGCAATCAGGCGCGTGATCAGGCGCTCCAGCACGGTGCGCTGTTGCGTGGATAGCGGTTGTTCACCGGCAACGTTTTGCGTGACAGGGCCTTCACCCGGAGGGCGCGGCGGCGTACCTGAAATGGGCTGCATCGTCAAAAATCCTTAAAGTCAAAACTCAGCGTAAACCTGGCATACGTATATGCCTGGCGGCCAGATTATGGCACACTTGGCAGGTTTTCTTCCTCTCAAACAGGTACTCAGACGTGAAAATCCTCGTTGATGAAAATATGCCTTATGCCCGTGAGCTGTTTAGCCGCCTGGGTAACGTGAAGGCTGTCCCTGGTCGCCCGATCCCGGTCAACGAACTGGATGACGCAGACGCGCTGATGGTGCGCTCGGTGACCAAAGTAAATGAGGCACTGCTCGCCGGTAAAGGGATTAAGTTCGTCGGGACCGCAACGGCAGGGACCGATCATGTGGATGATAAATGGCTTGCGCAGGCCGGGATCGGTTTTTCCGCCGCGCCGGGCTGTAATGCCATTGCCGTCGTGGAATACGTTTTCTCCTCGCTGCTGATGCTGGCCGAGCGCGACGGTTTTGCGCTGAAAGACCGCACGGTGGGGATTGTCGGCGTGGGCAACGTTGGCGGACGCCTGCAAAAGCGCCTGGAAGCGTTAGGGATCCGCACGCTGCTGTGCGATCCGCCGCGCAAAGACAACGGCGAGGAGGGGGATTTCCGCTCGCTGGATGAGCTGGTTGAACAGTGCGATGTCCTGACGTTCCACACACCGCTGTTTAAAGAGGGGCCGTATAAGACTTTGCATCTGGCTGACGAGGCGCTGATCCGCCGTCTGAAGGCTGGCACTATTCTGATAAATGCCTGCCGTGGTCCGGTGGTGGATAACGCTGCGCTGCTGAAATGTCTGGAAGCGGGACAGGATCTCAGCGTGGTGCTGGACGTCTGGGAACCAGAGCCGGAACTCAACGTTGCGCTGCTGAACAGGGTGGACGTTGCGACCGCACATATCGCGGGTTATACGCTTGAGGGGAAAGCGCGCGGTACGACGCAGGTCTTCGAGGCCTACAGCACCTTTATTGGCCACCCGCAGCAGGTGGCGCTGGATACCTTACTCCCCGCGCCTGAATTTGGCCGTATTACCCTGCACGGTCCGCTCGATCAGGCAACGCTGAAAAGGCTGGTGCATTTGGTGTATGATGTGCGCCGCGATGATGCGCTGCTGCGTAAAGTGGCGGGGATCCCGGGTGAGTTTGATAAGCTGCGCAAGCACTACGTTGAGCGCCGCGAGTGGTCTTCCCTGTATGTGATGTGCGATGACGCCCCGGCGGCGACGCTGCTGCACAAGCTGGGTTTTAACGCCGTTCATCACCCGGCGCATTAATGTCTTCTTAATGCTCCCTGTCGGATACTCCGACAGGGACGCTTTTTTATTTCTGGAGTAAACCACCATGTCTGAAGGCTGGAATATTGCCATTTTAGGTGCCACGGGTGCCGTGGGCGAAGCCCTGCTCGAAACCCTTGCTGAGCGTCAGTTCCCGGTGGGCGATATCTATGCGCTGGCGCGTACCGACAGCGCGGGTGAGCATCTGCGTTTTAACAGTAAATCCGTCATGGTCCAGGATGCCGCCGCGTTCGACTGGACGCAGGCGCAGCTGGCGTTTTTCGCCGCGGGCGCTGAAGCCACGGCGGCGTACATTGAAGAGGCGACCAACGCCGGCTGCCTGGTGATCGACCTGAGCGGCCTGTTCGCTCTGGAGCCGGACGTGCCGCTGGTGGTGCCGGACGTGAACCCGTTCGTGCTGGCCGACTACCGTAACCGCAACATCATCGCGGTACCTGACAGCCTGACCAGTCAGCTGCTGACGGCCCTGAAACCGCTGATCGACGACGGTGGCCTGTCGCGCATTGCCGTCACCAGCCTGCTTTCCGTGTCCGCGAACGGCAAAAAGGCCGTCGATGCGCTGGCAGGGCAGAGCGCGAAGCTGCTGAACGGCATCCCGATTGACGAAGATGATTTCTTTGGTCGCCAGCTGGCGTTCAACATGCTGCCGATGCTGCCAGATAATCAGGGCTCCGTGCGCGAAGAGCGCCGTATCGTGGACGAAGCGCGTAAAATTCTGCAGGACGATGGCCTGATGATCTCCGCAAACGTTGTGCAGTCCCCGGTCTTTTACGGTCACGCGCAGATGGTGAGTTTTGAGGCGCTACGCCCGCTGGCGGCGGAAGAGGCGCGTGATGCGTTTGGCCGCGGTGAAGATATTGTGCTTTCCGAAGAGCGCGAGTTCCCGACCCAGGTGGGTGACGCTACCGGAAGCGCGCACCTCTCTGTCGGCTGCGTGCGTAACGATTACGGTATGCCGGAGCAGGTTCAGTTCTGGTCTGTTGCCGATAACGTCCGCTTTGGCGGCGCGCTGATGGCGGTGAAGATCGCTGAAAAACTGGTGCAGGAGTACCTGTACTGATGTCCGCAGTGGATCAAAAGCCGGTTCATAAAATTGCCCTCGGTATTGAGTACGACGGCAGTAAATATTATGGCTGGCAGCGTCAGAATGAGGTGCGTAGCGTCCAGGAAAAGCTGGAGAAAGCGCTTTCTCAGGTGGCAAACGAGCCGATCAACGTCCTGTGCGCGGGGCGCACTGACGCCGGTGTTCACGGGACGGGGCAGGTGGTGCACTTTGAAACCACCGCGGTGCGTAAAGATGCCGCCTGGACGCTGGGTGTAAATGCGAATTTACCTGGTGACATTGCGGTGCGCTGGGTGAAAGCTGTACCGGATGATTTTCATGCGCGCTTCAGCGCCACGGCGCGTCGTTACCGTTATGTCATCTACAACCAGCGTCTGCGTCCGGCGGTATTAAGCCAGGGCGTGACGCATTTTTATGAACCGCTCGATGCGGAACGCATGCATCGTGCGGCGCAGTGTCTGATTGGTGAAAATGACTTTACCTCATTTCGTGCGGTGCAGTGTCAGTCCCGCACGCCGTGGCGTAACGTCATGCACATAAACGTCAGCCGTTTTGGCGCGTATGTGGTGGTGGATATCAAAGCCAATGCCTTTGTACATCATATGGTGCGGAATATTGTGGGCAGCCTGATGGAAGTGGGTGCCGGACACCAGCCGGAGAGCTGGATTGCAGACCTGCTGGCAGCGAAGGACAGAACGCTTGCGGCAGCCACGGCGAAAGCGGAAGGGTTGTATCTGGTCTCGGTAGACTATCCGGATCGGTTTGACCTGCCGAAACCGCCAATGGGGCCGCTCTTTTTAGCGGACTAAACAAAGGTGCAATTAAGGCTTAGACAATATGGACGTAATTCGTTTTTTGATTGATTTCATCCTGCATATTGATGTTCACCTGGCAGAGCTGGTCGCGCAGTATGGCGTCTGGGTTTATGCCATTCTGTTCCTCATTCTGTTTTGTGAAACCGGTCTGGTCGTTACCCCCTTCCTGCCGGGCGATTCACTGCTGTTTGTCGCCGGGGCGTTGTCGGCGTTACCCACCAACGATCTGAACGTGCACCTTATGGTGGTACTGATGGTGATTGCCGCGATTGTCGGTGACGCGGTCAACTACACCATTGGTCGCGTGTTCGGTGAGCGGCTGTTCAGCAATCCGGATTCGAAAATTTTCCGTCGCAGCTATCTGGACAAAACCCATGCGTTTTATGAACGCCATGGTGGAAAAACCATTATCCTTGCGCGTTTCGTGCCTATTGTGCGTACATTCGCACCGTTTGTGGCGGGAATGGGGCATATGTCCTATCGTCATTTTGCGGCTTATAACGTGGTGGGCGCGCTGCTGTGGGTACTGCTGTTTACCTATGCAGGCTATCTGTTTGGCGATCTCCCGGTGGTTCAGGAAAATCTTAAGTTACTGATTGTAGCGATTATTGTGCTTTCCGTCCTGCCGGGCGTTATCGAAATTATTCGTCACAAACGTGCGGCGGCAAAACAAGCGAAGTAAATGCACACTGGCGGTTCGACCACTTTTTTATCCAAAGTTTCGGGCTGTTATGTTTTAATGTGCAACATTCATGGTCTGTTGGAGGCAAAAATGGCATTATTCGCCTCTTATAGCAAAACTGGCATACGACCAGGTTCAGGCAGAAAGGTTATCAATGAGCTGGATTGAACGAATTAAAAGCAACATTACCCCAACGCGCAAAGCGAGTATTCCTGAAGGGGTATGGACGAAGTGTGATAGCTGCGGCCAGGTTCTGTATCGCGCAGAGCTGGAACGCAACCTTGAGGTGTGTCCGAAGTGTGACCACCATATGCGTATGTCGGCGCGCAACCGCCTGCATAGCCTGCTGGACGAAGGTTCTCTGGTAGAACTGGGCAGCGAGCTTGAGCCAAAAGACGTGCTGAAGTTCCGCGACTCCAAAAAATATAAAGATCGTCTGGCCTCTGCACAGAAAGAGACCGGCGAGAAAGACGCGCTGGTGGTGATGAAAGGCACCCTGCATGAGATGCCAGTTGTTGCCGCTGCGTTTGAGTTCTCCTTTATGGGCGGCTCAATGGGCTCCGTGGTTGGTGCGCGCTTTGTGCGTGCCGTTGAGCAAGCGCTGGAAGATAACTGTCCGCTGATCTGCTTCTCTGCCTCCGGCGGGGCGCGTATGCAGGAAGCCCTGATGTCTCTGATGCAGATGGCGAAAACCTCAGCTGCGCTGGCGAAAATGCAGGAGCGCGGTCTGCCGTATATCTCCGTGCTGACCGACCCAACCATGGGCGGCGTCTCTGCAAGCTTCGCGATGCTGGGCGATCTGAACATCGCTGAGCCAAAAGCGCTGATCGGCTTTGCGGGTCCTCGCGTTATCGAACAGACCGTTCGTGAAAAACTGCCGCCTGGTTTCCAGCGCAGTGAGTTCCTCATCGAGAAAGGTGCCATCGACATGATCGTCCGCCGTCCGGAAATGCGCCTGAAGCTGGCGCGCATCCTGGCGAAGCTGATGAATCTGCCAGCGCCGAACCCGGATGAGCCGCGCGAAGGCGTGGTGGTACCGGATCAGGAACCCGAGGCCTGATAACTGAAAAGGGCAGGGCCAGCTGGCGCTGCCCTTTTGCTTTCTAATCTGTTAATGACAACCGGGCATTATGGAAAATAAAAGCATTCCCCAAGCCACGTCGCCCCTGGCCGCGTGGCTTTCTTATCTGGAAAACCTGCACAGTAAAACCATCGATATGGGCCTTGAGCGCGTAAGCCAGGTTGCTGCGCGTCTTGATGTGCTAAAACCGGCGCCTTTCGTATTCACCGTCGCAGGCACCAACGGCAAAGGCACCACCTGCCGTACGCTGGAATCTGTTCTGATGGCTGCGGGTTACAGGGTAGGCGTTTACAGCTCTCCACACCTGGTACGCTACACCGAGCGCGTTCGCGTGCAGAACAGCGAACTGCCGGAATCGGCGCATACCGCGTCGTTCGCGGAAATTGAAGCCGCACGCGGTGAGATCTCATTAACCTATTTTGAATACGGCACCCTGTCGGCGCTGTGGCTGTTCAAACAGGCGCAACTGGATGTGGTGATCCTGGAGGTCGGCCTCGGCGGACGTCTTGATGCCACCAATATGGTCGATGCGGATGTGGCGGTGGTCACCAGCATTGCGCTGGACCATGTCGACTGGCTGGGGCCGGATCGTGAAAGCATTGGCCGCGAGAAGGCCGGCATTTTCCGGGCGAATAAGCCGGCGGTTGTCGGCGAGCCGGATATGCCGCACACCATTGCGGATGTCGCAAACGAGAAGGGCGCGCGTCTGCTGCGCCGCGGCGTGGACTGGCAGTATGAAGTTCAGGACAACGGCTGGCACTTTAGCGATGCACAGGGCACGCTTGAGCACCTGCCACTGCCGCAGGTGCCGCAGCCGAACGCGGCAACGGCTCTGGCAGCACTTCGCGCCAGCGGGCTGGCGGTGAGTGAGCAGGCGATCCGCGACGGTATACAGCAGGCGATTCTGCCCGGGCGGTTCCAGATTGTCAGCGAGTCACCACGCCTGATTCTGGATGTGGCGCACAACCCGCATGCGGCGGCGTATCTCGCGGGACGTCTCAAATCGTTACCAAAAACCGGGCGCGTGCTGGCGGTTATCGGTATGCTTCATGATAAAGATATCGGCGGGACGCTGGCCTGCATGGAGAGTGTGGTCGATAGCTGGTATTGTGCTCCTCTGGAGGGGCCACGCGGCGCGACGGCTGAGCAACTGATGGAACATCTCGGCAAAGGCGCAATCTACACTAGCGTGGCGCAGGCCTGGCATGCCGCGATGGCGGATGCTAAACCAGAAGATACCGTGCTGGTGTGTGGTTCATTCCACACGGTGGCACATGTCATGGAAGTGATGGACGCGGGGAGAACCGGTGGCGAGTAAGTTTCAGAACCGTTTAACAGGAACCATTGTGCTGGTCGCGCTCGGGGTGATTATTCTTCCGGGGTTGCTCGACGGGCAGAAAAAGCATTACCAGGATGAGTTTGCCGCTATTCCGCTGGTCCCTAAACCGGGCGACCGGGATGAGCCGGATATGCTGCCCGCGGCTACGCAGGCGCTTCCCGCTCAGCCACCGGAAGGTGCGGCGGAAGAGGTACGGGCGGGCGATGCCGCAGCACCGTCGCTCGATCCGTCTCGTCTGGCGGCCGCGAGCAACAACGATATCGATCCTGTGCCGGTAGAGCAGCCTAAACCGGTTGAAAAACCGAAGCCGGTCGACAAACCACAGCCGAAACCGCAGCGGGATAAAACGGCAGAACAGCTTGCCGCGGCGTCAGAGACGCCTCCACCAACAAAACCGGCTCAGCAGGACGCGGCGGCCCCAACGGGTAAAGCTTACGTTGTGCAGCTTGGCGCGCTGAAAAATGCGGACAAGGTCAATGAGGTGGTGGGTAAACTGCGTAGTGCGGGATACCGTGTTTATACTTCACCTTCCACGCCGGTGCAGGGTAAAATTACCCGTATCCTCGTGGGGCCAGAAGCGTCTAAAGACAAACTGAAAGGTTCGCTCGGCGAGCTGAAGCAGATCTCCGGTCTGAGCGGCGTCGTGATGAGCTACAGCGCGAACTGATAAGATCTCTCCCCTCACCCTAACCCTCTCCCCAGAGGGGCGAGGGGATGGTTTGCTCCCTCTCCCTTGAGGGAGAGGGCTGGGGTGAGGGGGAGCAGACGTTCAAAGAAACGTCAAAAGGGCCACGGCGTTGAACATTTTTTCAGCGCCTTTTTTATTTACGCGCGGGAAGGAAATCCCTACGCAAACGTTTTCTTTTTCTGTTAGAATTCGCCCCGAACTGGATGACAGGGCGTTAAATCGTGGGACACATATGGTCTGGATTGATTACGCCATCATTGCGGTGATTGGTTTTTCCTGTCTGGTTAGCCTGATCCGTGGCTTTGTTCGTGAAGCGTTATCGCTGGTGACCTGGGGTTGTGCTTTCTTTGTCGCCAGTCATTACTACACTTACCTGTCTGTCTGGTTCACGGGCTTTGAAGATGAACTGGTCCGAAATGGAATCGCCATCGCGGTGCTGTTTATCGCGACGCTGATTGTCGGCGCTATCGTGAATTATGTGATAGGTCAGCTGGTCGAGAAAACCGGTCTGTCAGGAACGGACAGGGTACTCGGGATCTGTTTCGGGGCATTACGAGGCGTGCTGATTGTGGCCGCGATCCTGTTCTTCCTGGATACCTTCACCGGGTTCTCCAAAAGTGAAGACTGGCAGAAATCGCAGCTCATTCCGGAGTTCAGCTTCATCATCAGATGGTTCTTTGACTATCTGCAAAGCTCGTCGAGTTTTTTGCCCAGAGCGTAATCCGTTCTGAGATGTGGCTTAACGAGGAAAAGACGAATGTGCGGTATTGTCGGTATCGCCGGTTTCATGCCGGTAAACCAGTCGATTTATGACGCGTTAACGGTGCTTCAGCACCGTGGGCAGGATGCTGCGGGTATCATCACCATTGATGCAAACAACTGCTTCCGTTTACGTAAGGCGAATGGCCTGGTAAATGATGTGTTTGAAGCCCGCCATATGCAGCGTCTGCAAGGTAATATGGGGATCGGTCACGTTCGTTATCCTACTGCTGGCAGTTCCAGCGCCTCTGAGGCTCAGCCTTTCTACGTCAACTCACCGTATGGCATCACCCTGGCGCATAACGGTAACCTGACCAACGCACATGAGCTGCGTAAAAAGCTGTTCGAAGAGAAACGTCGCCACATTAACACCACCTCTGATTCTGAAATCCTGCTCAATGTGTTCGCCAGCGAGCTGGATAACTTCCGCCACTATCCGCTGGAAGCAGACAACATCTTTGCTGCGATTGCCGCGACAAATCGCCAGATCCGCGGTGCTTACGCCTGCGTGGCGATGATCATCGGTCACGGTATGGTGGCCTTCCGCGATCCAAACGGCATTCGTCCGCTGGTGCTCGGCAAGCGCGACCTCGGCGATGGTCGTACCGAATATATGGTTGCCTCTGAGAGCGTGGCGCTGGACACCCTGGGCTTTGAGTTCCTGCGTGACGTGGCGCCGGGCGAAGCGGTGTATATCACCGAGAAAGGCCAGCTGTTTACTCGCCAGTGTGCCGATAACCCGGTCAGCAACCCGTGCCTGTTTGAATACGTTTACTTCGCCCGCCCGGACTCCTTCATCGACAAGATTTCCGTCTACAGCGCGCGCGTGAACATGGGTACCAAGCTTGGGGAGAAGATTGCCCGCGAGTGGGACGATCTCGATATCGACGTCGTGATTCCTATCCCGGAAACCTCCTGCGATATCGCGCTGGAAATCGCCCGTATTCTCGATAAGCCATACCGTCAGGGCTTCGTGAAGAACCGCTACGTTGGCCGTACCTTTATCATGCCAGGCCAGCAGCTGCGCCGTAAATCCGTGCGCCGCAAGCTGAACGCCAACCGCGCGGAGTTCCGCGACAAGAACGTGCTGCTGGTGGATGACTCCATCGTGCGCGGCACCACCTCAGAGCAGATTATCGAAATGGCGCGCGAAGCCGGGGCGAAGAAAGTCTATTTGGCTTCCGCGGCTCCAGAGATTCGTTTCCCGAACGTGTACGGGATCGATATGCCAACCGCCAACGAGCTGATTGCTCACGGTCGCGAAGTGGATGAAATTCGCCAGATCATCGGTGCCGATGGCCTGATTTTCCAGGATCTGAACGATCTCATCGACGCGGTGCGCGCCGAGAATCCGGATATTCAGCAGTTTGAATGCTCCGTGTTCAACGGGGTGTATGTCACCAAAGACGTTGACCAGCAGTACCTCGACTATCTGGATTCGCTGCGCAATGACGACGCAAAAGCCGTTCAGCTGCAAAACGATCTCGAAAGTTTAGAGATGCACAACGAAGGATAATCTTCGGCAGGTGAGGGCGTTCGCCCTCACTTGCAACTCCCCGCAAAATCCTGCACAGTCTGCCCTGAAATCAGTAAGGGCGAAAATCATGAAACGACTCATTGTTGGGCTCAGCGGTGCCAGTGGCGCGATTTACGGCGTACGTCTGTTACAGGTTCTGCGTGACGTGGCGGACGTCGAGACCCATCTGGTCATGAGCCAGGCGGCGCGACAGACCCTCTCTCTGGAGACCGATCTCTCCCTGCGCGATGTGCAGGCTCTGGCGGATGTCGTTCACGATGCCCGGGATATCGCCGCCAGTATCTCTTCCGGCTCGTTTAAAACGGCTGGCATGGTTATCCTTCCCTGTTCGATTAAAACCCTCTCGGGCATTGTGCACAGCTATACCGACACCCTGGTCACCCGCGCGGCGGATGTGGTGCTGAAGGAGCGTCGTCCTCTGGTGCTCTGCGTGCGGGAAACGCCGCTGCACCTGGGCCATTTGCGTTTAATGACCCAGGCCGCCGAACTCGGCGCGGTGATCATGCCCCCGGTCCCGGCGTTTTATCATCGCCCGACCTCGCTGGATGACGTGATTAACCAGACCGTTAACCGCGTGCTCGATCAGTTCGACATTGACCTGCCGGCCGATCTCTTCACCCGCTGGCAGGGAGCCTGAATTTGTGCACAAACAGTGTGCATGAAAAAAGACGTTGCCCTGTTTCAGGGCAATTATGCAACGGCGATCATATCCTCGACATTTAATTCGTTTTTTCCCTTTTTCTCTCTCCGGTTCGTTCGGCAGACCTGCTATCTTTCACCATTAAGGCAGTATCGCAACGTTTTATTAACATATTTAACGTCGAAGTTTTAACCAGACGGCAATGTGGCATAAGACCTGCAAGATGAAGCCTGCAACACAACACACAACACAATACATAATAAAATCACGGTACTTGAGGGTAAATGTATGAAGAAGACGGTTCTGGCTCTGTCTTTGCTGGTGGGGTTAAGTGCGGCAGCAGGTAGCTACGCAGCGCTTCCACAGACAGTTCGTATCGGTACAGACGCAACCTACGCGCCATTCTCTTCCAAGGATGCGAAAGGCGATTTTGTGGGGTTTGATATCGATCTGGGTAATGAAATGTGCAAACGCATTGCGGTGAAATGCACATGGGTGGGCAGCGACTTTGACGCGTTAATCCCGTCGCTGAAAGCCAAGAAAATCGACGCCATTATCTCTTCTCTCTCCATCACCGAAAAACGTCAGCAGGAGATTGCCTTCTCAGACAAGCTCTACGCCGCGGATTCTCGCCTGATTGCGCCTAAGGGTTCCCCGATTCAGCCCACCATCGACTCGCTGAAAGGCAAGCATGTGGGTGTGCTGCAGGGGTCGACGCAGGAAGGCTATGCCAATGCTAACTGGCGTGAGAAAGGCGTAGACGTGGTGGCTTATCAGAACCAGGATCTGATTTACTCTGATCTGGCTGCAGGCCGTCTGGATGCGGCATTCCAGGATGAAGTCGCGGCAAGCGAAGGATTCCTGAAACAGCCTGCGGGTAAAGAGTTCGCCTTTGCAGGCCCGTCTGTGAAAGACAAAAAATACTTTGGTGACGGCACCGGTATTGGCCTGCGTAAGGATGATACCGAGCTGAAAGCCGCCTTCGACAAAGCCTTTGCTGAGCTGCGTAAAGACGGTACTTACGACAAACTGGCGAAGAAATACTTCGACTTCAACGTCTACGGTGACTAAGACCTGACGATAACGCACCGCAAAGGTGCGTTACGGGTGGGGTTGACCCAATACAGTGCATTTGTAGCACTGTATTGGATCGCTGTGTGCATACTTACGCATTTAAAATGCAAAAATTCCCGGCTGAAAGGCATTAATCTTTGCCTGACTAAGGGGATTAATGGCACATTAGCACCACCCCGTCGTCGTAAAAATCCCGTATGAAGACAGTTTGTTGAGGATAAATATGAAAAAGCTCGTGTTGTCATTATCTCTGGTGCTGGCCTTTTCCAGCGCCACCGCGGCATTCGCAGCCATTCCGCAGAAAATTCGGATTGGTACCGATCCAACCTATGCACCGTTCGAATCAAAGAATTCAAAGGGTGAACTGGTCGGTTTTGACATCGATCTGGCCAATGAGCTGTGCAAACGCATCAAAGCACAGTGTACCTACGTTGAGAACCCGCTGGATGCGCTGATCCCATCTCTGAAAGCAAAAAAAATCGACGTGATTATGTCCTCGCTCTCCATTACCGAAAAACGCCAGCAGGAGATTGCCTTCACCGACAAACTCTACGCGGCCGATTCTCGTCTGGTGGTGGCTAAAGCTTCCGACATTCAGCCAACGCTGGAATCCCTGAAAGGCAAACGCGTCGGCGTGCTGCAGGGCACCACGCAGGAAACCTACGGCAACGAGCACTGGGCGCCGAAGGGGATTGAAATCGTCTCCTATCAGGGCCAGGAAAATATCTACGCTGACCTGACGGCAGGCCGAATTGATGCCGCTTTCCAGGATGAAGTCGCCGCGAGCGAAGGCTTCCTGAAAACGCCGGTGGGTAAAGATTACAAGTTTGGCGGCCCGTCCATTAAGGATGTGAAGTTGTTTGGTGTAGGGACCGGTATGGGCCTGCGCAAGGAAGACAACGAATTGCGTGAAGCCCTGAACAAGGCGTTTGCTGAAATGCGCGCGGACGGAACGTACGACAAACTGGCGAAAAAATACTTCGATTTTAATGTTTACGGCGGCTAATCGCCCCGTCATATAACGTGCGGCCCCTCCCGCCGAGGGAGGGGAAAAGACACGGTTCCACCACTCACGATACGACAGGGCTCGCGGTATGCTGTACGGATTTTCTGGCGTTATTTTACAGGGCGCGCTTGTCACCCTTGAGCTGGCTATCAGCTCCGTGGTGCTGGCGGTGCTGATAGGTCTGGCAGGCGCAGGGGCGAAGCTTTCGGCTAACAAACCGCTGGCGCTGATCTTTGAAGGCTACACCACGCTCATTCGCGGCGTTCCCGATCTGGTGCTGATGCTGCTGATCTTTTACGGTCTGCAGATTGCGCTTAACGGCATAACAGACGCGATGGGCATGGGACAAATTGATATCGACCCGATGGTGGCCGGTATTATTACCCTCGGTTTTATCTACGGTGCCTACTTCACTGAAACTTTCCGCGGGGCTTACATGGCCGTGCCGAAAGGTCACATTGAGGCGGCAACCGCATTTGGTTTTACCTCTTCACAAACGTTTCGTCGGATTATGTTCCCCGCCATGATGCGCTATGCGCTGCCTGGCATCGGTAATAACTGGCAGGTCATCCTCAAAGCCACCGCGCTGGTCTCGCTGCTGGGCCTGGAAGATGTGGTGAAAGCCACGCAGCTGGCAGGCAAAAGCACCTGGGAGCCGTTCTACTTTGCGGTGGTCTGTGGCGTTATCTATCTGGTCTTTACGACTGTCTCCAACGGGGTGCTGCTTCTGCTTGAGCGTCGCTATTCCGTGGGTGTGAAGAGGGCTGACCTGTGATTGAGATTATTCAGGAATACTGGAAATCGCTGCTGTGGACAGATGGTTACCGCTTTACCGGCGTGGCGATCACGCTCTGGCTACTGATCTCCTCGGTGGTGATGGGCGGTATTCTGGCGGTGTTTCTTGCCATTGGCCGCGTGTCGAACAATAAATTTATCCAGTTCCCAATCTGGCTGTTTACCTATGTGTTTCGCGGTACGCCGCTGTACGTGCAGCTGCTGGTGTTCTATTCGGGGATGTACACGCTTGAGATCGTCAAAGGCACTGAGATGCTGAACGCGTTCTTTCGTAGCGGTCTGAACTGTACGGTACTGGCATTGACGCTCAACACCTGCGCTTATACCACCGAGATTTTCGCGGGGGCTATTCGCTCCGTCCCTTACGGTGAAATTGAAGCGGCGCGTGCGTACGGTTTTTCTTCTGTGAAACTCTACCGTTGCATTATCCTGCCGTCGGCGCTGCGTATCGCGTTACCGGCATACAGTAACGAAGTGATTTTGATGCTGCACTCCACCGCGCTCGCCTTTACCGCGACGGTACCGGACCTGCTCAAAATTGCGCGCGATATTAACTCCGCGACCTATCAGCCGTTTACCGCGTTTGGCATTGCGGCGGTGCTCTACTTAATTATCTCATATGTATTGATTAGCCTGTTCCGTAAGGCTGAAAAACGCTGGTTGCAGCATATAAAACCTTCTTCGACGCACTGAGAAAGATGATGGCTGAGAACAAATTAAACGTAATTGATTTGCACAAACGCTACGGCGAACATGAAGTGCTGAAAGGGGTGTCGCTGCAGGCGAATGCGGGCGACGTGATCAGTATTATCGGCTCATCCGGCTCGGGTAAAAGTACCTTCCTGCGCTGCATCAACTTCCTCGAAAAGCCGAGCGAAGGCTCGATTGTGGTGAGCGGGCAGAATATTAATCTGGTGCGTGACAAAGACGGCCAGCTGAAGGTGGCCGACAAGAACCAGCTGCGCCTGCTGCGTACGCGTCTGACGATGGTGTTCCAGCACTTTAACCTCTGGAGCCATATGACGGTGCTGGAGAACGTCATGGAAGCGCCGGTTCAGGTGCTGGGGCTGAGCAAGCATGAAGCCCGCGAGCGGGCGGTGAAGTATCTTGCAAAGGTGGGTATCGACGAGCGCCAGCAGATGAAATACCCGGTGCACCTCTCAGGCGGTCAGCAGCAGCGTGTCTCTATCGCCCGCGCCCTGGCAATGGAACCTGAGGTACTGCTGTTTGACGAACCGACCTCAGCTCTGGACCCGGAACTCGTTGGCGAAGTGCTGCGCATCATGCAGAAGCTGGCCGAAGAGGGCAAAACGATGGTGGTGGTGACGCACGAGATGGGCTTCGCCCGTAACGTCTCGAATCACGTGATTTTCCTGCATCAGGGGAAAATTGAAGAGCAGGGGCACCCGGATGAGGTGCTGGCGAACCCGCAAAGCCCGCGTTTGCAGCAGTTCCTGAAGGGTTCTTTGAAGTAGGTTTTGCCTTTCTCCCTCTCCCTGTGGGAGAGGGCCGCGGTGAGGGCATCAGGCCGCGGTGCAGCCCATCGCCCGGTGGCGCTTCGCTTACCGGGCCTACACAAACCGTAGGCCGGGCAAACGCCGTGCCGCCCGGCATTCAGAGCGCACCGCACTCCAGCCGATATACCCAGTCGTCATAGCGCACGCCGTCAATCTCATACGCCTTTTCCAGCACCTGGGTACGCACAAATCCGGCTTTCTCCAGCACCCGCACCGACCCGCCGTTGTCCGCCAGCACGTAGGCGTTAATCGCCTTCACGCCGGTCTGGTTAAAGGCGTATTCACACACCGCGCGCAGCGCCTCGCTGGCGATGCCTTTTCCCTGTACGGCAGGCACGACTGTATAGCCGATATCGGCCTCTTCATGATTCTCAGGGCTGATTTGCAGGCCGATGTCGCCAAGGGGTGTGTCATCGTTACGAAAGCGGATCACAAAAACATGTGCAGCCGTAAGCCGCGCGGCAAACACGCGTCGGGTCTCTTTTTCCGGGGCGATGGCGGCCATATAGCGCATGATGCTGCGATCTTCGCGCAGCGAGCGAAAGAAGGCCCAGTCAGTGGGTTTGAAGGGAGTGAGATGAAGCCGGGGGGTAGTGAGAGTTGCCATTGTTACGCCATTTCATCGGAACATGGCGTACGACTGTAGCATATTCACCGCACCACATCCCCCAGCGCTTCCTCAAGGTCATACCAGCGGAACGCGAACCCGGCCGCTTCCAGCCGTTTGGGCAGCGCCCGTTGCCCGCCTAAGACCAGCACCGCGGCTTCACCCATCATCAGGCGGATCACCGTAGCGGGCACCCGCAAAATCGCCGGACGGTGCAGGGCATGTCCCAGCGCATGGGCAAACTGCTCATTACGCACCGGATACGGCGCAACCATGTTAAACGGCCCGCGCAGATCGTTATCCAGCAGCCAAAGAATACCGTTGACCATATCGTCGATATGGATCCAGGCCAGATACTGACGCCCATTACCGATGGGCCCGCCAAGTCCAAGCCGGAAAGGGGGAAGCATTTTCGCCAGAATGCCGCCTTTCGGTGCCAGGACAACGCCGGTCCGCAGCAGGCAGACGCGGGTCCGATCGCTCTGCGCCGCGCAGGCAATACGCTCCCACTGGGCGCAGAGTTTATGGGTGAACTCGTTATGGGGCGGCTCTTCCTCGGTGACCACCACCTCGCCGAGATCGCCGTAGTAGCCCACAGCGGAGCCTGAAATCAGCACCGAAGGCGGGGTGTGGCTGTTGCGGATAAGCTCGACCAGCTTTTCGGTGATGTTCCACCGGCTGCTGCACAACAGCTGTTTTTGCTCTTCCGTCCAGCGCTTATCGGCGATGGGTTCACCCGCGAGGTTAATGACGGCGTCGAAGCCGTCGAGATTTTGCTGATCGGCGAGATTTTTCCAGATGTCGACACCTGCCCCGAGCACCTGGCGTGCCTTCTCAGGGCTGCGCGTGACCACGGTAATGTCGTGATGCAAGGCCTGCAGACGCGCAATAAGGTGACGACCAATGAGGCCTGTACCGCCGGTCAGCAAAATCTTCATACAACCTCCAGGTTTACGCCTGGCGTTTCCAGCTTAGCGTCATAGAGACGGAGTCGGCGTAACGCAGGGCGTGAAGTTTATCGATCTCAACTTCAGCATAAGTGACCCAGTGATGTTCGCGTGCGATATCGAGCACATCCTGAGTTAATTTTTCCAGCAGAGAGAAGCGGTTATTCTCCACGTACTGGATGATATTTTTGGTGATGGTGCGGTAGTTCAGCGCGTCATTGATGTCTTCACTGGCCCGCGCTTTGTCTGCGGGATAGTGAATCACCACGTTAATAACAATATCCTGACGGTTGGCGATCTCTTCCTCTTTGATACCGATGAAGGTACGCAAGCGTAAATTTTTTATACGAATAATGGCGTCTGGCTGTGACATTGCAGGTCTTCTCCGTGTCAGTATTTCCCGCTCATCATACATGAGAGGCTCACAGGCACCCAGCCTCATACCGGGTTAAATTTGCTGGATTTTTTGCATCGCGCGTTCGGTCGCCGGGCGGGTACGGATGCGCTCGAACCAGTTGTTTACCGCCGGGTAAGCGCCTAAGTCAATCCGGTGTTTTTCATGCGTATTCACCCACGGCCAGCAGGCAATGTTGGCAATACTGTAATGATCGCCCCCGAGCCACGGCGTCTTCTCCAGCCGACGGTTCAGAACGCCATAGAGCCGCTGAGTTTCAACCTGATAGCGCTCTATCGCATAAGGAATGGGCTGCGGGGCGTAGGCGGTAAAATGGTGATTTTGCCCAAGCATGGGCCCCAGCCCGCTGGCTTGCCAGAAGAGCCACTGCAGGGTGTGATGACGCTCGCGTAACTCCCCGCTCAGCAGCTTGCCGGTTTTCTCCGCCAGGTAGAGCAGAATTTCACCGGATTCAAACAGGCTCAACGGCCTGCCCCCGTCCGTCGGCTGGTTATCAATAATGGCCGGAATTTTATTGTTCGGCGAAATAGCCAGAAAGAGAGGGCTGAACTGATCGCCTTTGCTGATATCCACGCGAATGATCCTGTAATCCAGTTCGGCCTCCTCGAGAAAAAGGGTGATCTTGTGGCCGTTTGGGGTAGGGGCATAATAAAGGTCGATCATTCTCAACTCCTGTCCATGCGAAGAGTGGTGCCATATCAAATGAGTATAGGTGGTTGTTGTAAATCGTGAGTTTTCATCAAGTGACAGAGAGGCAAAGAGATTATATGTTGAGTCAAAACCCGATCAGCCAATGAGGATGTTATGAACCAGCCCGTAATCACGTTGTGGTCCGATGCGAATTTCTTTTCTCCCTATGTCATGAGCGTATACGTTGCGCTGGCCGAAAAAGGACTCACTTTTACGCTGAAGACCGTTGATCTTGACGGTGGTGAACATCTTAAACCGAAATGGCAGGGATACGACCTGACCCGACGCGTGCCGGTGCTGGAAATAGAGGGTTTTGCCCTGAGCGAATCGTCGGCGATCGATGAATATCTGGAAGATCGGTTTTCGCCGCCAGAGTGGGAGCGGATCTATCCTCACGATCTGCAAAAGCGCGCCCGGGCGCGGCAGATTCAGGCATGGCTGCGCAGCGATCTGGTGCCGATTCGCGTGGAACGCCCGACGGATGTCGTGTTTGCCGGGGTAAAAAAGCCCGCCCTGAGTGCAGAAGGCCAGGAAAGCGCCCAAAAACTGATTGATACCGCCACCTTACTGCTCGCTCATGGCAACCCGAATCTGTTCGGTGAGTGGTGTATTGCTGACGCCGATCTGGCGTTAATGCTAAACCGTTTGATCCTCAACGGTGATGCGGTACCGCAGCTGCTGGTCGATTATGCCGCGTTTCAGTGGCAGCGAGCCTCCGTGCAGCGCTATGTGGCACTCTCCGCTAAGCATGCGGGCTGATAAGCCCTGACGCTTCAGGTATGATGGGGCAGTCTGTTTTCCCGAGGAGTGACTGATGAAACTGATGTTTGCGTCGGATATCCATGGATCGCTGCCCGCGACCGAGCGTGTCCTCTCCCTGTTTGCACAAAGCGGCGCGCAGTGGCTGATCATTCTGGGCGATGTGCTTAATCACGGCCCGCGCAATGCGCTGCCGGAAGGCTACGCCCCTGCGCAGGTGGCTGAAAAACTGAACGCGTATGCCTCGCGTATTATCGCCGTTCGCGGCAACTGCGACAGCGAAGTGGACCAGATGCTGCTGCATTTTCCCCTCACCGCGCCGTGGCAGCAGGTGCTGCTGGAACACAGCCGCCTGTTCCTGACGCATGGCCATCTTTTTGGCCCGGATAATCTCCCGGCGCTCGCGGCTGGCGATGTCCTGGTTTACGGTCATACTCATATTCCGGTTGCTGAAAAACGCGGTGATACTTATCACTTTAATCCGGGCTCGGTCAGCATACCGAAAGGCGGATATCCTGCGAGTTATGGCATGCTGGAGGGTAATACCCTGAGCGTTATCGCACTTAATGATCAGCAAGTTATTGCGCAGGTAACGATTAATCCGTAAGTTACACCTCAACTGCAAACGCGCCGACAGAGCGCTTAGACGAGAAGGTTTCCCGATGGTGGAGCAGAGTCATTTGGCAAGTACAGAGTGGGTTGACATTGTCAACGAAGAGAATGAAGTGATCGCGCAGGCCAGCCGCGAACAAATGCGTGCGGAGCGTCTGCGTCACCGTGCGACATATATCGTTGTCCATGACGGTATGGGTAAAATTCTGGTTCAGCGCCGCACGGACACCAAAGATTTTCTCCCGGGTATGCTGGATGCCACTGCAGGCGGCGTTGTCCAGGCGGATGAGGTGCTGCTGGATTCCGCGCGTCGTGAAGCGGAAGAAGAGTTAGGTATTGCCGGTGTGCCGTTTGCCGAACATGGTCAGTTCTACTTCGAGGATGAGCATTGCCGCGTCTGGGGCGGGCTGTTCAGCTGCGTTTCTCATGGCCCGTTCGCCCTGCAGGAAGAAGAAGTCAGCGAAGTAAACTGGATGACGCCGGAAGAGATTACCGCGCGTTGCGACGAGTTTACGCCGGATTCATTAAAAGCGCTGGCGCTCTGGATGAGCCGTAACGCCAATAACGAATCGACCAAATCCGAGAAAGAGGAAGAGGCCGAGTAAGCGCTAGCAACTCTCCCTCAGACACAGACTGGACGCGATGGTTTTTTGGTCGCGCCAGTCTCCGCCATTCAGACGCTCCAGTAACGCTTTTCCGGCTTCAATCCCGATCTTACGATGCGGTACCGCCATGGTGGTCAGCGGCGGCTGACAGACCCGGCTGACGTCGCTATCCCCAAAACCCACTATCGCCAGATCGTCCGGTACCTTGATGCGCCTGCGCTGGCATTCGTACAGCGCCCCGCAGGCCAGTTCGTCAGAAACGCACACCAGCGCATCCAGCTCCGGCCAGGCCAGCAGGAATTCAGGCAGTTGCGCCGCACCGGTCGAGAAACTCGGCGGCATGGCCGCGTTAATCACCCGGTTTGGCGACATGTGGTGGCGCAGCATGGCTTTGTACCAGCCCTGCAGATGCTGCTGGAAAATCCACTGTTCCTGGTTGGCGCACAGCAGGCCAATATTCTGATAGCCGCGCTTAATGACCATTTCCGTGAGTTCATACATGGCCGCCACGTTATCAATCCCGATGTTCATATCGATCGGGTCGGCGCGCATGGCTCCCATCTCCATCACCGGAATGGAGGCATTCTTCAGCCAGTGACGAACGGTGTCGGTATGTTCAACGCTGAGCAGGATAGCGGCGGCGATATTTGACGCCAGCAGCGTTTCCAGCAACTTCTCTTCCTGCTCAAGGCGGTGCTGGGATTCAGCCAGCATGATTTGATATCCAGCGGGCTGCAGCACCTGCTGTAGCCCGGCGAACATCTCCGAGCAGCCTGCTTCGGAGAGGTTAGGCACCACCATGGCTATGGTCCATGAGGAGGCCGAGGCCAGCGCGCTGGCGGCAAGATTGGGCATATAACCCAGCTCCTGCACCGCGGCTTCAATTTTTTCTCGTAGTTTATCGGAAACCTGTTCAGGTGTGCGGAGTGCACGGGACACGGTCATCGTGCCCACACCGGCAAGCTGTGCGACATCGGCGAGTGTCACTTTACCAGTACTGCGCCGTTTTCGGGTTAGAGACATACACCTTCCTGCTGACCAGACGCGTTCGTTTTCCTTCATTTCACGTGACACGCAGTATACGCCTTAAATCCCTTTTTTTGCTGTGATTTCACGCCAGGATGGTAATTTGATAGCGCTATCACACTTCTGAATGTTAGATCTTGGTAGCGCTATCTTTGTGATAATCATCACGGTTAATAATGGATGTGTTGAATAAAGTTTGCTCATCTTTTGCAGTCTGGCAGGAGTGAAAAGTGCTGAAAAAATGGATATATGATACAACTATCACGCTGCAGGACAGCGTTGAAAGCTGGCCGCAGGCCCTTGAGATCTGCGCGAAACCGCTGCTGGAGCTTAAGACGATAGCGCCAGAATACGTGACGGCAATCATTGAGCAACATCATACGTTAGGACCTTATTATGTGCTGGCACCAGGGCTGGCTATGCCGCATGCGCGGCCGGAGGAAGGAGCCAAAGGACTGGGGTTATCATTATTAAAACTCAGGCAGGGCGTCTCTTTTGGTGCCGGTGAGTTCGACCCTGTGGATGTGATTATTATGCTCGCGGCACCTGACAAAAATAGCCATATCGAGATGATTTCAGCGCTGGCTGAGTTATTTTCCAGCGAGGCCGATATGGCCGAACTGCATCAGGCGAATACGCTGGAGGAGATAAAAACGATTATTAACCGCTTCTGATTTACTTTTTTAATCCGCTTTTTCACAACATTACGCGTCAGCGTGGTGGGGCGTACTCTACTCAAAATAAGGGGACAACAATGAAAATCATGGCTATTTGCGGTTCCGGCCTGGGAAGCAGTTTTATGGTTGAAATGAACATTAAAAAGGTGCTCAAAAAACTGGAGATTGAGGCTGACGTTGAACACTCCGATCTCTCCTCGGCCACGCCGGGCGCGGCCGATCTGTTCGTGATGGCAAAAGACATTGCGGCCAGCGCCAGCGTGCCGGAAGGCCAGCTGGTGGTGATCAACAACATCATTGATATCAATGAACTGGAAGCGCAACTGCGCAGCTGGTTCGACAAACGTTAAACCTGATAAGGCGAGGTGGATATGTTTATCCTTGAAACGCTGAATTTCGTTGTTGATATATTAAAAGTCCCTTCGGTGCTGGTGGGGTTAATTGCATTAATTGGTCTGGTCGCGCAGAAAAAAGCCTTTTCTGATGTGGTGAAAGGGACCATTAAAACCATTCTTGGCTTTATTGTTTTGGGCGGCGGCGCCACGGTACTGGTTGGGTCGTTAAATCCTTTAGGCGGCATGTTTGAACACGCCTTTAATATCCAGGGAATTATTCCAAATAATGAAGCGATTGTGTCCATTGCGCTGGAGAAATACGGCGCCTCAACCGCGTTGATTATGGCCTTCGGGATGGTGGCAAATATTATCGTCGCCCGTTTTACCCGCCTGAAGTATATCTTCCTGACCGGGCATCACACCTTCTACATGGCGTGCATGATTGGCGTGATCCTGACGGTGGCGGGTTTTGAGGGGGTAGGGCTGGTCTTTACCGGCTCGCTGATCCTTGGCCTGATTATGGCCTTCTTCCCGGCCATTGCGCAGCGCTATATGAAGCGTATTACCGGCAACGACGAGATTGCCTTCGGCCACTTCGGCACGCTGGGCTACGTGCTCTCCGGCTGGATTGGCAGCAAGGTAGGTAAAGGCTCGCGCTCAACCGAAGAGATGAACCTGCCGAAGAACCTGAGCTTCCTGCGCGACAGCTCCATTTCTATCTCCCTGACCATGATGATTATCTACCTGATCATGGCGGTGAGCGCCGGACGCGAGTACGTCGAGGCCACCTTCAGCGGCGGTCAGAACTACCTCGTTTACGCCATCATTATGGCGATCACCTTTGCGGCGGGCGTGTTCATCATCCTGCAGGGCGTGCGTCTGATTCTGGCGGAAATCGTCCCGGCCTTTACCGGCTTCTCGGAAAAGCTGGTACCCAATGCGCGTCCGGCTCTGGACTGCCCGGTGGTCTATCCGTATGCGCCAAACGCGGTGCTGATTGGCTTCCTGTTCAGCTTCCTCGGGGGAATTGTTGGGCTGTTCATCTGCGGGCAGTTCAGCTGGGTGCTGATCCTCCCAGGCGTGGTGCCGCACTTCTTCACTGGCGCAACGGCAGGCGTGTTCGGTAACGCCACCGGTGGACGTCGCGGGGCCATGATTGGCGCCTTTGCCAACGGTCTGCTGATCACCTTCCTGCCGGTCCTGCTGCTGCCGGTACTGGGCGCCATTGGCTTTGCCAACACCACCTTCTCGGACGCGGATTTCGGCGCTGTCGGGATTGTGCTCGGCAACCTGGCGCGCTTCCTGTCACCGCTTGCCATTACCGGGCTTGTTGTGGCGCTGTTCGCGCTGCTGGTGGTGTACAACGTGTTCGCGAAAAACAAACCTGCGGGCGGTAACGCGCAGGAAAACAGCGGAGCCAAATCATGAATGAGAAAGAGATAACTGAACTAGCGCGTCACATTCGTCTTGAGACCCTGAAATCGCTGACGCAGCTGGGGTTTGGCCACTACGGCGGCAGTATGTCGGTGGTTGAAACGCTCGCCGTGCTGTACGGCGCGGTGATGAAGATTGACCCGGCAGACCCGGACTGGCCTGAGCGAGACTATTTTGTCCTGTCGAAAGGCCATGCGGGTCCGGCGCTCTACAGCACGCTGGCGATTAAGGGCTATTTCCCGATAGAGGAACTGAGCACCCTGAACCAGAACGGTACGCGGCTGCCCAGCCACCCGGACCGCCTGAAAACGCGCGGCGTGGATGCTACGACCGGCTCGCTGGGGCAGGGGATCTCCATCGCCGGCGGCATGGCGCTGTCGCACAAGCTGGCAGGCAGGCCGAACCGGGTCTTTTGCATCGTCGGTGACGGTGAGCTGAACGAGGGGCAGTGCTGGGAAGCCTTCCAGTTTATTGCCCACCATCGCCTGAATAACCTGACGGTGTTCGTCGACTGGAATAAGCAGCAGCTGGATGGCGAACTGGATGACATCATCAGCGCATTCGATCTGGAGGGGAAATTCCGCGCCTTTGGTTTCGACGTGGTGACGGTGAAAGGTGACGATATCCCTGGGCTGCTGGAGGCGACGTCCCGCGTGCCAGCCGCGGATGCGCGCCCGCGGGTGGTGATCCTCGACAGCATTAAGGGGCAGGGGGTGCCATATCTGGAGCAGCTCAGCAACTCGCACCACCTGCGTTTGACCGCAGAGAGCAAAGCGGCCCTCAACGAGACGATTCGCCAACTGGAGGCTTCACATGATTAAGGTTGCACCGCCACGACAGAAAGATGCCGTTGAGATGCGCAAGGTTTACGCGGGCTTTGTGGCAAAACAGATTGAGGCTGGCAGTGAGATTATCGCGCTGGAAGCGGACCTGATGAGCTCGATGGCGATGGACGGCGTAGCGCGCGATTATCCGCAGCATGTGATTAACTGCGGCATTATGGAGGCCAACGTGATTGGCACCGCGGCGGGGCTGGCGCTTACCGGACGTAAGCCGTTTGTTCACACCTTCACCGCCTTTGCCAGCCGTCGCTGCTTCGACCAGCTGTTTATGTCTCTCGACTACCAGCGCAACAACGTGAAGGTGATTGCCTCGGATGCGGGGGTAACCGCCTGTCACAACGGCGGGACCCATATGTCGTTTGAGGACATGGGGATCGTGCGCGGTCTGGCGCATTCGGTGGTGCTGGAGGTGACTGACGCGGTGATGTTTGAAGACGTCCTGCGCCAGCTGATTGACCTGGAAGGGTTCTACTGGGTGCGTACCATCCGTAAGCAGGCGCCGAGCGTTTATGCGCCGGGCTCAACCTTCACCATTGGCAAAGGCAACGTGCTGCGCGAGGGGAGTGATATTACGCTTATTGCCAACGGCATTATGGTGGCGGAAGCGCTTGAGGCGGCGCATCAGCTGGAGCAGGAGGGGGTCAGTGCGGCGGTCATCGACATGTTTACCCTGAAGCCCATCGACCGGATGCTGGTGAAAAACTACGCCGAGAAAACCGGACGGATTGTGACCTGTGAAAATCACAGCATTCACAACGGGCTGGGTTCGGCGGTGGCTGAAGTGCTGGTGGAAACTTGTCAGGTGCCGATGCGGCGGGTGGGGGTAAAAGAGCGTTACGGCCAGGTGGGGACGCAGGAGTTCCTGCAGAAGGAGTACGGCCTGACGGCACATGACATAGTGTCGGCGGCGCGAGAGCTGCTGTAATAAAAAAGGCGACTATGTCGTCGCCTTTTTGTTGCCCGGTGGCGCTAGCGCTTACCGGGCCTACGGTTTTGTAGGCAGGATAAGCGAAGCGCCATCCAGCACGGCATTACTGCTGCTGTGAAGACTGGATCGCCGTCAGCGCGATGGTGTAGACGATATCGTCAACCAGCGCGCCACGAGACAGGTCGTTCACAGGTTTGCGCATACCCTGCAGCATCGGCCCGATGGAGATCAGGTCTGCAGAACGCTGTACCGCTTTGTAGGTGGTGTTACCGGTGTTCAGATCCGGGAAGATGAACACGGTAGCGCGACCTGCAACCGGAGAGTTCGGCGCTTTGGATTTCGCAACGTCAGCCATAACGGCGGCATCGTACTGCAGCGGGCCGTCGATCATCAGGTCAGGACGTTTTTCCTGCGCCAGACGGGTCGCTTCACGCACTTTCTCTACGTCGCTACCTGCACCAGAGGTACCGGTGGAGTAAGAGAGCATCGCCACGCGAGGTTCGATACCGAAGGCAATCGCGGAGTCCGCGGACTGGATTGCGATTTCTGCCAGCTGCTCTGCCGTTGGATCCGGGTTGATCGCGCAGTCGCCGTAAACGTAAACCTGTTCCGGCAGCAGCATGAAGAATACGGAAGAGACCAGGGAGCTGCCCGGTGCCGTTTTGATCAGCTGCAGCGGTGGACGAATGGTGTTTGCGGTGGTATGAACCGCACCGGAAACCAGACCGTCAACTTCGTCCTGCTCCAGCATCAGCGTACCCAGCACCACGTTGTCTTCCAGCTGTTCGCGCGCAACGGCTTCGGTCATGCCCTTGCTCTTACGCAGCTCAACCAGACGGGCTACGTAGCTTTCACGAACCACTTCCGGGTCAACGATTTCGATGCCAGCACCCAGCTCAACGCCCTGAGACGCCGCCACGCGGTTGATCTCATCCGGGTTACCCAGCAGCACACAGGTCGCGATGCCGCGCTCTGCACAGATAGCTGCCGCTTTAACAGTACGCGGTTCGTCGCCTTCTGGCAGCACAACGCGTTTGCCTGCTTTACGCGCCAGCTCGGTCAGCTGGTAACGGAAGGCAGGAGGAGACAGACGACGGCTGCGCTCGGAGGTCGCCGTCAGGGATTCGATCCAGTCTGCGTTGATGTAGCCCGCAACGTATTCCTGAACTTTCTCAATACGCTCATGGTCATCAACCGGCACTTCCAGGTTGAAGCTCTGCAGGCTCAGGGAGGTCTGCCAGGTGTTGGTGTTCACCATGAAGACCGGCAGGCCGGTCGCGAACGCGCGCTCGCACAGTTTGCTGACGCGTGGGTCCATCTCATAAGCGCCGGTCAGCAGAATAGCGCCGATTTCCACGCCATTCATCGCGGCCAGACACGCTGCAACCAGCACGTCAGGACGGTCTGCGGAGGTCACCAGCAGGGAGCCTGCGCGGAAGTGTTCCAGCATGTGCGGAATGCTGCGTGCACAGAAGGTCACGGACTTCACGCGGCGGGTGTTGATGTCGCCTTCGTTAACGATGGTGGCGTTCAGGTGACGCGCCATATCGATTGCACGGGTGGCAATCAGATCGAAGCTCCATGGCACCGCGCCCAGTACTGGCAGCGGGCTGGATTCCTGCAGTTTCGCCGGGTCAACTTTAATGACTTTCGCTTTGGAAGAGTCGTCAAAGATCTCAGACAGGTCAGGACGCGTACGGCCTTGTTCATCCACTGGCGCGTTCAGTTTGTTGACGATCACGCCGGTGATGTTGGTATTTTTCGCACCGCCGAAGCTGCTGCGCGTCAGTTCGATACGCTCGTTCAGCTGCTCTGGGGTATCTGTGCCCTGAGACATCACGAAAACGATCTCTGCGTTCAGGGTTTTCGCGATTTCGAAGTTCAGAGACTGAGCAAACTGGTGTTTGCGGGTTGGAACCAGGCCTTCAACCAGCACCACTTCCGCGTCTTTTGTATTGGCGTGGTAGTTGGCGATGATCTCTTCCATCAGCACGTCTTTCTGGTTGCTGGACAGCAGAGATTCAACGTGGTTCATCTTCAGCGGTTCAGCCGCTGGCAGATTGGAGTTCTTACGAACGATGGTGGTGGTCTGGTCTGGCGCATCGCCACCGGCGCGTGGCTGGGCGATTGGCTTAAAGACGCTCAGACGAACGCCTTTGCGTTCCATAGCACGGATCACGCCAAGGCTGACGCTGGTCAGGCCGACGCTGGTTCCGGTAGGGATCAGCATAATAGTACGGGACACGGTTTATCCTCTTTCGTTACCGCCTGAATGTGGCGGGTTACAAAACAGCACCGCCAGCATTGCTGGCGGTGTGGAATCAGGCAGTCAGGCGGTGCGCGTCTTGCGCGATGACCAGTTCTTCGTTAGTTGGGATAACGAGAGCAGGGCGGGTGCCTTCTTTGTTGATGAAGCCAGACTTGCCGAAGCGGGCAGCCAGGTTACGCTCGTGATCAACGTCGAAGCCCAGAACGCCCAGTTTGCCCAGGGACAGTTCACGCACCATTGCCGCGTTCTCACCGATACCACCGGTGAAGACAACCGCGTCCAGACGACCGTCCATCAGCGCAGTGTAAGAGCCGATGTATTTCGCCAGACGGTGGCAGTAAACGTCCATTGCACGTTTAGCGTCTTCTTTCTCTGCGTAGTTGTCTTCAACGTAACGGCAGTCGCTGGTGACTTCAGTCAGACCCAGCAGGCCAGACTCTTTAGTCAGCATTTTGTTGATCTGGTCAACGCTCATGCCCAGGGTGTCGTGCAGGTGGAAGATGATCGCCGGATCGATGTCACCGGAACGGGTACCCATCACCAGACCTTCCAGCGGGGTCAGACCCATGGAGGTATCTACACATTTACCGTTGCGGATAGCAGAAACAGAACCACCGTTGCCCAGGTGGCAGGTGATGATGTTCAGCTCTTCAACCGGCTTGTTCAGTACTTTTGCGGCTTCCTGAGTCACATAGAAGTGGCTGGTGCCGTGTGCGCCGTAACGACGTACGCCGTGTTCTTTGTACAGGCTGTAAGGCAGGGCATAGAGGTAAGACTCTTCCGGCATGGTCTGATGGAACGCAGTGTCGAAGACGGCCACGTTTTTGTCTTTCAGATTCGGGAAGGATTTCAGCGCTTCAGCGATACCGATCAGGTGCGCCGGGTTGTGCAGCGGTGCAAAAGAGGCAGAATCTTTGATGCCCTGAATAACAGATTCGTCGATCACGACGGAGCTGGTGTATTTTTCGCCGCCGTGGACGATACGGTGACCAATCGCAGTCAGCTGAGCAGACAGTTCTGGTTTTTGTGCCAGAATAGTGTTAACGATAAAGTTCAGCGCTTCACTGTGAGCGGCGCCTGCACCTAAAGCCGCTTCTTGTTTGCTGCCGTCCATCTTCCACTTGATACGTGCTTCAGGCAGATGGAAACATTCGGCCAAACCAGAGAGGTATTCGTCACCGTTGAGCGCATCGATGATGGCGAATTTCAGTGAGGAGCTACCGCAGTTCAGAACCAGTACTAACTTACTCGACATGGAAGTACCTATTATTGATACGTGGCTAAAAAAACGTCAGTGAGTCTAACAGCGTAACGCATGATGACTCAGACATTTATGATTAACATCATGCCAAACGAACATTGTGGCATGATGGAAGAAATAACTATGATTTTATGCCATTTTGCACAATTTTCAGCCAATGGCATAATGTGCAATAATTTGACGAGTTAATGATTCTCGTCTATGGCCCTATCAGGCTGGCACAGGATACCCGATACGGGGTAGAGATGACAAAATATTTTGAACGTTGTCATAGCTTGTTGTGGTTTTGCACGAAAATTTTAATTTTTATATGTGAAGTTGAGGTACAGCCATGTCGACACCAGAGAACCCGTCCGTAAATTTCTTCAGTCTGTTTCGTCGGGGACAGCATTACGCAAAGACGTGGCCAATGGAAAAGCGCCTTGCGCCCATGTTCATTGAGAATCGCACTATCCGCGCCACGCGCCATGCGATTCGCTTTATGCCACCCGTCGCTGTCTTTACGCTGTGCTGGCAGATTGCGCTGGGTGGACAGCTTGGTCCTGCTGTCGCAACGGCGCTCTTCGCGCTAAGCCTGCCAATGCAGGGCCTGTGGTGGTTAGGAAAACGTTCTGTCACCCCACTGCCACCTTCTATTTTACACTGGTTTTATGAAGTGCGCGGAAAACTGGAAGAGGCCGGGCAGGCGCTCGCCCCGGTGGAAGGCAAGCCGGATTACCAGGCGCTGGCGGACACGTTAAAGCGCGCTTTTAAGCAGCTGGATAAAACATTCCTCGATGACTTGTGATTGATCATCGAAACGACGATGAAAAGAAGGCACAGTAACAATCCGTTACCGTGTCTTTTTTTTAAGTGCAATGCGCTACAGGAGTCGAAAGATGGAAATGACCCATGCTCAACGTCTGATTTTGTCTAACCAGTACAAGATGATGACTATGCTTGATCCCGATAACGCTGCGCGCTACAGCCGCCTGCAGACCATTGTCGAACGCGGCTTTGGTTTGCAGATGCGTGAACTCGACCGCGAATTTGGCGAGCTGAAAGAAGAAACCTGTCGCATCGTGATCGACATTATGGAGATGTATCACGCCCTGCACGTTTCCTGGACGAATCTCAAAGATCAGCAGTCTATTGACGAGCGCCGCGTGACCTTCTTAGGCTTTGATGCGGCAACGGAAGCGCGTTATCTGAGCTATGTGCGCTTCATGGTGAATACCGAAGGGCGTTATACCCACTTTGACGCGGGCACCCACGGTTTCAACGCGCAGACCCCAATGTGGGATAAATACCAACGTATGCTGAGCGCGTGGCACGCCTGCCCGCGTCAGTACCATTTAAGCAGCAACGAAATTCAACAAATTATTAATGCCTGACGGAGGTGCGTGTGCAGTGTAGAGGTTTTCTGTTTGATCTGGACGGTACGCTGGTGGATTCGCTGCCGGTTGTGGAGCGTTCATGGTGCCATTGGGCTGACAGACATGGCATCGACCATCAGGAGGTGCTGAATTTCATCCATGGCAAACAGGCCATTATCTCGTTACGGCACTTTCTGGCCGGACGCTCTGAGGACGATATTCAGGCGGAGTTCAAATACCTGGAACACATTGAAGCCACGGACACGGACGGCATCACCGCTTTACCGGGCGCGCGCGAACTGCTTGAGCATCTGAACGAAGCGCAGATCCCGTGGGCTATCGTCACCTCCGGCTCCATTCCCGTCGCCCACGCCCGACATAAGGCGGCAGGTTTACCGAAGCCGGAAGTGTTTATCACTGCGGAGCGCGTCAAGCGCGGCAAACCCGAACCCGACGCCTTTTTGCTGGGTGCTGAACTGCTTGGCCTCGCTCCCGCAGAGTGTGTGGTGGTAGAAGATGCGGCGGCTGGCGTACTGGCCGGGCTGAACGCCGGAAGCCACGTTATTGCGGTGAACGTTCCGGCGGGGTCCCCCCGCCTGGAGGAGGCCGACCTGGTGCTGGATTCTCTCACTGCACTGGCTGTGTCAAAAGCACCTGACGGTGTTGTAACCGTCTCGCTAAAAGTGTAACCCCATGATATAGCCCCACGCTGATGGGGCTTTTTTATGGCAAAATTTCTCATCTCCCACTGACAAGGACATGTTGTGAACGGTGAACTGATCTGGGTCCTGAGCCTGCTTTTAATCGCCATTATCCTTTTTGCCACGGGCAAGGTACGCATGGATGCCGTCGCCTTGTTTGTCATCGTCGCCTTTGTGCTGAGCGGTACGCTCACGCTGCCGGAAGCCTTCTCCGGGTTTAGCGATCCCAACGTTATTCTGATTGCCGCCCTGTTTATCATCGGTGATGGCCTCGTGCGCACCGGTGTGGCAACGATTATGGGCGCGTGGCTGGTGAAGGTGGCTGGCAACAGTGAAACGAAAATGCTGGTCTATCTAATGCTGACGGTCGCCGGACTGGGGGCGTTTATGAGTTCAACGGGGGTGGTCGCTATCTTTATCCCGGTGGTGTTGAGCGTCTCCATGCGGATGCAGAGCTCGCCGTCGCGCCTGATGATGCCCCTGAGTTTTGCCGGTTTGATAAGCGGCATGATGACGCTGGTGGCCACGCCGCCGAACCTGGTCGTCAACAGTGAGCTGATCCGGGAAGGCTTTCAGGGCTTCAGTTTTTTCAGCGTGACTCCGCTTGGACTGGTGGTTCTGGTGATGGGCGTGGTTTACATGCTGCTGACCCGTTTTGCCCTGAAAGGCGAAAAACAGGACAAAAGCAAAGAAGGGTGGAAACGACGCACCTTCCGCGATCTGATTAAAGAATACCGCCTCACCGGGCGGGCGCGCCGCCTGGCCATTCGCCCCGGTTCGCCAATGGTGGGCCAGCGGCTTGACGATCTGAAACTGCGTGAGCGCTACGGCGCGAATGTGATTGGTGTTGAGCGCTGGCGTCGTTTTCGCCGGGTCATCGTCAACGTCAACGGGGTGTCGGAATTCCGCGCGCGGGATGTCCTGCTGATTGATATGTCCACCGCGGAGGTGGATCTGCGTGAGTTTTGTAGTGAACAGCTGCTGGAACCGATGGTGCTACGCGGAGAGTATTTCTCAGACCAGGCGCTGGATGTCGGCATGGCCGAAGTATCGCTGATCCCGGAATCGGAGCTGTTGGGTAAAACCGTGCGGGAAATGGGGTTCCGTACCCGTTATGGTCTGAATGTCGTGGGGTTGAAGCGTGATGGTGTGGCGATGGAAGGGGCGGTGGTGGATGAGCCGATCCTGCTGGGGGATATCTTTCTCGTCGTCGGTAACTGGAAGCTGATAAGTCAGCTTGGGCAAAAGGGCCGCGATTTTGTGGTGCTCAACATGCCTGTTGAAGAGAGCGATGCCTCCCCGGCGCACAGCCAGGCGCCCCATGCGATTTTTTGCCTGGTATTGATGGTGGCGCTGATGCTGACCGACGAGATCCCCAATCCGGTCGCGGCCATTATTGCCTGTCTGTTAATGGGCAAGTTTCGCTGTATTGATGCCGAGAGCGCCTATAAGGCGATTCACTGGCCAAGCATCATCCTGATTGTGGGGATGATGCCGTTCGCCCTTGCTCTGCAAAAAACCGGCGGTGTGGATTTAGTCGTCAAAGGGCTGATGGACGTTGGCGGCGGATACGGGCCGTACATGATGCTGGTATGCCTGTTTATCATGTGCGCCACGATCGGACTGTTTATCTCCAATACCGCTACGGCGGTGCTGATGGCGCCCATCGCGCTGGCGATGGCGAAATCCATGGGCGTGTCACCGTATCCGTTTGCGATGATGGTGGCGATGGCCGCTTCCGCGGCATTTATGACGCCGGTGTCGTCACCGGTGAACACGCTGGTTCTGGGGCCGGGGAATTACCGGTTCAGCGATTTTGTGAAGCTGGGCGTGCCGTTCACCGTGCTGGTGATGCTGGTATGCGTGGTGTTGATACCGGTTTTATTCCCGTTTTAGCATGAGCGCAGAAACGTAGGCCGGGTAAGGCGAAGCCGCCACCCGGCGAAAAATTACAACGGAGAATCCTGGCTAATCTCATCCAACGATAAATGGAAGCTCGGTACAAACACCTGCATAAAGTAATCCATCTCTTCGCTGCGGCGGGATTCCAGCGTTTTTTCCAGACGCGTTTTTGCCAGTAAAAATTCGTTATTCCCTGCGGATAACTCTTCGAGACACTTCAGATAGGCACATAGCGCGTCGGCCTGTTTTACCAGCGACTTCTCTTCCTCTGTGTACTGCTGTTCATCAATAAGCGGCTCAAAGATATCGCGTAACTCGTCCGGCACCATGTCAATCAGCTTCTGCTGGGCAATTTTCTCGATGGCCTTATATTCCTGCGCAATCTGCGAGTTGAAATATTTCACCGGCGTCGGTAGATCTCCGGTTAACACCTCTGACGCATCGTGATACATCGCCAGCAGGGCAATGCGCTCAGCATTAACCTGACCGTTGAATTTGCGGTTTTTAATGGCGGCCAGCGCGTGAGCGACCATGGCCACCTGAAGGCTGTGCTCTGACACATTCTCAGTGCGGACATTGCGCATCAGCGGCCAGCGGTTGATGAGTTTCAGGCGGGAGAGATGGGCAAAGAAATGACTCTGACTCATAGGTTACCTTTTGTCTTCACTGCGACAGGACTTCATTGTGCGGGGAGGGGAGGGAAGATGCAAATTTGCAGGTTTCTTTGGCCGGGTAAACGCAGCGCCACCCGGCAGAAAGAGAATATTACTGATGATAACCGGAGAGGAAACGCCCGAAGCGGCTAATGGCCATTTCAAGGTCATCTTCGCGCGGCAGCGTGACGATACGTACGTGGTCCGGCCATGGCCAGTTAAATGCCGTGCCCTGAACCAGCAGCACTTTTTCCTGAAGCAGGAAGTCGAGCACCATCTTCTGGTCGTCATGAATGTTAAAGCGCTTCGCGTCGATTTTCGGGAACATATACAGCGCCCCATTTGGCTTCACGCAGGAGACGCCCGGGATATCGTTGATCAGTTCCCACGCGCGGTTACGCTGTTCGTACAGACGACCACCGGGAACGATAAATTCACTAATGCTCTGATAGCCGCCGAGCGCCGTCTGGATTGCGTGCTGGGCCGGAACGTTGGCACATAAACGCATGGAAGCCAGCATCTCCAGCCCTTCAATATAGCCTTTGGCGTGTTTTTTCGGACCGTTTAATACCATCCAGCCCTGACGGAAACCGGCCACGCGGTAGGTTTTAGAGAGGCCGTTAAAGGTCACGGTCAGCAGATCCGGAGCCAGCGCGGCGATGGAGTGGTGCTGCGCTGCATCGTAGAGGATCTTGTCGTAAATCTCGTCCGCGAAGATGATCAGGTTGTGCTGACGAGCGATCTCCACGATCTCCATCAGCAGTTCTTTTGAATAAACCGCGCCCGTTGGGTTGTTTGGGTTGATGATCACGATGCCGCGCGTACGTGGAGTGATTTTCGCGCGAATATCGTCGAGATCCGGGAACCAGTCAGAAGATTCATCACACAGATAGTGTACCGCTTTGCCGCTGGAGAGTGACACGGCCGCCGTCCACAGCGGGTAGTCCGGGGCGGGAACCAGCATTTCGTCACCGCTGTTCAGCAGCGCCTGCATCGCCTGCACAATCAGTTCGGAGACGCCGTTGCCGATATAGATATCTTCAACGGTAACATCACGCATACCGCGTGCCTGGTAGTGCTGCATGATGGCTTTACGTGCGGAGTACAGTCCTTTGGAATCACAATAGCCTTGAGCAGTAGGAAGGTTGCGGATCACATCAACCAGAATTTCATCCGGCGCTTCAAAACCAAATGGCGCAGGGTTACCAATGTTGAGTTTCAGAACCTTATTGCCTTCTTCTTCCAGGCGTTTCGCCTCTTTCAGAACCGGGCCGCGGATGTCATAACAGACGTTATCTAGCTTGCTGGATTTTTCGATAGGGGACATGAACCTTTAACCTTTTCGCTATTATTGCCGCTCCCTGCCGTGGAAGTCAGCACGGAATAATGTACTCCCCCCTCGCTTCGTTTTGAAGGGTGTGCAGGAGAAGATTTTGTACCGACAGCAAATTCTTGATAAATCTTTTACGCTGCAGGTGCCCCCTTTGCTACCGTAAAGTTGCATGCATAGCAAAAGATTAGGTTTATTCTGCTATTCATTTGCTGGATTACTGTATATTGTGCTGGTGAAAAATATGTGATGAGCCAGATGAGGGGGCAATCACCCTGCGTGACTTTTCGTAAAACCTGAATGTTAGCGTCGTCTTGCTTTAATAGCGCAGTGTGGTTAAAAGTTACTCATGTGAAATTAATGTTAAGTGGCATTAATGGATGCTCTTAATCAAAATTAAAATTTATTTATTATTAACCTATAAAATGCAACTTTAGTTAATTTTAATAAAATTTGTTTAGATGCTTAACATTCTTCTTTAATCCTCAATATTGCAATAAGACTTATAAATAAAATGGATTTGGGTTAAGATGTCTTTCAGGAAAGCAGATGTCAGAGACATGTTTTTTGTCTGTCTGGAACTGCTATTTCTGTTTAATTGATTGTTATTGTTGGAGTTATCTCTGGCGGGAAGGGTTTGACGATCTCCTGCTACGTTGACAGCGCTGCGATAAAGATGGCAGAAAAGGTGTTGCACCTTTAATGTAATTTACATAATCCTGCGAACATCTAAATATCCTGAACGTTTAAGAGAATAAAAATAACGTCATGAAACGTGCTTTCTGACTGTTGATATTAAGCAGCACAATAACTATCTGTCAGGCAGTCTGCCGGGCCGGGATGCGAGGGAAAACCTTCAGAGGGAATTGCTTAACTGTTACACACACAGCTTCAACCCGGGCAGCTCCGCACGAGCAACCTGAAAGTGAATAGATATGATAAATGCAAATCGTCCGATAATGAATCTCGACCTCGATCTGCTGAGAACGTTTGTTGCGGTCGCCGATCTCAACACTTTTGCAGCTGCTGCTGCCGCCGTTTGCCGAACCCAGTCTGCCGTGAGTCAGCAAATGCAGCGGCTGGAGCAACTGGTTGGTAAAGAGCTTTTTGCCCGTCATGGGCGCAATAAGCTCTTAACGGAACACGGTATTCAGCTACTGGGTTATGCCAGGAAAATTCTTCGCTTTAATGATGAAGCATGTATGTCATTAATGTTTAGCAACCTTCAAGGCGTGCTAACGTTAGGCGCATCTGATGAGTCAGCGGACACCATATTGCCGTTTCTTCTCAATCGCATTAGTTCGGTTTATCCGAAGCTTGCGCTGGATGTCAGCGTGAAACGTAATGCCTTTATGGTTGAGATGTTAAAGGAAAATAAAGTCGACCTGGTGGTGACGACGCACCGTCCCGGGCAGTTTGATTGCCTGACGTTGCGTACATCCCCAACGCACTGGTATTGCGCAGCCGAATATGTGCTGCAAAAAGGGGAGCCGGTGCCACTGGTGCTCCTGGATGATCCGAGCCCGTTCCGCGATATGGTGCTGACAGCGCTGAATGAAGCCAACATCCCGTGGCGCCTGGCATATGTGGCATCCACGTTACCCGCGGTTCGTGCTGCAGTGAAAGCCGGGCTTGGCGTAACGGCACGCCCGGTGGAGATGATGAGCCCGGATCTGCGCGTGCTGGGTAAATCCGATGGACTTCCCGTGCTGCCTGATACGGAGTATCTGCTCTGCCACAACGCGTCCAGTCATAATGAACTGGCAAGCGTGGTGTTCGAGGCGATGGAAAACTACCATAACCCATGGCAGTTCGAGCGCATTACCTCCGAAGGAGGGGATGATTCTCTGATTGTTGAAGGGGACTTTGAGTGAGCGCTGGCTCAAAATTCTGGTAACAAAATGTAAGTGTAAAAAAAAGCCACTCGTGTGAATTTTGCATGCAGTGGCTTTTTTTTCGCAATAATACCCGCTTCAGAAGCGTGGGTTTTAAGAATTCATATTACAGATCAATAATATAAATCATTTCGCTCAAAACTTATCCATTTTCTGTTCTCACTTCATCCTTATGTCACCTATGTTAATAAAACAGGAAAGATGTTGCCGTTTTCCAGGTTGAATTAACAAAAGCGTGTCTCAGATCAAGAAAATACTCCTATTTGGGGGGAGGAATCGTTGGCAAATCCTGTCAAAATAGGAGGGTTATTTTTTTTACTTCCGAAACGGACACGATTCAACAACATACATTTGACGGAAAGTCATGTACCCACCAGGGTTAAAGGGCACCAAATGTTAATGAGAATCGCTCGATGTAATTTAATGTGAAGAAACCTTTGTTAAAGTTGACAATAGGTTATAGAAAGGAGTAAAAAACCCCATCATTTTGCTGTCTACGTCTCATTTCTGACAGTTAGTGTAAGGTTATTTGTTCCTCCCCATGAATCGATGTGATGCCCATCTGCCAGCAAGAGCAGTGTCGTTGGTATCACTTTTGATGAGTAAGCAATGAGTATGTCAACATCCACAGAAGTCATCGCTCATCACTGGGCATTCGCAATCTTTCTTATTGTAGCCATTGGCCTGTGCTGCCTGATGTTAGTCGGCGGCTGGTTCCTGGGCGGTCGCGCCCGCGCAAGGCACAAAAACACACCTTTCGAATCAGGTATTGATTCGGTCGGTTCCGCTCGCTTACGCCTGTCTGCCAAGTTCTATCTGGTAGCCATGTTCTTCGTCATCTTCGACGTGGAAGCGCTTTACCTTTTCGCATGGTCAACCTCCATCCGCGAAAGTGGTTGGGTGGGCTTTGTCGAGGCCGCAATTTTCATTTTAGTGCTACTGGCCGGTCTGGTTTATCTGGTGCGTATTGGCGCGCTTGACTGGACGCCTGCGCGTTCACGTCGTGAACATATCAACCCGGAAAACAGTATCTCTAATCGTCAGCAGTAACAGCGAGGCAATAAGATGGATTATACGCTCACCCGCATAGATCCTAACGGTGAGAATGACCGTTACCCCCTGCAAAAACAGGAGATCGTAACCGACCCCCTGGAGCAAGAAGTCAATAAAAGCGTGTACATGGGCAAACTCGAGCATGCCATGCACGATATGGTCAACTGGGGTCGTAAGAACTCCATCTGGCCTTACAACTTTGGCCTTTCTTGCTGCTACGTTGAAATGGTGACGTCATTCACTGCGGTGCATGACGTTGCGCGTTTTGGGGCAGAGGTACTGCGTGCTTCCCCACGTCAGGCTGACCTGATGGTGGTCGCCGGTACCTGCTTTACCAAGATGGCACCTGTTATTCAGCGTCTTTATGACCAGATGCTGGAGCCAAAATGGGTTATCTCCATGGGCGCATGTGCAAACTCTGGCGGTATGTACGACATCTATTCTGTCGTGCAGGGCGTAGATAAGTTTATCCCAGTGGATGTCTACATCCCGGGTTGTCCGCCACGTCCGGAAGCTTACATGCAGGCGCTGATGCTGCTGCAGGAGTCTATCGGTAAAGAACGTCGCCCACTGTCGTGGGTTGTTGGCGATCAGGGTGTGTATCGCGCGAACATGCAGTCTGAGCGCGAGCGTAAACGTGGTGAACGTATTGCCGTCACCAATCTGCGTACGCCTGACGAAATTTAATTTGCGCCTGTAGGCCTGGAGAACACCTTCGCATATCACTACTCAAATAGCGCGAAGCCAGGCTCAACAGTCACCACGGACCATTTGCAATGGTGAACAATATGACCGACTTAACCGCGCAAGAAGCCGCCTGGCAGACACGGGATCATCTGGATGACCCAGTCATTGGCGAACTGCGCAACCGTTTTGGGCCGGATGCCTTTACTGTTCAGGCTACCCGCACCGGGGTACCCGTTGTTTGGGTGAAGCGTGAGCAATTGCTGGAAGTTGTCGATTTCCTCAAGAAATTGCCAAAACCGTACGTCATGCTGTTTGACTTACACGGCATGGATGAACGTCTGCGTACCCACCGCCAGGGTCTCCCTGCTGCGGATTTTTCCGTTTTCTACCACCTGATCTCAATAGACCGTAATACGGATATCATGCTCAAGGTGGCATTGTCTGAAAACGACATGCATCTGCCGACGCTCACCAAACTTTTCCCGAACGCCAACTGGTATGAGCGTGAAACCTGGGAAATGTTCGGCATGACCTTCGACGGGCACCCGCATCTGACGCGCATCATGATGCCGCAGACCTGGACCGGCCACCCGCTGCGTAAAGACTACCCGGCACGTGCTACTGAATTCGACCCGTTTGAGCTGACCAAAGCCAAGCAGGATCTGGAGATGGAAGCCCTGACCTTCAAGCCAGAAGACTGGGGCATGAAGCGCGGTACCGACAACGAGGACTTCATGTTCCTCAACCTCGGTCCGAACCACCCGTCTGCGCACGGTGCCTTCCGTATCATTCTTCAGCTTGATGGCGAAGAGATTGTCGACTGTGTTCCTGACATTGGCTACCACCACCGTGGTGCTGAGAAGATGGGCGAGCGTCAATCCTGGCACAGCTACATTCCGTATACCGACCGTATCGAGTACCTCGGCGGCTGCGTAAACGAGATGCCATACGTGCTGGCCGTTGAGAAACTGGCAGGTATTACCGTTCCGGATCGCGTTAACGTCATCCGCGTGATGCTGTCAGAACTGTTCCGCATTAACAGCCACCTGCTGTATATCTCCACCTTCATTCAGGACGTCGGCGCGATGACCCCGGTCTTCTTCGCCTTTACCGACCGTCAGAAAATCTACGATCTGGTGGAAGCGATTACCGGTTTCCGTATGCACCCTGCCTGGTTCCGTATCGGCGGTGTGGCACACGATCTGCCGCGTGGTTGGGATCGACTGCTGCGTGAGTTCCTCGACTGGATGCCAAAACGTCTGGCCTCCTATGAGAAAGCCGCGCTGCGTAACACCATCCTGAAAGGGCGTTCCCAGGGCGTTGCGGCCTACGGCGCGAAAGAAGCGCTGGAGTGGGGGACAACAGGTGCAGGTCTGCGTGCGACCGGTATTAATTTCGACGTGCGTAAAGCGCGTCCTTACTCTGGCTACGAGAACTTCGACTTTGAAGTCCCGGTGGGCGGCGGTGTTTCCGACTGCTACACCCGCGTGATGCTGAAAGTGGAAGAGCTGCGTCAGAGTCTGCGCATCCTTGAGCAGTGCCTCAACAACATGCCGGAAGGCCCGTTCAAAGCGGATCACCCGCTGACCACGCCGCCACCGA
>ERZ1026878.174-NODE-174-length-54162-cov-18.955699_pt1 | contig 54162 bp, 48 predicted proteins | sample MGYA00380169_ERZ1026878 | MGnify/ENA primary metagenome ERZ1026878 (study PRJEB33269, sample SAMEA4719805) | human gut metagenome | biome: human-associated habitat; feature: organic feature; material: feces | place: Cameroon | collected 2013-10 ...
ATACATCTCCCAGTTCGATCATTTTCGTCTTGCGTTCTGTCATGTCCTTCGTGACGATCAGCTCCGTAATGGCATCATACTGGTATTCCATATCAATGAAAAACTGCGGTTCCACGCCGGTCACCTCGCCGCCTGCCTGTAATACGCTCTCCGCGATCTCTCCCATAAGACCGGATTTGGATCCACCGTACACCAGGCGGTTACCGCTTTCACCGATCCAGGTTCCCAGCTCACGCACCGCTTTTCTAAGAGAAGGATCATTTCCTTCATTTGCTCCCAGATATACTGTAATGTTCATCGTATTTTCCTCCTGCTTCCAAGTATAAGGGCTTTCCTTTCTTTTGACAAGGCAGGAGCTACCGGCACAAATGTGAATGACGTATCGGTTGCGTTAATTCAGGCATAGTACACCTGCTGTCCAGATTCTTCTTTTACATAAGCAATAAATTCTTCAGCCACATGGGACAGGGTATGATTTTTATTCCAGATCAGTGCATAGGACGCATGGGCATCGGGATGCTCCACTTCCCGCACACAGACATCCTTGTCCCGGATCAGGGAAGAAATGGATGCCGGATAAATGGAGATCCCGACTCCGTGCAGACTCAGCTCATAAGCATTCATCATATGAGCGATGCGCCCCCGGATCACCGGTGCATGCCCCGTTCCCTCGAACCATTTATCGATTTCACCTTTTCTGGATTCTCTGGAGGGAATCAACAGATCATAGGGCAACAGCTCCGAGGGCTTCACCGGATCATTTTCCCAGGAATACAATGCATGTCCCTTGGGGATCACTGCCACCCAGGGTTCTTCATACACCGGCAGCACGTGGAATTCCTCTGTGTTATAAGGGGCCGTGATCATGGCAATCTCACACAATCCCTTCGTTACGCGGTTATTCACATCATCTGTGTTGCCGTTCCACAGATTGTACTGTACATGAGGATGTCTCTGCTGAAATCCAGCGATCCACTCCGCGAAAAGTCTGGGTCCGCAGCCCTCTACCGACGCAATGTATAATGTCCCCTGCAGTCCTTCCTTGCGTTCTCTGACATCCTCCTCCGACCGGTTCACCAGGTCCAGGATCTGATTCGCATACTGCAGGAACAGCTCTCCCTCTTCTGTCAGGGACACTTTATGGGGTGTGCGAAGGAACAATGTCGTCCCCAGCTCCGCCTCCAGATCCTGGATCTGACGGCTCAGGGGCGGCTGCGCGATCGCCAGCTGCTCCGCGGCTTTCGTGAAGCTTTTCTCCTCCGCCACTGCCTTGAAATACCGGATATGCCGCAATTCCATCTTCCCAGCATCCTCCTTCCATGCTTTTTCCAAAAATCAGCTTAATCATTCTATTTGTGTAACATGCTGTATTTTCTTTTGCTATACCTTTTGGGTATTATTATACTTCTATTATATGTATTTCACATTATAAGCGCAATATGGTAAATTATAATCATCAAAAGGAAGTCAGGCCTGACCCCTTAAGCGTAACAACAAAGTCAACAGTTCATTTGTCTTGGAAAGGTTAAGGGTGAATATTATGAAGAAGATCATGGAAAAGGTTAACGAGTTTTTTGACGAGTATTACAAGAGCTTCGCTGAGAAATTCTGATAGAAGTGTGTTTTTCACGCTCATATACACAGAGAAAAACAGCAGATCTGGCGGGATCTGCTGTTTTTTTGTTCAGGTATGAAAATAATATCCGTCTCCATCACTCCCGTCATCCCATTCCTCATTGTCGTCAGATCCTATATATTCTCCGCAATTAGGGCAGTCCCCTTCATAGATTGGGTTCACAAATTCTCCACAATGTGGACAAAATACATCAATAAATGGATTATTCATTTTTCTTATCCCCTTTTCAAGATTTTATCCGCATCCAGCCCATAGGCTTCGATGCACTTTCTCAAATACGCCGGATTCGCCTGTTCGGTCTTATACCTCTCGTACTTATGCTTCTCGTAATACTCCCGCTCGAATTTCTCAGGCGGTGTTCCGTAGCGTTTATTATATTCCTTATACTTTGCTATGGTATTTGGCGGATTCAGGATCTCTATTTTCCTGTCATGGACATATATCCCCACGGCAACCTCTTTGCAAAATTCCTCCTCCGATACCGTTTCGTCACCCCAGGGTCCTTCGTTCCACCCCGTAACCGCAATGATCAGATTCAGATAAGGAAATGCATAGAGCAGTTTATACCATTCTTCGATAAATTCCCTGACCGTGGGGTATTTTTGCGTAGTCGCATTCGCCCCAATCGTTCCATCCGCACGGATCCAGCCATATCCCGTGGGATAATGATTCTTCTGAATGAGACAGTTATCAAAATTCATACATCCGATATAATCTTCATGGCTGCGAACAGCACTCACGTAAAAATAAAAAAATCTGTCCGTCCTCCGGATAATATCAAATGCCTGTTCTCCCGTTACAGGTACTCCTCTCATGCGGTAATAGGGTCTGCGAACATTTCGAACGAGATTGACTGACTCATCCCCGGCAATAACGATCTCAATTTCCGAATGCTTTTCATAAACTACTTCCGGTATCAGCCAGACAATATTCTCGTCCGCTTTATTGCTGATATCTATGGCTCCGGAAATAATTTTTCCATACTCCCACTCCTTCGTCTCCATATAGGCATTCCCGTATTCATCCGTATATATCGCCACTTCACAATTCTTTTTCAGATAATCAAATATTGTCATTTTCCCTTTTCGCCTCTGACATAATCGCGCATAAAAATGCATATTGCAGATTTTTCTGTGGCAATCTCCGCCCGCAGATCATCGGTATTCCTTTAGTGATCTATCATTGCCAGCAATTTGTCGATTTCCTCCTGGGTAAGTCTTTCATCCGTCTTTGTCATCACAACTTTGCGCCTTGTGGATACATAGTCTTCATAGTCTCCGTATACAATGTCAAAATCGGAGTATCTCTTTTTGTATGCTTTGATCTCCGACAGATTATCATAGGCATCCAGCAAGGTCGGGTACACTTTTAAAACCGTTGCTGTCTCGATCAGGTTGTCGATACCTTTTTTCGTATAGGCCACCGCGATATACTGTTGCGGATACTTGTCTATCATTTCACGTAACTGCATCTGTTTCTTCATCCTTTCCTAATGGTCTGTGATTCATGTTGCACTGCCATCATAGCACATATTTTTTTCAGATCTTTCATCAAATCTAGGGTTGCAAAAAATCGAGCCGGTTCCCCTGCTCGATTTTTCTTTCAAAGCTTTTTATTTTATAATTTCCTGCAGACTTCTCGGTTCATAGTCCATCCACGGCTTCATACAGCCCACATTATATGCCTGTACGTGACTGTCACCGGTATGTCGGCATTCGTTGTCTTTCATTCCTTCCAGACATTTCTGAAAATACATATCTTCCGGGCTGTTGTGGGTATGCCCGTAGAGTAAAATCGTGCCGCGGCTCATATGTTTCCAGCTGAAAATAGGGTAATGGCACAGCACCAGTTCATAACTCTTACCGCCTACAGAATCCCGGATCTCCCTATAATCGCAGACTTCCTGGAACAACTGCCGGTATCTGAGGTCGGACACGTCATCGTGATTGCCACGGATCAGGACCTTTTTTCCCTTCAGGATTGCCACCAGAGCGATTAGATCCTCGTTCTTACCACGCATGCTCATATCACCCAGAATGTATACGGTATCTCCGTTAGTTACTTTGCTGTTCCATTTTCTTACGATCTCTGCGTGCATTTCCTCCAGATTCCGGAACGGGCGTCCATCGAATCCTATGGATGTTTCATGAAATAGATGCAGATCACTGATATAATAATTCATACTGTTGTCTCCCATTCCACATTCGCCACAGATCCCTAATATCAATTCCATTTATTGTCCAACCATCATCCGGCGTCTATGATACAATATTATTAATTGGCTCTGTTTTACTTTTACAGCTTACTAAGCTCAAACATAAAATTGCAATAACGGATATCAGTTTTTGTTTATATCTATTCTTCATAACTTAGCAGTACAGCCTTCTTTTATTGGGAATATCGTTAATATTCCTTTTTCCGTTGCATGCTTTTCCCAGTCATTTTCCGTCAATATCTCTAGCGGTAGTAATCTCTGTGGACCGTTTTCATCCTCTTCATATCCCCAGGAGTATCCGCCCAGGAATTTCAGTTTATTGCTATTCATGCGGGAGGGCAGATCTACTAGATAGGTATAAGCTGTCCATTTCAAATGTCTACACCCAGCCAAATTACAACAGGGAGCATCAAATATTTCTGCCGGATAACCATACGCAAAATATGGATTCCCTTTTTCCAGATTATCATCACTGACATCTATGGAAAGCTCTCTGTTTTCCCCATAATTTTCAATTCTTTCCACGAATTGAATAAATCCACAGGATCTCCGATAACCGGTCGCATTCATGTGTTCAAAGTAACCATGCATTACTGGATAACCTATGCAACATATTTTGTCTATCGGAAATCCCTGAAGGGCATCATAGCCAATTTCCCTGGGATCTGTACCTTGCGTGTATTCTACGGTGAGATTTTCTTCTATTCCATGAAGTGTAAAAGGAATTGTTATTCTGCTTTCCAAAGAATTATCCCCTCCTTCTATATATTCTGATAAAACGGCAAAACATTTCGCCATTTCTCCATGTTTTCTTCCTGAATATCAATGATAGAAAATACTCTGTCATATCGAAGATCTAATTCCGCTGACCAATGAATGAACTGTTCCTTTGTTGCATCATCCATTTCATTTTTTATGATAATTACAATATCAATATCACTCTCATCCGTATTATCATTTCTGGCGACAGATCCGTACAATATGATTGCCAAAATACTATACGAAAAAAGATCTACTACCCCTTGGGGCAAATCCTCTTTCATTGTATTTGTCAGCATACTGTCACCCCTTCGTCTTGAAAATATATTACTGTTATTTGTATACAATTATATTCCTTCTTTTTATCATTCACAATAAAAAATAAGAGAAACACGGCATTTCTACCGTGTTCCTCTCACTAATTAAGTATGCTGGTGGCCGGACTTGAATGTTTCCCCGCTGTCAGAATACGCATAAAAAGGAGATTTCTGCGGTTCCTTCTTTTCGTTACAAACAAATTACAAACATTTCCTCCAACCACTTACCGGAACTGCATTTTCCATTCTTTCACGATACTATCTAACTGCGCTTTATTATAAAATCTTCGTTCCACCGCAATTATCATTCCCAATGAGGAAATATACAGTACCCGAAACGGCTTAAGCCAGTAAAGCGCAAAACAGCCTATACTTCCCATAACCAAAACCATATACGCTATTATAATTCCCTTTATTCCCATTTTAGAAAAAACACTTCCTACAGCGCTTGTAACGCTAATATCAATATCTTCATCCGTTACATAATTATAGACATTTTCTATTTTCTGTACTTCCTTGTCAATCTGCCTTGTGACTGACAGTGTTTTTCTTATACCGACACCGCCAAATACCACGAATGTCATTAAAATCATAAAGAGAATTAATAGCCTTTTAGAGCGCAATGTCAGATATTCCATGCTCAAAATATCTTTTACGGAAATCGCCTGTGTCTGATTTGAGCGGTTCAAATAACCATTTTTCACTTGAAAATGATTTCCCTTTACTACAAGATATTCTTTCGTCATAGTTAGGTTTGCTGAATTTCCTGTTATGGCTTTCGCACTAATCTCTTCTGCCATAATTAAATCATTTCCTTTTTCATTTTGTTAAATTCTTCCTGTGTAATTACTCCCTTCTGTAACAAATCTACCAGTTTGGTAAGTTCATCCGCTTTACTGTTTGAGGAAGAAGCCGACTGTGCCATACTTGCTACAGCTTCCTGTAACTTATTTGCGACCGCATTTTCACTGGCTTCAATAGCTTTATCTTTCGCAAGACGAAGTTGCTTTTGGAATAAATCTATTTCCTGTTGTGTAAACCAATTCTTGTCAAAACCAATTTCACCACCGGCATACTGAATGGTAATCAATGATACCTTTGACCTCTGATACATATAAAAACAAAACGTAGGAATTGTAAACAATACCAGTTGTAAAATAACATCTATTGAACCCATTGACGATGCCGATGCAGAAACAGGTTGAGATTCTGTCGCATGAGCGGTCATAGTCCAAAAGCAGATTAAACCAAAAACTACTACAATCAAACTGATAAAGCCCCATATTTTCCACGCTATATTAGTGTAACTGTCTGTTCCCGTGCCAGTGACATCCTTTAAATCAACTGTTCTGGATTGCTGATTTTTAATTATCTTCTTATTTCCCTTTGCATCGTGGCTTATATAATAATTATTCCCTTGAAAATAAGCACGCTTATCACTCACAACAGCAAATCCATTTCTGACCGTACCATCTTGAAAGAAGTTTTCTACATAGGAATTTCCTAAAACCGTAACCAGCTTTTCATTTGGTGACATAAACAGGCTTTTGTACTTCCCTCCGTACTTGCTTTCGGTCTGTCCTTCTTTTTGGACACACTTCGGGCATACCCCATCAATCAGTTCTGTTCCACATTTCTCACAATAATTTTTCATAACGCACCAACCTTTCTTATGTAATAAAATTAAATTCATGTGACATTATATCACAAAACTGCCATTTTGGACACTTTTTACTGCTATTTTGGACAACAATTTCAACAGAGGTGTAAATATGGCTGAAAGAATAAATCAACACAACAACCCAATAGTAGGAACAAATATACGGAGACTACGCAAAGAGCGTGGTCTGAAAGCCGTGGATGTAATAGCAAAGTTACAGTTACTGGATATAAATGTTAATACTGGTATTTTCAGTAAGGTGGAAAAAGGCAGAAACAACCCCACTGTTGAAATGCTCATAGCACTCACGGATATTTTCCAATGTGATTTTAACGAATTTTTCAAAAGGTAGATTTTTACTTTCTAATTGTTTTGTTCTGTCACACAATTTTATTTGTTTACTTTTTGCGTTTCGAAAATGAGCAAAAAAACGAAACGCATATTTTTTTGCTTTTAACCACCGTAAAATACCCCTTTTTTACAAAATTATTTTTTTATTTGCTAAAACGTTTGTTTATATGTTTGTTTTATTTGTTCATAAAATGCACCTATAAAATCAGTTGTTCTTATTTTCGTTAATTGTTTTTCCTTTTTTTCATTGTATTGTCTATGCGTTTCTTTTCTCTTGCAAAATTTAGAAGTTGGAATTGATGGTTTTAGAAATTAAAATTTTTACCTCCGCTATGTAATTTTTGATTTTGGAAAAGATGAATTTAGAAATTAGAAAAGATACTTCTAGAAATTGGAGAAGACACATTTAGAAATTAAAACACTACTCTGAAAATAAAACCATTCCAAACTCTTTAGAATGGTAGTCTGGCGCTTTCTTCTTAAAAAAATTATTTCTCCCACATCTCTCAAATTCAAACAAACAATTTTTTATTTAAAAGAATGTATATAGGGTATGTCATAGACAAATTTTACGAGAAAGGAGTGTACGCATGTAGGGCATAACACCTAATATACCATTATTCCGAACAACTTATATTACCGAACCCCCAGCTTCCTAGAAGCCTAATATCCTAATTACAGTCCTTTTTGCGTTACCAAATGCAATGGATATTTCTAATGTGACTATAGAAGATGTATTGCAAAACAATTCTTCCAGTAGTATTTTAGGACTAGAAGGAATTGCAGAATTGTACGAGCATATGAAATTAGAAAAATTACTCTCACAATGCTGTGATTTAGAAAAAATTAAATATCGTGAAGAAATCAATCAATATTACATTGTAATCAACCGTAAGCAATTTACAGCCAATAGTCGGGATGCTTTACTCTTAAAGCTATATGACCATTTCTTCGGCGCTCAAAACCGCACTTTAGCAGAAAGCTATCGGGAGTGGATGCTATGGCGGAAAGAAATAAAGACTAACAGTAAAACGCTTCGTGAAAATGCAAATGAATGGAAAAGCTATATTGCAAATTCAGAGTTGGCAGAAATGAAAACCAAGGATATAACGATTGCACATTTAGAAAAGTTTTTCTATGCCATTACTGCCGACTTTGCTATTACTTCCAAACGGCTGACTAATATCAATGTGGTATTAAACGGCATTTTCAAGCGTTCTGTGTCCTTAAAGCTGATTCCACATAATCCGCTGACGGATGTAGACCTAAAGCCTTTTCGCAAGCGTTGTAAGCCCAAGAACAGCACCAAGGATAATTATTCTATAGCGGAACGCAAAAAGATTCTTGAGTATTTATCTATGCGCGAGGATGCCTATGCACTTGCCATTCAGTTATCCTTTTATCTGTGTGTCAGGATCGGTGAATTACTTGCGATTAAATACAGTGATATTGAGAATGGTTTCTTGTATATCAACCGCAGTATGCGTGGCACTTACGAAATGGACGAAGATATGAATTTCTCCGTTGGAGAAATAACCAACGAAGAACGCATCAAGGGAAATCAGTCCACGGGCTTTCGGCAGATTCCATTAACCGACAAGGCTCTGACCATCGTAGAAAAGGCTCACCGCCTATATCCCGATAATGAATATCTTTTCATGAGGGATGGCAGACAACTGATTCCTAACACCTTTAACGAGGAGTTACAGCGTGTATGTGATGCTTTAGGCATCAAGTACCGCTCCAGTCATCAAATAAGGTTTACCGTGGCTACCTTGCTTTATGAACAGGGTGTGAGTATCACCAAAATATCTTATCTGTTAGGTCATGCAGACACAGCGACAACGTGGCTCTACATAAGGAAAAACAACCCGGACGAAGCAACCATAAATGCCATGAAAGCACTGTTAGACTGACGGAAGATTTTTACAAACAATTACAAACAACTTTTCCCTGTAACGAAAATAGGAGAAACGCTGTAAAATCAACGTTTCTCCTACTCTTAAATTGATGCTGGTGGCCGGACTTGAACCGGCACGGAGTTGCCCCCGAGGGATTTTAAGTCCCTTGCGTCTGCCTATTCCGCCACACCAGCGGACGCATCACACATTTATATAAATGTGCGAATGGATGGAGGTGGATTCGAACCACCGAAGCAAATTGCAGCAGATTTACAGTCTGTCCCCTTTGGCCACTCGGGAATCCATCCATGTCAGGCAAGAGTGCCTTAACAATGTGAAATTGTAGCATATGTTCACACAAATTGCAAGATGTTTTTATTATTTTAGTGTAAAAGTTCAGCCATAAGATGACAGAAGCGACGATTGGGTGCTCGCACACAAAGCGTCAATTCTGTCATCCTATGAGCAGAGCGCCAATCTATGAGCAAAAGTAGTCACGAAGTGACGAAAAAGCGTGCTAACGCAACTTTGCGAATGGCGCAGGCTGAACTGCTTCAATATAATATAAATAAAAAGGATACTGCGACAGTTGCATCAGTCCGTAATCGGTTACCTGATATCCATCCTGCTGCAATCCGGCGATGGCATCTGCGCCAAGTTCGGTCGGTGTAAAATACCAGAACCTGTCGGAATCCGCCTGGTTGTAATCGCCGTTCACGATTTCATTATCCGGATAGTAATAATACAGCACGGTCCAACCCAGATGTTTTACACCATTCGTGACCATATTTACATCCTCATCGGGGGTACCGATCAGATCCAGTGTCTTTTCGGTCTCCACCTTCTGCTGTTCATAGCTGTCATAGCATTCCCGATAGTTCTGAATTCCCAGGCCGAATAATACTACCAGCAATACCGCCAGCACAATTCTGCTTACAGCCTCCAGGCCCTTCCAGGACTTCTTCTCCAGCTCTGCAGCCAGTTCCAGCACACGGCTGCTGCCCACCGCCAGCATGACGATTGCCACCGCGCTTAACGGATACAGATATCTCTGTGCCAGCATCGGTGCCATAACAACACTTAACAAATAAGCAAATGCCAAAGTTCCAAGGATTGTGCAGGCTCCCACTGCCATGGCATATGTCTTGTCAGACCAGTTTCTCACAGAAGGCTTCTGCATATGTACTCCGTCTTTTTCCACAGAGAATACAGAAGAATCCACTGCCAGGGTCACCACCAGAAACAGAATCACCAACGGGAATACGATACCATTCATCCCTCTGCCGCCCATAACGATCTCCAGACTCTGGTCCAGTCCCAGGATCTCTGTCATCCACCAGCCTCTGCTGACATTTTTCAAGCCGGCATAGAAGAAATATAGCCAGGGTGCATAACCTATGAAAAATGCTACGATGGCCAGAACACCCTTTATCCATGTTTTCCCACGGTATTTGATCCATACGGCCACTCCGGTGAAAAACATCATAATGCCTACAGCCACCAGTGCATAATAGTGAGAATACGCTGCTGCCAGTGCCCACAGCACCATGCCTGCCCAGGTCTTCCTGCTGCCGTCAGCAATGACTCTGTAGGAACAATAGAAGCAACCCATTACACACAGGAAAGCCAGCGCATACATGCGGACTTCCAGATTGTACTCCAGACACGCCTGTCCCAGACCGGAGATCATCACAAAAAATGTTGCCGCAAGCATTCCGAAATGTTTCCGCACAACGGTCAGTGCCAGTACGATCCCGATCACGAAGGGCACCAGAGAGGCCAGGTGGAATACCGGTACCTTATATCCGAACACGGTCCCGAATAATTTCAGCCAGTAATAATACAGTGGCGGATGATTGTCCCAGTAATACAATACCTGCAAAATGCCATCCACATCCTTGTGGGCCGTATTCGCAGAAAACGCCTCATCCCCCCACAGTACGCGGTCGGACATCATGCTGAAATTCAGACACACCACCAGCACTGTCAATGCCAGTACTGCCACCGGTCCTATGTATTTGCGAAATACGCTCCACGCCTTGCTGTCGGTAATCTTGCTCAGGACGCTCCGGATCTTCTCATGCTTTCCGGCTTTCGCTTCTTCCACGAACAATTCTGCAATGGCATAGACCAGCATCATGCTGATCTCCAGACATAGAACTTTCACTGCATATTCTCTGGATTCCAACAGCTTTCTCAAGATCGTATTGCCGTCATTGCCGGTCAGCGACAACAGGATCCAGGGAATGACCAACATACAGAGCAGGCAGGTGAGATAACGAAGGACATATTCTCCCTTCCCGATCGTGACAGACTGTCCGCTTTTTTTGTTATTTTTTAAAATAGATTGCCGCCAGATCCCAATGGATACCAGCGGCAACAGCAGGGTAATAATGATGGTGAACATCGAATATCCTCTCTGTCTTTTGTATTTGTAACTATTCAGAGCCATGTAAATAGTATCGAATGAGCGTCGAATGCTTGCATTCGTAAGAGCATTTGATACTATTTATAGGGCGAAGTAACCACCATGAGCAAAAAGGAAGCCTCGCAGAGGCGGTTTTGCGAATGGTGTTCTGAATAGTTACATATATTTATTCTTCTACGTATTTCAGGATCGTTGCCGAGGTCTGTGGCATCTCGATCAGAACCTTGCCTGCCCTGATCTCATACTCCGCACCTTCCATGCAATACCCGTCATCCCTGGACTGCAGGATCACTTTCATCTTACCTGTCTTAGGGGTTCCGATCTCCCACACATGAATCTCTTTGGTGATGGGATGATAATTATTGTTGATCAGAATCGCACACTGCCCCTTGCGGTTAAAACGTCCGTAAGAAATAAAGTTGTAGTCATTTTCCAGCATTTTCAAGGAGCCGATCCGCAGCTCCTCGTTCTCCCGGCGCAGACGGATAATGTCCTTATGAAATGCCAGCAGCACCTGATCCTCATGTCCCCAGGGATACGTTCTGCGGTTGTCAGGATCTGTGAAACCACAGACACCGGCCTCATCTCCGTAATAGATTGTAGGAGCACCCGTCCATGTCATCTGGATCACAACGCCTTCCCGGAAGACTGCCTTATTGATACCTTGTTCCGCAGCCTGGGGTCCCAGTGTATTGGTACGTCCCACCTTATGATTTGTTCTCGTCAGGAAACGGGAATGGTCATGGTTGGACAGTTCATTCATTGCCACCTGCCAGCTGGGCATGGAGAAACTGGAGGTATGATGCCGCATGGCTCCCCAGAAGCTCTCTGCATTGCCGAGCAGATCCTCCCGGTAGTCATCGCTGTGTTTCTCCATACCGGTCAGAAACCAGGTCACGGGCTCCATGAATGCATCGTAGTTCATAACGGTATCCCATTCATTTCCCTGTAACCAGTCTCTGGTGTTGCCGTAATGCTCTGCCAGAATAATGGCTTCCGGATTGGCCTCTTTTACCGCTTTCCGGAATTCCTGCCAGAAATGATGGTTGAATTCCTGACTGTGACCCAGATCAGCTGCCACATCCAGTCTCCATCCATCCACATTGTAGGGCGGAGATACCCATTTTTTCGCTACATGAAGGACATAGTCCATCAGTTCCTGGGATCCCTCGTAGTTCAGCTTCGGCAGTGTGTCATGTCCCCACCATCCGTCATAGGAATTGTTATAGGGCCATGCTGCCTGATTGTGGAAATCAAAGTAATTCCGATAAGGGCTGTCAGCACTGACATAGGCACCCTTGTCATATCCTTCCGCATTCTCATAGATGCGCTCTCTGTCCATCCATTTATTAAAGGAACCACAGTGATTGAACACGCCATCCAGAATGACTCTCATACCTCTGCGGTGTGCCTCTGCCACCACCTGAGCAAACAGCTCGTTGCTGGCTTCCAGATTCGCTTTGTTAGTCACACGGTCGATGTAACGGGAAGCGAAACGGTTCTCCCGCTGTCCGTCGGGAAGCAGATCCCCTTCATCACTGACAATCTTTCCAATATGAGGATCAATATAATCATAATCCTGAATATCGTATTTGTGGTTGGAAGGGGAGACAAACAGAGGATTAAAATAAATCACCTCAACTCCCAGATCCTGCAGGTAGTCCATCTTATCCAGCACACCCTGCAGGTCTCCGCCGTAGAACTCACGGACATCCATCTGTGCGGGATAACGTCCCCAGTCCTCTACGCGGTGTACCGGTTCTCCGATGTAGCAATATTCATTGGTCAACACATCATTGGAAGAATCTCCATTGCAGAAACGATCCGTATAGATCTGGTACATAACCGCTCCCTTGGCCCAGTCGGGGGTGTGGAAACCGGGAATGATAATGAAATCATAATATTCATTAACTTCCTGCACCAGACCCCGCATATCAAAGATGCCGGTAATTCTGCCGGTCTGCACCTCAAAATAATAAGATACCTTCTGATCATCCAGACGCATTACGTAGGCATAATAGTCAAAATCATTTTTGCTCTCCACACGTACCATAAGATGCTTCTGTCCGCCGCATACCAGGAACACTCTGTCCACATTATTTCTGGCGGTCCGGAAGCGGATCGTCACTTCGGAAAAACAGGCCGGCTCTTCCGGAATCACATATTCCGCACTGGTATCTGTAAAAAGTGCTCTCCTGTTAAATACAGGTCTCATGGCCGCAATGTATTGCTGATTATATTCTGTTCGACGTAATCGCTCCAGATCCATCGTATCTACCCTTTCTGAGACTAATGTCTTACTATCTATATTATGACACTGCTTCTGCCAAAGTGCTTTGTTGTCTTGTGCGCTCCGGCAGTATGACATGTCCCAAGCTCAAAAGCTCTATTTATTATACCCTTTTTCCTTACATCTGACAACTGCCCGCCTCTTTATTCAGCGATTTTTAGACAGTAAAAAGGACAGTCTTGGGAGGACTGCCCTTTTTAGAGAAGGTATTTCTTTCTTATGGGGTATAGCAAAAAACTATATAATGTATTGGGGGGGTTACGAGTATTATAATAGCATGCACTCCTATTTTTGACTATTCTCAAAATTCACAAATATTACAAAAACGTATATCTGTTTTTGTCTATTTTTCACAAAAGTAGTTTGTACAATACTACCAAATCTCTGATTTTCCTGCGAAAACCTTTTCCACTCCCGACCCTTTACGAAAGTTCAGTATTCAAAAAGGACTCTGCTTTCGGCTGAAATAATGCTTCAAACTCGTCTCTGTTGATCTTTTCTTTTTCCAGCAGAAGCTTTGCACAGCTGTGAAGGACATCTTCATGCTGCAAAATGATATCCTTTGCCTTGGTGTAGCAGTCATCTATGATACTCTTGACTTCTTTGTCGATCTCACCGGAGATCTCCTCGCTGTGTGCCTTGGCATGTGCCAGATCCTTACCGATGAAGACTTCATCATCGTCATCATCATAGCAGATGACACCGATATGATCAGACATTCCGTAACGGGTTACCATACGGCGGGCTGTCTTGGTGGCTTTCTTAATATCACTGGATGCTCCGGTGGTAATATCTCCGAAGATGATCTCCTCTGCGATACGTCCTCCCAGAGATACCATGATATCCTGGAGCATACGGCTCTTGGTGGCGAACATCTCATCCTTTTCCGGCAGGGGCATGGTATAACCGGCAGCTCCCACTCCGGTCGGGATAATGGATACGGTATAGACCGGTCCCACATCCGGAAGTACATGGAACAGGATCGCATGGCCTGCTTCGTGGTATGCAGTGATCTTCTTCTCCTTGTCGGAAATAATGCGGCTCTTCTTCTCTGCACCGATTCCTACTTTGACAAATGCCCTCTTAACATCTTTATTTGCGATAAAGGAGCGATTCTCCTTCGCTGCGATGATCGCTGCCTCGTTCAACAGATTCTCCAGATCCGCTCCGGTGAATCCTGCGGTAGTCTGTGCAAGCTGCTGTAAATTTACATCATCTCCCAGGGGCTTATTCTTCGCATGTACCTTCAGTATTTCTTCTCTGCCACCCACATCCGGAGTCCCCACCGCTACCTTACGGTCGAAACGACCGGGACGCAGGATCGCGGGATCGAGAATATCCACACGGTTCGTAGCTGCCATGACGATAATGCCTTCGTTGACACCGAAACCGTCCATCTCTACCAGTAACTGGTTCAGGGTCTGCTCTCTCTCATCGTGTCCGCCGCCCATACCGGTACCACGGCGTCTCGCCACGGCATCGATCTCATCGATGAACACGATACAGGGTGCATTGTGCTTCGCTTCTTCAAACAGATCACGCACACGGGATGCACCGACACCGACGAACATTTCCACGAAATCAGATCCGGAGATGCTGAAAAAAGGTACTCCGGCTTCGCCTGCCACGGCTTTCGCCAACAGGGTCTTACCGGTTCCGGGAGGGCCCTCCAACAGGACACCCTTGGGGATTCTGGCTCCGACACCGGTGTATTTTCCCGGCTCCTTCAGGAAATCAACGATCTCCTCCAGTTCTTCCTTTTCCTCTTTCAGACCGGCTACCTGAGCGAATGTGACACTCTTGTCACCCAGTGTCATCTTGGCGCGGCTTTTGCCGAAGTTCATCATCTTGCCGTTACCACCGCCTGCCTGTTGGGCATTCATCATCATGAACAGGAAAATTCCCACCGCCAGCACGACCAGCATCGGCAGCATATAGGTCAGGAACCAGTTCTCCCTTTCAATGTCATTGACCACCGGATCAAACCCATACTCACGTACCAGAGTCTCCAGTTCTGTAATGTCCGTTGCGTACAGCTTATGAGATACACCGTTCTTCATCTGGATCTCCAGATATCCGGTAGGTGCTTCTCCGTTGGGCTGCACCACGACTTCCGATACATTGCCGGCATCCAGATCCGCAATGAACTCTGCCTTGGTGTATTCATCTGTACGGTTGTTCAACAGGTTGAGGCCGAAGATCACCAGAAGCAGAAGTATGATAAATATAAAATATGAATTGATTGTTTTGCCGTTTTGTTTCAACTTCACGGGCCTCCTACATCTTTGTATCGCTTAATCGAATTCTACCACACCGATGTAAGGCAGATTACGATATCTCTGATCATAATCCAGACCATAGCCCACTACAAACTCATCGGGAATATTAAATCCGGTATAATCCACATGGACATCGATCACTCTTCTCTCGGGTTTGTCCAACAGGGTGCACAGACGTAAAGAAGCCGGACCTCTGTCCTTCAGCATCTCCAGCAGATAGCTCAGGGTTCTTCCGCTGTCCACGATATCCTCTACTACAATAACTTCCTTATCTTTCAGAGATTCGTCCAGATCCTTCACGATCTTGACTACACCGCTGGACTTGGTATCGCTGCCATAGCTGGATACGGACATAAAGTCCAGAGATACGGGAACAGTGATACGCTTTGCCAGTTCACACATGAAAAAGCTGCCACCCTTCAGTACACATACAAGGTGTACCTGCTTACCCGCATAATCCTTGCTGATCTGCTCACCGATCTCCTGGATTCTCTTATCTACTTCCTCTTCTGTCAACAGTACTCTGATATGCTCTGCCATTTTCTTTTGTCTTTTCGCTTTTAAGCGAACTCCTTTCTTATTAATTGTACCTTTAAAATACGTTTTGTATTCTCCCTTACTTTATAATATTCGCTGATACGGTATCCCACGACCCACAGTACATGCTCTCCCTCTGCCAGGATCGGCAGTCTGTCGCGTTCCGCCTGTGGGATCTTTTGATCGACCAGATAACTTTTCAGCGATTTATGGATCATCCCGCCTCTGCCGTCAGCAATGGTCAGATAGTCACCCGGCTTTCTTGTCCGTATCACCGGACATTTTTTTATTTTATCATAATCAAACCATTTCGTATACTGATTTGTGGGAACTTCTTGGTTTTTTTCATGGGCAGCTGCCAGGTCACACACACAGTATTCCACCGTTCCCTCTTCACATTCCACTGTCCCTGTCTGTCCGGGAGAAAGCTGCAGAGTTGGTTGATATTTCTCAGCCACTTCCGTCTTCTCCAAAAGCTCCCTGTCTGTCCTCTCTACTGTCAGCAGGACTTCCTCATATTGCCGTCTACCCCGGATGCCGAACGGAAGACAGATCTGCCGGTTGCCTTCCCTGGTAAACAAGGTCAGCAGCTCCTGAATATGCTGGTAAGTGATGTCTTTCTGCCCGGGAGACAATTGCTTCACTTCTTCATACAAGAGGCGCTTACGGATCACAGGATGCAACGACAGAAAAGACTCCACAGCAATACAGATCACCGCGTTCCGGCTGTCCCCCGTCTCTGCGGACTCTCCGTCATCGTCCGTTGCCCGGATACATCGGCCAGCTGCTTCTTTTGTCTGCAGTTCCAGATAGTCCTCCGTCTCCGCCAGCAGCTCCGCCGTCTGATTCATATGCGCTACACAGCCCTTTACAATATTCTCCTCCGCATAAGGCAAAATATGATGCCGAATACGATTTCTTGTGTAGTCATCCTCCTCATTGGTGGCATCCTTGCAATAGACAATTCCTCGCTGTTGTAAAAACTTCTCGATCTCCCACCGTTCCAGACATAGGAGCGGTCGTATAATCCGATCTCTCACAGGCAAAATGCTGGCCAGTCCCCGGATTCCACTGCCCCGGAACAAATGGAACAGCTGGGTCTCGCTGCGGTCATTGCTGTTGTGGGCCACTGCGATCTTCGTGGCTCCCCACTCCTTTGCCGCCTTTTCAAACGCCTCATATCTCGTTCTGCGCCCGGCTTCTTCCTCAGAGATTTTCTCCATGCGGGCTCTGTTCCTTACCTCTGCCCTGGTCAGGAAAAAAGGGATTCCTCTCTCCTCGCAGAGCTGCTCCACATACCGCGCATCTTCTCCGGCCTCCGCGCGAATGCCGTGATCCACATGCACTACGGCAATGTCTGTAGGTACTTCCTTCTGCCATTCCAGCAACAAAAATAAGAGGCAAACCGAGTCTGCCCCTCCAGAAACACCGGCTACCACACGGTCGCCGGCCTGCAGCATGTGATGCTCTCTGATATATGCAAATACTTTTTCTCGCGTATCCATCCATGTATTCATGTTTTTACTCTATCCTAATTATGGGGAAAAATCAAGGCGGCATCACGTGTTTTCCCACAGGCAGAGCACAAATACCGTCATATCGTCCCGAATCCGTCCCTCTGAGGCACAGATGGCATAGGACAATATTTTCTCTGCGATCTCCTGCGGGTTCTGTTCCTGCAGCCCTTCCAGCACCTGTGCCATGCGCTCTTCCCCGTCTTCCATCATATCCAGAACCCCGTCCGTCATCATGACCAGCAGATCTCCCGGCCGGATCTGACACATCTGTCGTTCTATCTGCACTTTTTGAAAAATACCTAACGGCAGGCTTTCGCCGCCGACACAGAGAACCCTTCCGGAGGTCTTCCAGAACGTGGCAACACCGCCCACCTTGCAGATCTCACATTCGCCGGTATACAGATCCAGGCTGCAAAGGTCTATCGTAGGATGATCGTCCTCTTCATTTTGCGCATACAACGCGGAATTCAGGAGATTCACAGATGCCTCGGTCCCGAAGCCCGCCTCCAGCATTTTTTCCATGAGATCCATGACTCTGCCGCTGCCCCGGCTGGCATCCTCCCCGGAGCCTGTCCCATCAGACAACATCAGGATCAGCTTCCCTTTTTCCGATTCCATGGTGGCATACTGATCCCCCGAGACTTTCTCCCCTTCTTTTACCGCCCGGCTCACCCCCGTCAGTGCTATGTATTTCGGTTCCTCTGTGAACAGAAAACAATGCGGCTCCTGCTCCACGAGATAAGGGCTTCCTGAAGAGACCTGCAGCTTTTTTCCCAATAATACCGTCAGCATGTCCGCCACCTGTGCCGCCTTATAGTGCCTTTTTTCGGTGGACAGTGTCATACTGATCCCTGCTTCTGTCCCGGAGCTGCTGCCGTCCTTCTCCACATAGCAGAGGTCTCTGGCGATGATCCCTTCACTCTTGAGCGCCTGTACCAGGCTTTTCCTCTTTTTCTCTTCCAGCGGACAATACCCCAGTTCCTCTCCTGCCACCCGTTCCATGATCCGGGCCACTTCCTGCAGATGGTCTCCCATGATCTGTCTGCTCTGCCACAGCATACATTTTTCCAGAATATTCTGCCTGTCCTCTCCTGTAATCTGTATCTCCTGCCGAAAGCTCTTCCCCAGTTCCTCAAAACTCTCCGCATATCCCATCAGTTTCTGTCTGCACAGCAGTGAGATCTGTGCACACTGTTCTCTCTCCAGCCGTTCCTGCTCCTTTTTCCCTATGATCATGGCATCCTCCCCTTTCTGTTTTCACGATTATAGGGCAGTTTTCCTCTTCCTTTTGTCAAATCGAGGGAGGGAGAGACTTCATTTTTTGCGACAAAAAAAGCAGGTTCACTGTTGAGAAACAGTTTCCCTGCTTAATCGTCTTCCTGAAAAAGGATCTCACCTTCGTATACCAGTCCCAGCTTATCCTTCGCCACCTCTTCCACATAAGCTTTCGTCTGAGTGTACTTACCGAATTCCTCGATCTGTTCCGCTCTGGTCTGCTCTGCTTCGATCTGCGCGCCAAGGCTTGCAATCTGGGTATCATAGCCCGCAATCTTCTGTTGTAATTCCACGCTCCGCACCGCAACGACCACCATGATCATCAACACGACCAGGGTCACCAGGAACATACTGAACCGGTTCTGGTGTCTCTTGCGGTAGGCTGCTTTTCTTCTTGCCATACGCGCATCTCCTTTTAATGAATATTTTAAGCATTTTCCTAAGTATAGTCAACTGCTTTTTCAGCCAATTTCCCGTTATCCGCAAGGCTTTCCGGATTGGGTGCAGAAGAGTATTCAGGCCCAGTGCCACATACTTTACAAAAAAGGGACTGATTGTCCTGTGATACAGGTACATTCCCGCCAATGCCCCCAGCACGGCAAACCATCGCAGGTTCCCGTTACTTTCATGAAACATCAGCAGAAAGACCTTTCCCGCACAGTAGATCCAGAATGCCAGATCTTCCAGAGATACCATGCTGGTACTGTGAGCGAACACTCTTCGCAGGATCCGCAGAATATCATACAGAAAAGTGATCCCCACACCCAGCAGAAAGGAATGCAGCAGAAAAACATTTTCATCCATCAGCGGAACAGCCTGCCCAGGAAGGATTCCTGTTTTTCTCCGGATGCTGCGGTATCCGAATATACAAGGCTGTCGATCCGGCCGTCAATATCCACTTCCCCCTTGTCTAATGTCAGGCGGTTCACATGGAGCTCGTTGCCACGGATCATCAGCATCCCCTGTTCCGTCTCCAGCAGGATCTCCCGCAGATCAAAGGAAAGGACGTCATTTACCCCATTCACGGTACATGTCCGTCTGTTGGTCATGGTCACTTTATGCATACGTCCTGTCGCGTTTAAATCTTCCATTCTCTCCATAGCCTCCCATCCTCCGCTCCTTCCGGAACCGGACTTACAATGTATTGTATGGGAAAATGTGGAAATTTATACATAGAGAACCTGATATTATATATAACGGAAAAGTTCTTTGGCTTCTTCTTTTTTCACGGTCTCCTGTACATCCAGGACCTCGACTTTTACTTCCTTGTTGCCGAAAGAGATGGAAATGATATCTCCCTCTTTGACATTGGCGGATGCCTTTGCCGGCTTATCATTGATCAGCACTCTGCCGCTGTCGCAGGCTTCATTAGCCACAGTACGGCGCTTGATCAGTCGGGATACCTTCAAATATTTGTCTAATCTCATGCTTTTAACCTCACGATCATCCGTTTCTGAAAAACAAAAGAGACCCGAAAGGTTGTCCTATCGAGTCTCTGAAAATTCAGCTTCTATTATGCGTTCAGCATATCCTTTAATGCCTTACCAGCCTTGAACTTAGGAGCCTTGGAAGCAGCGATCTTCATAGGCTTGCCGCTCTGAGGATTTCTACCCTCTCTTGCTGCTCTGCTGGATACTTCGAAAGTACCGAAGCCAACTAACTGAACCTTACCATCCTTCTTTAACTCTTCAGCAACAACATCGGTGAAAGCCTTTAATGCCTTCTCTGCGTCCTTCTTGGAAAGACCAGCCTGATCAGCCATAGCTGCAACTAATTCTGTTTTGTTCATATTGAACTCCTCCTGTAATGAGTTTTCGTTATTAATTTTACGCTCGAAAATAGTTCTTTTGAAACGTCTATACATATATATATCTGTTTTTATCCCTTTTGTCAAGGTTTTTCCGCATATTTACGGCATTTCTTCCCCTCCCGGAAAGGATCATTCTGTCGATGAAGAGCTGGCCGTCAGGTCTACAAATGAGTAGGATACATCCTTTTCTTCTTCATCCACCTGTACCGTATAACTTCTGGTTTCATAACCGGATTTTCGCAGGGTGATCACATGACTTCCTGAGGTCTTCTTAAAACTGCAGGGGGAAATTCCCACATAGTTGCCGTCCAGATATACCTCCACATTTTCCGGAGCATCAATATGCACGCGGTAATAGGTCGTAGTCGTATCTGCGGTGGAGGTAGATTCCGTTGCGGAAGAGCTGGAAGAACTGCTGCTTTCCGTACTGTCTTCACTGTCGGAGTCCGCCTTATCCAGCTGGACATCCACTCCCGCGGATTCCTGCCCCACCCTGAGATACTGTGTAAGCGACTTATAGCCGTCCGCCTTCGCTATGATCTGATGAATACCGTATTCCAGCGTGACCGGCTGGGAAGCATCCACCTGACTTCCATCGATATACAATTCTGCATCGGAAGGATTCAGGGAAAACAGCACCATACCGTACTGTGCCTCTGCCACTTCCAGATCACCGATATCCAGTGTTGTTTCCTCGTTGCGGTTGATCACGACATTTTTCGTGCCGCCACCTCCATTATAGCTGATATCTACCTGATAGCTTCCCTCCGGCACAGTCACCAGCATGTCCTCTGTGATCCGTACGATCTGTGTCTGGCCGATCTCCAGCCAGCCACCGATGAAGTTCTCATCATTGACCAGACGCAGATATCCGTGGCCCTTTTCTACCGTTACACTGAGTACCGTACTGTCGATTCCACGAAATGTCAGAATATCTGCGGGATTCAGATCCATTTTTTCAATGCTGTGTCCCTGGGAAAAATACTGGGTATCCCTGGACAACTGGAACACCTCTTCCCCGATGGCCACCTCATTTCGCACGGTATTCATCTCGTAGTGCTCCACATCTTCATACTGCCATGCTGTCTGCGCCAGCTGCATGGAGGTCAGATGCTTCTGACTTTTCAAAAAAGTCACATCCACGATGTCCCCCTCCTGCAGCTGACTCAGGGAAATTGCCTTTCCATATTTATCTGCGAACCGCGTTGTTCCGTCCATGGACAGCGTGTAACGTTTGCCTAAATCCAGATTTAACAGTGTGACAGTGTTGTCAACATTATTGATATCCACCAGTACCGCCGTATCTGCGGAATCATAGCTGTCCGGATTGGTGACAACAAAGCCGGTATCTATCCGCTCTGCCTGTGCCGTTGGCGCAGGTGTTGCCGCCGTCCCGGAGGATGCTGTCTGCCCGCATCCAGCAAATGACATTGCTGTCACAAATAAAAGGATTACCACTGTCTGTTTCGTTTTCGAATACTTTTTGTCTTCGAATCTTTTCAACGTTTTTGCTTCTCCTTTGTCTCCTGACGCTGCGATCCTGCCGCAACGTCTCTTCCGTTGTCTGCCGTTCATTGCCCGGCTTTTATCTTTGCAGCAGTTTCAGGAATTTCTTTCTGGCCGCTTCCTGTTCCAACAGGCGGTCCAGTTTCTCCTGATTCTTCTCCGGGATCCAGGCCTTGCCGGAATTATAATAAAAGTTTACGATCTTCCACAATTTTTCAGGATAGGACAGGCGGTAGAACAGATCCTGTCTCTCATAGGGCTTTAACGGCCGTACACTTTCGTAAGCCGCCAGAAGCACTCTGCCCCATTCGGCATCCCATTCACTTTTTTCCAAAAGCTTTCGCAACAGCAGATACAGGTCTCTCACCGGCCCGTCTGCCTGACATTTTTCGAAATTCACCAGGAAAAATCCACGGTCCTGCCGCAGAATATTATGATATTGGTAATCTCCGTGGCAGAAACACAGCGGTGCTTTATCTCCGCTGTCGGAGGCAGCCAGCTCGATCTCTTTCCATTCTTCACACAGTTGTCTTGCTTCCTCTAAAAAAGAATCAATCACTGCAGACAACCGGATCTCGAACCAGGTCTTCTGGCTGCGCTGTTTCAAGAACCTGCGGGCTCTCTTGAGCTCCCGGTTATGCTTCTCATAGTCCCGGCTGGGGAGATATCTCTCTATGACCGGTGCCGAAGTCTCCTCCGTCTCCGGAAATACAGGTGTAAATTCCAGATCACCGTGCAGTCTCGCCAGAAGCCGCATGGCTTCCATACATTCTTCCCTGTCACGGATATTACATTCTCGGCCTTCCCACCAGGTCTTCAGAATATATCTGACACCGTCCCGGTCTGTCACCGATAACGCACCTTCCTTTGTGGCAAGCAATCGCTCCGCAGGAACGGTTCCCCGTTCCTCCAGGTGCTTCAGGACCTGCTCCTGCAGACGCAGCTGTTCCTCGCGTCCTGTATATTCCTTGAAGATCAGGCAGCCCTGCTGTGTATCGCACAGAATCGCTCCCCTTCCTTTTCGGGTACGCAATACTTCTATCTCATACTGCTCCAGCAGTGCCACTGCTCTGTCATTCACTTACAATCCCTCCTAAGATACGTCCTTAACCGTTTTCCGGTTCCTACGCTATCTTATGAGGAAAGCCTGTAAAGTATGCTCAATCTTTGTCTGCCGACAGTTCCTTTACCTTTTCCAGCAGCTGTTCTCTGGTATTCTGCTCGGGATGTTCCAATACCAGTTCCAGCAGCTGTTGCAGCATCTCTCCCAGCTCTCTGCCCGGTTTCATACCGGTGTCGATCAGATCCCTGCCGGTGACCGCCAGTGTTTTCAGGGAGACGCACTGCTTCTTTTCCAGCATTTCCTGATACAGTTTCTTCCAGAGTTCGAGATTCTCCAGTTTTTCTGTTCTCAGGTAATCGCTCTGTGCCAGAATATCTGCCCGTTTCACCGGGAACAACAGTGGGAAAATATCTTCCCCGATCTTATTCACCGCCCGGCGGACAATCCGCAGATCCGGTATCACATCATTGCCATAATCATGGTATCTCACCAGACGGGTGACCACCGCAACGGTATCATTATCAAATCGCAGTCTCCGCAGAATCTTCCGCGCCATCTCTTCTCCCACCGCCGGATGTCCGTAGAAATGAGTGATTCCGTCTTCATCCACAGTAAGTGTGGCCGGCTTGCCGATGTCATGGAGCAGCATGGCATAACGCAGATTCTTGTCCGGTCCGATCTCCATAAGTGCATGTAATGTATGCTCCCCTACGTTGTATTTATGGTGCTTATGCTTCTGCGGTGTCTCCATCATGGCATCGAATTCCGGTAGGATCACCTTGGTGACACCCATGTCATAAGCTTCTCTGAGGGTGTCGGGATGAGGGGACACCAACAGTTTAGTCAGTTCCACCTGAATCCGCTCCGCACTGATCTTCTGCAGGGTCGGTGCCAGCTTCCGGATTGCCGCCTCAGTATCTTCGTGGATCTCGTAGCCCAGCTGGGCTGAAAAACGAATTGCCCGCATGATCCGCAGCGCATCTTCTCCAAAACGTTCCTCCGGGTTGCCTACGCATCGGATCAGCTTCGCCTCGATGTCTTTTAATCCGCCGAAAATGTCGATCAGGCCTTCCGTTTCATTATAAGCCATGGCATTGATGGTAAAATCCCGGCGTTTCAGGTCCTCCTCCAGGTTCGGAGTAAACGTCACTTCTTTGGGATGTCGGCTGTCTTCGTATTTTCCATCTACACGGTAGGTCGTAACCTCAAAGCCTTCCTTGTCCAGCATGACGGTTACGGTGCCATGCTGGATTCCGGTGTCGATGGTGCGACGGAACAGCGTTTTCACCTGCTCCGGTCTCGCCGAGGTGGTGATATCCCAGTCCTCCGGGCATCTGCCCAGAATGGAATCCCGCACGCAGCCGCCTACCACATAGGCTTCAAATCCGGCATTCTGTATGGTTTCTATGATATATTTCGCTTTTTCAGGTATTTGTATCTGAATCATATATATCCTCTTTTGCAAAAATCACACACGCTCATTGCTCTGTGAGTTTTCGCTTGTGACTGCTTTGTGTCTATTGTTTGTTTCTAAGAAAGGCTATGCCTGCTCCGGGTTCATGATGAACTTATCGATGACTTCCACCAGTCCGTCTTCATCGTTGGTGCCGGTGATATAGTCCGCCGCATCCTTGACCGCCGGCTGGGCATTCCCCATTGCTACGCCGGTTCCCGCATATTCGATCATGGAGATGTCATTGTAACCGTCCCCGCAGCAGATCGCATTCTCTCTGGTCAGTCCCATGCCTTCCAGCATATGATCCAAAGAGGTGGCTTTGTTCACATCTTTCGGCATGATCTCGATGAAATAGGGTTCGGAACGGTAGATGCTTGCCACATCGCTGTATTTTTCCTGCAGCTGTTTCTCCAGCTCCGGTGCGATCCCTTCCGGTGCTGTCATCAGGCATTTATTAATATCGAAATTCACATATTCGACGAAATTGTCAACGACCTTTATAGGAATTCCGTTGATTCTGGCTTCCAGCTGCACATAGTCATCCGGCTCGAACGCAGAGATGACGCCAGGACCCTGATAAGTAATCAGTCCGCAGCCATTCGCTTTGGCGAATTCGTACAATCCGGGCACAATGGACAGGGGCAGTGTTCTCTGATAGACCACTTCTCCTGTCTTACACTCCACGATACGGGCTCCGTTAAATGACAGTAGGTATCCGCCGTATTTTTTCAGTTCCAGCTCCTCTTCGCATTTCCGCATGCCGGGGGTGGGACGACCCGAAGCCAGGATCACCTTGTGACCATGCTGTAAAATATTCCAGATTCCCTGTTTGGTAGCTTCCGTGATCTCTTTTTTTGAATTGGTCAATGTTCCGTCAATATCCAGTACCAGAACTTTTTCCTGCATGTTTATTCATACCTTTCTCAAAGTTATTCTCTGTTCAGCTCACGTAACTGGCAGAGTCACATTATCATGTTTCTCGCCCTTTTGCGACTATTTTTGCTCATAACCTAACAGTACCTGTCTCTTCTGCTTGTGCAGTGAAACAGGTACTTGTCTGTTGTCTATGTTCTGTTCCTGAGCAAGCTTTACTGTGCCTGTGTTGCGGTCTCTTCGGTAGCAGCAGTCTGCTCCTCGGTGATCTCCTGGGTCTCTGCGGTCGCGGTCTCAGCGGCTGCGGATTCCTCTGCCTGCACCTTCAGGTAATTCAGTTTACCCTTGGGATCCTCTACTGTTACATCTGCGGTAATATCCTGCATATGCTGACTCATTGTATCGGATACCAGCGTATTCTTGATGTTGATCTTCCACTCGGGCTGATCCTGTCCGATGTAGTAAAGTACATAGGTGGTGTCACTGACAGTGATGGCTACGGTATCTCCTGCCTGACGGCTGTTGTCGAAGATCCAGTTGCTCAGCTCCTCTGTCATACCGGTCTTGGTCACCTGCTCGAACAGACCGCCGTTTTCTACTGCAGAAGTATCCTGTGTATACTTCTTGCACAATTCTGCGAAGCTGTCCTCGGTAGCTGCACCGCTCTTCCACTCCTCCAGGATCTCTTCACCGGTCTTATCCTCGGTGGGAATGATCACACGTACATCTGCGGAAGGAGTCTCATCCAGATATCTCTTCTCAAATGCCACGACATAGTAGCAATGGCTGTTGTCGTTAGTAATGACGGTGGTGTCTCCTGCCTTTCTGGCATCATCAAACAGCCAGTCGGAGATCAGGTAGTTCACGGAAGACTTCTTCTCATTCTCGTGTGCTTCGCCGTCTTTTGCCACGGTCTTCTCCGCATCATCTGCCAGTACCTTGGCATCTTCCATTGCCTTTGCGATCTCAGCATCGGAAGGCTGGTAAGCGGTATCGGTGCTGTCGGAAGCTGTTGCATCTGTAGCTGCCGTTCCGTCTGTTGCAGTGGTATCGGTGGTTGCAGCAGTCTCCTCTACGGGATCTGCCAGTTCGGTAGGTTCGGTGGGCAGATCAGCTTCGATCGTGGTCAGGCGGTAGTCTACGGAATCGTAGGTTGCCTTATTTTCCTCATAATAGCTCTGGATCTCATCATCACTGGGAGCATTGTCCTCCTGCAGCTTCTGATAATAAGCGTTCATTACCATGTCGTTCTTCACATATTCTTCGATACGGCCCATGGTTGCATAGCTTCCGTAGATGGAACGTACATATTCCTTATCAGATACGCCTGCGGCTGCAGCGGAGGTTTTGATGGTCTCCTTGAAAGTGTTGTACTCATCCGTGGTATCGTAGGTGAAGCCGGCTGCTTTGGCTTCTGCCATCAGCGCCTTATTCTGCTTCAGGCTCTCTACTGCATTCTGCTCAAAATAGTCCTGCCAGGTCAGAGTATCGGAATACATCTGTGTGGACAGATCCTTGCTGGTATCCAGTCCGAAGTATGTCAGATAGCTGCCGTACTGGGTGATATAATTGTTCTTGGTCAGGTTGTATTGGTAATCGAACTCTACCTTGTTTACAGCTTCTCCATTGACCACCACATAGGTCTCATGAGTTGCCAGATAGGTACGAATGGGGAAAGATGCTACCAGACATACCAGAGCCACAAGCACTACGATGCCGATGGCCGTGCTGATGCGCTCTTCCTTTTTCTCCTTTTCCTTCTCCTCTTTACGCTTCTGTACCTTACGGTCATATTTGGTCATGACCTTCTGTTCTGTTTGTTCTTTATTTTCTGTAACTTTTTCATTCTTAGACATTGCTTACATGTCTCCTTCCTGGTGTCTTAAGTCCCAATGACTCCTTATTTTACCGTATTTCTGCGGAAAAAGAAAGCTATTTCACATATTTTTCAAGTTTTTCCACGATATTTTTCACACATCCGGGCTCAAAAGGACTGTCCAGTCCGACTTCTTTGATCATATTAGTGTAAAAATCACTGGCGGACAGCCTGCACAGCTTCAGATAGCTCTTCCACGCCTCTGTAAAATCGGCATCCATCTTCACCTTGTACTGTAGTGCGCAGGTCTGTGCCAGACAATAATCGATATAATACAGAGGGTAGTCGTAAATGTGCAGTTGCTTCTGCCAGAAGCCTCCCTGTCCGAAGAAAGGATCTCCCTCGTAATCCAGGTGGGGCTTGTACTCCCGCTCCAGACGGCTCCATGCCTGCTTTCTCTCGGCCGGGGTCAGCTCCGGGTGCTCATAGACGATATGCTGGAACTCATCCACCATACAGCCGTAAGGAATAAACGCAGCCGCATCCTCCAGATGCATTTCCACGTAATCCTGCGCTCTGTCGCCGAAGAACAGGTTCATCCACTTTTCCGTGAAAAATTCCATGGACATGGAATGGATCTCTGCAGTCTCCATGCCGATATCCGCATGCTCTCTGATAGGATCCTGTGCAGCGAGATACCCCTGAAACGCATGACCACACTCATGCGTAATGACGTCCACATCTCCGCTGGTACCGTTAAAGTTAGCGAAGATAAACGGTGCATGGTACAGAGGCAGATAAGTCATGTAACCGCCAGCTTTCTTGGTCTTGCGGCCCAATACGTCAAACAGTTGGTTCTCCATCATGAAATCAAAAAATTCCGCAGTCTCCGGGGACAGCTCACGGTACATCTTCTGTCCTGCTGCCATGATCTCTTCCGGGGTTCCGGTGGGTGCCGGGTTGCCGTCCTTAAAATATACCTGCTCATCGATATAACTGAGCTTCTCCAGACCCAGACGTTGTCTTCTGCGGTCATGCAGCTTCTCTGCAAAGGGTACGAAATACTCCTTGATCTGCCTGCGGAAAGCTTCTACCTCGTCCTTGCCGTAGCAGTTGCGGTTCATGCGGTAATAGCCCAGTTCCAGATAATTTTCATATCCCATGGTTCTAGCCTGCGCGGTACGGTTTTTCACCAGTTTATCGTAGATGGTATCCAGCTGTTCCTCATTTTCCAGGAAAAACGCGCTCATCTTCTCCCATGCCTGTCTGCGGACATTGCGGTCGGAATTCACCAGATAGGGTCGTAACAGGGACAGATTCAGTTCCCTGCCGTCGAAGTCGATCTTCGCACCGGCGATGAGCTTATCATACTCCATAGTCAGGGAATTCTCCTCCTGCATCAGCGGGATCAACGCTTCGCTCATGGACTTCTGTGCCAGCTCCATATTCTTGAACGCTACCGGACCGATCTTCTCCTCCAGATAAGCTCTGTAGGGGGATTCATATAATTTCTTCTGATAAGCCAGCACCAGATTGCTGAATACCGGCCCCTGCTCATCGTAGTATTTATGCTCTTCCTCATAAAACTTGTCGGAAGTATCAATGTCAAAGCGGATGTTCGCAATGGTCATCAGCGTCATGACACGATCCGTCAGCGCATAATATTTCTTATGCACCTCGAACTGTTCCTCCCCGCTCTTCGCCGCATCCAGCTCCCGGATCAGTTCTCCCATCTCTTCCTGCACTTTGGCAAAATCTATTCTCTCGTAAGGCATGTCCTGAAATCTCATAATTATAGTAATCCTCTCTTTCTGTGTCCTTAGGAACCTATACTGCTTATCTTACCCCAAAATGCCGGGAAAGTAAAACTTTAGAAGCGTTCTGTAACATTTTTCTGGATTTTTTGTAGCCTTTTTGTAACATTTTTCAGACTTGCCAATAAGGAATCCCTATGGTATGGTGGTATTAGAAGTAATTTTTCTTCTTTCAAAAATTCTTATAGACCCGTCAGTGGTCAAAGTTTCCCTTATTATTTATTTTATATGGAAAATATTTGTTTTATTTTTACATTTATTTTGCAACAGAAAGGAGATTTATGGAGTTAAAACAAAATAATATGACCAGCAACTATTTTTCGGAGGAGTATTTGATGAATACTGTGTCGAGATTCTGGAAAAATTTTGTTGCGGAAGAAATTTCGTATGGGAATGCGATAGCTGCTGCGCCGGGGAATGTGGCTGTGGCAATACCGGCTTCCGGAAAGCGGAATTATAAGGATCTGGTGTTCCGGAAAATATTTCATGACAAGGAGAAGCTGCTCTCGCTGTACAATGCGCTGAATCACTCGCATTATGAAGATCCGGAGCTACTGCATATTACAACTTTGGAAAATGCGGTTTACCTAAGCTTGCAGAACGACCTGTCATTTGTGGTGGATTTTGATCTATGGTTTTTTGAGCACCAGTCCACCCTGAATCCCAATATGCCGTATCGCTTTTTGCTGTATCTGGCAAGTGAATATTCAAAGATGAACTCAGATGACCTGCTTTATTCCAACAAGTTACAGATGCTGGATACTCCGCATTTCGTAGTGTTTTATAACGGGACGGATCCTCTCCCGGAATACAGCACCCTGAAGCTGTCCAGCGCCTACCGGAATAAGGAAGAGACTCCTCAGCTTGAATTACAGGTACAGGTAATCAATATCAATCTCGGGTTCAACTCCGAGCTGATGGATGCCTGCCAGATTTTAAAGGAGTATGCCCAGTTTGTCGCAGAAGTCCGTGAGCAGGCAAAGGTGTATCCAAATCGACAGGCCATCGTTCAGGCAGTGGACGTATGTATCAGGAGGGATATTTTGAAGGAATTTTTGCTTGAGAATAAGAAGGAGGTTATTGATATGGTGTTTTTCGAATATGACGCTGAGGCGGAAAAGAGAGTTATTTACAGGGATGGCGTAGAGGAAGGCAGAGCTGAATCGATTGTTCAATTATGCAAAACCTTTGGTATGTCAAAGGAAGATATCATCCAAAAATTAGAAAATGATCTCTCTATCCCTCCGAAAGCTGCTATTGACTATTATGAAAAGTATTCAAAGGAATTGGAAATAAGCTGTTAACAGCACAAATTCATCGATTTCCTACATTTATCTAAAGTTTTACAGGAAGTCCTTATGATGGCTTTACAAGTGCAAAAATATTAGAAAGTAAAAGGGCAGCCCATCATGGACTGCCCTTTGGTTCTTACATAACTCTTACAGATATGGTTCGTTCCTCTTAGGAAACAACCTGATCTCAGCTTAAGCTTACTGTAACAGAGACAGTACGCCCTGGTTAGACTGGTTAGCCTGAGCCAGCATAGCCTGACCTGCCTGAGCCAGGATGTTGTTGTTGGAGTACTTAACCATCTCAGTAGCCATATCGGTATCACGGATCTGGCTCTCTGCGCTGGTGGTATTCTCTACAACGTTGTCGAGGTTGTTAACGGTGTGCTCCAGACGGTTCTGAACGGCACCCAGTGCGGAACGCTGAGTAGATACCTTCTGGATAGCCTGAGCGATTGTATCTATAGCCTTATCAGCATTGGTACTATCTTTTCCATCAACCAGCAGCTTACCATCTTCATCGACCAGTCCAAGGCTCTTTGAACTCATGGATTCAATGCTCATCTCAATCTTATTATCGTTAGATGAATCAGCTCCTACATGTAAACTTACATTTAATGCATCAGGTACATATGCATTATCATAAGCTTTCAATTTTGTAACAGTATTCCCTGTTGTAGCATCCTGCTCAGCCTTAATTGTGACTTTTACCTCGTCTCCTACTTTTAATCCCGAAGCCTTTAATTTATCAGCTGCAACTTTATCGGCTGCTGCATCTATGGATAATCCTGCCTGTAAATCCTTCTGCTCTGTCTGATTCCATTTCAATTGAATCACCATCTCACCTGCAGCTCCAGCTCCTCCATCCGTAATATTGACACCCATTTTTTTAAGCTGTGCCTGTGTTAAAGTGGCCACAACAGTAGTTCCGTCTGCGCCACCTTTAACTTGATACTGATCCACATTCTTACCAGCATCTTGCTGCTGGGTAATGGTAATTTTACCAGCTTTAGCATCATTTAATGCATTCAGCACACTTCCACTTAAATTGCCGATAAGAGCTCCACCCTGATTATTCTCTACTTCTGCTGTTACTTTACCAAGAACAACATCTCCTGCTACCAATTCAGAACCTGCTGCAGCATTTAATTTCACGTCAGCTAATTTACTATCAACCGTCTGATCCGCTGGAGTAGCAGATACAGTACCTCTTGCATTACCCTGTAACAGATAAGTTTCATTAAACTTAGTCGTAGTGGACACACGATCAATTTCTGTTACTAACTGATCAATTTCATTCTGGATATAGCTTCTGTCATCTTCACTGTTAGTTCCGTTAGAAGCCTTAACTGCCAGCTCGTTCATTCTCTGCAGCATATCGTGTACTTCGGTCAGGGCGCCTTCAGCGGTCTGTACTGCACTGATACCATCCTGTGCATTCAGGGAAGCCTGTGTCAGACCTCTGATCTGCTTTCTCATCTTCTCACTGATGGACAGGCCTGCTGCGTCATCAGCTGCACGGTTGATCTTGTAACCGGAAGACAGTTTCTCGGTGGACTTTGCCTGAGAAGCGGTGGTCAGACCTAACATTCTGTTAGAGTTCATAGCTGTAAGATTGTGTTGTACTACCATAATAATTTACCTCCTTGTATTACTGCCCAATTCCTTTTGCGGCAGTGTGCGTATCTGTATTGTTATTGAGAAATCCTTTTCTCCCAGATACTTGTTGTTAGTTTTATAGTAACCGGAGTAGGAGCTTCCCTGTCGGGCCCTGACAGAGCCGCTCTTCCTCCGGTTATTACCATATGAAATTATTTGTCCGCATTTCCCTTTGTGATGATCACATTTGACTTCTTGCGGTACTTCTCCGGGTGCTCTTCTTCCGCATAATATTTAGGAAGCTTCGCTCTCTCCTCCGGATCTGTGATCTGGTTCTCTAATACCGTGCTTCGCACGATGTTCACCTCTTTCGGTGCATCGATCATGATGCGGAGATGATTCTTGGTTCCTCCCAGGAACACGATCTTGATATTGTCATTGATCATCAGGTATTCTTCCGGACTAACGGTCAGACGCAGCATATTGATAACCTCCTTGTTTTAATTCAGCCTTCCTTGCCTGCTGGTTTGCACTGATGCAACATTTTATTATGGAATGTTGCATTATCCTAATTCATTTATTCTTTCAAGGAGGCCATTATGAGCACGACACAACCTATCCGCAGCAAACAGCTTTTACACGATTTCAAAGATTACTACCTTACCAAACAGCCCAACTCCCGGAATTACACTCTCATCCTGATCGGTCTGAACACTGCTCTCCGCATCAACGACATCCTTCATCTCACCTGGGGAGATGTCTATTGCACAGGACACAGCCGCTTTTACACCCATCTCCTCATCACGGAGAAAAAAACGGAAAAAGAAACCAGAATCCTGATCAACAGAGAACTTCAGAAAACATTACTGTCCTACCGGAAAACACAGCCTTCCATAGCCGACACAGACTACCTCTTCCCCAGCCCCAGAAAAGCCGAATCCCCACTCTCCCGATATCAGGCCTACCGCATTGTCCGCAAAGCTGCCGAGGCCGTAGGAATCGAAGATGTGATCCGGTGTCACTCTCTGCGGAAGACCTTCGGCTATCATGCGTGGAAAATGGGAACACCTCCCGCCCTGCTGATGGAGATTTACAATCATTCTTCTTTTCAGATCACAAAACATTATCTGGGAATTGAACAGGATGACAAAGATGCCATATTTCGTGACATACAGCTATGATATGCGGCCTATATAATCACTATAGTGATACAAAAGTAACGTGGTAACGATTTTTATAAAAAAGGCTAAAGTTTTCCCATGGTCAGCCGAAATATGTAGTGCAAGACAAAATGCAACATTCCATAATAGAATGTTGCATTTTTCTATTTTAATCCTTTCATTTCTGTGGTATTCTTTTAAAGACTGCATATCGCTATTTTTCGACAAATACTTTCCTTTTTTGAAACATATACAGTCAGAATCAGGAGTACACATGAAAAGCTTTATATGTGAAATGTTCTATAAGCAGCGGGCGGCATTCGAGCAAAGCTGCGCTTCCAGGGGTAAAGAATATCCTCTTCCGGAAGACGTTTTCCTACAATCGGATATTTTCTATGACGAGAAGCATGTTCCGGCACATCGTCTGGATGTCTACCGTCCCAGGGGACGGGACGGAGAGATTCTTCCGGTGATCGTCAACGTACATGGCGGAGGCCTCCTCATAGGGAACAAGGAATTCAACCGTCCCTTTTGTGCCTCCCTTTGTGAGGCGGGGTATCTGGTATTCAGCATTGAGTACCGGCTGATACCGGACTGTCTCTTCTATGACCAACTAACTGACCTGCATCTGGCACTGGATTTTATCCGGGATCATCTGACGGAATACGGCGGTGACATTTCCCACATATATGCCTGCGGCGACAGCGGCGGTGCCTGTCTGTTGACTTATGGAATCGCCATGCAGCGAAGCACTGCACTGGCACAGGCTGCCGGAGTAACCCCTTCTGACCTGCCAGTCCGGGCACTTGGCCTGGTCAGCGGTATGTTCTATACGAACCGCCTGGATCAGATCGGACTTTTCCTCCCCAGATATCTCTACGGCCGGCATTATAAAAAAAGTGCTTTTGCCCCCTATGTATCTCCGGAGCACCCGGACATCGTGACCAGCCTGCCACCCAGTCTCCTGATCACCAGTGACAACGATAATCTTCAGAGCTATACTCTGAATTTTGAAAAGGCTCTGCGCAGACATCAGATGCCCCATAAACTGATCAACTACCCGAAGGATCCCCGCCTGACCCATGCGTTCAGCGCTTTTTACCCAGAGCTTCCGGAAAGCAGGGAAGTGATCCACCATTTGATTCACTTTTTTGAACATACCGGGGAAGAATGTAAAGGAGGATGTGTATCATGACATACGACGAAAATGTTTTCAAAGAAAAAGCTAATCGGAAAGCCCGTAAGATCTGGATCGTTTTTGCTGTTTTACTGAGTGCCAACTATGGCTCCGATGCGTCCGGAGGATTATATCCCACCACTTCTTACCTTATTTTTCTGGCATTGTGCTGGCTGCCTCTGATCTTCGGCGAAGTGCTGTTACGTGTAAAGGGCTGGGCAACGGAGCTCTACCGCTACGATCTGGTCATCGGTTACGGCATCTTCTATACCTTTGTAATCTGTACCACAGCGTCACCCATCGCATTCACTTACATCCTTCCGGTGACAAGCTTACTGGTCCTGTATAAGAACCGGAAATTCATGATCAACTGCGGTATCGTCAACTCTCTGATCATTGTGGGCGCTGCCGTCTACCGCTACATGCTGGGCTTTAACAGTGCTTCCGATATGAAGAATTACCAGCTGCAGCTGTCCTGTATCATCCTGTGTTACATCTGCTATGTCATGTCCATCCGCCATCTGAACGAGTCCGACGGTGCCATGACCGACAGTATCAAAGCCGACCTTCACAGAGTGGTGACCACCGTAGAACAGGTCAAGACATCCAGCAATACCATTCTGGACGGCATTACCGTTGTCAGAGAACTGGCTTCTGAGAACAAGCACGGTTCCGATATGGTCATGCTGGGTATGAATGAATTGACGGATAATAACCATATGCTACAGGATCGGACGACCTCTTCCACACAGATGACTTCCGACATCCGTGCCCAGGTGGAAAATGTTGTGGCACTCATCAGCGAAATGGTATCTCTGGTCGGGAAAACCGAATCCCATTCCAGTGTCAGTGCAAAAGATCTGCAAAGTTTGGTAAGCACTGCCACCACGATGTCAGAGCTTTCTACGGAGCTGGAAAATGTCCTGCAGAATTTCCAGCAGGAATTTGGCATGGTGAAGCAGGAGACCGGTACCATCGAAAAAATTACAAATCAGACGAACCTGCTGGCCTTAAACGCTTCCATTGAAGCTGCCAGAGCCGGTGAAGCAGGCAAGGGCTTCGCAGTGGTAGCTGATCAGATCCGTACCTTAAGTACTGAAACCCACGCTTCCTCCGGACAGATCAGAGAAGCTCTGTCCCGTCTGGATGCTACTTCCGCTAAGATGACCGCTTCCATTGAAGAGACCTTGAAGCTGATTCAGGTTACCCTGGAAAAGGTAACACATACCGGTGAAAATGTAAATCAGATCGCATCTGATTCCGCACAGCTCGGCAGACATATTCAGGTAGTTGATAACGCAATTAAAGAAGTCGAAAGCTCCAATACCCAGCTGGTATCCAATATGGAACAGGTATCCAACATCGTGGAGACTATCACCGGCTGTATTGCACACTCCAGCCAGACCAGTGAGCGTATGCTCAGTAAATACGAAGAAACCGCTTCCAATATCAACACCATCGAGGATGTCATGGAGAACATGATGTGTGATCTGGGTATCGGCGGCTTCATGGGTATCGAAGATATTCAGCCAGGTATGAAGATCGATCTGAAAGTAGCCGGCCAGGGAGATACGGAATACCTTGGAGAACTGATCGAACAGATTCCGGAGGGTCTGCTGGTATCCTGTCAGAAGGAGCTAGCACTCACAGATACCGCTTCCTGTACCTTACAGATCACCGCAGGCAACATCCTGTATTGTTGGGACAAGGCAGTCATCTCTCCCGCTCCTGAAAAGGGTGCTCATGCCTTCAAAATCATCATTAATACCAGACCCAGGATCAATAACCGCCGTAAATACCCCCGTATGGATCTGAACAATGCCTGCACCATCAAGTTCAAAAATTCTGATACGGAATATGCGGCCACCATGGATAATATCAGTGCCAACGGCTTTGCTTTCCTGGCGACAGACAATATCTTCACCCAGAGCAAGAATGCCTCGATCACTGTCACTATCCATGATTTCGCTCTCCCGGATCACAATGTGCTGGAAGGACGTATCATCCGCTGCTCCGATGATAACGGTCTGTTCATCGTAGGCTGCCAGATGCCGGAGGATAACTTCTATATCCTGGAGTATGTAGAGAAAAATCTGGAAAGTAAGAAATAGTCAAATACAAAAGGGTGTCGCACAGCGGCACCCTTTCTTGTTTGGTTTTATAGTTTCATCTATGGCTTCAGGAGCCGGGCGATCAGCCCCTCGACCTCCTGGAGCTGTTCTTTTGTGCTCTCCTTGTGGCTTTCCTTGCGGTATTTCGAAGGGGACATTCCCTTCATAGCGTGAAAGGCCTTGGTAAATACCAGGGCATCGCTGTATCCGCAGGACAATGCAATACTCTCGATAGGATAATTCGTGGAGTCCAGAAGCTCTCTCGCCTTGGTAATACGGAAGGTAGTAAGGAACTGCTGGGGAGACATCCCCAGATAGTTCTGGAACAGCGTATATAAATAGCTGCGGTTGATACACACATAGTCCGCCACATCCGTGACCTTGATGGGGTTACAGTAGTTGCTCTGGATAAAGGAGACCGCTTTTTTCACATACTGGTTCCCCTTATCCTCTTCCTCTCTTGCCACCACACCGGCACTGTCGGCGATCACCGACAGAAATACTCCCAGCAGTCCGTTCCGCCGCAGATCATCCGCAATGCCAAAGGTATTATGCTCCATCATATCCCGGACAATGGAATACAGTTCCTCTGATTTATCACAGGAAAAAATAGGATGTCTGTCTGATAGTCCCATGCTGTGTAAATATTCTTCTGCCCGGCTTCCGGCAAATCCCACCCACAGATAACTCCAGGGATCCTTCGCATCCGCCTGATAAAAAGCCAGTTCATTGGGCTGGATCAGGAAACCGTAACCCGCCTCCAGCCGGTATTCCTTGTCGTGAAACCGGAAATGTCCCTTACCACTCAGGACATAGTGGATCAGGTAATGTGGCTTGGAGGCCGGTCCGAAGCTGTGCAGCGGTGCCGTCTGGGAGCATCCGCAGCAGTTCACATACAGACTTCCTGTTTTATCATTGACAAAATCCAGTTTAAATGCTTTTTCCATGATCGGACCGTTTCCTTTCCGCGTTGCCGCTCTCTCATCTAATTCACGAGAATCCCGCCGTTTTCATCAAATTCGACACCGAAATCCCGGCTGTATTCATTCATACGCTGCAAAATTCTCTTCTTATCCTCACCTGCTGCCGGAGTAGGCTTAAAATCATTCCGAGTGGACACAGAACTCACCATGCAGGGAATGATCCTGGCATTCCGGTCCTCCACCTTCTGTCCGTTTTCGAATGTAAAGGTCTGCTGGAAGATCATGGTATCCTTATCTGCCGGGTTCCGGTTCGCTCCGAAGCAGAAATTCGCCAGGCTATAGATGATATATCTGCCCTTATATTCTTCGATTCCCTGAAGGACGTGGGGATGATGACCAATGACCAGATCCACACCCCAGTCAATGCATTTTCTGCCAAGTACCTGTTGGTAATTCTCCGGATAAGTATCTTTCTCGATCCCCCAGTGACAACAGGCCAGGATCAGGTCCACATTCTGTTCCCGCAGGGTCTCGATATTGTTCTGGATCAGCTTTTCCGCCTGTGCGCCCCACTCTACCTCATTGACAGAGATTATTCCTATTTTCAGGTTCCGTTCTCCGCCGTGGGCTGCCGCACTGTCCGGGATCTCATAGATACCCACATTTTTATCATAAGCATAAATGATCCCTTCCTGCTCCAATGCCACCACAGTATCCCGGCTTCCCTGTTCGCCATAATCCAGGCGGTGATTGTTGGCGAAGCTGACGGCCTCAATGCTCCCCAGCGTCAGCAGATGAGCATAGGCTGGATCCCCTTTGATGCAGTAGGTCTGTCCCTCCCGCATCTGTTCCGATGTGGTCAGAGGCCCTTCCAGATTCACGATGGTCATATCGTCCGCCGCAAAGATGTCTCTCACATTTTCAAAGAAATAACCTTCATCCTCCGCCTGATCATAGGCCTGACGGAAGGAGGCACTGTAGTCTTGTTCCTGATGATTTCCCAACGTTACATCCCCTGCTGCGGAGATGGTGATCGTATAGCGTTCACCCGTCAAATCACCGGAGTCATGGCAAGACCCCGATGTTGTTGCGTTCTCTCCACCGGAAGCCGTCCCTGTCTGTGCCCCCGTAGCAGAATCTTCTGCCGTCTGCCCAGCCTGCGTAGTTGCATTGTAACCGCCGATAGGCTGCGCCAGATCTTCCCTTCCCGGAATGTAGACCTGCTGGGTCAGATCATCGCCACATCCACCAAGCATTATGACTGCCGCTGCACAGAACAGTGCTGCAAACCTTTGTTTTCGATACCCCATAAGCTGCTCCCTCATTATCGTAGCATGATCCGCATCTTTGGTGCTTACCGTTGCTTCGCAACTATCATGATCCCATTCGCCGTTCGTCAATCCTGCAAGCACATTGACTCTCATACGTCAATTATAATATCATTCCGCAGAAGCCTCCGATGTGGAAGTAATGTCTCCGTCTCCGTACAGATTCTCCTGCAGGAATTTCTTGTTGGCTTCGAAATCCACTTCCAGCACTGCCATCTTACGGATGGTCGCATCCTTATAGGTGCCCTCCAGTGGAATGCTGTTCTGGATAATATCGTAAGTCACGGCCTTAGGTGCCATAAGGCTCAGCCGATAGCATTCTGTCTGAGTCAGATTCGTGGTCAGATTCGGCATCAGACCATCGATCAGCTCCTGGGGATTGGTCAGCATTCCCTGCGGAAGCTTGTGGATCACCTCTGCCAATACCTTTCTCTGCCTCTCGGTTCTGCCGAAATCCGTACCGATATAACGGTTTCTGCAATACGCCAGTGCCTGCGGTCCGTTCAGGTGTACCATACCGCCGGAAGTATCTTCAAAATAGTCGGTACCTTCCGGTCTTCCCAGCAGAATGTTGTATTCCACCAGATAACCATTGACATATTCCACTTCCTTGCTGGTCAGCTCAAGATCCACACCGCCCACTGCATCCACCAGATTGGCAAATGCTTCAAAGTTCACCAGTACATAGCGGCTGATATGAATATCGAAATTCTGCTCAATAGTCTCCATCAGCAGTTCTGCGCCGCCATAGGAATATGCCGCATTCAGACGATTCCCCTTATGTCCCGGAATGTCCACATACATATCACGGAGCAGGGATGTCATGTAGATCTTCTTCGTCTTGTTGCTGATGGACAGCAGGATCATGGCATCTGATCTGCCGTCTTCACCGTTTTCACGGGAATCGTTACCGATCAGCAGAATATTGGTCACGCCTTCTTCCTTCATGGGAGAGGACGCTACCGACTCGATCTTCTCATAGTTCATCTCTCCGTAGACCTTTCCTACCAGCACATACAATCCTGCTGCCAGGAATACAAGGATCAGCGCCACTGCGATCAGGAAACGCTTGAGTCCTGACTTTTTCTTCTTTCTGCCGCTCCCGGCTCCCTTTTTATTTCCTTTTCTGTTCCTTTTATCCGCTTTCGTGTCTATCTCCTCACGCTTCCCGGATCTTCTTCCGGAGCGTTTTCTATCGTTATAATCGTCCTCATAGTCCTCTACATAGTCATCCCGTCTGCTGCGGCGGGTTCTGCCTGAGGTCTCCTGTCTGCGGTGATCAGCGTTACTGCTACGGCCGCCACCGTTACGACTCTCTGAAGTCTTACGTGCCGTCTCTCTGCGGGCTGCCTGTCTCCTGCGGTATGTGGGATCATCCCAGTCCTCTGCATAGTCCTCACGGGATCCTGCTCTTCTGTCGGATCCGATCACATCCAGTTCCTCCTCTTCCTCGTCATCTTCCCTCATATCATACATCTGCGGAGCCGGGCGGGCTGCCTCACGCTCCGCAGAGTGTGTCCCCGCATTCGCCGCCGGGCGCCCCGTACTGCGGCGGGCTCCCGCCCCGGATGCCTGCATTTCCTGCATCTCCTGTTGTAAAAAGGCTTCCAGACCCTTTTGTATATCTTCCATCTCCTGAATGGAGTCTCTTTCCTTATCGCTCATCCTGTACCTCACTTCCACGTACCTGATTTTGCACGCTTTTATTCCTATTCATCTTCTAGGATAATACCATAATCTGCTGTATTCGTCACGACAGAAATCCTTAAAATTTGTTTAAATGTTATCCGGTATTTCTTAAGAAACGACAACAAGAAAGACCATCTGCGGCAACTACACGATTTTCTTTCGTATGCTTTCCTCAGATGGTCTCTGCATTTTTGTTGATTTATGTCTGCTCTATTTATGGGCGACTCTTGCGTCTATGTAATTTTTCAGAGATTCCACCGTCTCTTCTACGCCCAGCTTGCTGCTGTTGATAGACAGATCGTAATTACGGGAATCGCCCCATTTTACCTTACAATGACTATTGTGGTAAGACTTTCTGCGACGGTCCTTCTCGATCATGCGCTCTTCCGCATGACGGGCATCCAACTCATAGATCCGCATAACACGTTCGATCTTGGCCTCTCTGTCTCCCAATACGAAGATAGAGATCAGGTGCGGATTGTCCTTCAGCACGATTTCGGAACAACGTCCTACGATCACGAAGGATTCTCCTGCCTCTGCTTTTTTCTTAATGTAATCGAACTGCATTCTGGCTACATTGTCTGCCGGAGAGCTGTTCATTCCCATTACACTGCGGTACAGGAATTTATTACGTCTCTTTTCGTCGAACTCAGCCAGCTCCTTGCTGCTTACATTCATGCTTGCAGCCACCTCATCTAACAGGTTGTGATCGTACATCGGCAGTTTGTAATACTCTGCCAGCTTCTGTGCGATCTCATGTCCGCCGCTGCCGTATTCACGGCTGACGGAGATAATCAGTTGTTCACTCATGGATCTGCCCTCCTTATGGCTGGATGTATTTCCAAAATTTTTTAAACTCGTATTCTGCAAATACATCTTACAGATATCTTGCATAGATCATCAGCATAGAGATCCCTACTACTATTATAGTCGCAGGTGCCATAACTTTGCAATATTTTCCCCACTTAATCATATGACCGGCTTTCGCTGCGGTGGCGATACCTACTACGTTGGCAGAAGCTCCGATGGGAGTTGCGCTTCCTCCAATATCGGTTCCCATAGCCAGTGCCCATGCCAGAATGGACAGCTCCACACCCTGGGTAGCGGACAGACTGCTGATAATAGGGATCATGGTAGCCGCAAAAGGAATATTATCCACGAAGGCGCTGGCAATCGCAGAGATCCACAGGATAATAGCGATCATCAGCATCAGATTGCCGTTGCTGATGTCTCCGATGAAATTCGCCATAACTTTCAGGATGCCGGTCTGCTCCAGGCCGCCCACTACCATGAACAGTCCGATGAAGAACAACAGGGTCTTGTAATCGATCTGTTTGATCAGTTTCAGTGCGTCCTTGCCTGCTGCAATTAAAGTCACGATAGAAATGAATACACCAATACAGGATACGGTCAGACCGGTTTGTGCGTGGGTCACAAGCAGAACTACCGCACACAGGAAAATAATAGTGCTGATAATAAATCCTTTTTTATCGGTAATGGCTTCGGAAGGATCCGGGTAGGTCTGGTTGCTGCCTGCTGCAGCTGCCTCACTGGCACGCAGTTCCTTGTGGAATACCAGATAGAAATACAGTACGACCACAACCAGGGAAACGCCTGCGATCACACCGGTATTGGTCAGGAAATCCGTGAAGGAATATCCCAGGGAAGTACCGATGATGATATTGGGGGGATCTCCGCACATGGTAGCGGATCCTCCCAGATTCGCACAGAACACTTCTGCCAGAATCATAGGCACCGGATTGAATTTCAACAGTTGCGACAATTCAATGGTAACGGCTGCCAGGAACAGGATTACGGTAATACTGTCAATGAACATTGCCAGAATACCGGATAATACCATAAAGGTGACAAACAGCGGTACAACCTTATACTTGACCATCTTGGCAAGGCGCATGCACAGCCAGCGGAAGAATCCCACCCGGGCCATTCCCTCTACCATGATCATCATTCCTGCTACGAACACGATGGTCTCCCAGTTGATACCACTGGAAGCCTCTGCGGACTGTCCCGCCGTGTACCAGAAATGACTTGTGAAAAAGCTGCCTAAGTTCAAAGTCTCCAGCACTGCGCTCATACTGTGCATTCCCAGTCCGAATACCAGTACCAGTGTCAGCAGACCGCAGCCCAATGTGATAATGTGTCTCTCCCATACTTCCAGGACGATCAGTACAAACATCGCCAGAAATATGATTACTGCAAGTATTTGTGCTACCACTTTCCCTGCCTCCTTGCTAATTTTTCTTTAGAACATACAAGAGTAGATTCTATCCGAAATATCGGCATAAGTCAATTCTTCTTTTGGTTTCTATGCATAAATATTACGTTAAGGTTTTTTTACAAATTGCGACGCATAAAAAACTCCGGAAGATCCTGCCTGTATACCGATCTTTCGGAGCCTTTTTATTGCTTATATTGTTTTATTCATCCCGGAAGCTTTCGATATCGTTCTTTCCCACATACCGCAAGAACATCCGGTGCATATCAATACCGCTTTCTCCGAAATACAATTTCATGTACTTCTCACCGTCTTGCCGGATTGCCAGCGTGACGGACTGTTCCACCACTTTGTCCTCCGTGCCGTTAATCGTCACAGTTTGCTGCAACGTGTTGTTCAAGAATACGGAAATCGGTAACTGTGCCAGCGGACCCAGCGTGGAACTCATCCGGAATACCAGTTCGTACCGTCCGATCTTCGGGAAACGCAGCTGGTATACCGCACCGGTACCTTTCTTCGTGGACAGCTTCTCCAGCGGAAGTTCAATCTCTTCGCCGGTCTTCGGCTCCGGCAGTTCCAGCCGGGCCAGCACCTGTCCACTGTCTCCTGCTCCCTCTGTGCTTATCGGACTGTGAAGCTCCGTACACTCCTCTTCCTCTCTGCCAAGCAGCCTCTCCATGGCAACAGAACGTAACAGGAAGCAGCAGATGTTTGCAGCATTCCGCATAAGCTGCGCTCTGGTCAGCCTGCCGTCTGCCAGTCCTTCCGCAGTGTTGTCCTTATTAGAATTGGATGCTGCGTCTGCGGTCACCATGTAAATATCATTCTGCGCCCGTACCATGGGAATCGTCTGTTTCCCGGAGCCTGGCTCACCTTCCTCATTGATCTTTGCCCACCAGTCGGTCATGACAATACCCTGATAGCCCCATTCCTTACGGAGAATGGTTGTCAGAAGATCATAGCTGCCTGCGGTCCACAGTCCGTTCACCGGGCCATAGGTGGACATGATGCTGTAGGCTCCGCCCTGTTTTACGGCGATCTCAAATCCTTTCAGATAGATCTCCCGCAATGCCCTCTCGGATACAATAGCATTGGCATCATGCCGTTTGAATTCCTGATTATTACATGCAAAATGCTTGATGGTTCCGGTAACTCCATATTTTCCCATGCCTTTCAGCTGTGCCGCCGCCATGGTACCGGTGAGGTACGGATCCTCGGAAAAATACTCAAAGTTACGTCCATTCAACGGATTTCTGTGAATATTGATGCCGGGGCCTAAGAGGGAATCAATCTTGTTCTTGCGAAGCTCCATGCCCTCCATCTCATACAGTTCTTCCACCAACTCCGGATCAAAGGTACATGCCAGCAACGTACCGTTCGGCAGTGCATAGGCCATGGTACCGCAGTCCATACGGATGCCGGAAGGACCATCGGAACAGCAGGCCACCGGAATACCGAATTGCTGCAGTCCATCCGTCACACCGCCGAAAGCTGCTGCCGTTCCAGGTGTTACTTTCGGAGAACACATGCCTTCTCCGCGGGTCATACAGATCAGATCTTCGTCTGACAGCTGTGTCAGAAACTGCTCCGGCGTGATTTTTTTGTCGTAAACATCCGCCAGTTTCCAGCCCTGATCTCCCACATATTCGCTCTGGGTGGGTCTTTCCCGCAAAATACGTTCCGCCAGATCTATGGTCCGTAAGGGCACATCCTCCCAGTTGGCGATGGCATGGTCATTCTCTCCGAAGAAAAACGGTCTCAGGCGCTTAAATGCCTGCACCGGTGCCAATGCTTCTGTAGCTGTCCGTACGACCTGCAGCTCCGCTAATGTCACTCTTCCGACTTCTCTTGCACTCCGCACATCTGTGCCCACATAGAAGATATAGTCTCCTGCTTCCAGTACATAGCAGGACTTGTGTCCAGTGACACCACTGTCATCATAAGATGCAAACTCTGTCAGCTCTGCTTTCAGAACCAGTTCTTCACTTGCTCCGGGCTTCAGTTCTTCCGTCTTGGCATAAGCTGCCAGCTGACGCAGCGGCTTTCCCAGCTTTCCCTGAGGAGCCTCCACATAGACCTGTATGGTCTCTCTGCCGGACATACCGCCAACATTTGTCACTTTCTCAATGACAGTTGCCTCAGTACCCTGCACTGCCAGTCCCATGCTCTCTGTCTGGAACCGGGTATAGGACAGTCCAAAGCCAAAGGGATATTTTACCTTGTCTCTGGCAAAGGTCTCAAAATAGCGATAACCTACATAGATGTCCTCGGTATAAAAATTCTCCACCGGATCCCCGAAATTCTCCGTGGAAGGATAATCCTCAATATCTTCCGCAATAGTATCGCTGAGCTTACCACCGGGATTCACTTTTCCTGTCAGGACATCTACTGTAGCTCTGCCGCCCTCCTGGCCGCCCTGCCATACATAGAGCACAGCCTGTGGCTGATACCGGTCGACCCACTTCATATCCATGATATTACCCACATTCAGCACAACGATCGTCCTGACAAATGCATTGCAGACATTACGAAGAATTTCTTCCTCCGCAGCTGTCAGCAGATAACTGCCTTCCGCAGCACTATTATCCTTGTCTTCTCCTGCGGTTCGGCCGAGAACCACAATCGCCAGATCCGACTGTTCCGCCGCCTGTCTCGCCAGTTCTTCGCTGACGGGCATTTCTTCCTGGTTCCAGGGCTCCATAGCCCATCCCTCTCCTATATCAAAAGGATGATCCTTCAGCCATTCCCGGTACTGTGCCTCCAGTACCTCATTCACCTGTACGGTGCCGTCTTCCTTGAGACTGTCTGTAATATTGGTCACATATGGAGCATTGACCATACCTCCGGAACCCGTGCCGCTCTTATAATGCTCGAACTGGGTTCTTCCGAAGATCGATACTTTCTGTCCTTTTTGCAGAGGCAGCACACCGTCTTCATTTCGAAGCAGTACGCTTCCCTCCGCCGCCACACGTCTTGCCAGTTCCGCATATTTCTCATAATCCAATGTATATTTCATATATCTGTCTGCTCCCTTCCTGTTATATCTATATTTCTGTATCTTTTATCCTAATAATAGCATTAATTTCCCAATACATCCACAAGAAAAGCTCTTTCTCTGACAGAAAGAGCCTCAAAAACATTTTATTGATTTTACAAGATGATCCGAACCACAAAATCCCCATCCTCCATAAAAAACTGATATTGTCCGCTAAGTTTTTCTACATAATATACGATGCTTCTGGCTCCCAGCCCGTGTCCCGAACGTTCTGTCACCGGAACGCCATCCGCAAATGTGGGAACACTACGCACTGTATTTTTCTCCATCAGAAGAAGATGCCCCGCCTTTTCCGACAGAGACAATTCTATGTATCGTTTATCCTCCGGCAGTTCCTGTACGGCATGCATGGCATTTTCCAGTACGTTTGACAGGATCGCACAGAACATCATTTCAGAGCAGGGAAGTTTCTCTCCAATGCTGACCTGTATCTCCCATCGGATCCTCTGCTCCTCAAACCGCATATTATAGATGGACAGTACGGAATTCACCATCTCATTTCTACAATAGGTCTTGATCACTGTATCATCATAAGTCTGGCTGACCTCATTCAGATATTCCAGCGCCTTGTCGGTTTCTCCCTGTTGGATCAGTGTTCGCAGCACCGACAGATGATGCCTCGTATCATGCCGTAAAATGGACATCTTTTTCTCGCTTTTTCTCGTATTGGTCATTTCTGTCTGGAATGAATTCAGCTGCATCTGGATCAGTTCATTGTACTGCTCTGCCTTGTTCTTCATCTCGTACTCCCGGAAATATACCAGTAAAAAGAGCAGATACGTCAGGCACATGGCAAAGCCCAGGAACTCCGGCACCGCCTTATTGCCGGAATACAACAGACTGGAAAATTTGGTCGTGGCATAGTCAAAAATGTAATAAATGATCGGCAGGCTTCCAATGATCAGAAGTTCCCGGTCCGTTTTGGCAAACAGCATGGCTGTGGTCTGGCATACATACCGGCATAAAAGGATGAAAGCTCCCACCGTCACCAGAATACGACAGACATAATAGCACCATTCCTGTCCTGTCAGAGCCAAAGCAAACAGTCCCATCCAGTTACTGCACTGACAACACAGATATGCCGTGAAAATAGAAATCAGGGAAGGAAGAACACGGAATTTGTAATACAAAACCAGTACAAATAACAATGGGGCATGCACGATCAGCGGATAAATCTGATCTACTGTTTCTGTTCCAAAGAGAAGTACACACAGAACATATAGAATTCCTGAAACAACCGCCAATGACAACAATTGCAATATATTTTTCTTATCCTGCTTCACTCCCAGAAAAAATGCCGACAGGAAGATTCCAAACAGCATTGTCGTTGTATGATGTGTATATGTTAATATCTGTAGTACCATTTTCTTCTCTCTTTCGTATTCTTACCATACATTTTTTACGGTATAAACCATTTCTATTATATGACCCACCCCGATATGCGAATAGAGGGTAGGATTGTGGGAGTGCGTAGCACGGAACAATCCCGTAGGCATCAAAGCCGGGGGCTTTTGACCTCGACTTTATTATATAAGACTCTCAACGAGAAATCAATTTGTGGATGATTTGACTTTTTGCGTCACAAATGTCAGCATGTCTCGCCTGTGGGATTCAGTAGCTTCTACGCCTTTCGCCGGCGTCTGGTATCACTGGGACTGACACCATAAGCATTGCGGTAGGTTCTGGAAAAATGCACCAATGACGCAAATCCGGTCTTCTGCGCGATCTCCTGGATCGCCAGAGAAGATTCCACCAGAAGTCTTCCGGCTCTGGTCAGCCGGACATTGGTAAGGTATTCCAGAACGGTGGCTCCGGTCACCTCGCGGAAAATACGGCAAAAATAGTATTTACTTAAATGGATCTGGGATGCGATGGTCTCCAGATCTATTTTTTCCGCATAATGGGCATTGATATAGGCGATGGCATCCAGAATCTCCTGTCTGGGAGCTGCGGAGAGCTCCGGCATCTGTGTCCGCTCCTGCCTCGTATAGTAGTCTCTGCACAGTAGCAGCAGTTCCAGACAATAGTTTTGCTTTAATTTCTCGGCCACAGCATCGTGGCGGTTATAATATTTCCGCAGCCGTTCGAAGACCTCTACCAGTTCTCCGGACTGTTCCGTTGTCAGATGCAGAATATCATTCTGCAGAACCTCCAGGAACCGCTGCTTCTCCGCAGGTTTCAACATTCCATCCAGATAATCCGGTGCAAAATTCAAGACATACCGGGCATAGAAATCCGAGGACAGACTCTGCATATAATGCGTCTGGTAGGGTTTGATCAGGATAATGTCTCCCGGATTCAGCACATGACAGACACCATCCAGGAAGATGTATCGTATCCCCTTCACCACAAAAAAAAGTTCGTAAGTATCGTGATAATGATTGGTCTGCATATCATTTTTTTTGGTTGTCTCTATGTATTCCAGAAACAGATCGGAATAAGGGTCAAAAATCGTACGAAGCATAGTTTTCCTTTCCCGGAATCATTCCGGCAAGATTCATTCGATTGCTTTTTATTACCGCAAGATATGTTAAACAATCTTAAAAATAAAAGATTATAATGGGATTATATAATAAATCTTGTGCCATGTGAAGTATATTGGAAGGAGATAACTTATGGAGAAAAGACCTTTAGACTATGCAAAAGCATCCATGGATACCATGATGCGCAAATGGGAAGCCCCCAAGCTTCCGCCCGAAGGAAGATTCCATTATCATCAGGGAGTATTCCTGTCCGGAATGTACAAAAGCTATGAACTTTGCAAAGAGGAAAAATATTTTGATTACATCAAATCCTGGGTGGATGCCGTCATCACCGAAGACGGTGTGATCAAACAGGCTGATATGGGGCAGTTCGACGATATGCAGCCGGGTATTCTGTTATATCCCCTCTATCATTGTACCGGTGATGCCAGATATAAGAAAGCCCTGGATTCTCTGATGGCTGCCATTGATCGTTATCCCACCACTCCCGAGGGCGGCTATTTCCACAAGGCCGATCTGCCGGAAGAAATGTGGCTGGACGGTCTGTACATGGAAGGTCCGCTGCGCGCGCAGTATGGCGCAGAATTCCATCACCCCGAATATTTTGATGAGGTTATCTTCCAGGCTCTGACCATGCAGAAACATACCCGTGACCCCAAGACCGGTCTGCTGTATCATGCATGGTCTTATGACAGGAAAGTAGAATGGGCTGACAAAGAGACCGGCTGCTCCCCCGAATTCTGGGGCAGAGCCATGGGATGGGTGCCTGTAGCCCTCCTGGACGAACTGGATTTCATTCCCGCCGATCATCCGGACAGAGCAAAACTGGAAAAAATGGCAGTGGATCTGTTAAAGTCTCTGCTCGCATTCCAGTCTGAAGACGGCAGATGGTATCAGGTAGTCAACCGGGGCGATGATCCTGCCAACTGGCTGGAGAATTCCTGCAGCTGCCTGTATGTTGCCGCCCTGTGCAAAGCGATCCGCAAAGGTCTGCTGGATGCATCTTATTTGGAATATGCCCGCAAGGGTTATGAGGGTGTGATCCGCTCCCTGACCTGGGAAGGTGATGACCTCATTATCGGTAATGTCTGCATCGGAACCGGTGTCGGTGATTATGACCACTATATCCACCGTCCCGTATCCGCCAACGACCTGCACGGGGTCGGCGCCTTCCTGCTGATGTGTGAAGAGTGCGAACAGGTATTTTAATATCTTGTAACTATTCAGAGCCATGCAAAACCAGGCTTACAGATCCTCGCTGCCGGGATTCCGGCGGCGGCAGATCTGCTTATATTATTACTTTTTACAGCTTTACTTTTACAAAATCATGTTCCATGGCGGGAAGCACCTTTTCGATCAGATCCGCCGTCCGCATGCGGAGGCTGGAGGTATTGATGCAGGGGTGGCATCCGAAATATTCGCTGTCCAGCACCTCTTCATCGATCAACAGCTTCACCTGATGTTCCTTATCGTTCATCAGACCGAGTACACTGACAGAGCCGGGGGTGATATCCAGGAATTTCTCCATGTATTCCGGCTTGGCAAAAGAAAGCCTCGCCGAGCCGATCTGTGCCGACAGATCCTTGGTATGGAACACCTTGGTATCCGGGATCATCAACAGGTAAAATGCGGTCTCCTGACGGTTGCACAGAAACAGATTCTTACAGACCATGGACTCCAGGATCTCATCCACTTCCTTACAGTCCTCCATGGTCATGGCCGGAGCATGATCCACACGGTCATATTCCACCCCGAGCCTGTCCAACAGGTCATAGGTACGGATCTCTTTGTCCAGTCTGCCGGTCGTATCTGCAGGTCTTCCTTTTTGCAATACTAATGTCATTGTCGTTTCCCCTTTGTTGTCTAATAACCGATGGTGTCGTTTACGAGGATCACATGGATCCGGTCCGTATGTCTGGAATATCTCGTGATCAGGAACTGACAGCAGATGGTATCCGGAGACTTGCAGTCGAAGCATTTTCCGGTTTCTTTGCAGGGAGTCTTGATGTCGAATCTCTGGGCATTGATAGGTGCAGCCACGTTTCTCGCACGCTTCATGGCACTGTCTAAGTCTGCGCAGACCTTGTTCATGCCGACGATGAAGATTACTTTCCTCGGTCCCTGGGCTATGCAGGAGACACGGTTGGAATTGCCGTCGATATTGACCATGACACCGTCGCTGGTGATGGCATTGGCACTGGAAAGGAAGATATCCGCATCGTAAGCTGCCATAAGTCCTGCTCTGGCATCCATCTTAGAGCGGTCGATATAGTGGTAATTGCCTGCTTCCAGAGCGGAGATCAGTCCGATCTCTCCGGCGCTCATGCATCCGCCCATGGCAATGGTGCTTCCCTCCGGGATCAGCTCCAGTGCCTGTTTCAGCGCGGCTTCTTTATCCTCTGCGTAGTAGCCCGACATGTTGCGGGACTGTAAACCCTTGATGACTGTTTTTGCCAGTTGTTCATTTCTTTTTCTGATCATTTCGTTCATCTCTTTAACCCTCTTGTCTTTCCGTAGCATGCAAGCCTTCCGGTCCTTTAAACCTGTACTTCCGTACACTGTGCAGGCACAATTTGCGCGTGAAAAGTTTATACTGAAAAAATCCTTATTGATCCTATTTTATCACTTTTGTATCTCTCTGGAAATACTGATCCTGTTCTTACTCTATTTCCTCTATCCGCTGCTGTTGTTCTTTTTTTACCGTTAAATATTCTCTGGCATAGTGTACCTCTTCATCGGTCGTCAGAATGGCTTCCTGTCCCTGCGGCATGTTAATATCCGTTGCCACAAGCAGGAGGGAATCCTCCTTCAACCAGTTTTCCAGCCCTGTGAAAAACTGCGGATCGTAATGCTCTGCCCCTTTCAGCTCGTTATGATATCTGTCAAAGGAATAGTCCACCGGAGACAGTACATTATAGTCATAATAGCAGATCCCCTGTCCCGTCCAGAGGCTTGTCACCACCAGATAATCGTAGCCGTCCTTTTGCGTAAGGAAGATCTGCGTGTTCCCGGCATGGGCAATGGCGAATTCCTGCGACCACAGAGGAATGATTCCATATTGTCCATCTCCCAGATATTCGTAGACCTCTACTGTTCCCCAGTTTCCGGCCTTCCGCAATGCTTCCGTGAGATCCCCGTTTTCTTCCTCCAGATAGACCTTCGTTACGACCTTTTCCTTGTAGCCGTTATGAGTCAGATCATAATATCCAGTATAGACTTCTGTCATATTCTGTTCTTCCCCGTCTGCGTTCTCCACGTTCACGTCATAAGGGTTGGTCCTTACCGAAAAATCGCCCAGAGAAAATTTCCCATTCTCTTGCATTGACACCGGTGCCGTTACACGAAAGCTGGAATCATATAGCGGAATTGCTATCTGATACAGCTGTATACCCACCACTACGCTTGCAAAAGGGGTTCCTCCTCGGAAATCAAACCGGATCTGGTCTCCCAGAACGGTACCCATATAAGTATTTCCTTCATATTCCCGTAGCAGGGAATCCAGACTCAGATCTATACTTTCCTCAGGATCTGACTCCCCGTTTTTATCCAGGAAATCCACATGAAGTGTGTGAAACTTCTCGTCTAACGTATCCGCCGCAAGTATCCTGCTTTCAAAATCTTCAACCACATTTGTATATTCGGAGACCTTCGGAGTTCCTTTCTGTACATCTACATAATACAGTCCTTCCACATGGACACCGGTTCCTGTCCCCTGTATGGTAGAAATATAGTACTCCTTGTCGCCATCCCCATCATAATCTGCGGCCTCTACCGCAGGTGGTGCCGAATACATGTTTTGCCAGGGGATCTCCACCCGGTATTCCTCGTCGCCGTCATGAATCACCAGGCAATCTTCTGCACCGTTGCCCCAGACACTGACTGTCTCATCATAGGAGTATGACAGCACACCATACTCTCCTTCCGGCAGTTCCCGGGCAGCATCCACCGAGACTTGATCTGCCAGGGTTTTCTCCTGATATAGTCCGGTCTGGCAGGTAAGTTTCTCCGGCTCAGGTTCCGTTGTCGTCTCCGGGCTTGTCTGTGAGATGGCTGGAGTGGCTGTAGCGGTTTCCTGACTGATTCCCTCTGCCTGAGCAGATTCGGTATCAGAAATTTCCAAAGCGTCCCTACTGCTGCCGCAGCCTGTCAGAGAAAATGCCACGATCAATACCAGTAATCCGCTGCTTATTTCTTTGTGAAGCTTTCTTTTGTACATACACCCTCCCCCTATAGCCGGTAAATACAGTTTCTATCTTTATCATATTCAGATATAGAAGAAACAAACTCCAACATTTTGTCACTCCATCTTGCTTACTATCTTACTCGTTTGGGATATCATTAGCAATCTTTTTATTTCAGGAATTGCATAAATAAAGCACTTCCGCAAGATCCGCATTGATTCCCACCGCCTTATTTTCGATCTCCTTGGGAACATAGGCATCACCCTTGTTGATGCAGACGTAAAATGCATTCCGCCAGTTGTGCGCATACTGCCAGAAATTGTATTTGATGATACCGGGGGTGTTGTAACCGACACCCAGCTCCAGAAATACGACCTTTTGTCCTCTATGATCTTCCATGAACCTCTCATACCGTTTCGCTGCTGCTTCCCATCCGGCATCCTGGACGAAGGTATTGTCCGCACGGAGGTTCATGCTCATGGGGCGGCCGCACTTAGGACATCTGGGCACCAGTTCGGTGGGCACGGTACGCCGGATCTGTGCACCTTCCGGTACTGTCAATTTTCCTGCTTCGATCCGATATCCCTGGCTTACCATCATCTTTTTCACGATCTCTTCATTGTCATAGGTCTCATGATGGCAGGGCTTGCTGCACTGGAACAATCCATAATCTCCCTGGGTGTAAAACATTTTGTTTTTATCGAATCCCGCCTTTTGAAAACAATGATCTACATTGGTGGTCAGGACGAAATAATCCTTATTTTTCACCAGCTGAAAGAGTTGCTTATATAAATCTGTAGGCGGATCCATATAGCGGTTCACGTAAATATATCTGCTCCAGTAAGCCCAATATTCTTCCAATGTATCGTAATTGTAAAAGCCGCCGGAATACATGTCGGAAAAACCGTATTTCTCTCCGAAATCCGCAAAATACTTTTCAAAACGCTCTCCGCTGTAAGTAAATCCCGCTGCTGTGGAAAGTCCTGCTCCCGCCCCGATCACAACGGCATCTGCCCGCTGTATTTTCTCTCTGATCAGAGCTGTTTTATCCGAGGAACCGCCTGTAAATTCGTTCATCTTCTTCTTTGAAAACATTAAATATCACCTTTATCTTCGACTTTGTTCTATCTTTATACTGTTTCACGGTCTGTATGGCCAGTTCCGCTGCCCTTTCATTGGGAAACATAAACACCCCTGTGGAAATACAGCAGAATGCGATGCTTTCCACGTTATTTTCCTCTGCAATACGCAGGCAGGCTTCATAACAGGAACAAAGCAGACGTTCCTGTTCCTCTGTCAGCCTTCCCTGTACGATAGGTCCCACGGTATGTATCAGTTCATGGCTAATTAAAGGGAACAAAAAGAAAGGAAAAGCACAATCCAGACGGTATCAGCGGCAGGCTACAAGAATAAATTGTGATTTCACAA
>ERZ1026878.177-NODE-177-length-53567-cov-8.650452_pt1 | contig 53567 bp, 50 predicted proteins | sample MGYA00380169_ERZ1026878 | MGnify/ENA primary metagenome ERZ1026878 (study PRJEB33269, sample SAMEA4719805) | human gut metagenome | biome: human-associated habitat; feature: organic feature; material: feces | place: Cameroon | collected 2013-10 ...
CACCATGTCCCCGAACACCTGTCTACCATGTCCCCGGACTGTACAGGGGAGAGGGCTAGGGTGAGGGGCGAGGAACTATTCACAACACCTTACTCGCCATAATCTCAATAATCTGCCGGTCCGTTGCCTGCATCGAACGGCACGCGAGCGCGCACAGGTTCGCGATCGACTGCTCCACATCGTGCGCCACAATGCCTTCGTTGCCCGTCACAGCCGAATCATCCAGCGCCATCATCACCGCTTTCCACGCACTTGCCACGCTGGTAGAGACCTTCATGGCACAGCTGTTTGAAGCGCCGTCGCAAATCATCCCGCTGACGTCGCCGATCATGCTGCTGATGGCCATCGCAATCGTCTGATAACTGCCGCCCATCAACCACGCCATACCCGCCGACGCCCCCATAGCCGCCGTTGTTGCCGCACACAGCGCCGACAAACGCGGAAGCTGGGCGTGAATATATATAGCGGAAAGATGAGACAGCATCAGCGCCCGCGCCAGCCGTTCGTCGTCGGCCTGAACGTGCTCAGCGACCACCACCACCGGCATGGTGGCGGTAATGCCCTGATTGCCGGAACCCGAATTGCTCATCGCCGGCAGCGTCGCGCCGCCCATGCGGGCGTCCGAGGCCGCACTGGTGCGAATAACAATGTCTGAACCCAGATCCTGCGCCAGCCATCCTCGCGCACGCTGCTTATTCAGCGTGGCACCAATGTGCAGCCCCCACTTCCCGCTGAGCCCTTCCCGGGAGAGCGCATCGTTTAGCTGCCCTGCTTCCAGAATAAAACGGATCGCCTCAAACGGCACCTGCTCGACAAACTCCAGGATCTGCGACAGCGTGGCGTTTGTCAGCACCGCCAGCGGATCGTCATTTTCTTCGCCCTGTTGCTCCTCAAGCGCAAAGCGCGTTTCGTCCTGATAAACCACCTCCACCACCCGGGTATGCCCACCGGCAATGGTCACCATTGCCGAGGTATCTCCGGCATATACCCGGGCGCGCGAGTAGAGGATTTCATCGCACGGCTCCTGCAGTTTCACCTGGACCTTACCAGAGGTCAGCAGCGATTTGGCCTGTACCAGCGCCCCGGCTGACGCGTCTTTTAACACCTCCAGCCCGGCGTGCGCGTTACCGCCAACCGCGCCCAGCGCCGCCGCAATCGGTAACCCGACCATGCCGGTTCCCGGCACCGTCACGCCAAGCCCGTTTTTCATCAGGTTCGGCGAGACCCACGCCTCAATCTGTGTGACATCACCCGGCAGAAGGTCTGCGGCCATCGCGCAGGCCAGCGCCAGAGAGACGGGTTCGGTACATCCAAGTGCGGGTTTAACTTCTTCCTGCACTGCGCGAATAAATTGATTCCATAAAGGATAAGTTTGCTCAGACATCGTTACGACCTTAATAATCCTCAGGAGAAGGCGAGGAAAGGAGAAACACAAAGCAGCAGCCCGGTGATAACAATAATCACCAGCGAAACGCCTTTATATTTGTGCAGTGCCGGGACCTTACAGACCAGCCATGCGGGGATCAGGCAGCCCACCATGCCAAAAATGGGGCTGCAAATAGATGTGAAGCTCAACACCGGCGCATTTAATACAATCGCGCTCCAGGCGAGCAGGATGGCGAACAGCATAATCCCGCGCTGGACGGCGTTCTCATTGATTTTCTCTGCCGGCATTTTGCGGCGCAGGATATTCATGACGATACCCTGCGTGGCCTCGCGAAAACCGAGGTAGACGCCGAAGAATGCGGTCATGACGGCAAAGATATTCAGGATCACGCTGACGATTTTGACCCAGCCCGCGCCGTCGCCGCTGATAAACTGCGCCGCTATCGCCAGGGCAGAGATATTCTGTTCATAGGCTTTGACCGCCTCATCGTGTCCCATCGCCAGCGTAAAGGAGACAGCATAGAAGAAGACCGTTACAAACAGCACACCAAAGGCAATGTTCATTGCCCGCAGCGCTTTATGACGCGCCACCTCCACGGATTTTTCCCGTGAACGGTATGAGATCACCATCGGGCTCAAGGTCTGAATAAACAGAATGGAGGTTAAGGTAAAGGGCAACGTGATGATGGCGTTTTTAACCAGCAGCCCTACGGGCGGCAGCATGCCTACGTTGGCTAAATGCCACAGACCTATCATCGACACTCCCAGCGCCGCGACCACGAATAATTTGGTCAACACCATCAGGCTGGAGACTTTAAACAGCAGCTTTTCCCCCCGTGAGGAGATGGCCACCAGAATACAAATCAGGAATAACCCGTAGAACGGATTTTCAGAGAGCAAATGGTCGGTCACACCGAAGGTATGCAAATACGAGGCGCTGTCGTTGGTAATGGCGGTGGAATAGACAAACATCCAGATCACCAGCATCACGAAATAGAGCGCACCTAATAAAATACCCCAGTTCTTGCCTAAATAACCGCTAATGACGCTTGGGTAATCTTTGCATTCCGGTGATTCCGCAAGGGTATTAATAAACAGACGCTGGAATAAATACATGGCCGGATAACCGATTATGGACGAGAGTAAAAAGACCCACAGCCCCATGAGTCCTACCTGCACTGGGAGAAAAACAATCCCCGCGCCGATAGCCATCCCGATACTCATGATGACCCAGCCCGTATCGGTGCTGTCGAATTTAATTGCCGCTTGCCACTCACTTTCGCTCATTCCCGCACGCCTTGCCGCGGGGGAATCATTCACAATCACACTGCTGTTTGTTGCCGTATCCATTGGGCACTCGCTTATTTTGTAGGGTAAACAGTTGTTTTTATAGGTTTCCGATCGCCAGCGATTGCGATTCAGAGGGTTGCAGGTGTGTGTTATTGGTGTGGAAAGATCATATCCGGAGCGCGGGAGAAAAAGGTCACAACATTAATAAGGATATTCTTTGTCGGGAGGAAATTTTGCTTCTGAAGGAGGATATTCAGAGCCAGTTTTCTAAAAGTGATGACGATCAAGAAATAAATACCCGCGCCATGCGCGGGTAGGAAATCACTCAGCCAGCGCGTTAGCCATATCGGTTCTGATCTGCTTGCGTTGCTCCGGCGTCAATACCTGGCTGACGTCGAAGTAATATTTCACGCGGTAATAACGGGTCTGCTCTTCAATTTTGCTGAATGCGGTAAGCTGGCTTTTCACTGTGCTTTCGTCCCATTTACCTGCTTGGAACATGTCGATCAGCGCGCCGTCCTTCACGCCCGTCATCGGGATCTTGCTGACATTGTCTTCCAGCTGCTTATGCAAATCTTCAATCTTCTTAACCTGCTCGTTGCTGAGCTTCAGGTGCTGTACCAGCGGATCCTGCGAGGGCGACGGGGCAGCCTCAACGTTAGCGGCCTGCGCCGTAAAACTGCACACCACCAGTGAAGCAGCTGCCAACGCAATGCGGGTCATTTTCATCATCTTACAGTCCTTACAATCTGTTATAGGAAAAAGCAGGCGTATTGTTTTTCAAGAACGGATGAATATGTGTGAGTAATTATATAAACAATTTTGTATGTTAAGCGGGCCAAAAAAATGCCCCCTGCGGTGAGGGGGCATCAGGACTGACTTGCGTCAGATGGATTGCGTAAACGTCCTGGAGATCACATCCTGCTGCTGCTCACGCGTCAGGGCATTAAACCGCACCGCATAGCCTGAAACGCGGATCGTCAGGTTCGGATAATTCTCCGGGTGCGCAATGGCATCCAGCAACATCTCCCGATTCATGACGTTGACGTTAAGATGCTGTCCCCCCTCAATGGCCGCTTCATGGTGGAAGTAGCCGTCCAGCAGCCCCACCAGGTTAGTTTTGCGCACCATCTCATCTTTACCGAGCGCCTGCGGCACGATGGAGAAGGTGTAAGAGATCCCATCTTTGGCATAGGTGAACGGCAGCTTAGCGACCGAGGTTAACGAAGCCACGGCCCCTTTTCTGTCGCGACCGTGCATCGGGTTCGCGCCTGGCGCAAACGGCGTGCCGCCGCGGCGTCCGTCCGGCGTGTTGCCGGTCTTCTGACCGTAAACCACGTTGGAGGTAATAGTCAGGATCGACTGAGTCGGTACCGCGTTGCGGTAGGTTGGCAGTGCCTGAATTTTCTTCATAAAGCGCTCCACCAGGTCGCAGGCAATGCTGTCCACGCGGTCATCGTTGTTGCCGTACTGCGGGTAATCTCCTTCTATCACAAAATCGACCGCCAGACCGGTGTGGTCGCGCACCGGTTTCACCGTGGCATATTTAATAGCGGACAGGGAATCCGCCGCCACCGACAGGCCAGCAATACCGCAGGCCATGGTACGGTAAACGTCCCGGTCGTGCAGCGCCATCAGCGAGGCTTCGTAGCTGTACTTGTCGTGCATATAGTGAATGAGATTCAGCGCGCTGATGTACTGCACCGCCAGCCAGTCCATAAAGTGATCGAGGCTCGCCATCACGGTGTCGTAGTCCAGCACGTCATCCAGCAGCGGCGCGGTTTTCGGGCCGACCTGGATCTTCAGCTTCTCATCCATCCCGCCGTTGATCGCGTACAGCAGCGTTTTGGCGAGGTTGGCGCGGGCACCGAAGAACTGCATCTGCTTGCCGATCACCATCGGGCTGACGCAGCAGGCAATGGCGTAGTCGTCGCTGTTGAAGTCGGCACGCATCAGATCGTCGTTCTCATACTGCAGCGACGAGGTGACGATCGATACCTGCGCGGCATATTTCTTGAACGCGATCGGCAGTTGTTCAGACCAGAGGATCGTCAGGTTAGGCTCCGGCGCAGGCCCCATGGTGTGCAGCGTATGCAGATAGCGGAAGCTGTTTTTGGTCACCAGCGTGCGCCCGTCCAGCCCCATCCCGCCGATCACTTCCGTCGCCCAGATCGGATCGCCGGAGAAAAGCGTGTCGAACTCCGGCGTGCGCAGGAAGCGCACCATGCGGATCTTCATAATGAAGTGATCGATCAGCTCCTGCGCCTGGACTTCATTCAGCCGCCCGGCCTGCATGTCGCGCTCAATGTAAATATCGAGGAACGAGGCCGTGCGACCCAGCGACATCGCCCCGCCGTTCTGGGATTTCACCGCCGCCAGGTAGGCAAAATAGACCCACTGCACCGCTTCCTGGGCGTTCATCGCCGGACGTGAAATATCAAAACCATAATTCGCCGCCATCTGCTGGATCTGCAGCAGCGCACGTTTGTGTTCCGCCAGCTCCTCACGCAGGCGGATCGTCGCCTCAAGATCTTCACCACGTTCCAGTCTCGGCTGGAGATCGGCAAACTGCAGTTCACGCTCGCGCACCAGATAGCTGATGCCATACAGCGCCACGCGACGGTAATCGCCAATGATGCGTCCGCGCCCGTAGCCGTCCGGCAGCCCCGTCAGCACCCCGGATTTACGACAACGCATCATCTCCGGCGAGTAGACGTCAAATACGCCCTGGTTATGGGTTTTACGCAGGTCGGTAAACAGGTATTCGAACTGCGGATCCATCTCCCGCCCGTAGGCTTCGAACGAGCTGCGGATCATGTTGATCCCGCCGTACGGGTGCAGGGCGCGCTTAAGCGGTTTATCGGTTTGCAGACCGACGATCGTCTCCAGATCCTGGTCGATATAGCCCGGCCCATGAGCCGTAATGGTGGTGGCGATATTGGTGTCAAAATCTACCGGGGCGTGGGTGGCATTCTCCTGACGAATGCCGACCATTACCTTCTGCCACAGCGCCGTCGTTGCTGGCGTCGCCTGCGCGAGGAAAGCTTCGTCGCCTTCATAAGGGGTGTAGTTATGCTGAATAAAATCGCGCACGTTGACGGCGTTTTTCCATTCTTCACCGCGAAACCCGGCCCATGCGTCGCTGTAGGGTGCGACGCCCGTATCGATTGTTACTTTCATCTTATTCTCGCTTTATCAGGCGTAAGCCGCAGCCGGGGTAACCTTCCCAAGACGGAGGGCATCCAGTGCGATCATTTTTTCTTCGTTGGTAGGGACAACCGCGCAGGCTACGCGGGACGACCCGGTGGAGATCACGCGCTCACCCGCGCTGCCCGGCAGGGTATTTTTGGCGTCGTCGAGGATGAGGCCAAAGACCTTCAGGTGTTCCGCCACCAGCGCGCGGATAAGCGTCGAGTTTTCGCCGATACCGCCGGTAAAGACCACGCCGTCCAGGCGGTGCAGCGATGCCGCGTGCCCGGCGATATGGCGCGCAACGCGGTGAACGAAAGTCTGGATCGCCAGCTGCGCGCGTTCATGACCCGCGTGCCAGGCCTTCTCCAGCGCACGCAGATCAGACGAGAGGCCGGAGATCCCCAGCAATCCGGACTCTTTATTGACCACGCGCTCCAGATCCTCGAACGACTGGCCGGTCTGCTGGGCAATCCACGCCATGGCGCCAAAATCCACGTCGCCACAGCGTGTGCCCATCACCAGCCCTTCCAGCGGCGTCATGCCCATGGAGGTATCCACGCTTTCGCCATTGCTCACCGCGCAGATGGAGGCGCCGTTACCGAGATGGGCAATCACCAGACCGCTGTCATCAGGGGACAGCCCGAGAAGCGCCTGCGCACGCCCGGCCACATAGCGGTGAGAGGTGCCGTGGAAGCCGTAGCGACGCACGCCCAACTCTTCAAAATAGCGGTACGGTAAGCCGTACAGATACGCCTGCGGCGGCAGCGTCTGATGGAAGCTGGTATCGAACACCGCAACCTGCTGCACGCCAGGGAAGAGGCGCTCTGCGGCTTCCACGCCGCTTAAGTTGGCGTAGTTATGCAGTGGCGCCAGCGGGGAAACCTGACGGATCTGCGCAATCACCTCCTCCGTAATCAGGGTCGACTCGCTGAAGAGGTCGCCGCCGTGAGCAATCCGATGGCCAATTAAGGCCACGCTGCTCATCAGGTTACGCTTCTCCAGCTCCAGGGCGATGGCAGCCAGCGCCCCTTCGTAGTCATGGTGAGCCAGTCTGGCTGGCTCACCCCCGTTTACGGAAATAAAGGCGTTATCCGTGTTGATGCCGTCTGCAATGCCCGTCATCAGGGCGTCACAGGCGCCGGCATCGAGCACCGAAAACTTAACAGAGGACGAACCGCAGTTAATAACCAGTACTACCGGAAACTCAATCATGGTGTGGCTCCGCTCTTCCTGAGCTTTGGTTAGAACAGTTTGTAAACGATATTCAGAATGGTCAGCAGGCCCACAACCGTGACGAAGATGTTCTCCGGTCTGCCTTTAAACTTCGCCATGGCTGGCGCTTTGCGGATGGCATACATCGGCAGCAGGCACAGCAGAGAGGCGATGATCGGCGCCCCCATCGCTTCGATAAGGTCAAGAATGTTCGGGTTGGCGTATGCAACAACCCAGGTGGATCCCATGATGAACACCATGCTGATGGTGTTCAGCTTGCCCACAGAGACCTTCTTCTTGTCGCCCTTATAACCGAACTTCAGGATCAGGCCGTTAAGCCCTTCCAGCGTGCCCAGGTAGTGACCAAAGAAGGATTTGAAGATAGCGACCAGCGCGATGATGGAAGCCCCGTATTCCAGTACCGTCGCGAAGGTCGATTTGGTTCCCGACATCGAGGCAAAGTGGTTCGCCAGGTATGAGAGCACCGGAATGTTCTGCGCTTTGGCATCCGCCATGTTCTGCGGAGAAAGCGTAAACAGGCAGCTAAAGGCGAAGAACATCACCACGGCGACCATCAGCAGGCTGGCGCGACCGATGATTTTGGAACATTTCTGCTCGGTAAATTCTTTCCCGAACGCCGGCTCGTACTCTTCACGCTTGGAGACCACAAACGAGGAGACAATGGGCGAGAAGTTAAAGGAGAAGACCATGATGGAGATGCCCAGCCACACCGTCACCAGAATGCCATCATGGCCGGTGAAGGCGATATCGCTCAGGTTGACCTGGTCGATAACCGCCGAGTTCCAGTAAGGGATCAGCGACAGGGAAATCAGCACCAGACTGGCGATAAACGGGAACACCAGGAAGCTCATCACCTTCACCATCAGGTCTTTGCCGAACCAGATTACAAAGGCCATCAGCAGCAGCAGGAACAGCGCCACCACGCCGCGGTTCAGCGCAGGCAGCTGGAGCTGGTTTTCCCAGAAAGTCATAAAGGTGTTGGTAATGGTGACGCCGTAAATCCACAGCAGCGGGCAAATGGCGAAGAAGTAGAGGAAGGTAATGACCACCCCACCGGTTTTACCAAAATGCTCTTCCACCGTTTCGGTGATGTTGCCGGAGACGTTGCTGCCGGACAGGCACAGACGCGCCAGCGCACGGTGGCAGTAAAACGCGATCGGGAAGGCGAGAAGCAGCATCAGCAGGATAGGGATCAAGCCACCAAAACCTGCGCGAATGGGGAAGAACAGCACGCCTGCGCCAATGGCGGTTCCGAACAGGCCAAGCGTCCAGGTGGTATCAGACTTACGCCAGGAGGACGTTTTTGTCTGGCCAACGATAATGCTTTCTGTGTTGCTCATAGGTCACCTTTATGCGTCAACGAAGCCGGTAATTTGGGAAACACGGGAGAGGTCAATATTGCCGCCGGAAATAATGCAGACGGTTTTACGACCCTGAATATAGTGGTCAAGCTTGCCGCTTAATAACGCGGCACAGGCCAGCGCGCCGGCACCTTCGGTCACCACTTTATTTCGCTGAATAAGTGCAATCATGCTGTCGCGAATGTTCTCTTCACTGACCAGTACGATGTCATCGACCAATTCACGAACAATTTCGAACGTTAATTTACCCGGGCGAGAGACATCGCAACCGTCTGCTAATGTACCGGTGACGCGATGATTCATAATTTCTCCGGCCTGATACGATGCCGCCATCCCGTGAACATTTTCTGACTGCACGCCGATTATATTGATGGTGGGGTTGATGGATTTAATCGCCGTCGCGATCCCGGCAATTAAGCCGCCACCGCCGATTGGCACAATGACGTTATCCACATCGTACAAGTCTTCGAGAATTTCCAGCCCGATGGTGCCCTGTCCGGCGATTACTTTGGCGTCATCGTAAGGCGGGATAAAAATACGCCCTTCCATCTCGACGATTTCGCTGACTTTGGCGATGGTGTCATTGAAGTTCTCCCCGTGCAGCACGACCTCCGCCGAGTAGTCGCGCGTCGCGGCCACTTTAGATTTCGGCGCGCCCATCGGCATCACCACTTTGCCGTCAATGCCCAGCATGGCACAGGAGAGAGAGACCCCCTGCGCGTGGTTTCCCGCGGAACAGGCAACCACGCCTTTGCGTCTTTCTGCATCGGTCAGCGAGCTTAATTTGTTGAACGCACCGCGAATTTTAAAGGAGCCGGTACGCTGCATATTCTCAAATTTAAGGAATATTTCACCCTTACAACGTTCGCTAAGGTAATTCGAGCGCGGCATGCCGGTTTTATATATTTTTCCTGCCAGTCGTTTTCTGGCATCCTGAATATCTTCAATCGTTACCGGGAGATCGTAGGTAATATGCATAATATCCTCGTTATAATAATTCATTCTTTTCAGGCAAAGTCAGGGTATCAGAGCACGGCTAAAATAAGCTCTGGGTGTTTTAAAAAGGTTTAATGCTTATTAGGGCGTTAATATATCATCGTCGCCTTTCGCCAGTGAGTGACGCATATTGTTTTGCCAGTTCGACTAAGACTGACGCCGATTTTTTTATTCTGTAATTTTTTGACCATACGGCGGCATAACGCGCCACGGGTAATTCATCTTCCACTGGCAGGACAATAAATTGATCGGAACCGAACGGGGCAATCATGTCACGGGGAATGACCGTCAGATAATCGGCATTCAACACAAGATTATAAATGGTGACGACGGAATCGGTCTGGACGATATTTTCAATGCTGATGTGGTTGTCTTGCAGGGTGGTCAGGAGTTCTTTGTAGTAGCCCATGTCGGTTTGCGGCATCACCCACTGCTCGTGGGTGAGTGATGCCAGTGTCGTCGGGCCGGTGCACGTTCGTGATTTGCTGGCTACCAGCACAAACTCAGATTCAAACAGCGGCTCGACGTGCAGATCCTGCAGCAGCATTTCATCGCTCAGCGTACCGATGGCAAAATCCAGCCGACCGTCGCGAATGGCCGGCAGGAAAGATGACAACTGCGCTTCATACATGGAGACACGCGCTTTCGGGAACACTTCCTTGAATTTTTTGATCATTTCAGACAGGAAGGTAAAACCAATCAGCGACGGATAGCCAAAGGAGACGTCCATGACGGTGCTGAAACTCAGGCTGTTGATTTCGCTCACCATGTTTTTCATCTCACGGGTGATCGACTCTGAGTACGAGAGCAGAACCTGGCCCGCGGCAGTGAGTTTTACGCCGGTGTTTTTACGCACCATCACTTCGACGCCAAAGTAGGACTCAATATCGCTGATAATTTTGCTGACGGCGGGTTGTGTCAGCCCCAGCTGTCTTGCTGCAGAACCTATGGAGCCACTTTTAATGACTTCCTGAAATACCACGAGGTGCTGTGTTTTCGGTAGAATAATAGTGTTCATAATATTCTGCGCTTATTTCCCTATGACGGGGTGGATTCTACTCAATAATGTTTCAGGGGGTATGTGCTGTTACTCACAATTTGCCTTTCCGCACCCAACACAGACCGGACTAAAACCCATTAAAAACTTTTATTATCAACATCTTAATCACATCGCAACGCACCATTACGCTGATATTGATCAATAAAAACCGGGGTAATAAATTTATTTTATGGCGATAACACGGATAAATTTTCCTGCATTAAAAAAATCAATAAAGACGATCTTTCAGGCAATTAAAGGACAATAAATAACCACTACTCTTTTGAAACATTCTTTTAATTTCTAAAAATTTTCAGGCGTGATTGGACAGACTGGCATTAAAGAGTGGAATACGTCACACATTCATGGAGTGAATGTTTTTAATTTCAATATGTTTATATCATACGAGAAAAAAATCGAGATCATTAAGGTAACAATCATAACAAACTATCAATACCAAAAAATGACCACTTTTTAGCGTGAAATTTTGTGATGAAGATCGTCTACAGAGGCTGGATGAACACTGGCGGGTCAAAAACAGTGAAATGTGCTTAATGTCGCAAATATGAGAATTGATGTCGTTTGTACGGTTGCCGGGTGGCGCTGCGCTTACTCGGCCTGCATCATGCAATAATTTCAATAAATTGCACGTTTCATTGTAGGCCCGTGCAAGCGTAGCGCCGCCGGGCGAAACTCACAACATGCACTTTGTCAGCGGTCTGCCCCGCTGAAGCAGTTTTTTTTAGAAGTTGAAGCTGACCGATAGCAGTCTTACGAGTGCTTCGCGCGCTTCGTTCAAACTCATGACATTAGCCCCGCCTCTGTAATCATGCACTTCAGCCTGAACAGGGTCATCTTCCCAATTGCAAACCAGGCAAATCTCATAACTTCCCTCTTTGAGGAATTCATACTGACCGCAACAAGGGCACTAGTGTCTGGTATACGCCATCTCTGCTTCTATCTGCCCCCTCTCGCCTTTTGACTTCCCGCAAAAATAGCTATTCGATGCGTTCAAATACCAATTGATAATCAAACCGTTGGAAATCAATCTTGTGAGTAAACAATGGCTGTAAATCAATTATCCAAGATGCTAATACGTCGAAACCACCATCATAGATCCTACCATCGAACGGTAAGCCAAGCTTATTAATGATGCTGCCATCGTTTCCCAAGTCCGCAGATGTTTCTTCCCCCACAAAAATTTCATCCGACTTTCTAAACCATTCCAATGTTAGTTTAAGTCCCATAGTGCCCTCACAGATATCGTTTAATACTTCTGCCTTTCACGGCGGGTTTCAATTGATTTCCAGTCTTATAGTCTACTGACCCTAAATGTTCGCCATCACTTGCCCTGTATTCTTCCAGTTCCCCATGCTGCGAATCCCATTCATAAATTCGTTTGCCTTTCGCATCAATCCATCGCTCTCTTAACCCCCCTCCACCTTGTTTTGGTGTCTTTTTCTTAGCTTTTTGAATACCAGATATCCCAACAATCTCCTCTGTTTTTGGTGCTGGGTGATAGCTATGATCTTTCTCCGGAAGCCCTTCACGCACATTACTGAGGTAGATATAAATCGGCGGAATATCCGATACGGGAACGATCAGGATATAATCCGCGAAATTTTTCTCATCAGGTGCCGGGGTTGTCGTACTGCTTATCTGAGTTCCATCGGGTAACGGGTTAACGAGTATTGTCCCCGGAAGCCGTGGCTGTGCCTGATTGCCTGTGTTTGATGGTGTGTTAACTCCCAAACTGTCCGGTGTCCAGATGATTGTTACCAGGTTTTCTTCCTCGGCGGTGAAGGTGTACGCCTGTCGGGTGCTGTCCCACTGCATTTTACGGACCCGCACCATATCTTTACCCGGTGGGGTATGCCAGCCATGCGGAACGGGATTTCCGTTGCTGTCATTCTCCCATGTATAGCGAACGCGCGTAGGCGCTTCACTCATCTGCGCAAGCCGCATACGATCGATGAAGTCCTGCTCATCGTCATTGAGTCTGCCGGGCATCATGCCAACCAAGAAACCTGCAACAGATATTCCTATACCACCAGCAGCAACTTCTGCACCCGTGGCGGCCCATGTGCCATAGGTAGTAAATCGCCCTGCGATCTGCTCAAGCACGTTAACGCCAGCGGTTGCTGCTTGTGCTCTTGTTGCACTGGCGGCGGCTGCAACCGCGGCCTGATATTCCACCTCCTCATGATTGCCGTTGAACCACTTATAAAGAGCGCTGCGCTTTTTGGGCTTTGGTATATTTTCCGGAGCTTTTGGTTTTTTCTTTGCTGTCTGTGCGTGCTGCGGAGCATCTGAATCTATTACAGCGTCAGCAGCAGGTGCTGCCCGGAACAGACCCATCTCCGCAAAATTAGTATGAGGTTCTTGTTGTTTTCCTGCATCTGTATTTCCTGCTCCGCGTTCTCTGGATTTTGCAAAGACAGGAACGGGTAACAGGGTAGCGGAACCAGCCAAGGCTGATGAATTTGAAGAAACGACTGTCGAAGGTGGGGTTGCCGCTACTGGCGAATTTTCTTTGGATTCGCTGCGCGACTCATAGGTTTGTACGGTTATCTGCGGGATGATTTTTGCATTGCACGGGCAACTGCTGAAACTGTCCAGACTGCCTGCGACAAGACGGCCCTCAGTTTTTATCCATGATATGCCGCCGATGATCTGATAGGTTTTGTTGTCTTTACCACAAGAAATTTTATCCCCCATACGGGCTACCGGAGTTCCATTAGTCCTTCGGTTTGGTGCTCCTTCCAGAATACGACCGCCACAAGTGGTGGGGTCGTACATATGAAGGATATATCCCTTAGCCATAGTTCCCTCTACTTACAGTGCATAAATGCTCGTTCGATATTTATCGTATAAATAACACCAATCAAAGAAAATTCTTTTCAAAAAAAATGAAACCAATATCCATTTTATATATTTGATGAATGTTTTAACTCCTTTTATTCATGTAGTGATACATCGAAGGTTTTGCTGTAAGAACATTTCTGCGATTTGGTGATGAAGATAACCTGTAAATAATGTTGGAATAACCGATCGGACCGTTTAAAACGCCGTCTTGAAAGAAAATCAGACTCACTGGATGCAGACAATGCCCTGTGGGCTATAGACCAAAGAGAACCCAGGATGACTAAAACACTACATCGTCAGTGAACTCTATCCATTGATTATATCGGATCTCACATATATCAATCACCCGCTCCTGACATAGGAGTGTGAACATTTCAATGGGGCGCTTTTTCAGGAGCCTGAAAAACGAGTGGGTGCGGATGATAGGTTATATAAACTTTGTAGACATAATAAATGTCGTTGCGGCGGAGCGTACGGGAGATGTCGCAACCGTTGGTGTATCCCATTAAGTATCCCATTCTGCTTCTGAGCACCTGAGAAACACCAACGATTGTTTTAGAAGAAGTTGAAGCTGACCGATAAGCCGGGTTCTGTCGTGGACAGTCATTCATCTAGGCCAGCAATCGCTCACTGGCTCAAGCAGCCTACCCGGGTTCAGTACGGGCCGTACCATGTGAACCCCTATTTGGCCTTGCTCCGGGTGGAGTTTACCGTGCCACGGACTGTTACCAGCCGCGCGGTGCGCTCTTACCGCACCCTTTCACCCTTACCTGATCCCGCTTGCGCGGGCCATCGGCGGTTTGCTCTCTGTTGCACTGGTCGTGGGTTTCCCCCCCAGGCGTTACCTGGCACCCTGCCCTATGGAGCCCGGACTTTCCTCCCCTCCGCCCGTCTCCCCCGAAGGGGACGACGACGAAGCGGCGACTGTCTGGTCAGCTTCGGCGCGCAGTATAGAGGGTTTGCGCGCCGCTGTCACCCTCAGGTGTGGGCAAGAGGCGATTAACGGGCGACTTCCACCTTCGCCAGCTTTTCGTAATAGCACGCAAGCGCGCTGTGATCGGCCGTGCCCAGGCCATCCGCGCGCAGCGCCTGCATCATCTCCATGACCGCCGCCGTCAACGGCAGCTGGGCTCCCACGCCGTGGGAGGTATCCAGCGCGTTGGCCAGGTCTTTAATGTGCAGATCGATACGGAAGCCAGGTTTGAAATTTCGGTCCATCACCATCGGCGCTTTGGCATCCAGCACGGTACTGCCCGCCAGCCCACCGCGAATAGCCTGATAGACCAGGTCCGGGTTGACGCCCGCTTTGGTTGCCAGCGTCAGCGCTTCCGACATAGCGGCAATGTTCAGCGCCACAATTACCTGGTTTGCCAGCTTGGTCACATTACCCGCCCCGATGTCCCCCGTATGCACCACGGAGCCCGCCATCGCTTTCATCAGATCGTAGTATTTGTCGAAAACGGCTTTCTCACCGCCGACCATGACCGACAGCGTGCCGTCGATCGCTTTTGGTTCGCCGCCGCTGACCGGCGCGTCCAGCATATCAACGCCCTTTGCTTTTAACGCCTCGCTGATTTCACGGCTTGCCAGCGGCGCGATAGAGCTCATATCGATCAGCACCAGGCCCGGCTTCGCACCGTCGATAATACCGTTCTCACCCAGCGCGACCTCTTTGACATGCGGTGAGTTTGGCAGCATGGTGATGATGACATCGCACTGCTCAGCAATGGCTTTGCCGGTGGTGGCCGTTTCTGCGCCAGCCGCCATAAGCTCAGCCACGGCCTGCGGATTGTGATCGGATACCACCAGTGAGTAACCTGCTTTGATGAGGTTCTTACTCATTGGTTTACCCATGATCCCCAGGCCAATAAAACCCACTTTCAGCGTCATAGTCTTTTCCTCAATGATGGTTATTTTTTAAAAGCGTCCGCTAATTTCTGCGTGGCCGAGCGGAATACGCCGAGGTCGCTGCCGACGGCAACAAACGTGGCTCCCCACTCCAGATAGCGGCGGGCATCCGCCTCAACCGGTGCCAGAATGCCGCTCGGTTTGCCGTGCGCGCTGGCGCGGGCAAAGATGTGCTGTATGGCACGCTGTACGTCCGGGTGACCGGCATTGCCCAGGTGTCCGAGCGCGGCCGCCAGATCGCTTGGGCCGACGAAGATACCGTCCACGCCGTGGGTGGCGGCAATCGCATCGACGTTATCAACACCCTGCTGGCTCTCGATCTGGACCAGGATGGTGATATTGCTGTTGGACTGCACGAAGTAGTCCGGGACGGTGCCAAACATGTTGGCGCGGTGCGAAACGGAGACGCCGCGGATCCCTTCCGGGGGATAGCGCGTGGAGGCCACAGCCAGCGCTGCCTGCTCTGCCGTTTCCACAAACGGGATCAGGAAGTTGTAGAAACCAATATCCAGCAGACGCTTAACGATCACCGGCTCATTGGTGGGTACGCGCACTACCGGGGCACTCGGGCTGCCTTTCAGCGCCATCAGTTGCGGAATAAAGGTGCTGATATCATTCGGCGCATGTTCGCCGTCCAGCACCAGCCAGTCGAACCCGGCCAGTCCCAGCACTTCCGTGCTGATGGGATTTGCCAGCGCGGACCAGCAGCCAATCTGAATCTGGTGCGCCGCGAGGGCCGCTTTAAACTTATTCGGGAAGATATCGTTATTCATCGCGTTTACCTTTTTAATTCCGCAGCCTTGTTCAATATCATTTTATTTATTCAGACGCAGCGACAGGATGATATTTATTATTCTGACCTGGTTTGGCGTAATAAAATCGTCATTCAGTATAAGACGCTATTCATGTCCACACATTGTTTTAATGCTCAAGCATTGCGTTGCATTTTGATAATATTTTGAGCATATGCACAAAGCACTGGGCGCTGATGCACAGAATCAGGCATTACTGGTTCGCAAGCGATCGGGATCACATTTTCATATGTCATCTGCTGACATGCTTTATTTCTGAAAGCCGCGTATTAATTTCTACCATTAGAAAACTGGCTGAATTTATTATCAGACACTTTGCCGGAGAATAGTGAACAATGGCCGACATTGAAATTCGACACGCATCGCCGACGGCGTTCTATATAAAAGTGCACGACACCGATAATGTGGCGATTATTGTCAACGACAATGGCTTAAAAGCAGGAACCCGCTTCCCGGACGGACTGGAACTGATTGAGCATATTCCGCAGGGGCATAAAGTCGCCCTGGTGGATATTCCTGCTAACAGCGAAATCGTGCGTTACGGTGAAGTCATCGGCTATGCCGTGCGCTTCATTGCCAGGGGTAGCTGGGTTGAGGAGTCGCTGGTTGAGCTACCGGAAGCCCCGCCGCTGAATACGCTGCCCCTGGCAACCCGCGTGCCGGAGCCGCTTCCCCCGCTGGAAGGCTATACCTTCGAAGGCTATCGCAATACGGACGGCAGCGTCGGCACCAAAAACCTGCTCGGCATTACCACCAGCGTACACTGCGTGGCGGGCGTAGTGGATTACGTGGTGAAAATTATTGAACGCGATCTGCTGCCGAAATACCCGAACGTGGACGGCGTGGTCGGCCTGAACCACCTTTACGGCTGCGGCGTGGCGATTAACGCCCCGGCAGCCGTCGTGCCCATCCGGACCATCCATAATATCGCCCTCAACCCGAACTTTGGCGGCGAGGTGATGGTGATCGGCCTGGGATGTGAAAAGCTCCAGCCTGAGCGCCTGCTGCAGGGCACGGAAGATGTCAAAGCCATCCCGGCCGATGAGGCCAGCATTGTGCGCCTGCAGGACGAACGCCACGTCGGTTTCCGCTCAATGGTTGACGACATTCTGCAGGTCGCAGAGCGCCATCTGGACAAACTCAACCAACGCCAGCGCGAAACATGCCCGGCATCGGAACTGGTGGTGGGCACCCAGTGCGGCGGCAGCGATGCATTCTCCGGCGTGACGGCCAACCCGGCGGTGGGCTATGCGTCCGATCTGCTTGTTCGCTGCGGTGCCACGGTGATGTTCTCCGAGGTGACCGAAGTCCGTGACGCCATCCATCTGCTTACGCCGCGCGCCGTCAATGAAGAGGTGGGCAAACGCCTGCTTGAGGAGATGGCCTGGTACGATAACTATCTGGATATGGGCAAAACCGACCGCAGCGCTAACCCCTCTCCCGGCAACAAAAAAGGCGGTCTGGCAAACGTGGTGGAAAAAGCCCTTGGCTCGATCGCCAAATCCGGTCAGAGCGCGATTGCGGAAGTGCTTTCTCCCGGCCAACGCCCGACGAAGCGCGGCCTGATCTACGCGGCAACGCCCGCCAGTGATTTCGTCTGTGGTACCCAGCAGGTTGCTTCCGGCATTACGGTGCAGGTCTTCACCACCGGGCGCGGTACGCCGTACGGCCTGATGGCAGTGCCGGTAATAAAAATGGCGACGCGCACCGAGCTGGCAAACCGCTGGTATGACTTAATGGATATCAACGCGGGCACCATCGCCACCGGGGAAGAGAGCATTGAAGAGGTGGGCTGGAAACTGTTCCACTTCATTCTGGACGTGGCGAGCGGACGGAAGAAAACCTTCTCTGATCAATGGGGGCTGCATAACCAGCTGGCGGTGTTTAACCCGGCGCCGGTGACGTGAGTTTACTGTAAACCTCCTTTAGCATGGTTTCGGCCATGCTTTTTTTTGCTTTCGACTCTTTCGCATTCTTATCTTTCATTTCGGTTCTTTCGTTTTTAAGATACCAATCACAAAAAAACATTCCGAAACCCTATATTGTCTTTCGCATACTCAAAACGAAAGGTTTCGGAGGAAAGATGTACATCATCTCGTCGAAAGCGATGCTGATAAAGGCACAGCGTGAAGGTTACGCGGTTCCGGCATTCAATATTCATAATCTCGAAACGCTGCAGGTGGTCGTCGAAACGGCCTCTGAGATGCGCTCTCCCCTGATCGTCGCGGGTACGCCCGGGACGTTTAGCTATGCCGGAACCGGGAACGTGGTCGCCATCGCCAGCGATCTGGCCAAAACGTACAACCAGCCACTGGCGATCCACCTCGATCATCACGAAGATTTCGACGATATCGCGCAGAAAGTACAGAGCGGGATCCGCTCTGCAATGATCGACGGCTCTCATCATCCGTTCACTGAAAACGTGGCGCTGGTGAAGAGAGTAACGGACTACTGCCACCGCTACGACGTTAGCGTGGAGGCCGAACTTGGGCGTTTGGGGGGTCAGGAAGATGACCTGGTCGTCGACAGCAAAGATGCGCTTTACACCAATCCACAACAGGCGCATGAGTTTGTTGTACTCACGGGTATCGACTCGCTGGCTGTTGCTATCGGCACTGCGCACGGCCTGTACAAAGCCACGCCAAAACTCGATTTCGAGCGCCTGGCAGAGATCCGAAGTCAGGTTGATATTCCGCTGGTACTGCACGGTGCCTCAGGTTTGTCGACAGAAGATATCCGTAAGGCAATCAGCCTCGGGATCTGCAAAGTCAATGTTGCCACAGAACTCAAAATCGCCTTCTCAAATGCGCTGAAAACCTATCTCGCTTCACATCCCGATTCCAGCGATCCGCGTCATTACATGGTACCTGCCAAAAGTGCCATGCAAGAGGTCGTACGCAAGGTGATTACCGATTGTGGATGTGAAGGAAAACTCTAAAGTCCTGACCTGGAGGAAACGTGAAAGATATTATTGCCCGCCATAAGGCGGGAGAGCATCTCGGTATTTGTTCTGTCTGTTCAGCACACCCGCTGGTCATCGAAGCTGCACTGCGATTTGATGTGAACACCGCCAATAAAGTGCTGATTGAAGCCACCTCAAATCAGGTGAATCAGTTTGGTGGCTATACCGGGATGGAACCTGCTGATTTTCGCGATTTTGTGTTGAACATCGCCAGGGAGGTTGGCTTTCCACGCGAACGCCTGATTCTTGGTGGGGATCACCTGGGGCCTAACTGCTGGCAAAACGAACCGGCGGAAGCCGCGATGGAAAAATCCGTTGAGCTGATAAAAGCCTATGTGGCTGCCGGATTTACCAAGATCCATCTGGATGCATCCATGTCCTGCGCCGACGACCCCATTCCGCTAGCGCCAGTGGTGGTAGCACAGCGCGCTGCACGGTTGTGCAAAGCAGCAGAAGAGACGGCCACTGAGCAACAAAAAGCAGCTTTAACCTACGTCATTGGTACTGAAGTTCCCGTACCAGGCGGAGAAGCCAGCACGATTAACAGCGTGCATGTTACCCGTGTCGAAGATGCGGCACAGACGCTGGACACCCATCGCATAGCCTTTAGCGAACTGGGGCTGGACGACGCCATGACGCGCGTGATTGCTATCGTGGTGCAACCGGGCGTGGAGTTCGATCATACCCAAATTATTCACTACCAGCCCCACGCGGCAGAGGCACTGTCCGGCTGGATCCGCCAGACACCGATGGTCTACGAGGCGCATTCGACCGACTACCAGACCCGACAGGCTTATCGTGCTCTGGTACGCGATCACTTCGCGATCCTGAAAGTTGGCCCTGCGCTCACCTTTGCCCTGCGTGAAGCCATCTTTGCCCTTGCGCAAATGGAGAAAGAACTTATCTGCCCTGAGCAGCGCAGCCACGTGCTGGAGGTAATCGACGAAGTGATGCTGAACGAGCCGGACTACTGGCAGAAGTACTACCGCCCGACCTGGAGTCAGGCGATGGTGGATATTCATTTCAGCCTCTCAGACCGCATTCGCTACTACTGGCCGCATCCGCGTATCCGTCAGGGTGTGGAGAAATTACTCGCCAACCTGAGTAACACCGCACTGCCACTGGGGCTGATCAGCCAGTTTATGCCCGTTCAGTTCGAACGTTTGTCGATGAATGAGATCGTTGCAACACCGCAAAATCTCATCATCGACAAAATACAGGATGTATTACGCGCCTATCGATTTGGCTGTACCCCTGAATTCGTCTGATGCCCGGAGAGTCTATGAGTCACATTTTTGTCCGTACCGGAATTGAGTTTGAAAACAGCCAGCTTGCGCTGGCACACATTGGCGAGGAGATGCTGGCGAAAGGTGTTGTGCATGCCACTTACCCGGCCGCACTGCTGGAAAGGGAGCTCAACTACCCCACCGGCATTACCCTCGAACGCCATGCAGTTGCGATCCCGCATTGTGAAGCGGTACACGCCAAAAGTCCTGCGATTTACCTGATTCGCCCGGACAAGCCGGTGAATTTTCAGCAGGCGGATGATGATGGAGAGGTCGCGGTTTCACTCATCATCGCGTTAATTGTTGAAAACCCTGCGGCGCAAATAAAACTGCTGCGCCGTCTTTTCAGCGAGCTACAAAACCCGGACACGCTGGACATGTTGCTGGCCACGCCAGCCGATCGCCTGGCCGAGCAATTCCGGGAGACTATCCTTGAGCCTGCCTCCTGTGCACAGGCTTCATAACATACTGATAATAAAAAGGAGTACCCTATGAAACGTAAAGTTATTGTTGCCTGTGGTGGTGCTGTAGCCACCTCAACCATGGCGGCTGAAGAGATCAAAGAACTGTGTGAAGCCCACCACATAACGCTGGATCTGGTTCAGTGTCGGGTGACCGAAATTGAAACCTATATGGACGGTGCAGACCTGATCTGCACCACGGCAAAAGTCGACAGATCGTTTGGTGACATTCCGGTGGTTCATGGGATGCCGTTTGTATCGGGCGTCGGTATCGAAGCCCTGCAACAAAAAATCCTCACTATCCTCGAGGGGTAAGATCATGTTTACCGAAATCATGCGGTATATCCTCGACCTCGGTCCCACCGTCATGCTGCCGATTGTCATCATTATCTTCTCGAAACTGCTGGGGATGAAACTGGGCGATTGCTTCAAGTCCGGCCTGCATATCGGCATCGGCTTCGTGGGAATTGGGTTGGTTATTGGCCTTATGCTCGACTCCATCGGCCCGGCAGCCAAAGCGATGGCGGAACAATTCCAGATTAACCTGCACGTGGTGGACATCGGCTGGCCAGGTTCTTCTCCCATGACCTGGGCCTCCCAAATCGCACTGGTGGCGATCCCGGTAGCTATTGGGGTCAATGTCATCATGCTGGTCACTCGTATGACCCGCGTAGTGAACGTGGATATCTGGAACATCTGGCACATGACCTTCACCGGCGCAATGCTGCACCTGGCTACTGGCTCTTACTGGCTGGGGATCCTTGGTGTGGTGGTTCACGCGGCCTTTGTCTACAAGCTGGGAGACTGGTTTGCCAAAGATACGCGAGACTTCTTCGGTCTGGAGGGAATTGCCATTCCTCACGGCTCGTCGGCGTATCTCGGTCCTGTCGCGGTGCTGGTCGATACGATTATCAACCACATTCCAGGTCTGAAGCAGATCCACTTTAGCGCCGACGATGTGCAGAAACGCTTTGGTCCGTTTGGCGAGCCCGTCACCGTCGGTTTTGTCATGGGGTTGGTCATCGGCATACTGGCAGGCTACGACGCAAAATCCGTTCTGCAACTGGCGGTGAAAACCGCCGCAGTGATGCTGCTGATGCCGCGTGTCATCAAGCCGATTATGGACGGCCTGACGCCGATTGCTAAACACGCCCGCAAACGCCTGCAGGCCAAATTTGGTGGTCAGGAGTTCTTAATTGGTCTTGATCCCGCGCTACTGCTGGGCCATACGTCAGTGGTCTCCGCCAGTCTCATTTTCATCCCGTTAACCATTCTAATTGCGGTGCTGGTACCGGGTAACCAGGTGCTGCCTTTCGGCGACCTTGCGACTATCGGCTTCTTCGTGGCAATGGCGGTCGCGGTTCACCAGGGTAATCTGTTCCGCACACTCATCTCCGGCGTCATCATCATGGGGATCACACTCTGGATCGCCACACAGACCATCGGTCTGCACACCCAGCTTGCACAGAATGCTGGTGCGTTAAAAGCAGGTGGGCTTGTGGCATCCATGGATCAGGGTGGTTCGCCGGTCACCTGGCTGCTCATCCAGCTCTTTACCTGGCAAAACGTGGTGGGATTCATCGTGATTGGCGCGATCTACTTCACTGGCGTACTGCTCACCTGGCGACGTGCCCGGGCGTTTACGGCGGCGGAGAAAAACGCCGAAAACCCGCAAAGCCAGACGGTATCTTAATATCCGGGGAGCCGTGCTCCCCTTCTTTTTCTGGAGTGAATCATGAAATCAGTGGTAATTCATGCTGAGGGCAGCGTGCGCGTTGAAGAACGCCCGGTCCCTCAGATTCAGGCAGCGGATGATGTTCTGGTGCGCATTGTTTGCTCAGGATTATGCGGCTCGGACATTCCGCGTATTTTTGCCAAAGGGGCGCACTACTACCCGATCACCCTGGGCCATGAATTTAGCGGACACGTCGAAGCCTGTGGTGCAGATGTAAAGGATCTCCAGGCAGGAGATGCAGTGGCCTGCATTCCACTCCTGCCCTGTTTTTCCTGTCCGGAGTGTGAAAAAGGCTACTACTCGCTGTGTAAACAGTACCAGTTTGTCGGCTCACGCAGTGACGGCGGCAATGCGGAATATATTGTCGTGAAACGCGCGAACCTGTTCCGTCTGCCAGCAGAGATGGCGATCGAAGACGGGGCATTTATCGAGCCGGTCACCGTAGGACTGCACGCGTTCCACCTGGCTTCAGGATGCAAAGGTAAAAATGTCGTTATCGTCGGTGCCGGGACGATTGGTCTGTTGGCAATGCAGTGCGCGCTGGCGCTGGGGGCAAAGAGCGTAACTGCAATTGATATCAACGACGATAAGCTCGCCCTGGCGACCTCGCTGGGTGCAACTCAGGTGTTTAACAGCCGGGCCCTAAGCGTCGATGACATTCTCAACGCGCTGAGGGACAGCCGGTTTGATCAACTGGTGCTGGAGACTGCGGGAACCCCACAAACTGTCTCGCTTGCCATTGATATTGCCGGTCCTCACGCTCAGATTGTACTGGTCGGTACATTACATCATGACCTGAATTTACCTGTTGCAATCTTCGGCAAGATCCTGCGTAAGGAACTGACGCTTCTGGGTAGTTGGATGAACTACTCAGCACCGTGGCCTGGGGAAGAGTGGGAAACGGCGGTCCGCCTGCTCACGGGGAAAAAACTGCAACTGGAGCCACTCATTGCCCATATCGGCGACAGTGAGAGCTTCGCTCAGGCCGTGCAGGCTCTGAACGGCGCACCGATGCAGGGCAAAATTATGCTGCGTTTCGCCTGATGCCTCGAGCCAGCAACCAGAGCTGGCTCACATTTACTTTCGAATATTGCCTTACACCTTTCGCATACCTTCGATTAGAATAGGGACAATTAATTATCAGGCAATTCAATATGAACTCATTTGAGCGAAGGAACAAAATCGTTGACCTCGTCAAAGCTCAGGGCAGCGTGATGGTGCAGGATCTTTCGAATATGTTTGGTATTTCGGAAGTGACCATTCGAACCGATCTGCGCCTGCTGGAAGAAAAGGGGCTGGTCACCCGCTTTCATGGCGGAGCCGCCAGACCCGGCAGTAACCTGTCGGAAAGCGAAAATCAGGAAGTCGTTCTGGAAGACCGCTATCAACTGGCAAGCGATCCGAAAAAGCGTATCGCGCAGGCAGCGGTGGCCATGATTGAAGAAGGGATGACGATCATCCTGGACAGCGGGAGCACCACGATGCTCATCGCCGAAGCACTGACTAAAAAAAGCAATATCACTGTCATCACCAACAGCCTGCCCGCCGCGTTTGCCCTTTCGGAAAATAAAGATATTACGTTGGTGGTCTGTGGCGGTACGGTGCGCCATAAAACGCATTCGATGCATGGCACCATTGCAGAGCGTTCGCTTGCAGGTATCAGCGCGGATTTGATGTTTGTTGGGGCTGACGGTATTGATGCGACAAACGGCATCACCACTTTCAATGAAGGCTACTCGATCAGCAGCGTGATGGCCGCGGCCGCACATAAGGTGATTGCCGTCCTGGATGCCAGCAAGTTTAATCGCCGCGGGTTTAACCAGGTGCTGCCGATGGAGAAGATTGACTGCGTCATTACGGATGAAGGGATCGGAAAGCACGATAAAGAACTGCTGAGCAAAGCGGGTACGGAGGTCATTACGGTATAGCTTACGACGCAGGTCAGCGCATGACCTGCCAGCTTCCCCCTTTCCTTGCCCCCAGGCGTTTTAATTTCCCCTTCGTTTGCAAAGCGTGGAGGTATCGTTCCACTGTGCGCGAAGTGACGCCAAACATGGATGCTAACATCGCCGCGGAAAGCTGCGGTTGAACGGCAAGAAGCTCAAGGATAGCATTTTCCTTTTCCGACAATTCTTCCGACATTTTTTCCGACATTACGGAAGAAGCGCCTATGCCTTCCCGCAAAGCTTCGGCCATATTTTGCAGCATAAACTCCACGAATGCCGTGCAATCACTGGCCCGATCGCATTGTCCCAGAATCTGGTAATAGCGCGTTTGCTGGAAGTGAATGAGAGTCTCAACGGGCAACCATGCAAGTTCTGCACGCCACTGGCTTAAGATCAACGTTTGCCACAGCCGCCCCATGCGGCCATTTCCATCTGAAAAAGGGTGGATGAATTCAAACTCGTAATGAAATACCGAGCTGGCAATCAGCGGGTGAAGATCGGTTTGCTTAAGCCAGGCAAGCAGATCGCCAATAAGGCGGTTCATCTGCGAGGCTGGCGGAGCCATGTGGACTAACTGGTTCCCACGGTATACCCCAACATCCCCATTCCTGAGCTTCCCAGGATGATCGACCAGACCAGTCATTAATAACCGATGTGCGCTGAGTAAGTCTTTAAGCTTCCAGGGCTTCCATTCGGGCAATTTCTCATAAGCAAGAATCGCGTTACGCACTTCCTGAATATCTTTTTCAGGTGCCAGCACGCGCTTACCCTCCATGATTGCCGTCACTTGCCCGGTCGTCAGAGAGTTATGCTCAATGGCCAGAGAAGCCTGAATTGTGCGGATTCGGTTCTCTTTACGCAGTAGCGGAGAGGTTCTTCCTGAATGTGCCGCCCAATGCCCTAATAGCTCACCAATCTCAACAACCTGATTGAGAATCGATGGTGTGATAGTAAAAGGAGGCTGATAGCGGCTCATCTGGCTTACTCCCCCTGCTGCTCCAGCGCATACTTATAGAGCGCATTCTTTTTCACGCCGTGGATCTCCGCCGCCAGTGCCGCCGCTTTCTTCAGCGGCAGTTCAGCCTGCAGCAGCGCCAGCGTACGCAGCGCGTCGGCAGGCAGCGCGTCTTCTTGCGCTTTGTGCCCTTCGACAATCAGCACCATCTCACCCTTGCGGCGGTTCTCGTCTTCCTTCACCCATGCCAGCAGTTCGCCCACCGGCGCGCCGTGAATGGTCTCCCAGGTTTTGGTCAGCTCGCGCGCCAGCACCACGTAGCGACCTTCGCCCCAGACGGTCACCATGTCTTCCAGGCTCTCCAGCAGACGATGCGTGGATTCGTAGAAAATCAGGGTACGCGGTTCCGCTTCCAGATCCTTCAGCACGTCACGACGGCCTTTGGATTTGGCAGGCAGGAAGCCCTCATAGCAGAAACGGTCGGACGGCAGACCCGCGGCGCTCAGCGCCGCAATGGCAGCGCACGGCCCCGGCAGCGGCACAACGCGAATACCGGCTTCACGACAGGTACGCACCAGGTGATAGCCAGGGTCGTTAATCAGCGGCGTACCGGCGTCGGAGACGAGGGCAATGTTCAGCCCCTCCTTCAGCTTCGCCACCAGCGTTTCGGCTTTTTGTTGCTCATTGTGATCGTGCAGGGCAAACAAACGGGCGTTAATCGCGAAATGTTGAAGCAGTAAACCGGTGTGTCGGGTATCTTCAGCGGCAATTAAATCAACAGTTTGCAATACGGTAAGCGCACGTTGGGTAATATCAGATAAATTCCCGATAGGAGTAGGTACAATATAAAGCTGGCCTTGAGAATTATCTGCCGTTTCGTGTTGTTTCATTGTTTCGTCCGTATTGCCGTTTTAATATTGAGCATTGCGTAAAAAATCACTGGATACAGTATGGTACCGTTAACGTTTCTTCGAAAAAAAGCCACGCGCAGCGTGCCGCTTCTGCTGGCAGCCCTGATCTTTGCAGGCTGTGGCACCCAGGCACCTGACCAGAGCACAGCCCATCTTCAGGGGTCTGCTCAGGCTGATTCTGGCTTTTATCTGCAACAAATGTCGCAGAGTTCAAATGATACCAGGATCAACTGGCAATTACTCGCCATTCGTGCACTGCTGAAAGAGGGGAAAACCCAGCAGGCCGCCGAGCTGTTCAACCAGTTGCCGAACGATCTTAACGACACCCAGCGCCGTGAGCAGAGCCTGCTCTCCGCCGAGCTGAAAGTCGCACTGAAAGATTACGCCGCCGCGAAGAAGGTCCTCGGCGACATCGACGTGAGCGCGCTGGATAAAAATCAGCAGGCCCGTTTCTGGCAGACGGGCATTACCGCTGAACAGGGACGCCCTTCCCTGACGCTGCTGCGTGCGCTGATTGCCCAGGAGCCGCTGCTTGGCGGTGCGGATAAGCAGAAAAATATCGATGCCACCTGGCAGGCGCTTGCCTCGATGACCCAGGAACAGGCTCAGGCGCTGGTCATCAACGCGGATGAAAACGTGCTGCAGGGCTGGCTGGATCTGCAGCAGATGTGGTTTAACAACCGCAGCGATCCAAAAATGCTGAAAGCCGGTATTACCGACTGGCAGACCCGCTACCCGCAGAACCCGGGCGCGAAAATGCTGCCCACTCAGTTGGTTAACGTGCAGAACTTTAAGCCTGCCTCCACCAGCAAAATCGCCCTGCTTCTGCCGTTAAACGGCCAGGCGGCGGTATTTGGCCGTACCATTCAGCAGGGCTTTGAAGCGGCGAAGAACGGTACCACGCCCGTGACCGGCAGCGCGGTGCCCGCCCAGGCGGCACAGGCGGCGAACGTGAGCGACGTTGTCAGCCCTTCCGCCGCAGAGACCAGCGACCTGACCACAGCGCAAACCCCGGCGCAGGGCACGATGCAAAACCCGGTGACGGCCCCGACGACGCCTCCAGCCGCGACGCCAGAGCCAGCCGCGCCGACCACGACGCCCGCGACAGCAGAACAGACGCAGGCGCAGACCACTCAGCCCACTGCTCAACCTGCCGCTCAGCCGCAGGCCGTGGCAACCGCCAGCGCTAACCCTGGCGCTGAGCTGAAAATCTATGACACCAGCTCGCAACCGCTTGATCAGGTTCTGGCGCAGGTTCAACAGGACGGTGCCAGCATCGTTGTCGGCCCGCTGCTGAAAAATAACGTGGAAGAGCTGATGAAGAGCAACACCACGCTGAACGTGCTGGCGCTCAACCAGCCTGAGCAGGTGCAGAACCGGGCCAATATCTGCTACTTCGCGCTCTCACCGGAAGATGAAGCCCGCGACGCGGCGCGTCATATTCACGAGCAGGGCAAACAGGCTCCACTGCTGCTCATCCCACGCAGCACGCTGGGCGATCGCGTGGCCAATGCCTTTGCCGATGAGTGGCAGAAGCTGGGTGGCGGCGTGGTGCTGCAGCAGAAATTCGGTTCCGTCTCTGAACTGCGCGCGGGCGTAAACGGCGGAGCTGGCATTGCGCTTAACGGTAGCCCGGTCACCGCGAGCCTGCCGCAGCAGCAGGGGGTGACCATTGGCGGTCTGACGATCCCTGCCCCACCAACTGACGCGCAGATTAGCGGCAGCGGTAAAGTGGATGCAGCCTATATCGTTGCCACGCCACAGGAGATCGCTTTTATCAAACCGATGATCGCGATGCGTAACGGCAGCCAGAGTGGCGCAACGCTCTATGCCAGCTCCCGCAGCGCGCAGGGCACCGCAGGTCCGGATTTCCGCCTGGAGATGGACGGTCTGCAGTACAGCGAAATCCCGATGCTGGCTGGCAGCAACCCGGCGCTGATGCAGCAGGCGCTGGGCGCGGTACGTAACGACTACTCGCTGGCGCGTCTGTATGCGATGGGTGTCGATGCCTGGGCGCTGGCGAACCACTTTACCCAGATGCGTCAGGTACCGGGCTTTGAGCTTAACGGCAACACCGGCGATCTGACCGCGACTCAGGACTGCGTGATCAACAGGAAGTTATCATGGCTCAAATACCAGCAGGGGCAAATCGTCCCGGCCAGTTAAGCCGTAAAGAGACCGGCGACGCATGGGAATTAAAGGCGCGTCGCTGGCTTGAAGGCAAAGGACTGCGCTTTATCGCCGCTAACGTTCGCGGACGTGGCGGCGAAATCGATCTGATCATGAAAGAGGGTCAGGTGATTGTGTTTGTCGAAGTCCGCTTTCGACAGTCCTCCCGTTTTGGCGGTGCTGCCGCCAGCGTGACGCTCGCCAAACAACATAAATTATTACAGACTGCCCACTTGTGGCTTGCCCGCCATAATGGGAGTTTTGATACTGTGGATTGCCGGTTCGATGTGATAGCCTTCACCGGAAATGAGATCGAATGGCTTAAAAACGCTTTTGGCGAAGACGCATAATTAAGATTTAAAAGGGATAACGTGCTCGAAAGAATTAAAGTGTGCTTCACAGAAAGCATCCAGACTCAGATTGCCGCGGCGGAAGCCCTTCCGGATGCTATCTCTCGTGCCGCGATGACGCTGGTGCAATCCCTGCTTAACGGCAACAAAATCCTCTGTTGTGGCAATGGGACTTCCGCCGCCAACGCACAGCATTTTGCTGCCAGCATGATCAATCGTTTTGAAACAGAACGCCCCAGTTTACCTGCCATTGCACTTAATACCGATAATGTGGTCTTAACAGCGATTGCTAACGATCGTCTGCATGACGAAATTTACGCAAAGCAGGTGCGCGCTCTGGGTCATGCCGGAGATGTGCTGCTGGCCATTTCCACGCGCGGCAATAGCCGGGATATTGTTAAAGCCGTTGAAGCCGCCGTCACCCGCGACATGACCATTGTGGCCTTAACCGGCTATGACGGGGGTGAGCTGGCGGGTCTGCTGGGGCCGCAGGATGTGGAAATCCGCATTCCGTCTCACCGGAGCGCACGCATTCAGGAGATGCATATGCTCACGGTGAACTGCTTATGTGATTTGATCGATAACACGCTTTTCCCTCACCAGGATGATTAAGGAGTTCTTATGAAGGCTTTATCGACCCTCGCAGTCCTCATGTCTGCATTACTGCTTCAGGGATGTATCGCTGCGGCCGTTGTGGGTACCGCCGCAGTCGGCACCAAAGCGGCAACCGATCCACGTACGGTGGGTACGCAGGTGGATGACGGTACGCTGGAGCTGCGCGTTAACAGTGCGCTGTCGAAAGATGAACAAATCAAGAAAGAAGCGCGTATCAACGTGACGGCTTATCAGGGCAAAGTGCTGCTGGCAGGCCAGGCGCCGAATATGGAGCTCGCCTCTCGCGCCAAACAAATTGCGATGGGTGTTGAAGGAACCACTGAAGTCTTTAACGAAGTGCGCCAGGGCAAACCCATTGGTCTGGGTGAGGCCTCATCCGATACCTGGATCACCACCAAAGTGCGTTCCCAGTTGTTGGGCTCGGATCAGGTCAAATCTTCCAACGTGAAAGTGACGACGGAAAACGGTGAAGTGTTCCTGCTGGGTCTGGTGACCGACCGTGAAGGGAAAGCGGCGGCCGATATCGCCAGCCGGGTGAGCGGCGTGAAACACGTCACCACCGCGTTTACTTACATTAAGTAATCCACACCCGACTCCACGCCCGGTAAGCGCTAGCGCCACCGGGCTTTTTTACATCAGCGCCAGACTCCCCACTATCACCCCACTCAACGCCACCAGTCCCGCTGTGAGCCACAGCGCTTTCGCCGGGAATGACTTACGCAGCATGATGAGTGACGGCAGGCTGATGGCAGGCAGGGTAATGAGCAGCGCCAGTGCCGGCGCGGTGCCCATGCCAGCCAGCATCATGGTCTGTACAATGGGAATTTCGGCGGCCGTCGGGATAACGAACAGGCAGCCTGCAACGGCCATCGCAATCACCCACATCAGCGTGTTGTCGATAGCGCCCTCCGCATGCGGGAACAGCCAGACGCGCGCCGCCCCAAGAACCAGTACCGCCAGGATATAGACCGGAATAGTGCTCCAGAAAAGCTGCCATAGCGCCTTGCCCCAGCGTGCGAAGAAACCACCCTGCGGCTCGCTGACGTCCAGCTCAACGGACGCAGGATCGACGGCAGTATCCTTCACCCATTTTTGCACCAGCGTCGCCACCACCAGCACGGTCAGCAACCCGGCCACCAGACGGATGAACGCGAAATGCCAGCCCAGCACAAAGCCCATAAACACCAGCGTTGCCGGGTTGAGCAGCGGGTTGCCCATCCAGAACGCCAGCGCGCCGCCCATCGACACGCGCTGGCGACGCATCCCTGCGGCCACCGGTGCGGCACAGCAGGAGCACATCATGCCCGGCAGGGAGAAAACCGTCCCCAGCAGCGTGCCCTGAAAGCGCGGCTGGCCCAGGGTTTTGATCAACCAGTGACGCGGGATCAGCACCTGAATCAGCGAGCCCAGAATGACGCCTAAAACGGCCGCTTTCCAGACGGCAAGGAAATAGACCATGGCGTAATCCCACGCCGCCCGCAGCGGGCTGGCATCAGCCTGCGCGAGAATAGATTTTCCGATGCTGTGCGTTTCGGCGGCTGTGAAGGCTTTACCGTAGTACGGCTGCCATTTCACATACCAGAGTCCAACAAGGACCACGAGAAAGAAGAGTGCGGGCTTCCACCATTGAACAGGTGTTGCCGCCTGAGATGAAGACTGACCAGTCATAGCATTCCCCGGAGAGTATTAGGTAATTAGCCGGGGGAGTTTACGCCTCGCCCTGCGCGATTTCACGCAGTTTTGCCGACGGGATAATGTTCACCCCTTCTTTCGAAGGAGACAACGCCTCTTTCAGCATCGCGCGCGCCACATCCCGCGCTTCAATTGATTTCCAGTTTCCGGGAAGAATGCGGAACAGCGGTGCGAAGATTGACTCATTAAAACGCCGTTCGTCCCGGTGTCCCAGCAGCATGGAGGGACGAACAATCGTCAGGTACTCCCATTTCTGGGCAATCAGCGCCTCTTCCATTTTGCCCTTCACCTTGTTGTAGAAAAAGGGCGATCCGGCGCTGGCCCCCAGCGAGCTGACCACCAGGAAATGTTTGGCCCCCAGCCTTTTGGCGGTGAGCGCCGTATCAATCACCAGCGTGTAGTCCGCATGCACAAACGCCTCCTTACTGCCCGCCTCGCGCCGGGTCGTGCCAAGGCAACAAAAGGCGATCTCAATCGGATCCTGCACCTGCGCCAGCGCGTCAGTCAGCTGCGGGTCGTGCGGGTTAAAGACACCGGAGACGTCGGCGAGCGGTCGTCGCGTCGGGGCGGCGATGTAATTCACGCGACGATCCTGAATCAGCAGGCGCAGCAAATGTCCGCCCACCAGCCCGGTTGCGCCTGTTATCAGTACCTGGCTCATCTTCTCCCCTTTACAGAATTGTCCGTTTGCGAACTCGGCGTGGTCGACCACACTTAGAAGTCTGTTACAGGTAAGTATTTACCACAAGCGGAGAAAAATCAGTCTGAAGCCAAAACAACGGAGGAAGCATGGGCAAGAAAATCGCAGTCTTGATTACCGACGAGTTTGAAGATTCAGAATTTACCTCTCCTGCAGAGGCGTTCCGCAAGGCGGGACATGAAGTGATCACCATTGAGAAAGAAGCGGGCAAAACGGTGAAAGGCCATAAGGGCGAGGCCAGCGTGACCATCGACGAGACTATCGATAACGTTAGCCCTTCCGATTTTGACGCCCTGCTGTTACCCGGCGGCCACTCGCCGGACACCCTGCGCGGGGACGAGCGCTTCGTGACCTTTACCCGGGACTTTGTCTCTACCGGCAAACCGGTCTTTGCCATCTGTCACGGCCCGCAACTGCTCATCAGCGCGGAGGTTGTCCGCGGGCGTAAGCTCACGGCGGTGAAACCGATCGTTATCGATCTGAAAAACGCAGGGGCCGAGTTTTACGATCAGGAGGTGGTCAACGACAAAGACCAGCTGATCACCAGCCGGACCCCGGACGATCTCCCGGCGTTTAACCGCGAAGCGCTACGCCTGCTCGGCGCGTAACCAGTGCAGCTTCTTGCCAAAGCCCAGGGTGTTGTCGGTAAATTTCAGCTCATCAAGGCGGATTTCCCACACCGGGGCTTTTAGCGCAGCGGCAACCGGAAAGCGGCGCGTGTAGTGCTTACGACGCGCGTCGCTCTCTTCCCCATCCAGACGACGGATTTCCCCTTTAAACTGCACCCCACGTATCAGCGCGACCGTTTTAGGCTGGCCATTCACCGTGCCCGCGACTTTTGCCTGCTGGCCGGTCATCTGCGCATGACGCGTTTTGTCTTCGCTCATGACGTAAAACGCGACGCGCTCAGGATCGTAGTAGTAAAACGCGTTTGCGCACCACATTTCTCCCTCGTGGTAAACGCACCAGGTGACGACATGCTGCTTCGCCAGCCAGCGGTTAATGGCGGCCAGTGTTTCCATTTTCGCTCTCTCTCATGCTATGGTGCGTTCACCTTAACATACTGAATCTGTTTACCGTGTGCTGGTTTCTCTATCTTGTCCGAACCGCTGATAATGCCCTCTACACCGGGATCACCACCGATGTGGCACGACGTTTTTTACAACATCAAACGGGGAAAGGCGCAAAGGCGCTGCGGGGGAAAGGGGAATTGCAGCTGGCATTTTCAGCCGCCGTGGGCGATCGCTCCCTGGCGCTGAGGCTGGAATACCGCATTAAACAGCTGACGAAGCGCCAGAAAGAGCGCCTCGTGACCGGAGACGGCTCTTTTGAGGCGCTACGCGAGAGCCTGCTTAAAAGCGATTAAAATGGTCGTGGTACTCTACCAGGCCATGCACGCCGTTGAGCGCGTCGTCCGCCAAACGATGAACCTGGAAGGCGGATTCGGTGCCCGGCCAGCGGCAGCGAAGATCGTAATGCGCGGCCTGTTCAAAGCCTAAACGGCCATAAAACGCGGGATCGCCCAGCGTGACAACGGCCGCGTAACCGAACTCATTCAGTGAATCCAGCCCTTCATAGACCAGCTGGCGCGCCAGCCCCTGCCCGCGATAGCGTTCATCCACCGCCAGCGGTGCCATTCCTACCCACTGGAGCTCTTCGCCCTGAACGCTGACCGGACTGAAGGCCACATAGCCCACCACCTGACCTTCGTCATCGGTGGCAACCAGCCCCAGCGTAATCAGGCCGTCTTCGCGGAGATCGTGGACCAGTTGGGCTTCGGCATCGCTCTCAAAAGAACGTCGCAGCAACGCATCAATCCCCGGCGCATCAATCCCAATTTCGACTCGAATCAGCATGGCTCACCTACTGAAGTGTGTTTACTGTCCGGCGGGGTTGTCAGCCCGGCCTCAACGAAATCTGCCATTTGCATTAACATCACCCGCAGCGCTTTCGGCATCTGCTCCAGCTCAATGGCATCCATTAAATTTTTCACGTACAGGCCCAGCTCCGTATCGCCTTCAATCACCAGACGGCGCTGGAAGAAGAGCGTATCCGGATCCTGCTTACGCGCGGCAATCATCAGCAGATCGCTGGCGTTGGCGCTGAAGCTCACGTCCGCGTCAGCGGATTCGCGTACGATCAGCTGGTCATTCTCAACCGAGGTAAACCAGCGCAGCCCGATGTCACGCACGTCGATGCTTAACCAGCGTCCTTCCAGGAACTCCAGCTCGCCATCCTGCAACGCCTGACGGAACTGCCAGCTCAGGACCTGCTCCAGCACCTGACGTTTAAGCGCGAACGGCGCCAGTTTTACCGGCACGCTCAGCATTGATGGACCAAATTGTACGAGACGTGAACGCAGTTTATCCAGCACGAGCTTTACTCCCTGATAGCTATAGTCCCGCTATTTTGCCATATCCGGCACATAACATAGCGGCGTAAATCAACAAACCGTCGTCCGGTGACGCTCATTATTGGTGCCATCAATACGCCATTAGCTGCCTTAAATCAAAAATTGTCGCGTATGGGTTAATTAAAATCCCAGCTCGTTAACATTTTTGCGATCGACTACATCAGGATAAATTATGGAGCTGCTCTGCCCTGCCGGAAACCTTCCGGCGCTTAAGGCGGCCATCGAAAATGGGGCCGATGCGGTCTATATCGGGCTGAAAGATGATACTAACGCCCGCCATTTTGCTGGCCTCAACTTTACGGAGAAAAAGCTTCAGGAAGCCGTTAACTTCGTTCACCAGCACCGCCGCAAACTGCACATTGCCATTAATACCTTTGCCCATCCTGACGGCTACGCCCGCTGGCAGCGCGCGGTGGATATGGCCGCACAGCTGGGTGCCGATGCGCTGATTCTGGCCGACCTCGCCATGCTTGAGTATGCGGCAGAACGCTATCCCCATATTGAGCGCCACGTCTCTGTTCAGGCATCTGCCACCAACGAAGAGGCCGTACGTTTTTATCACCGAAACTTTGACGTAGCCCGCGTGGTGCTGCCGCGCGTACTCTCTATTCATCAGGTTAAGCAACTCGCGCGCGTCACGCCAGTGCCGCTGGAAGTTTTTGCCTTTGGCAGCCTGTGCATCATGGCTGAAGGCCGTTGTTATCTCTCCTCCTATTTAACCGGTGAATCACCCAATACCGTCGGGGCCTGCTCCCCTGCCCGCTTTGTTCGCTGGCAGCAAACGCCACAGGGGCTGGAGTCTCGTCTGAATGAGGTGCTGATCGACCGCTATCAGGACGGCGAAAACGCCGGTTATCCAACCCTCTGTAAAGGGCGCTATCTGGTCGACGGCCAGCGTTACCACGCGCTGGAAGAGCCCACCAGCCTCAATACGCTTGAGCTGCTGCCGGAACTGCTGGCGGCCAATATTGCCTCGGTGAAAATCGAAGGTCGCCAGCGCAGCCCGGCCTACGTGAGCCAGGTTGCGAAAGTCTGGCGTCAGGCCATCGACCGCTGCATGGCGGACCCGCAGCACTACGCCCCGCAGCCGGCATGGATGGAGACGCTGGGGTCGATGTCTGAAGGCACGCAAACCACGCTGGGCGCGTATCACCGTAAATGGCAGTGAGAAAATCATGAAATATTCATTAGGGCCGGTGCTTTACTACTGGCCAAAAGAGACGCTGGAAGACTTTTATCAACAGGCCGCCAGCAGCAGCGCCGATGTGATTTACCTCGGCGAAGCGGTGTGCAGCAAGCGCCGGGCCACCAAAGTGGGCGACTGGCTGGAGATGGCGAAGACCCTCGCCGGAAGCGGCAAACAGGTGGTGCTTTCGACGCTCGCCCTGGTACAGGCCGCTTCTGAACTGGGCGAGCTAAAGCGCTACGTGGAGAACGGCGAGTTCCTGCTGGAAGCAAGCGATCTCGGCGTGGTGAACATGTGCGCCGAACGCAGGCTTCCGTTTGTCGCGGGCCATGCCCTGAACTGCTACAACGCCGTGACCCTGCGCCTGTTGCTGAAACAGGGAATGACGCGCTGGTGCATGCCGGTTGAGCTCTCGCGTGACTGGCTGGCAAACCTGCTCACACAGTGCGAAGAGCTGGGCATTCGCAACAAGTTTGAAGTGGAAGTGCTGAGCTACGGGCATCTGCCGCTGGCCTATTCCGCCCGCTGCTTTACCGCGCGCTCGGAAGACCGTCCGAAAGACGAGTGCGAAACCTGCTGCATTAAGTACCCGAACGGGCGCAGCATGCTGTCGCAGGAGAATCAGCAGGTGTTTGTCCTGAACGGCATTCAGACCATGAGCGGCTATGTCTATAACCTGGGCAACGAGCTGGCGTCGATGGATGGGCTGGTAGATATGGTGCGCCTGTCGCCGCTCGATAACGGCGTGTTCGCGATGCTGGATGCCTTCCGCGCCAATGAAAACGGTGCCGCGCCGCTGGCGCTGCAGGCTAATAGCGACTGCAACGGCTACTGGCGACGTCTGGCCGGGCTGGAGCTGCAGGCGTAAAAAAGGCTCACTTTGTTAACAACGGTTATCATTTTTTAATGCACTATTAATGATTGACCGTCGACAAAGTGAGCTGTTATGACTGACAAAACCCTTCCGTTTTCGGTGCTGGATCTGGCGCCGATCCCTCAAGGCTCCTCGGCACGAGAAGCCTTTTCGCACTCGCTCGATCTCGCTCGTCTGGCCGAAAAACGTGGCTATCACCGTTACTGGCTGGCCGAGCACCACAACATGGTCGGCATCGCCAGTGCGGCAACCTCGGTTCTGATTGGCTATCTGGCGGCAAATACGACCACCCTGCACCTGGGGTCCGGCGGCGTGATGCTGCCTAACCACGCCCCGCTGGTGATTGCCGAGCAGTTTGGCACGCTGAATACGCTCTATCCGGGCCGTATAGATTTAGGGCTTGGCCGTGCGCCGGGGAGTGATCAGCCCACCATGCGCGCCCTCCGCCGCCATATGAGCGGCGATATCGACAACTTCCCGCGCGACGTGGCGGAACTGGTGGACTGGTTCGATGCGCGAGACCCGAACCCGCACGTGCGCCCGGTACCCGGTTATGGTGAGAAGATCCCGGTCTGGCTGTTAGGCTCAAGTCTGTATAGCGCGCAGCTTGCCGCACAGCTGGGGCTGCCGTTTGCGTTTGCCTCGCACTTCGCGCCGGATATGCTGCATCAGGCGCTGCATCTCTACCGCACCCATTTCAAACCGTCTGAGCGTCTGGCGAAACCGTACGCGATGGTGTGTATCAACATCATTGCCGCCGACAGCAATCGCGACGCAGAATTCCTGTTTACCTCTATGCAGCAGGCGTTTGTGAAGCTGCGTCGTGGTGAGACGGGCCAGCTTCCGCCGCCAGTGGAAAATATGCATCAGCTCTGGTCAGCCTCTGAGCAGTATGGTGTTCAACAGGCGCTGAGCATGTCACTGGTGGGTGATAAAGCGAAGGTGCGTCACGGGCTGGAAGCGGTGCTGCGTGAGACGCAGGCCGATGAGATTATGGTTAACGGCCAGATCTTCGATCACCAGGCGCGTTTGCACTCCTTTGAGCTGGCGATGCAGGTGAAAGAGGAGTTGGTGGGGTAGCCCTTTTGCCCGGTGGCGCTTCGCTTACCGGGCCTACGGGATCGCGTAGGCCGGATAAGGTGTAGCCGCCATCCGGCACAAAAACTTACTGATACACAGGCAACAGGTTAAAACTCGACAGCACGTGAACCAGCGCGTTACCCACACCAAATACCAGAATCAGTACAATCATCGGTTTGCCGCCCCAGACGCGGAATTTAGGGCTGCCGAAGCGTTGACGTGATTTTCGGGCCAGCAGCGCCGGCACAATTGCCGCCCAGATGGTCGCTGCCAGACCGGCATAGCCGATGGCGTACAGGAAGCCGTTCGGCCACAGCAGGCCACCCGCAATCGGTGGCAGGAAGGTCAGCAGTGCAGTTTTGAAGCGTCCCATCGCGGAGTCATCGAAGCCAAACAGATCTGCCAGGTAGTCAAACAGGCCCAGCGTCACGCCGAGGAACGAGCTTGCCACCGCAAAGTTGGAGAACACCACCAGCAGCAGATCCAGACTGCGGCTGTTCAGAACGCCACTCAGCGCCTGCACCAGCACATCAATGTTACCGCCCTTCTGTGCAATGCCAATAAATTCCGGACGCGGGATGTTGCCCATGGTTCCCAGCAGCCAGATGACATACAGCCCCAGCGCCAGCAGCGTACCGTAGACCAGACATTTCACGATAGTGCGCGGATCTTTGCCGTAGTACTTCATCAGGCTCGGCACATTACCGTGGTAGCCAAACGAAGCCAGACAGAACGGCAGCGTCATCAGCAGATACGGCGTATACGAGGTGTTCACTTCGGCGACATTAAACAGCGTTGCCGGCGTTACGTGCCCCAGCAGGCTGCCGAACGTCAGGAAGAAGGTGATCACCTTTGCGCCCAGTACAATGGCCGTCATCCGGCTCACCGCTTTGGTACTCATCCAGACGATAAACGCCACGCCCAGTGCAAAGCACAATCCTGCCAGACGCGCCGGAACGTTCAGCGACATCTCCGAGAAGGTGTGATGCAGAATCGAGCCGCTCGCCGAAATGTAGGCGTAGGTCAGGATGTACAGGACAAACGCGATGGAGAGTCCATTGACCAGGTTCCAGCCTTTGCCTAACAGATCTTTGGTGATGGTGTCGAAGCTCGCGCCAATGCGGTAGTTCAGGTTGGCTTCGAGGATCATCAAGCCGGAATGAAGCATACAGAACCAGGTAAAGACCAGTGCGGCCAGCGACCAGAAGAACCACGCACCGGACATGACCACGGGCAGGGAAAACATCCCGGCACCTATAATGGTTCCGCCGATGATCACCACGCCGCCAAGCAGCGAAGGTGACGTTTGGGTGGTGGTTAGTGTCGCCATACAGCCTTTTCTCCAGTCAATCATGCGGTTCTGCATTTTAATGTGACGCACTGTACCAGTACAAGAGTACAAAGGGAATAAAAAAAGCCCCGATAGCATCTATCGGGGCTGTATATTTTACTTTACGTCAGAAGTGCAAGGCTTACGCGTCACCGAAACGACGACGGCTGGTGCCTTCTTCACGACGTGGGCCACGGTTTTCGCGACGCTCGCCGGAGAAACGACGACCTTCACCACCGCGACCTTCGCTGCGACCACCTTCACGACGCTCGCCACCGAAACCGCGACCACCGCCACGACGTTCGCCGCCACGGTCAGGACGTGGCTGTGCATCACCCAGCAGCTGCATGTTCATCGGCTTGTTCAGGATGCGAGTACGCGTAAAGTGCTGCAGTACTTCACCCGGCATGCCTTTTGGCAGCTCAATGGTAGAGTGGGATGCGAACAGCTTGATGTTACCGATGTAACGGCTGCTGATGTCGCCTTCGTTGGCGATCGCGCCAACGATGTGACGCACTTCAACGCCATCATCACGGCCCACTTCAATGCGGTACAGCTCCATATCACCCGCATCGCGACGTTCACGACGTGGACGGTCTTCACCACCACGCTCTGGACGGTCGCCACGTGGGCCACGATCGTTACGGTCACCACGACGTTCGAAGCGATCGTCACGGTCACGGAATTCACGCTTAGGACGCATCGGCGCATCTGGCGGCACGATCAGGCTACGTTCGCCCTGCGCCATTTTCAGCAGTGCTGCAGCCAGGGTTTCCATGTCCAGCTCTTCGCCTTCAGCAACAGGCTGGATCTGGGACAGCAGCGCACGGTACTGATCCAGATCGCTGCTTTCCAGCTGCTGCTGGACTTTCGCGGCGAACTTTTCCAGACGGCGTTTGCCCAGCAGCTCTGCGTTTGGCAGATCGGCTTCTGGAATGGTCAGCTTCATGGTGCGTTCGATATTACGCAGCAGACGACGCTCACGGTTCTCAACGAACAGCAGCGCACGGCCCGCACGACCCGCACGACCGGTACGACCGATACGGTGAACGTAAGACTCGGAATCCATCGGGATGTCGTAGTTAACGACCAGGCTGATACGCTCAACGTCCAGGCCACGTGCTGCCACGTCAGTTGCAATCAGGATATCCAGACGACCGTCTTTCAGACGCTCCAGCGTCTGCTCACGCAGGGCCTGGTTCATGTCGCCGTTCAGCGCTGCGCTGTTGTAGCCGCTACGTTCCAGGGCTTCAGCCACTTCCAGGGTCGCGTTTTTGGTACGAACGAAGATGATCGCCGCATCAAAATCTTCCGCTTCCAGGAAACGAACCAGCGCTTCGTTTTTACGCATGCCGTACACAGACCAGTAGCTCTGGCTGATGTCCGGGCGAGTCGTCACGCTGGACTGAATACGCACTTCCTGCGGCTCTTTCATGAAGCGGCGAGTAATGCGACGGATAGCTTCAGGCATGGTGGCAGAGAACAGCGCGGTCTGATGACCGTCCGGGATCTGCGCCATGATGGTTTCGACGTCTTCGATGAAGCCCATACGCAGCATTTCATCGGCTTCGTCCAGCACCAGACCGCTCAGTTTAGAGAGATCCAGCGTACCGCGCTTCAGGTGATCCAGCAGACGGCCCGGCGTACCGACAACAATCTGTGGGCCCTGGCGCAGGGCGCGTAACTGCACGTCATAACGCTGGCCGCCGTACAGGGCTACCACGTTTACGCCGCGCATATGTTTAGAGAATTCCGTCATGGCTTCAGCAACCTGAACAGCCAGTTCACGGGTTGGAGCCAGGACGAGGATCTGCGGTGCACGCAGGTCCGGATCAATGTTGTTCAGCAGCGGCAGCGAGAACGCTGCAGTTTTACCGCTACCAGTCTGGGCCATGCCCAGCACGTCACGACCAGAAAGCAGGTGTGGGATACACTCAGCCTGGATCGGAGATGGTTTTTCGTAACCCAGATCGTTAAGGGCTTCAAGGATAGGAGCCTTCAGGCCCAGATCTGCAAAAGTGGTTTCGAATTCAGCCATGTAGTACGAGTGCCTCAATGTCAATGGCGGCCAGTCTACTTAGCTCATCGTGAAAATGATTAGCAATTTTCATTGAAAAGTGTGAACCGGCTCAAAGTAGGTGTATTGACGAACAACAACGCCCTCACCAGTTAAGGTGATGGCAATCAAAAGATTACGGGCTGATGTTTATGTCGTCAGCTATTGCTGGTCCGATTCTGCCAGGTCGTCTTGCTCCTGGCCCAAGAGCGATAATTCCAACAATGCATAACGGTGCTCAACGAAGTTGTGTACGTTGTTAGCAACCGCTAATTTGAACAGTGCCGTAGCGCTGTCCTTATCCCCCAGACTTAGGTAGTACTTACCTAAATAGAAGTTGGTTTCACTGAGATGCTCAGCGAGCGAGGTGTTATCCGTTGCGTCCGCCTTGAGGCGTTCCATCAGCGTTGCTTCGCTAATGTTGCCCAGGTAGAACTCGACAATGTTCCATCCCCACTGTTCCTTGTCCGATTTATCGAAGCGCTGTTTCAGTGCCTCTTTTGCCTGCTTCTCATCGAGCTTCTGCTCAACGATGTAAAGCCACAGGCTACGGAAAGGATCATTAGGATCGTCTTGATAAAACGCCAGCAGATCATCTTGCGCTAACTTATCACGACCGCCGTAATACAATGCGATACCGCGATTCAAGTGCGCGTAGTTGTAAGTTGGATCAAGCTCAAGTACAGAATCAAACGCTTCATAGGCAGCATCAAAATTGCCTGCCTGCGTTAAATAAATGCCTAAGTAATTGAATACTTCAGGCATATCAGGTCGGATAGCCAGCGCTTGTGAAAAATCATTCCGCGCTAATGCCCTCAGACCAAGACTATCATACAACACTCCGCGCTCATATAAAAGCTGTGCGCGTTCGTCATCGGTTAAAGCCCGACTGGCAAGTATTTGTTCCATGCGTGCCAGAATCACTTCCTGCTGCAAAGTCGGTTGCAATGGCACTGCGAGGACTTCGCTCTTACGCCAGGCAGAGTTGCTGCATCCTGCCAGCGTTAAAGCTGTCGCAACGAAACACCAGCGCAAAAAAGGCTTCATTTCCCACTCCCGAAGACAACTATTGGATGAACGTCCTGTCCCCCGGCGGCTTAACAAGGCGTCCTGCCTGATACCAGGCCCTCCGCAAAGCGGAGGGCAAATCGCAACTTACTCGCCTTGCTGTTCTGCAGCCTGTGCTTCAGGCGCAGCAGCTGGCTGAGACTGCTCAGTTGCTTCTTTAATGCTCAGACGGATACGGCCCTGGCGATCAACTTCCAGAACTTTAACCGGTACTTCCTGACCCATCTGCAGGTAATCGGTCACTTTCTCAACGCGCTTGTCAGCGATCTGAGAGATGTGAACCAGACCTTCTTTACCGCCACCGATGGCCACAAATGCGCCAAAGTCAACGATACGGGTCACTTTACCACTGTAGATACGGCCCACTTCGATTTCTGCGGTGATCTCTTCGATACGACGGATCGCGAATTTCGCTTTCTCGCCGTCGGTTGCTGCGATTTTCACAGTACCGTCATCTTCGATTTCGATCGTGGTGCCCGTCTCTTCGGTCAGCGCACGGATAACGGAACCGCCCTTACCGATAACATCTTTGATCTTGTCTGGATTGATCTTGATGGTGTGAATGCGCGGAGCGAATTCAGAGATATCACCACGCGGCGCGTTAATCGCCTGTTCCATCACGCTCAGGATGTGCAGACGTGCACCTTTAGCCTGGTTCAGCGCAACCTGCATGATCTCTTTGGTGATACCTTCAATTTTGATATCCATCTGCAGCGCAGAGATACCGTCGCGGGAACCCGCCACTTTGAAGTCCATATCGCCCAGGTGGTCTTCGTCGCCCAGAATGTCAGACAGAACAACATAGTTGTCGCCTTCTTTCACCAGACCCATTGCGATACCCGCAACGGCGGCTTTGATTGGCACGCCTGCATCCATCAGCGCCAGAGAGGCACCACATACGGAAGCCATAGAAGAAGAACCGTTGGATTCGGTGATTTCAGAAACCACACGGACGGTGTACGGGAATTTGTCCGCATCTGGCATCACAGCCAGCACACCGCGCTTCGCCAGACGACCGTGACCAATTTCACGACGCTTCGGCGAGCCAACCATACCGGTTTCACCAACGGAGTACGGAGGGAAGTTATAGTGGAACAGGAAGCTGTCAGTGCGCTCGCCCATCAGTTCGTCGATGATCTGTGCGTCACGTGCAGTACCCAGCGTCGCAGTTACCAGCGCCTGCGTTTCACCACGGGTGAACAGCGCAGAACCGTGAGTACGTGGCAGCACGCCAGTACGCACATCCAGACCACGGATCATGTCTTTTTCACGGCCATCGATGCGTGGCTCACCTGCCAGCACGCGGCTACGCACCACGTTTTTCTCGATGGCATGCAGAATTTCGCTCAGCTCGTTAGCATCCAGCGTTTCGTCTTCAGCAACCAGCGTGGCGATGGTTTCGTCTTTGATCACGTCAACCTGAGCATAACGCTCCTGTTTGTCAGTGATACGGTAAGCATCGCTCAGGCGAGATTCTGCCAGTGCAGCAACGCGTGCGTTCAGCGCGTCGTTTGCTGCTTCAGGCTGCCAGTCCCAACGTGGCTTACCGGCTTCTTTCACCAGTTCGTTGATGTTCTGGATAACAACCTGCTGCTGATCGTGGCCGAAGACCACAGCGCCCAGCATCTGGTCTTCGCTCAGCAGTTCAGCTTCGGATTCAACCATCAGCACAGCGGCTTCAGTACCGGCAACCACCAGGTCCAGCTTGCTCTCTTTCAGCTCTTCCTGAGTCGGGTTCAGTACGTACTGGTCGTTGATGTAACCGACGCGCGCCGCACCGATTGGGCCATTGAATGGAATACCAGACAGTGACAGGGCAGCGGACGCGCCGATCATCGCAACGATGTCCGGGTTAACCTGTGGGTTAACGGACACAACGGTCGCGATAACCTGAACTTCGTTAACGAAGCCTTCCGGGAACAGCGGACGAACCGGGCGGTCAATCAGACGCGCGATCAGGGTTTCGCCTTCGCTTGGACGGCCTTCACGACGGAAGAAGCCACCCGGGATTTTACCGGCAGCGTAAGTACGCTCCTGGTAGTTAACGGTCAGAGGGAAGAAGTCCTGACCTGGTTTAGCTTTTTTCTGACCCACAACGGTAACGAATACCGCGGTGTCATCCATGCTTACCATAACGGCAGCAGTAGCCTGACGAGCCATCATACCGGTTTCCAGCGTGACGGTATGTTGACCATACTGGAATTTACGAACGATCGGATTCAGCAAAATTCTGTCCTTTCTTAAATGTTTGACAGCACACCACCGGTGTGCTGTCGATTTGACCCGACCTTCTTCGCATCCTCGCGACTAATGACAACCAACACCCCCATGGGTGAAGCCTCTCATTAGCCGCGCGAACCTCTGCAATGAAGATCATTTATAGCAACAATACAATAGTTTCCAGTGAATTGCTGCCGTCTGGTTGAAAAAAGGGGCCATCAGGCCCCCTTTTCTGAAACTCGCAAGACTTAGCGACGCAGACCCAGACGCTCGATCAGCGCGGTGTAGCGTGCAACATCTTTACGTTTCAGGTAGTCGAGCAGTTTACGACGCTGAGAAACCATACGCAGCAGACCACGACGGCTGTGGTGATCTTTTTTGTGCTCTGCAAAGTGACCCTGCAGGTGGTTAATCTGTGCAGTCAGCAGTGCAACCTGAACTTCGGTAGAACCGCTGTCGTTAGTACCACGACCAAACTCAGAAACGATTTTAGCTTTAGCTTCAACGCTTAGAGACATTTTCAAACTCCAAAGTATAAAGAATGTAAGGGTGCCGATCTCTAATTCAGCGACCCCATGTACGCCTCGCGGATTGTTAAACAATTCACCAGGCGTTAAGCGGCGATATTCTACTCGTCTCCCCTGCTTATCGCAAGGTAAGCCGTTATCGCCGTCACGCGTCGACCGGATATTCGACGACCAGACGACGCGGCGCAACGCGCCCTTCGCCATCCATTTCGCCCATTCCGATGAACTTACCGTCGTCACCTTCAGTCACGCGAACCAGCCCTTCCTGCGGCGCTTGCGCCGTACGAACCGGGTTGCCGTTCTTAAAGTAAACGGACGATGTTAAAGGAAGATTAACCACCGGGAAATCCGCTGCCGGGCTATCCATCGGCATCAGCAGAGGATCGAGCAAATCGGCCGGCGCTATCCCCTGCGCGTGTGCCTGTTCAACCAGCGCGTGCAGCTGTTCCAGGGTCACCATCCGCTCAACCGGGTATTTACTGACCGCCAGGCGACGCAGGTAGATCACATGCGCGCCACAGCCCAGCTTCTCGCCCAGGTCATCGATGATGGTACGAATATAGGTGCCTTTCGAACAGTGTACTTCCAGTTCCAGCTCATCACCTTCGTGGCGAATAAAGAGCAGCTCATACACGGTGATCGGACGGGCTTCACGCGGGACATCGATGCCCTGGCGCGCATATTCGTAGAGTTTTTTTCCCTGATATTTCAGCGCCGAATACATCGATGGCACCTGCATCGTGTCCCCGCGGAAGCTCTCCAGGGCAGCATCAAGCTGTTCCGCACTGAACGTCACCGGGCGCTCTTCGACCACCTGGCCATCGGCATCGGAGGTATCCGTGCGCTGGCCCAGTTTAGCGATAACGCGGTAACGTTTATCGGAGTCGAGCAGGTACTGGGAAAACTTTGTCGCCTCTCCCAGGCAGACCGGCAGCATGCCGGTTGCCAGCGGATCGAGCGCGCCAGTGTGGCCCGCACGGTTGGCGTTATAAATGCGCTTCACTTTTTGCAGCACGTCGTTGCTGGAGGCGCCCTGGGGTTTATCCAGCAGCAGCACACCATGCACGTCGCGACCACGACGACGAGGACGACTCATCAGTCCTCCTTGCTGTCGTCCGCCGGGTTAACACGACGCTCGTCGTCATGTTTCACCACGCTGGTCACCAGGTTGGACATACGCATCCCTTCAACCAGCGAGTTGTCGTAGAAGAAGGTCAGTTCTGGAACGATACGCAGACGCATTGCTTTGCCGAGCAGAGAGCGGATGAAACCTGACGCTTCCTGCAGCGCTTTAATGCCGTTTTTCACTGCCGCTTCGTCCTGGTCGTTCAGGAAAGTGACGAACACCTTGGCATAGGCCAGGTCGCGGGACATTTCTACACCCGACACGGTAGTCATCATGCCGACGCGGGGGTCTTTAATTTCACGTTGCAGAATGAGGGCGATCTCTTTCTGCATTTCCTGCGCGACGCGCTGTGGGCGACCAAACTCTTTCGCCATAATAAATTCTCCAGACAAAAAAGGGGCCTTCAGCCCCTTTTGAAATAGTTGCCGGGTGGCGCTTCGCTTACCCGGCCTACAATCAGCAATCTTAACGAAGATTAAGCGATGGTACGCTGGATTTCGATGATCTCGAACACTTCGATCATATCGCCTACGCGAACGTCGTTGTAGTTCTTCACGCCGATACCACATTCCATGCCGTTACGGACTTCGTTAACGTCATCTTTGAAGCGGCGCAGGGATTCCAGCTCGCCTTCATAGATAACCACGTTATCGCGCAGAACGCGGATTGGGTTGTGACGTTTGATGGTACCTTCGGTGACCATACAGCCCGCGATTGCACCGAATTTCGGTGATTTGAAGACGTCACGTACTTCAGCCAGACCGATGATCTGCTGTTTCAGCTCAGGCGACAGCATACCGCTCATCGCTGCTTTCACTTCGTCGATCAGGTTATAGATGACGGAGTAGTAACGCAGATCCAGGCTTTCTGCTTCGATCACGCGGCGAGCAGAAGCATCAGCACGCACGTTGAAGCCAACCAGGATGGCGTTGGACGCAGCAGCCAGGGTAGCGTCGGTTTCGGTGATACCACCGACACCAGAACCGATGATCTTCACTTTCACTTCGTCAGTCGACAGTTTCAGTAAGGAGTCGGAGATCGCTTCCACAGAGCCCTGAACGTCAGCTTTCAGTACGACGTTCACTTCGTGAACTTCGCCTTCGGCCATGTTCGCGAACATGTTCTCGAGTTTAGATTTCTGCTGACGAGCCAGTTTAACTTCACGGAATTTGCCCTGACGATACAGTGCAACTTCACGCGCTTTCTTCTCGTCACGCACAACGGTCACTTCGTCACCGGCAGCCGGCACACCGGACAAGCCGAGGATTTCCACTGGAATGGACGGACCTGCTTCCAGCACTTCCTGACCCAGTTCGTTACGCATCGCACGCACGCGACCGTATTCGAAACCACACAGAACGATATCGCCTTTATGCAGGGTACCTTCACGAACCAGAACGGTAGCAACCGGGCCACGGCCTTTGTCCAGGAAGGATTCGATAACCGCACCGCTCGCCATACCGTTACGGATGGCTTTCAGCTCCAGAACTTCAGCCTGCAGCAGGATCGCATCCAGCAGATCGTCGATACCGGTACCCGCTTTCGCAGACACGTGTACGAACTGGCTTTCGCCGCCCCACTCTTCCGGCAGGATGCCGTACTGGGACAGTTCGTTTTTAACACGATCCGGATCCGCTTCTGGTTTATCGATCTTGTTCACTGCAACCACAACCGGCACACCCGCCGCTTTCGCGTGCTGGATAGCTTCGATGGTCTGTGGCATTACGCCGTCGTCTGCAGCAACAACCAGAACAACGATATCCGTCGCCTGCGCACCACGAGCACGCATTGAGGTAAACGCGGCGTGGCCTGGGGTATCCAGGAAGGTGATCATGCCGTTGTCAGTTTCTACGTGGTATGCACCGATGTGCTGGGTAATACCACCCGCTTCACCGGAGGCCACTTTCGTAGAACGAATGTAGTCGAGCAGAGAGGTTTTACCGTGGTCAACGTGACCCATGATGGTCACTACCGGTGCGCGCGGTTCTGCCGCAGCACCCGTATCACGGTCGCTCATTACTGCTTCTTCCAGTTCGTTTTCACGACGCAGGATAACTTTGTGGCCCATCTCTTCAGCAACCAGCTGTGCGGTTTCCTGGTCGATCACCTGGTTGATGGTCGCCATGGCGCCCAGTTTCATCATCGCTTTGATGACCTGAGAGCCTTTTACCGCCATTTTGTTTGCCAGTTCGCCAACGGTGATGGTTTCGCCGATCACAACGTCACGGTTAACCGCCTGAGCTGGCTTCTGGAAGCCCTGCTGCAGAGAAGAACCTTTACGCTGTTTACCACCTTTACCGCCACGCACGGCTGCACGCGCTTCTTCACGGTCAGCTTTAGACTCAGCGTGTTTGTTGCCTTTTTTCGCCGGACGCGCCGCTTTCGCATTGCGACCACGGCCACGACCACCTTCTACTTCACGGTCGTTGTCATCTTCAGCCTGACGCGCATGCTGAGAAGTGGTCACGTGATAGTCGCTGGTATCTTCAGACTGCTCAGCGGTATCAACACCGTTCTTCTCGTTTTCTTCTGCCATACGGCGCGCTTCTTCAGCCACACGACGTGCTTCTTCTTCCAGCTTGCGGCGGGCTTCTTCTTCCGCTTTACGCTTCAGCTCGGCAGCTTCATTTTCACGGCGGGCTTTTTCAGCCTGGGCGGTTTTGGTCATTTCGTCTGTCTGTTGATTGCTCACTTTGTCTTTTTCCGCAGCGTCACGCTTCACTTTATCACTTGCGTCGCGTTTCGCTTTTTCTGCGGCCTCACGTTCAGCTTTTAATTCTGCCTCACGTTTGGCGGTTGCTTCCGCTTCACGCTGAGCTTGTTCTTCCGCTTCACGCTGTGCCTGCTCTTCCGCGGCAAGACGTTCTGCCTCTTGCGGATCACGTTTTACAAAGGTGCGCGTCTTGCGGACTTCAATTTGTACCGATTTACTTTTGCCACCGGTACCAGGGATATTCAACGTGCTACGCGTTTTGCGCTGCAGCGTCAGCTTGTCAGGCGTAGAGCCGTGTTCACGGTTCAGGTGCGTTAACAAGGTTTGTTTTTCTTGCGCGGTCACCGAGTCATCAGCGGACTTCGGGATCCCTGCATCAGCAAATTGCTGTACCAGGCGGTCCACGGAGGTCTGAATCTCGGCAGCCAGCGATTTTACAGTTACATCAGTCATGCTGTTCCTTCCTGCTACAGTTTATTACGCTTCGTCGCCGAACCAGCAAATATTACGTGCGGCCATGATGAGCTCGCCGGCTTTCTCGTCGGTTAAACCTTCGATATCAGCCAGGTCATCAACGCCTTGCTCGGCGAGATCTTCCAGCGTACAAACACCACGGGCAGCCAGCTTGAACGCAATCGCACGATCAAGACCTTCCAGATTCAGCAGGTCATCAGCCGGCTTTTTATCGCCAAGGCTTTCTTCCTGAGCCAGTGCCAGGGTGGTCAGTGCGTTTTTAGCGCGTTCACGCAGGGCTTCAACGGTTGGTTCATCCAGACCGTCGATTTCCAGCAGCTCTTTCATTGGCACATAGGCCAGTTCTTCCAGCGTAGAGAAACCTTCTTCAACCAGAACAGTGGCGAAATCTTCGTCAATATCCAGGTATTTAGTGAAGGTATCGATCGCCGCATGGGCTTCAGCCTGATGCTTAGCCTGCAGGTCATCAACGGTCATCACGTTGAGTTCCCAGCCGCTCAGCTGTGACGCCAGACGTACGTTCTGACCGTTACGGCCGATTGCCTGCGCCAGGTTGCCCGCTTCAACAGCGATATCCATAGTGTGTTTGTCTTCGTCAACAACGATAGACGCCACATCAGCTGGAGCCATTGCGTTGATCACGAACTGCGCCGGGTTGTCATCCCACAGAACGATATCAATACGTTCGCCGCCCAGCTCAGTAGAGACTGCCTGGACACGCGCACCACGCATACCGACGCAAGCACCGACCGGGTCGATACGCTTGTCGTTGGTTTTCACCGCAATTTTCGCGCGGGAGCCCGGATCGCGAGCCGCCGCTTTAATTTCGATAACTTCTTCACCGATTTCCGGTACTTCGATACGGAACAGTTCAACCAGCATTTCTGGTTTAGAACGGGTCACGAACAACTGCGCACCGCGCGCTTCTGGACGGACAGCGTACAGAACACCACGGATACGGTCGCCTGGACGGAAGTTTTCACGCGGCAGCATATCTTCACGCAGGATCACGGCTTCAGCGTTACCCGGCAACCCTTCGGATTTGATCTCCAGGGAGATGTTGTCGCGGTTCACTTTTTTCACCACGCCAGTGATGATTTCGCCTTCCTGATCGCGGAACTGATCGACAACCAGCGCGCGCTCGGCTTCGCGCACTTTCTGCACGATAACCTGCTTGGCGGTCTGGGTGGTGATACGGTCGAAGGTCACAGATTCGATCTGATCTTCAACGTAGTCACCCACGTTCAGACTCTCGTCTTCAAAACGTGCCGCTTCCAGCGTGATCTCTTTGGTCGGCTGGGTCACTTCTTCAACGATTACCCAACGACGGAATGTATCGAAGTCACCGCTTTTACGATCGATTTCTACGCGAACATCGATCTCTTGCTCGTATTTTTTCTTGGTTGCTGTAGCCAGTGCACTTTCCAGCGCTTCGAAAATCTTCTCACGCGGCAGTGATTTCTCGTTGGAGACGGCTTCAACAACAGCCAAAATTTCTTTGTTCATCGCGGGCTTTTCACCTCAATCCAGACTGTTAAAAGTGGGGAACCAGGTTCGCCTTCTGGATATTACTCAGCGCGAACACTTCATCTTTGCCTTCGACTGTCACCGTGATCATCTCACCATCAACGGCTTTGATAATTCCCTGCCATTTACGGCGGTTCTGTACGGCCATACGCAGAACGAGAGCCACTTCTTCACCGGTAAAGCGCACATAGTGCTCGGCCGTGAACATCGGGCGATCGAGGCCAGGTGAGGAAACTTCCAGGTTGTACGCAACGGTAATCGGATCTTCAACATCAAGAACCGCACTCACCTGGTGGCTGACATCAGCACAATCATCAACATTGATGCCATCTTCACTATCAATATAGATGCGCAGCGTCGATGTACGGCCGCGAACGAATTCGATGCCGACCAGTTCGTAGCCCAGTGCTTCGACCGGTGCAGTAATCATCTCTGTTAATTTTTGCTCTAATGTGGACAAGCCCACCCCCAAGACATAAAAAAAGGGCGTAAAGCCCAGTTATTCTGTAGTCAGATAACAAAAAACCCCGATAAATCGGGGCTTTAGATAACTGAACCCTATAGCCACAACTGTGGCCTGGAGCACTCTCCGAAAGAAATTTTTCAAATCCAGCTACGAAGGCTCTAAGTCTTCACAGTATATTTGAAAAAGAACTTTATGGGAAAGTGGTTGCGGGGGCCGGATTTGAACCGACGACCTTCGGGTTATGAGCCCGACGAGCTACCAGGCTGCTCCACCCCGCGCCTGAAACGTGGCAAATTCTACGCGTTTTGGACAGAATTTGCAAATAATGCTGGGATTTGGTACCGAAGACGGGACGTAAAATCGGCGTTTAGTATATTGATAGTTGACCCCACCTGTCAAGGCGACATCCGCCAGACAGAACAGACCAAAATTTTTACAAAAAACGCACGAGTCTCTTCCGGTCTTCGCCAAAAGATGATTAAATGAATACTCACTTATTTTGCATAAAAATGCACAAGAGAGCGAAAACGGTCTCTAATCAGTCAATCAAGCAGGGTTTTATTCTATGACGACGATTCTCAAGCATCTTCCGGTAGGACAACGTATTGGCATCGCTTTCTCAGGCGGCCTGGATACCAGCGCTGCACTGCTGTGGATGCGCCAGAAGGGAGCGGTTCCGTATGCATATACTGCGAACCTGGGTCAGCCGGATGAGGACGACTATGATGCCATTCCTCGTCGCGCAAAAGAGTATGGTGCAGAGAACGCGCGCCTGATTGACTGCCGTAAGCAACTGGTCGCCGAAGGTATCGCGGCGATTCAGTGCGGTGCGTTCCATAACACCACCGGCGGCCTGACCTATTTCAACACCACTCCGCTGGGCCGTGCGGTCACCGGCACCATGCTGGTTGCCGCCATGAAAGAAGACGGCGTAAACATCTGGGGTGACGGTAGCACCTATAAAGGCAACGATATCGAACGTTTCTATCGTTATGGCCTGCTGACCAACGCCGAACTGCAGATTTACAAACCATGGCTGGATACCGATTTCATCGACGAGCTGGGTGGCCGTCATGAGATGTCTGAGTTTATGATCGCCTGCGGTTTTGACTATAAGATGTCAGTCGAGAAGGCCTACTCTACCGACTCGAACATGCTGGGTGCGACGCACGAAGCAAAAGATCTGGAATTCCTGAACTCCAGCGTGAAGATCGTTAACCCGATCATGGGCGTGAAGTTCTGGGACGAGAACGTCAAAATCCAGGCCGAAGAAGTGACCGTGCGTTTCGAACGCGGCCATCCGGTGGCGCTGAACGGTAAAACCTTCTCTGATGATGTTGAACTGATGCTGGAAGCTAACCGTATTGGTGGCCGTCACGGTCTGGGCATGAGCGATCAGATTGAAAACCGTATCATCGAAGCGAAAAGCCGTGGCATCTACGAAGCCCCGGGCATGGCGCTGCTGCACATCGCTTACGAGCGTCTGCTGACCGGTATTCACAACGAAGACACCATCGAGCAGTATCACTCTCATGGCCGTCAGTTGGGTAAATTACTGTATCAGGGTCGCTGGTTTGATCCACAGGCGCTGATGTTGCGTGATGCCCTGCAGCGTTGGGTGGCAAGTGCGATTACGGGTGAAGTGACTCTGGAACTGCGTCGCGGGAATGACTACTCCATCCTGAACACCGTGTCTGACAATCTGACTTATAAAGCAGAGCGTCTGACCATGGAGAAAGGCGAATCCGTGTTCTCGCCGGACGATCGTATTGGCCAGCTGACCATGCGTAACCTGGATATCACCGATACCCGTGAGAAGCTGTTCAACTACGTTGAGAACGGTTTGCTGTCAGCCAGTTCCGGTAATGGCCTGCCGCAAGTTGAAAACCTGGAGCACAGCGACAAGAAGTAATCGCTGATGTGACATGCAAAAGGCGCCCAAGAGGCGCCTTTTTTGTAGCCTTCTTAGGCCCGGTAAGCGCAGTGCCACCGGCAAAAATGGCGGGTGGCGCTGCGCTTACCCGCCCTACAAAAGATCAGATCCACAGAATACAGACGAAAAAAAAGACGTCTTTCGACGTCTTTCTTCTGGAATATTGGTACCGAGGATGGGACTCGAACCCACAAGCCCGTTAGGGCACTACCACCTCAAGGTAGCGTGTCTACCAATTCCACCACCTCGGTACAGAATACTTAGTGCGGGATATCGCTGGTTGGCTTAGCCGGTGCAGCTGGCTGAGTCTGCTCAGTTTTAGCTGGCGCGCTCAGGTTTTCCCACTCGCTTCCTTTGTTGGTCTTGTTGCTATTGATATTGCCAAGCACCAGACTGATGATGAAGAACAGCGTAGCCAGAATCGCCGTTGTGCGGGTCATGAAGTTCGCAGAACCACTTGAACCGAACAGCGTACCGGAAGCGCCTGCTCCGAAGGAGGCTCCCATATCAGCGCCTTTACCTTGTTGCAGCATGATCAGCGCTACGAGAGCGATGGCTACAATAAGGAAAACAACTAAAAGAGCTTCGTACATAATCAACCTGTTCCTTGCGGATTTGCCGCATACCAATGCTTCGACCAATTAGCAGGATTTTTGTTTCCCACTGAAGCGGGTGTGAATACTAACCAAAGCGAATGACCTTCGCAAGGG
>ERZ1026878.178-NODE-178-length-53504-cov-15.976950_pt1 | contig 53504 bp, 31 predicted proteins | sample MGYA00380169_ERZ1026878 | MGnify/ENA primary metagenome ERZ1026878 (study PRJEB33269, sample SAMEA4719805) | human gut metagenome | biome: human-associated habitat; feature: organic feature; material: feces | place: Cameroon | collected 2013-10 ...
CAATCGGTGCGATCCGTGAGCGATAATATCAGAATGGGTTAACCGGACAGCAATAGATGGAAATATTATACCAAAGCCACAATACACAGCCTTGCTGTTTACTATGATATAGCAGATTTGTATTTGCAAGTGCGGCCTGAAAGGCCAATGTAGCCCATAGCCCCGGGCAAGCGTAGCGACACCCTGGGTTTCCCCGTGTTGGAGCAGTTGCGCCCTGTAAGGGCAAAAGCATTAAAGTTGCGTTTTAGCGTTTTACTTGATAGCAATATTTCGTAATAAAGTCGAACGCCTGCTTAGTGGCATGGTTGTGATGACTTTCAAAAAATCAGTGCGCGTTGAGCAAAACCTTGCAGATGCTGTCGGCATCGAGTCCCACGATGTGGCGCAATTCGCCCACGCTGCCATGCTCAACAAACTCGTCGGGCAATCCCAAACGCGTGATAGTGGGGGAGTAGCCGTGGTCGGCAAGCCACTCCATCACAGCCGAACCCATGCCACCCATGCGCACCCCGTCCTCAATGGTAATCACGCGTTTGAATTGGCGTCCTACCTCGTGCAGCAGTTCCTCGTCGAGCGGTTTAAGAAAACGCAAGTCGTAGTGCGCTATGCTCAGTCCGGGCCGGGCAGCTTCGGCCATGCTGATGGCTTTAGCCGCCTCGGTGCCAATGGGCCCCAGGGTGATGACGGCAGCATCAGTGCCTTGCTTGAGCTGGCGGCCCCGGCCTACGGCAATCTCCTTGAGCGGGCAGTGCCAGTCAACCATTGAGCCGCGTCCGCGCGGATAGCGTATGACAAAGGTGCCCTTGCCGGGCAGTTGTGCCGTGTACATAAGGCTGCGCAGTTCCGCCTCGTCGTAGGGCGAGGCAATGGTCAGGTTAGGCACGGGGCGCAAGGCCGCCAAGTCGAAGGCCCCGTGGTGTGTGGGGCCGTCCTCGCCCACAAGGCCGGCGCGGTCAAGGCACAGCACTACTGGCAGGTTGAGCAAGGCCGCATCGTGTATCACATTGTCGTAGGCACGTTGTGCAAAGGCCGAATAAATGTTGCAGAAAGGCAGAATGCCCTCTTTGGCCATACCTGCCGAAAATGTGACAGCGTGGCCCTCGGCTATGCCCACGTCAAAGGCACGGTCGGGCATGGCCTTCATCAAGATGTTCATAGAGCAGCCCGTGGGCATGGCCGGCGTAACGCCTACAATGCGCGGATTTTGCTCTGCCAGTTCGAGCAGCGTCTGCCCGAACACGTCCTGAAACTTTGGCGGTTGTGGCTTTGAGGGCTTCTCAATGATGCGTTGCCCGCTTTCAACACAGAACTTGCCCGGGGCGTGCCACACAGTAGCATTCTCCATGGCCGGCTTGTAGCCCATGCCCTTGTGTGTGTGAATGTGCAGCAACTTGGGCCCCTTCATGTCCTTAATTTCGCGCAGAATGCGCACCAATTCTACCACGTCATGCCCGTCGGTGGGGCCAAAATAGCGAATGTTGAGCCCTTCGAAAATGTTCTGTTGGTTGGCCAGCAGCGACTTGATAGAGTTGTTAAAGCGTATCACAGCACGGCGCCGGCTCTCGTTGAGCAGCCCCCATTGTGTGAGTTTGCGTGATATGCAAAAACGCATACGGTTGTACCAATTGCTTGTGTGCAGGTGCAGCAAATACTCCTTCATGCCGCCCACAGCACGGTCGATGCTCATGTGGTTGTCGTTAAGTATGATGAGCATGTTGTTGGGTGTGTCCGACACATTGTTAAGGCCCTCAAAGGCCAGTCCGCCACTCATCGAACCATCGCCAATGAGCGCCACCACATGGCGGTTGGCCTCGCCCTTTTTAACGGCCGCGAGCGACATGCCCAAGGCTGCCGAAATAGAGTTCGAGGCGTGGCCGCAGGCAAAGGTGTCATATTCGCTCTCTTGTGGAGAGGGAAACGGGCGTATGCCGTGCAGCTTGCGGTTGGTGTGGAATGCGTCGCGTCGTCCGGTGAGTATTTTGTGCCCGTAAGCTTGGTGCCCCACGTCCCACACAATGCGGTCGTAGGGCGTGTCGTACACATAGTGCATGGCCACAGTTATTTCAACTGTGCCCAAACTCGATGCAAAGTGGCCGGGGTTGTCGGCCAACTCGTTGATGATGTCGCGCCGCAACTCATCGCAAACGGCAGGCAGCTCGTCAACGCGCAGCTTGCGCAAGTCGGCGGGCGAGTTGATGTGTTGCAGATATTTGAAGGGTTTGTCTTGTTCCATGCTATCAGTGCTGAGGCCATGCGCGGCGGCTCCCCTTTCGCAGAAAGTGGCCATGTGGGCGCATATCAAAGCAAAATTAGCATATTTTTCGGTAACCGCATATATTTCGCTACGAAAAACTTGTTTTGGAGTGTTAGCCCAAAACATTTCTGTAATTTTGCATACTTACTTGATACATGACAGCATAATGGACAATATAATACAGGTAAAGGGTGCAAGGGTGAATAACCTGAAGAATATAAGCCTTGATATACCGCGCGACAAACTGATAGTGGTGACCGGCCTTTCGGGCTCGGGCAAATCGTCGTTGGCCTTCGACACACTGTATGCCGAGGGACAGCGACGCTATGTCGAAAGTTTGTCGGCCTATGCGCGCCAGTTCCTTGGACGCATGAACAAGCCCGAGTGTGACTATATCAAGGGCCTGCCGCCCGCCATAGCCATTGAGCAGAAAGTGACGAGCCGCAATCCGCGTTCAACGGTTGGCACAAGCACCGAGATATACGAATATCTGCGCTTGCTCTTTGCCCGCGTGGGCCACACCTTTTCGCCCATCAGCGGGGCAGAGGTAAAGCGCAATACGGTGCAGGACGTGGTAGACTGCATGCTGTCGTACTCTGAGGGTACGCGCTTCACGGTCACAGCCCCCATGCGTGTGCGTCATGGGCGCAGTCTGGCAGCACAGTTGCAGGTTGACTTGCAGCAAGGCTTGTCACGCCTCGATGTCGATGGCGAGATGGTGCGCATTGAGGATTTTCTCAACGACCTGCAGCAAGGCAAACTGGTGGTAGACGATGCCCCGGCAGACAGCGACGAGGCTGGCAGTGTGGCCGCGCTGCCCGACGCACAACATTACACCATGAGCCAGGTGGCGTTGCTCATCGACCGTCTGGCGGTGAGCAAGCAGCACGATGTGCAGTCGCGTTTGGCCGACTCGGCCGAAACGGCCTTCTTCGAGGGCGACGGCACCTGTATGTTGCGCTTTTATCCGGCCCGCATACTGCACACCTTCTCCACACGTTTCGAAGCCGATGGCATGAAGTTTCGCGAGCCCGACGACAACATGTTCTCGTTCAACTCGCCCATTGGCGCTTGCGAGCGTTGCGAGGGGTTTGGCAAGATAATGGGCATCAGCGAGCATCTGGTAGTGCCCGACACATCGCTCAGTCTGATGCAGGGCGCTGTAATGTGCTGGCGTGGTGAAAAGATGCAAGAATGGTTGCACGAGTTTGTACGCCGTTGCTCGCAAAAGGGGCTTGATTTCCCTATATTCGAGCCTTATTTCAAACTCACACGCAAGCAAAAGGACATACTGTGGCACGGTGACAAGGCCGAGCAGGCTTTGCCCGAGGAGCAGCAAGTGAGCATTGACGCTTTCTTCCGCATGCTGGAGCGCAACCAATACAAAATACAGTATCGCGTGATGTTGGCGCGTTATCGTGGCAAAACGGAGTGCCCCGACTGTCATGGCTCGCGTCTGAAGCCCGATGCCGAATACGTCAAGGTGGGCGGGCGCAGCATAACCGAACTGGTGAGAATGCCGGTGAAGGAGTTGCTCCCGTTCTTTGAACACCTCGAACTCTCTGAGCACGATGCCGCAGTAGGCAAACGCTTGCTCAACGAAATACGCAGCCGCTTGAAATTCTTGTCGGAGGTGGGACTTGACTACTTGACGCTCGACCGCGTGTCGAACACTCTGTCGGGTGGCGAAAGTCAGCGCATTAACCTGGCCACCTCGCTCGGTTCGTCATTGGTAGGCTCGCTTTACATACTCGACGAACCAAGCATAGGACTCCACCCGCGCGATACAGCCCGCCTGATACGTGTGCTCAAGGAGTTGCGCGACTTGGGCAATACGGTGATCGTGGTGGAGCACGATGAGGAAATCATGCGTGCGGCCGACTACATTATCGACATCGGGCCGGAGGCCGGACGCCTTGGCGGACAGGTGGTATATAATGGCCCTTATGTGGCCGACGAAAAGGCCTTGCGCGCCACATCGGCTGTATACGATGCCGACAAACAACTGTACACCTCGCACACGCTCAATTACTTGTATGGCCTTGAGCACATACCCATGCCGCTGTCGCGCCGCTCGTGGAACCGCGCCATCAGGGTGGAGGGCGCACGGGCCAACAACTTGAAAGGCATTGATGTGGATTTTCCGCTCAACGTCATGACGGTGGTGACGGGAGTAAGCGGTTCGGGCAAGTCGACACTGGTGCGCGACATATTTTACCGCGCTTTGAAACGGGCTAAGGACGAGGTGACCGAAAGGCCCGGGGAGTTTACAAAACTTTCGGGCGACATTGATGCCGTGCAGGCCATAGAATTTGTCGATCAGAACCCGATAGGCCGCTCATCGCGCTCAAATGCTGTGACGTATGTCAAGGCTTACGACGAGATACGCAAACTCATGGCTGCCCAACCTCTGGCCAAGCAAATGGAGTTTACGCCAGCCTATTTCTCATTCAATGCCGATGGCGGTCGTTGCGAGGAGTGCAAGGGCGAGGGTACGGTAAAGGTGGAGATGCAATTCATGGCCGACCTCGTGCTGGAGTGTGAGAGTTGCCACGGCAAGCGCTTCAAAAGCGACATACTCGAGGTGAAGTATGAGGGAAAGAACATTTACGACATTCTCGAAATGACCGTAAATCAGGCAATGGAGTTCTTCAGCGAACACAATCAGACTAAGATTGTTAACCGCTTGCGTCCGTTGCAGGAGGTTGGTCTGGGCTACATCAAACTTGGCCAGTCAAGTTCTACTCTGTCGGGTGGCGAAAACCAACGCGTCAAACTGGCCTACTACCTTGGGCAGGAACGCTCTGTGCCCACGCTCTTTATATTCGACGAACCCACCACGGGCCTTCACTTTCACGACATCAACCGCTTGTTAAAAGCTTTCAACGCTTTGATTGAGCGTGGTCATACCATCGTTATCATTGAGCATAACCTTGATGTGATAAAGTGTGCCGACTTCATGATAGACCTCGGTCCGGAAGGCGGACGTGAGGGAGGTCAGCTTGTGGCTTGTGGCACCCCCGAGGAGGTGATGGCACAGGGTAAGGGTTACACGGCCAAATATCTGAAGGAGGCTTTGTCGTAGCGCAAGCGCTAAACGCAAGCACTAAACGCAAGCACAAAACGCTATCACTAAATTCAAGCACTAAACGCAAGTACTAAATTCAAGCACCAAACTCAAGCACCAAACTCAAGCACAAAACTCAAGCACAAAACGCTACCACTGAGCGCAAGCACCAAACGCTACCACTAATGGGGGCGACGCGTCCCGCGTCGGGATCAAGGCAAAGGCTCACAGACAAGTGTGTAATTACCACTGTCTATGAGCCTTTATTAAGTGTGTGAACATGGCTTTTTACCCGACGCGAGACGCGTCGCCCCCATTAGAGCTTGCGTTTGGTGCTTGCATTTAGTGGTAGTGGTACCTTTTACCATACTACTACAACTTACACACCGAGTATCTTGCATCTTACACTAATACACTATAACTCGTTGATTATCAATACTTTGCTCAGTGTAAGATGCTACAAATTTTACCTACACACAACCTACACACCCCACATGCTGCCACACGGCACAAGCACGGGAAGACAACATCACAGCATAGGGGAGCAGAAAAACCTGTTGCTCCGACTGATTTTTCTACGTCCCAGTGGCGTACAACCCACCGCATACGTTCAAACCGACTGTAAGATGTATGCAGGGGTGTGTAAGATATTTTGAAATCATCTTACACTCTTGAAAACTTTGTATATCAACTTGTTACGCACAAAAAGTGTAAGATGGCAGTGAAAGCACAAGCACTCTTTTACAAGAGGACTGACGGCGAGAGCGCAATTATTTGTGTACAAATTGTACACTTTTTTTGTGGGGTGCAATGCCTTGGTGTTACCTTTGCAGCACTTTACTTTTGTACTAAACCAAATTGTATTGACTACCATGAAACAAATGCTTAACAGAATGTTGCGCTATGCTGATGCCATTGTGAAACGTGGCGTTGACAAACTGATAGACGTTATCGCGCATAGCGTGGAATCACAAACTAAAAACACTGTAACGCTCCAGCGGAAAAAACACATGCGCAACGACACTGACTGCGCATCGCAAACAACTGGCCACACTACGAACTGCGGTCTGACCGAACAGGCCATCAGTCTTATGGACGAATTGTACGACATTCGCTATAATGTGCTTGACCGCACGCCCGAAGTGCAACGGCGCGACCAGACGGACAAGGGGTTTGTGCCCGTGAGCAAACTGGTGCGCAACACGATGGTGATTGACTTGCACAAACGGGGCTGCATGGTGTGGAACAACGACGTGGACCGCATTGTGGAGTCGGCTTACATGCCGCAGTATCACCCCTTCAGCGCTTATTTGCAATCCCTGCCCAAGTGGGACGGCACCGACCGCGTGGGTCCACTGGCCGAACGGGTGAGCACCGATGCGCTGTGGCGCATGGTGTTCGGGCGCTGGCTGCGCTGCATGGTGGCTGGTTGGGTGCAGGCCACAGCGGGCGGCGCAAGCACCTGCGGCAATGCCATGATACCGCTGTTGGTGAGCGAGGAGCAGGGTGTGCGCAAAAGTACGTTTTGCCGCATGTTGCTGCCTCCCGAACTGCGCAATTACTACACCGACAAGTTTGAGTTGGCTGGCGACGAGCGTCTTGAACTGGCGCTGTCGCGCTTTGCGCTTGTCAATCTTGACGAGTTTGACCGCTACAACAAGTTGCACAACGCCAAACTTAAGAATTTGGTGCAGCTTGGCACCATGCAGGCGCGCCGCCCCTATGCTGCCGGGTTCAGCAAAATGGCCCGTGTGGCCTCGTTTATAGGTACGAGCAACAGGTTCGACCTCTTGACCGACCCCACGGGCAGCCGCCGTTTTTACTGCCAGGAGGTGAAGCACGTCATAGACTGTGACACGCCGCTCGACTATGCACAACTTTATGCACAGTTGCTGCACGAGGTGAAAAGTGGTGAGATTACGTATTTTACGCATACCGAGGAGGAGCAGATACAGCAGCACAACCGTTTGTATTACCAGGCGTCGCCTCTGCGCGAGTGTTTTGCAAGGTTGTTTGAGTTTGCGCCCGTTGGCAACGGGCATGAGGTGTCGGACATAGAGGGTGGTGAATGGTTGACGGCCACTGCCATTTTGCTCGAAATAAAGCGTGCCATGCGCGGTATGGGACAGAAGTTCACGGCCGTGGCATTAGGGCGTGAGTTGGTGCAGCTGCAAGTGCCGCGCCGACGCAGCTGTAAGGCTACATTGTACTATGTGAGGCGCAAACATGACGAGGGGTGCTGAACATTCAATACGCGCCATTCAATGGCGCAGAAAGCGATAAGACCAGGGGAATGTGGTGCTCTATGAGATTATCCGCTAACGCGGAGAACATAAGAACAAAAGGACATAAGAACAAAAGATATAACGTTTGTGTTAGCCGCTTAGCGCGGAAGACATAAGCAACAAAAGCTTACATAAGATACACAAAAGGCCGCTGCGCGGCTGGCCACGGACTAACGTCCGGGTGGCCCAAGAGACATAAGGGCTGACGCCGTAGCGTTTAGTGCTATTGTTTCCTTGTTCATGATGTTCAAGGTCTTAACGGCGTAGCCCTTATGTTCTTGAGGGCACATGGACGCAAGTCCATGCCCGTGTGTCTTGAAGCTCTTATGTTCTTATGTTCTTTTGTTCTTATGTTCTCCGCGTTAGCGGCCCGCTACGGCGTCAGCCCTTATGTTTCTTTGGCCACGCGGACGTTAGTCCGTGGCCAGCCGCGCAGCGGCCTTTTGTGTATCTTATGTAAACTTATGTTGCTTATGTATTCCGCGCTAAGCGGCTAACACAAACGTTATATCTTATGTTCTTATGTCCTTTTGTTCTTATGTCCTCCGCGTTAGCGGCTAATCTCATAGAGCACCACATTCTCCTGACCTCATCACTTTGCATATTGCTAAACGATGAGTTGCATATAAAATGCGAAGTCCCCCATTGACAAGAGAGTATTTCTATTGTCGATGAGGGACTTTTGCATTCCTTAGTTTGAAAGAATGATGTAGTGGTCAGGGTACTATACCTTGATTTCTACTTCAACGCCACAAGGCAACTCAAGCTTCATCAAAGCGTCAACAGTCTTGGCAGTTGAGCTGTAGATGTCGATAAGACGCTTGTAAGTTGAGATCTCAAACTGTTCGCGGCTCTTCTTGTTAACGAAGGTAGAGCGGTTAACAGTGATGATGCGCTTGCGAGTAGGGAGGGGGATAGGACCGCTCACTACAGCACCAGTGGCCTTAACATTCTTCACGATCTTCTCAGCTGACTTTTCAACGAGAGTGTGATCGAAGCTTTTCAGCTTAATACGGATTTTCTGACTCATTGTGTATGATAATTGTTTGTAATGAAACACTTTGTTGGGCGGGCGGGATAAGAGTCATTCGTTATCCCGCTCCCAATCAAAGTAAAATGTTGTTGTTTGCTAAGTGTTGGCTAATTACTTAACCAAGTCAACGCGACCGTTGATTTCCTCGAGCACGCTCTTGGCGATGCTTGAAGATACAGGTGCGTGGTGGTCGTACTGCATAGAGCTTGATGCACGACCTGAAGTGATGGTACGGAGGGCAGTTACATAACCGAACATTTCGGCCAGAGGAACCATTGCCTTAACGATACGTGCACCGCTACGGCTGCTTTCCATACCTTCAACCTGGCCACGACGCTTGTTCAAGTCACCGATAACGTCACCCATGTTCTCCTCAGGTGTTACAACCTCAAGCTTCATGATAGGCTCCATGAGCACGGGACCAGCCTGTGAGCAAGCGTTCTTGTAAGCCTGGAGGGCAGCGATTTCGAATGACAACTGGTCAGAGTCAACGGGGTGGAATGAACCATCGAGCAACTCAACCTTCAAGCTGTCCAAGGGGAAGCCACCGAGCACACCGCTCTTCATGGCGTTCTCAAAGCCCTTCTGTACTGAGGGAATGAATTCCTTAGGAATGTTACCGCCAGTCACCTTGTTGATGAACTGCAGACCGCCTTCCTTGAAGTCTTCGTCTACAGGACCAACGTTAACGATGATGTCGGCGAACTTACCACGACCACCCGACTGCTTCTTGTACACCTCGCGGAGGTTAACAGTCTTGGTGATAGCCTCCTTGTAGTTAACCTGAGGCTTACCCTGGTTACATTCAACCTTGAATTCACGCTTCAGACGGTCGATGATGATATCCAAGTGGAGCTCACCCATACCTGAGATTACGGTCTGGCCGCTCTGCTCGTCAGTCTTAACGGTGAAGGTAGGATCCTCTTCAGCCAGCTTGGCCAAGCCCTGTGAGAGCTTGTCGAGGTCCTTCTGAGTCTTAGGCTCAACGGCGATACCGATAACGGGATCGGGGAAGTCCATAGATTCGAGTACGATAGGTGCGTCCTCGTCGCAGAGTGTATCACCAGTGTGGATATCCTTGAAACCTACACCTGCACCGATATCACCGGCTGAGATAACCTCAACGGGGTTCTGGTGGTTAGAGTGCATCTGGAACAGACGTGAAACGCGCTCCTTCTTGCGTGAACGGGTATTGTAGATGTAAGAACCAGCTTCAACCTTACCAGAGTAAACGCGGAAGAATGTCAGACGGCCTACATAGGGGTCGGTAGCAATCTTGAATGCGAGAGCTGCAGTGTGTTCCTCTTCGCTCGGCTTGCGGTCTTCCTCTTCGCCAGTTTCGGGGTTAGTACCCACGATGTTGGGAGTGTCGAGGGGTGAGGGCAAGAACATGCATACGTAGTCGAGCAGAGTCTGTACACCCTTGTTCTTGAATGAAGAACCCTGAGTCATAGGAACGATGTCCATGGCGAGGGTACCCTTGCGGATAGCGGCAACAACTTCCTCTTCAGTGATTGAAGAAGGATCGTCGAAGAACTTCTCCATCAAGGCTTCGTCGCACTCAGCGGCAGTTTCAACCATCTTGTCGTGCCATTCCTGAGCCTCGTCTTTGAGTTCGGCAGGAATTTCGTCTACTTCGTATTCAGCACCCATTGTCTCATCGTGCCAGAAGATAGCCTTCATCTTGATGAGGTCAACGATACCCTTGAAGTTTTCTTCGGCACCGATAGGAATTGAGATTACACAAGGATTAGCGCCAAGAATGGCCTTCATCTGGCGTACAACTTCAAAGAAGTCGGCACCTGAGCGGTCCATCTTGTTTACATAACCGATACGTGGTACGTTGTACTTGTCAGCCTGACGCCATACAGTTTCAGACTGGGGTTCAACGCCACCTACTGCACAGTAAGTTGCTACAGCGCCATCGAGCACGCGGAGTGAACGTTCTACCTCGGCAGTAAAGTCAACGTGTCCCGGAGTATCAATCAAGTTGATCTTGAAGGTTTGGTTGTTCCAGTGCCATTGGCAGGTTGTGGCAGCTGAGGTGATAGTGATACCGCGCTCCTGCTCCTGGGCCATCCAGTCCATGGTAGCGCCACCATCGTGTACCTCGCCAATCTTGTGAGTCTTACCTGTGTAGAACAGGATACGCTCAGAAGTTGTAGTCTTACCGGCATCGATGTGAGCCATGATACCGATGTTACGAGTCAAATGTAAATCGTGCTTTGCCATCGTTTAATGTATTCTCAATTGAAATTAGAATCTGAAATGAGCGAATGCGCGGTTGGCCTCGGCCATACGGTGCATATCTTCCTTACGCTTGAAGGCACCACCCTGTTCGTTGAAAGCGTCCATGATTTCGGCAGAGAGCTTGTCAGCCATAGTCTTGCCACCACGCTTACGGGCGAAGGCAATCATATTCTTCATGGCTACTGACTCCTTGCGGTCGGGGCGGATTTCAGTAGGAACCTGGAATGTGGCACCACCGATACGGCGGCTCTTAACCTCTACCTGGGGAGTGATCTTGTCGAGGGCTGCCTTCCAGATTTCGAGGGCGCTCTTTTCCTGATCCTTCATCTTCTCGCCTACGATGTTGAGGGCGTTGTAGAAGATTTCGTAAGAGATAGACTTCTTGCCGTCGTACATCAGGTGGTTAACGAACTTTGAAACTTTTACGTCGCCGAATACGGGATCGGGAAGGATGACGCGCTTCTTTGGTTTAGCTTTTCTCATTTTGAGTAAAATTGGTTTTAGTAGGGCTGCAATTCAGTTCTTCAACTCCCCGTCGGGAGTTTACTCAACCGCTGCAAACCAAGTGTGAATAAATAAAATGTGTATATGCAGACGCGCCTTGGTGGCGCATGCTGTCATCGTTTTGTTTAGGGGGGCTTGAAACGGCAAATATGCAAATATGGAATGGTGTGTTACACGTTATACGCTTGCAGCGCCAAATCACTGTCAAGCTTTCAACATTTGCACATTCTCACATTTGCACATTTGCACTGTTCAAGATAGTGTAGAAGAATTACTTCTTAGCGGCCTTGGGACGCTTTGCACCGTACTTAGAACGGCGCTGTGTACGGTTGGCAACACCGGCAGTATCGAGTGTACCGCGAACGATGTGGTAACGTACACCAGGGAGGTCCTTAACACGACCACCGCGTACGAGCACGATGCTGTGCTCCTGCAGGTTGTGGCCTTCGCCAGGGATGTAAGAGTTAACTTCCTTAGAGTTAGTTAAGCGCACACGGGCTACCTTACGCATAGCTGAGTTAGGCTTTTTAGGTGTGGTGGTGTACACACGCACGCAAACGCCACGACGCTGGGGGCATGAGTCGAGTGCCGGAGACTTGCTCTTTTCGGCTGCTACGCTTCTGCCCTTTCTTACCAATTGTTGAATAGTAGGCATTTCTTTGTTTTTTTATTGTTATATATTGTTTTATTATTTGCTGTAGTAAGAGGTGTAGGTGTACACTACACCATTCGGGCTGCAAAGGTAGCAACTTTTATCGGAATAACCAACGAAAAGCGTGCCTTTGTCAGCAACTTTTTCGTATTTTCTCGGCAACGGCCCCTCCGTTTGGCGTAGCGCAACTGTTTGCATTGGCTGTACCGGTGCGGAGGGACTGTTGTGTTGTTGTGCCGTTGGACGGCGTTATTGTTTGTTGCTGATGGGCAGCACGGTTTCGACGGAGCGTATGTGCAAGTCGCGTTGCGGGAAGGGTATCTCAATGTTGTGGGCATTGAGTGTGTTGTAGATGGCCTCTTTTATGCGCCCTGTCATGACAAATTTTTGTTCGACGAGCACCCAGTAGGTTACGAACAGGTTGACGCTGTTGTCGCCAAACTCGTCAAACACCACGCTGATGGGCTGCTTGGAGCTGATGATGTCGCGGCCGTCGGCCTGCTTGCCCTGCAGCTGTTTTACTGCGTCAATGAGCATTGTGCGCACTTCGTCCACGTTTACGCCATAAGCCACGCCAACGGGCACTTTCACCATTTCGTAAGAGTGGTTTTTGGTGATGTTCTTAAAGTTCTTGCTAAAGAGCGAACTGTTGAGAAACGCTATTACGCAGCCGTCGGCGGTGACAATTTGTGTGCTTTGGTAGGTGATGCTGTCCACCTTGCCGCGTATGCCGTCACATTCTATAAAGTCGCCCACGCGCACACGTCCGGTCATGAGTGAAATGCCGTAGAAGAAGTTTTCGAGCAAATCCTTCATGGCAAAGCCGACACCTGTGGCCAAACCTGCCGAAATGACTGAGATGGCGGTTGAAGGTATTTTGAGCAAGCGGATAGATATGATGGCGTAGAGTCCCCACACGCAGATGCCAATGATGTTGTTGGCCAGCGTAAAGTTGGGCTTTCCGTTGACCACCACTTTGCTTTTGTGGTATTTGTGGTAGAGTGCCTTGATAAGATAGTTGAGGTAGCGGAAAACGAAGTATTGTGATGCTACCGCTACTATTTTGGCCAGTGAGAGTTGCACCACATCGGGCACGTTCAAGAAATTGAACATGAAGATGCTTGTCACGGTGGCGGTGAGATCGAACACGTTTGCAGCCCACCAGATAGAGAGCAGAATAGACAACACCCCCATAACAGGCACCACCGACATGGCTACAAAGTCGTACAGCCAAGTTTGGTTGATATGCTTTTCGTGCCGTTTGCGTATAGCCTCCAATATGTTGAGGCGTGCCACCTTGTTGTTAGCAATCTCGCCAATGTGTTTGGCCAGATAGCGCTCTTCGTACACGGCCAGCAAGTCGTAGATGCAGGTAACCGTCTGTATGCAAGCCAGCTGGAACATCCACCATATCAATATTTGTACCGAGAGCAGCGTGTAGCCGTACCATGCGGCAAAGGTCGATGCCACCATGATGGTGAGCGACACCCAGGTGTAGAATATGTCGCTGCGCGGAATATTGTTGTTGTGTCGTCTGATAACGCTCCATTGCCACAGGGTGAACACCAGCAGTATGGGCGGGAAAATCAGTTGCACCAAGTTGTTGGGTATGAAGATGATGCGGAAACTGATGACTACGAAAGACATCAGCATAATGGGCGTGTAAATGCGGAAACCGCTCTTGATTTGGTCGCCTTTGATGCGAATAAGCAGCGATACAAAGATGACACATAGCAGCCATGCGTACTCAATGAGCAGTTTCGACGCCATGAGGAAGAAGTTGTGGTACATAAATGTGCGGCACACCATGATAGATATGGCAAAGATAATCATGGCGGCAGCCAGAATGAGGCACACCTTTTTCTTCATAAACTCTTCGGTGCGGAAACGCTTTGGTACAAGCCAGCGCACCAGCACATTGCTTAATAGCGAGGCTACGAAAATGTAGAACAGTACAAAGATGCTCAAGCCCACTACGATAGGTCCGCGCCATTGCGACTCTACGTTGTGCTGCTTGTTCTTGTCCTGTACTTTCTCTACGTCGTACTTTTCGTTGGCATCGGCCTTGGCCATTTGCAGATAACGCGAAAACTGGGCCAAAATCTCAAGGTAGTTGGCGTCGCCGTTAATGAAAATGTTGTGCTGAATGGCAGTATAGCGTTGCAAGGCATAGTCGTTGAGCTTGCCCAGCTTGCCCGCTGTCATTTTGTAGTGCTGGTTGTCCTGCACCACGCTCTGCTTCATGCGGTCGAGGTTGTCGCGCAGGGCGGTGGCGTACTTCAGGCACGAGTCGCGGTCGGTCTGTCCTTGCTTGCTGAGCATGAAGGGCTGCATAGCACCGTTGGGGGCGGGCTTGCCGCCAATAGGCCCCACCAGCAGCGGCGTGGGCTGTTTGCCTTTGACGGGCACTTGCGGGTGTGCGTTGTTGCCGGCCACGGCGGGCGGAATGGTCTGGAGCGAACTGATAAGCGCGTTATAACGGTTCAGTTCCGTATTGATGCGGTCCAAAATCTTTTGGTACGGCATGCTGCGCTTGTTAAACTCGTGGTAGAGCGATGTGGCCTCGTGGCAGGCATACGTCATGTCAAACGTAAAGTCCTGTTTTTGCGAGTATAGCATCAGCCCTATTTGGTCGCTGCGCTGCATGAGCGATATCATCTGCTTGTGCTGCATCTGCGCTATCACATTGTAGCGTGCGATGTTCTGTTTCTGTTCGTTATATGTGTTGGCCAGTTCGGCTCGCAGCACAGCCAGCGTGGCGGCCAAGTCCTTTTCCTTCAGCACGGCGTGCGATGCCAGGGGCAGGCAGCAAGCTATTGCCAGCAACCACACCTTGAGCATGACGTCAAGTCGTTTGCGTAATATGTTCATGTACAAATAGTTTGTTGTAGTCTTTGGCGGGGGGGGCAAGTTAACGGGTAAGTATGTCGTCCTGTATATCCCTTATATTATAAGGTGGCAAGATAAGTAACGTAAAGCCTGTCTGCCCGTTCACTAATCTTGCCACCCGATGCGGGCATCAGTCCTTGTAAATAGCCTCCTTTATGCCCTTTGTGTTGACAGCGTCCTTGGTCAGTTCGGGCACATTGTAGCTCTTTGGCAACAATATGTTTTGCACAGGGTTGAGCTGCGGCAGCAAAAAGGCCTTGTGTCCCTGGCCGTTGCGGTCGAAATAAGCAATGTAGGGGCGGGTGTACGACCCGTCGTCACGACGCGAGGCCACCACTATCCAGCGTCCGTTAGAGCTCCATGTGTGGTAACTGTCAGCGTCCTTGCTGTTGGTGGCTGTGAGCGGGTAAACCTTGCCCGTTTGCAAGTCCTTCACATACAGGTCGGCAGCCTTGTGCCAAATGTGAAATTGCCCGTAGTCCGCCAACGTAAACAGCAAATAGCGTCCGTCAGGACTCACGCGTGTTACGGCGGCACTCTTACCCATGGCGGCGCAATCCACCTCCACCTGTGGCGTGCCAAATTGGCGGGTGGCTGGGTCGAAAGTCATGCTCATCACGTTGTAACGCACGTCCTTGTATATATGTGTGATAATTTCGCGTCGCACGCTGTCGTTTTTGCCGGCAAACGCCTCGACGTGTGCCGATGTATAGTAAAGTTTGCGTCCGTCGGGTGCCCAGCACGGAAAGGTCTCCATGTCGGCGTCCGTCTTCAGAATGTTCGACACCTCGCCCTTGTCCACATCGTAAAACACGAGGTCCGAACCATAGTCCACCACCTCAATCTTTTGGTGGTTGCGTATGTGGAAAGCCTGTCCCGTCTGGTTTGACGAGAACACCACCCAGTTCTGCGTAGGGTGCCAGGTGGGGTAGGTGGCGCCGGCCAGTATGGAGTCGCTCTTGATGGTGCGTTTCTCCACCTTTCCATTCTCAATAAACACGGTGCCGCCATGCTTGGCGCGTACATGGAACAGCATGCGCTTCGTGCTGTAATTTTGGTAGTTATGACAGTTTACGCAATGGTTGTCTTTGTCGTCGTATTTGTCATTGTTTTCGTAGACAGTTTGCACGTCAAAGCCCTGCAAGTCGCGCTGATACAATCCCATTTGGCGGTACAACTCATACGACGGTTCAATCAGTCGGTACGACAGGTAACGGTCAATGTCCTCCTGTGCCACACTGATTTTGTACGACGGAAACTTTACCCATTCGCCCTCGCGCTTGGCGTAGAGTGTCACGTCAAGGTCCTTTCCGCGGGCAGCGTTGAGCATCTGTTTCCATTCGAGCGAGTCGAATTGCAACACACCGTCTTTGCCGGCAGCGGCCAGCACCTGGCGTCCTGCACCCTCGATGCAGCCCACATATTCGTCGCCTGCCGACTTTACCTGCACATTAAGCGGCGCAATGTTGGGCGGCACCACAATGTCGCGGTAGTCGGGGTATATTTTAGCAGTTTCGTTCACGCTTGTGGCCTCAGTTGGCACCACTGCCGTCGGTTTGCAAGCGTTGAACATGACCATGCAGCCCATCACAAGGCCCGTGGCCACACATTTATATATATGATGTATATTCATTGTGTTCTTTTGAAAGCATGCCAAGTGACACATCAGTTCACCTGCGATTGGTTCTGTTTAGGTTTGACCACCTGGTCGGGGTCGTTATTCTCGGTGTAGTAATAATACACATACGTGCCCAGCCAGCGCTCACGCAGCTCGTGACGCAGCTTCAAGCGGTTCTTCTTGCCCATGTAGGGTTTGGCGTCCATATAGAACGAGCTGATTTCGCCGGGCACAAACTGTCCCACTTGTGGGAACTGTTGCAGCAAGCCATGGTTCTTGACATTCAGTATGGCCAGAGCCTGTTGCATGGCACTGGGGAAGGACGCCCCCTTCTGCGCCAAAATTTGTGCACGTGCCAGGAACGATTGCAAATCCTTGCTGTAAAGGCAGGCCGCTGCCGATGTAATGAGTGTGGCATCGGTGCCCGAATTCAGTCCTATGTTGTAGCCAAGGAACAAGGGCTGTTGGTAGTTCTGCTCAAAACGCTCTTCTCTCGGGTCGAGCGACAGCACATGTTGCAGTTCGGCATCGTCCTTCACCAAGGCCGGGTTGTCAAGCATGGCCCAGTATTTTTCAACAAAAGCCCCCTCAAGTGGCATTTGGTCAATCAAGGTGAGGTATTTGCGGCAAAGTGCCTTCTCGCCCATCAGCAGAGCGCACACCGCCATGCGCTTGTAGTAAAACAGGCGCGGTCCGCCCATCACTACCTTGTCCATGGCGCAGCGGTAACCTGCATTGAGCAGACCTGCGTGGTAGTTGCAGTCCGACTCAAACAAGCCATACTCCTCGTTGCCGTCAAGGCTGTCCAACTTGAGTTTCGGGAAATCGTAGGGAATGTCGTATTGCCCCTCAAGCAGTTGGTCGCTCTCCTCAAGTGCCGCAGCATAGTAGGCAGCCACCGCCCGTGTGGGCTGTTTGGCCGAGCGTCCGGCGGCAATCATGCCGTCCCAGTCGGCGTCCCATTGCATCAGCTGCATTTTAGCCGTCAGCAGCGTGTTCTGTCCGGCAGTACGTGCCACAGCAGTAGCCCCGGCACAGAGCACCAATGCTACCAGCATGCCCCACGGCTGCACCCGTGCGGGCAATTCGGCCTTAGTCTGTTTGCGTGTAATCAGCCAGCTCACAAGGGCCAGCACAGCCACAACGGCCAACACGGCCAGGGCTATTATGATGAACAGCGACGGCTCGTTTTTGTAGTACAGGTTAACCCCGCGCCACATAATCCAGCCCAGTTGGGCCGCGGGCAGCACAAAACCTATGCCGTCCCACTGGCGTGGCAAGCGCATGGCGCGGTCGGCCAACCAAGCTGTCAGCGTGTACACCGCAGCCAGGCAGAGCGCACCGCTCCACACCCATTTGTAGACGAGCAAGGCCCAGCGCCCCACCCAGTAAATGCCGCCCATGGGCAAGCGCAGCAAGCCGTGCATGGTGTCGGCTGAGGCTGATATGTAACTCTCTTGTTCAGCTCGGGCCAGCACATCGCCGTAGCCCCATGTTAAAAACAAAAAAAGTGCTGCAAATCCCACAATGTATGTAGCCCATCGCGCCACACAAGGTTTTAAGGCTCCAAAGCGTTTCGAAGCCTTTTGTGGTGCAGCGGTTGTGCTTTGTGGTGCAGCAGACTGCCTATTACGTATTTTATTCACAGTGTTACAGTATTAAAAATTAGTGCAAAGATACTGCAACGAAAGAGAAAAGCACTATCTTTGCAGCGAAAATATAACAGGAAATCCCCAAATGTTTGAAAATCTAAGCGAAAGACTCGAGCGGTCTTTCAAAATATTGAAAGGCGAAGGCCAGATAACTGAGATAAATGTGGCCGAAACCTTGAAAGATGTGCGTCGCGCTTTGCTCGATGCCGACGTCAACTATAAGGTAGCCAAGTCGTTCACCGATACCGTCAAGCAAAAGGCTTTGGGACAGAACGTGCTCACGAGTGTCAAGCCTGGTCAGCTCATGGTCAAAATCGTGCACGACGAACTGGCAGCGCTTATGGGCGGAAAGGCTTGCGAACTCAAGCTTAGCGGCCGTCCGTCGGTCATACTGATGGCTGGTTTGAACGGTGCTGGTAAGACCACCTTGTCGGGCAAACTTGCCCTCTACCTCAAGTCGAAAAAGAGTCGCAAACCCCTGCTCGTGGCCTGCGACGTTTACCGTCCGGCCGCCGTTGAGCAGCTGCGTGTGTTGGCCGAGCAGATTGAGGTGCCCATCTACATGGACCTCAACGAGAAAGACCCTGTCAAGATTGCACGCGATGGTGTGCAGGAGGCCAAAGCCAAAGGTTACGACACCGTGATAGTCGATACTGCCGGTCGTTTGGCTGTAGACGAGGAACTCATGAACGAGATTGCCGCCATCAAGCAGGCCATCACCCCCGACGACACCCTTTTTGTAGTAGATGCCATGACGGGTCAGGACGCTGTCAACACGGCCAAGGAGTTTAACGACCGACTCGACTACGAGGGCGTGGTGCTCACCAAGCTCGACGGCGATACCCGCGGTGGTGCAGCCTTGTCAATACGCACCGTGGTTGACAAGCCCATCATGTTTGTGGGTATGGGCGAAAAGATGGAGGCACTCGATGTGTTCCACCCCGAGCGTATGGCCGACCGCATACTCGGCATGGGTGACATCGTCAGCTTGGTTGAACGTGCGCAGGAGCAGTTCGACGAGAAAGAGGCACTCAAGCTGCAACGCAAAATTCAGAAGAACCAGTTCGACTTCAACGACTTCCTTGCCCAAATTCAGCAAATCAAGAAGATGGGTAACCTCAAGGACCTCGCATCAATGATACCAGGTGTGGGCAAGGCATTGAAGGACGTTGAGATTGATGATAATGCCTTTAAGGGTATCGAAGCCATCATTCTGTCGATGACACCCAAGGAGCGCCAACACCCCGAGGTGCTCAACCAAAGTCGCAAAAACCGTATTGCCAAGGGTTCCGGCACAACCATTCAGGAGGTTAACCGCCTTGTCAAGCAGTTCGACCAAACTCGCAAGATGATGAAAATGGTCACTGGTTCAAAAATGGGCCGCATGATGGCTCACATGCCCAAAATGCCCGGCATGCCAGGAATGCCACGTTAAAGAATTGACCGGTTAATGGGTTAACGGGTTGACCTGTTGACGGGTTAACGAGTAGAGACGGGTTAACGGGTTAACAAGTTATTTTGCTCATCAAGGCTCTGTTGTCGACAAGCCGAATGTAGAAGCATGCTTACTTGTCAACCCGTTAGCCCGTCAACCCGTTAACCGATCTTCTGCTTCGCCCCCGCAAACCGTACACTTGTAATCAAACACATTAAAAATACTATGACACCACAAATTATTGACGGAAAGGCCACAGCGGCTACCATCAAGGCAGAGATTGCCGAAGAGGTAAAGCGCATTGTGGCAAATGGCGGCAAGCGTCCGCATCTGGCCGCAGTGCTTGTTGGGCACGATGGCGGCAGCGAAACTTATGTAAAGAACAAAGTGCTGGCCTGTGAAGCCTGTGGTTTCCAATCGTCACTCATTCGCTACGAGGACGATGTGACGGAGGCAGAACTCCTGGCCTGTGTAGACCGGCTCAACCAGGACCCAACGGTTGACGGCTTCATTGTGCAGTTGCCCTTGCCCGCACACATCGATGCGCAAAAGGTAACAGAACGTATCGACCCGCGCAAGGACGTTGATGGTTTCACCCCCGTCAATGTGGGGCGCATGGTCATAGGTTTGCCATGCTATGTGCCGGCCACGCCCAAGGGCATCATCGAATTGTTGCGACGCTACCACATCGAAACAAGCGGCAAACGTTGTGTGGTGCTCGGACGCTCAAACATTGTGGGCAAACCCATGGCCATGCTCATGATGCAGAAGGCTTATGGCGATGCCACAGTAACTGTGTGTCACAGCCACAGTGCCACGCTGAAGGAGGAGTGCCGCCAGGCCGACATCATAGTAGCAGCCATAGGCCGCCCGGGCTTTGTCACGGCCGACATGGTCAAGCCTGGTGCTGTCGTTATTGACGTGGGCACCACCCGTGTGCCCGATGCCACACGTCCCAAGGGCTTCCGCTTGAGTGGTGACGTCGACTTTGAGCACGTGGCGCCCTTGTGCTCTGCCATCACCCCCGTGCCGGGTGGGGTAGGTCCTATGACCATCTGCATGCTCATGCTCAACACCCTGCAGGCGGCTAAGGGAGAGTAGCGGGTGAATGCCGCTAATGTGTGGCAGCATTTGCACGCGTACATAGTCCGTTGGCGGAATTGGTTGGCCAAGCAACGTGTCAACCAATTCCGCCAACGGCTTTTTATATATAGGTTTTACCTTGTAGGCATAGTCCCTTACCAGCAGTTGCCGTATGGAGCCGCTGCGGTGGCACAGAAGCGGGTGGGGCGCACGTTTGATGCAAAAAGTGCGAGGCATAAATGATATGCCGCAAACCCGCATGAGGAGGGGAGGAAAAGTCAAATAAATAAAGCTAAACTTGTGAGTGCCACAATAAAACATTATTTTTGCCTTAAAATAAAAACGACAAACACAAAACGAAATGAAAATTGCATTGATTGGCTACGGCAAAATGGGCCACATGATAGAAAATATAGCGCGTCAGCGCGGACACGAAATAGTGTGCATCATCGACATAAACAATATGGACGACATAGAGAGCGACGCATTTCGCAGCGCCGATGTGGCCATAGAGTTTACCAATCCTACCGCAGCCTATGGCAATTATCTGCGTGCTTGGAAGCAGGGCGTTAAGGTGGTGAGCGGCAGCACAGGCTGGCTTAAAGACCATGAGGCCGATGTGCGCAAGGCTTGCACCGAAGAGGGCCACACCTTGTTTTGGGCCTCAAACTTTTCGTTGGGCGTAGCCATCTTCTCTGCTGTCAACAAATATTTGGCCCGCATCATGAATGCTTACCCCACTTACGACGTGAGCGAGGTAGAGACACACCACATTCACAAGCTCGACGCCCCAAGCGGCACCGCCATCACGCTGGCAGAGCAGGTGTGTGCCGAACTTGACCGCAAGGACGATTGGGTGAAGGGCGAGGTGCACAATGCCGATGGCACCATCACGGGCAGCAAGGATCAGCCTGAAAATCTGCTTCGCATCGATGCCATACGCGAGGGCGAGGTGCCGGGCATACACACCCTGACTTACGACTCGCCTGCCGACATGATACAGATAACCCATTCGGCACACAACCGCAGCGGCTTTGCCCTTGGTGCCGTGCTGGCAGCCGAATTTACGGCCACACACGAGGGACTGCTCACTACCGACGATCTGTTCAAGTTCTAACCACACGCTAATTCAGTATGCAATATACCAAAGATGACGGTGCAGACAATCGTTCTGCACAAGACACTACCGTAATGAACAAAGCCGGGCGCAAGGGCAAAAAGCCCTCGTGGGTGATGTTCGGCATAACCACAGCGTTGTATCTGGCCTTCCTCTATTGGGTAGGCTCGTGGTGGGGGCTCATCGTGTTGCCCCTTATATACGACCTCTACATATCACGTAAGATAAATTGGGGTTGGTGGCGCGAACCCGAGGTTGGCCCCGTCACACGCTTTGTTATGAGTTGGGTAGACGCCATTGTGTTTGCACTCGTGGCCATCTACTTTCTCAACCAATTCTTCTTCCAAAACTTTGTCATTCCCTCGTCGTCACTCGAAAAGACTTTGCTCACGGGCGACTATCTGTTAGTGTCAAAGTTGTCGTACGGGCCGCGCATTCCGCAAACACCGCTTTACATGCCGCTCACGCAGCACACATTGCCCATATTCAACTGCAAGAGCTATCTCGACCACCCGCATTGGGACTACCGTCGTGTTGAGGGACTTGGCCACGTGCAGCTCAACGACATCGTGGTGTTCAACTATCCCGCTGGCGACACCGTGGCCCTCAACCAGCAGAACCAGGACTACTACCGCCTGGCCTACCAAATTGGCGACCAAATGCTGGGACAGCCTGCTGCCACACCCGATGCACAGTCCACGCTGGCTACAAGCACCATGCGCCAGGGCATGAGTTACGACGAGCAACAAGCCTTCTATCATCGCCTCTATGCTGCCGGAACCGCCTACATGCGTAGCCAACCCGAACAGTTTGGCCAGATTGTGGCGCGTCCGACCGACCGCCGCGAGAACTATGTTAAGCGCTGTGTGGGACTGCCCGGACAGACATTGCAAATTCGCAATAACGTGATTTACCTTGACGGCAAGCCCAACCCGCAGCCCGCCAATGTGCAATTTGCCTATGAGGTGACTTTCAAGCAAGATATGCCTGTCGAATTGAAGAAGGAGCTTGGCATCACCGACGAGGATTTGTACACCGCGCACAACGGACCGACGGTGTGGATGCCTCTGACCAATGCGGTGAAAAACGAACTGGCGCACCACCCCGAACTGGTGAGCAGCATCAAGCCCGCTGCTCCAACGGCCGACTGGCTCTATCCGCAGAATATGCAGAAGAACTGGACAACGGCTAATTATGGACCGCTGTGGATACCGAAAAAGGGTGCCAAACTGCACCTTACCTTGCAGAATCTGCCCATTTACGAGCGTCCTATCCGCGTGTACGAGGGTAACGACCTGCAGGTGCGTGGTGGCAAAATCTACATCAATGGCAAGGTGGCAAACGATTACACCTTCAAGCTCGACTACTACTGGATGATGGGCGACAACCGCGACAACTCTGCCGACTCACGTTTTTGGGGCTTCGTGCCCGAGGATCACATTGTGGGCAAACCGCTCTTTGTATGGCTCTCGCTCGATCCCGACTACGGCTGGTTTGACGGCCATGTGCGCTGGAATCGCATCTTCAAGCGCGTGTGGGACATTAAGTAATAGCCTTTATTGGGTTAGTAAATATAGTACATGAAAGCACCATCAGCACGACATACTGCCATACGTACCGCCTCAACCCTGCGCAAGGGGTGGGTGTGGTTGAGGCCCTATGTCGTGCTGGCTTTGTTGTTACTCGTAGTGCGTTTTTGCTTGTTAGGTCATGCGCGTATGGTTGGTGGCCAACACGCTTTGGTGAGTCTTACCTACTATGGCCTGCGTGTGCCGGGCGAGGGCTTGTGGGGCTACCACCGTTGGGGCTACCGCGTGCCCGCCGAGGGCGATCCGCTCGTGTTTACCGTCGACGATGGGCATCACACCCCAATGACCATGGCGGGCGTGTGTCGTGCATTGCCCGGCCAAACGGTTTGGATTGACCCCGTAAGGCGTATCGTGATACCCGGACGCACTTCGCCTGACGCACAACCCATTGTGATACCCGGCCAAAACCATAGTGTGCGTGTCACCCCCTACAATGCCCGTCTGTTGGCTTACATCATGCGCCAGTATGAGCACTGCACCAGCGTGGAGGTTGACACCTTGGGCCACTTGCTGCTTGGCGGACAACCGCTGACAAAGGTGCGCCTTATGCGCGACTATTATTGGGTGGAGACGTGTCCCGACTCATTCATACTTGTGCCACACGATGCTTTGGTGGGCAAGGTGGTTTACTACAAACCTTGAATGTGCCCTTTTTGGGGGGGACAGAAGCCGCAAGCACAAAATGCTACCACCAAACGCTATCTCTAATGGGGGCGACGCGTCTCGCGTCGGGCTAATTTTCAACAGCCTCGCCCCGCGTTATATAAAACCTCAAGTTTCGGAGGTTAGCAAGGGCGGGCTGAAGGACCAAGTATTTACTTAGCCCAGGGCAACGCCCTGGGTGAAATTGAGCAAGGTTGTGACGCCCTGTAAGGGCAGAAGTAGAAACACTTCATCATACTTTTGCCCTTACAGGGCGTCACTTTTCCTCTTGCTGATAACCCAAGGTGCTGCCTTGGGCTATGGAATTCATTGGGCCTTCAGCCCGCCCTTGTTAAATCCGAAACTTGTATATAAAACTGCTGCACAAGCGGAAGCCACGAGGCTGGACGCCCCTTTCTTTCCATTAAACATTATACTGTCGTGATAATTCTCTCATCAGCCTATCTCGCTCCTATACAATATTACGCCCACCTTTATGCCGCCGACCATGCGTTGGTAGACCTTGGCGAGCATTATGTAAAGCAAACCTACCGCAACCGTTGTTACATAGCCACCCCCTCGGGAGCGCAACCGCTCACCCTGCCCGTAGTGCGCAATGGGGTGGGGCGCACCCCTATGGGCGAGGTGCGCCTGTCAGACCATGGCGACTGGCGACATTTACACTGGAACGCCTTGGCGTCGGCGTATGAGGGAAGTCCTTATTTTGAATACTATGCCGACGATTTTCGTCCGATCTATGAACACCCCTTTGAGTATTTAGCCGACTTCAATGCCGCGCTCCACAACGTTGTGCTGTCGCTCTTGTCGCTCACGCCAAGCATTGAAGTGAGCCGTGACTATGTGGCAGAGGTGCCAGCCGGTGCTGCCGACCTGCGCAATTTGGTTTCGCCCAAAGTGCCGATTGAGCACGACGCGCAGTTTAGAGTGCAACCTTATTATCAAGTGTTTAAGGAGCGTACGGGCTTTTTGCCAAATCTCAGCATTGTTGATTTGCTGTTTAATATGGGACCCGAGAGCCGCATGGTGCTCAAACAAAGCTTGATATGACATGATGCTGTTGCCTGACATCACAGACTTTCACACACACAACCTTGAGGCCGACAACGCCATTATCAGCGTGCCAGAGGATTGGGTGCGCCACCCCGCGCATTTCGCACCGCGCAACGGGGCATGGTATGCTGTGGGCATACACCCGTGGTGGACGGCCGACGCCGAAGGTTGCAGGCAAATGTTAGCCAATATGCCACTGCTGCTGCAACACCCGCAAGTCATTATGTTGGGCGAGTGTGGAGTTGATGCCTTGCGCGGCGCCCCACTTGCCGAACAGGAACGCCTGTTTGTGGCGCAAATAGCTTTGGCCGAGTCACACCAGTTGCCCGTCACACTGCATATTGTGCGCACCTACGACCGTTTGCTGCGTCTGCACAAACAGTTGCGCCCCACCACACAATGGACCGTGCATGGTTTCAGGGGCAAGCCCGCCTTGGCGCATCAACTGCTTGAGGCTGGCATAGACCTGAGTTTTGGCCAGCTGCACAATGCTGCCAGTTGGGATATTACGCCTCCCCAACGCCGTCATACCGAAAGCGACTGACGCGGACACACTGTCCCCTCTTTTACGACAAATTGTACGATTTGTGTGTTGCTTGAAATGTTGTTAACCCTTTTGTTGCGATTAACACGCACTTTGTCGTATATTTGCAGAAGTCCTGTACTTGAACATTCGGTGAAAGAACAATAACCTGACAACAACCTAACAATAACCTAATAACTATAACGCATGAAGAAATTATCTCTATTGCTCATGGTCGCGCTGCTATCGGTGGCCACATGGGCGCAATCTGATGTAATTCTGCCGCTCAATCGCGCTATTTTCTCAACAACATACGGCGAGAAGTGGCTGCGTTTAAGCTGCTGCGACAACACCGATTATGTGTGGAGCGCCACCAGTAGCAAAGAGGCAAAAACTGCCCTGCTCGACACGAGCCAGGACAGCCAGTTGTTCTGCTTTGTGGGTAATGAGACTGATGGCTTTGCCATCTATAACAAGGCGCTTGGCGAAGCCTACAAGTTGACCGCATTGAGTCCTTGTTCGCATGGCGAGGCCGCATCATGGACCCAAGATGAGGCTGCCACCTGGTATTTAGACACGCGTTTTACCGAAGTAGGTGACAAGCCCGGCTTTGGCATTACAACCAATAAGGAGAACCAAGGCATGTCGCTCAATATGTGGGGAGGCAATGGTGGCGACTTGAAATTCTATTCGATGTCAGGCGCCGGTTCGCGATGGATAGTTACACAAGTTGAACAACAATAGTAAACAAGTAGACTGAAACGCGCTGCAAAAAAACGCAAGCACTAAACGCAAGCTCTAATGGGGGCGACGCGTCCCGAGGCTGCTGAAAAATGCCCGACGCGAGACGCGTCGCCCCCATTAGAGCGCAATTTCCTGGCATAACAGTTCTTCCCATGGCTTCAAATCCGCTTTTTAACATGTCAATCTGATAGAAAACGCAAGCTCTAATGGGGGCGACGCGTCCCGCGTCGGTTTTTTCAGCAGCCTCGTCCCGCGTTATCGGGCATTATAAAGCAAAGGCTCACAGACCGGCGCGTAATTAGCGTAGTTTGTGAGTCTTTATTGGGTGTATGAGCCTATGCCTTAATGGTGGTGTGAGAAGTTGGTGAACACGAAAGTAGGAGATAAACACCTATGATTAGTGTTTATCTCCTACTCGATAGCTTAGAAATTTACATTCATAAGAGATTGCCCTATTGAGTGGATAGCATTCAGTATCTGTGTTTTTCGTTCATTTGATGGTTTTTTCGTTCCTTTGATGTAACTTGCCAACAGGCTTTGCCTTATTCCTATTCTGCGTGCGACGGCAGACACGTTCAATTCGGGGTTAGTGAGGAATGCAGCCTGCAAGCCCGTAGCAGGTTCTTTGGTTTCGGGATAACGGAAACTTTCAAAACTCACGTCTTCGTCCAATGCCTCCCAATGAATGCCGTCGTCCCACAATTCGCAATCGGCAAGTTGCTCTGGGGTGGCGTGTAGCAGACGCGGGTAGAAATAGAGAGACTGATAAAGTTCCTCTCCCTCTGTTGTTTGGATATAGATGCGGTTGTTCGCAAACCAAAGTTTTCTGATGTTCATAACAAATCCTCCATTATTTTTATTCACCGTGAATATTGTACCACTCTTGTAGAAACTCCTCACGCTTTTCTTGCATTACCTCTTTGGCTCTTTTAAGGTCTTTGGCTTTCAATGTGCTTTCCTCCATCATCGTACCGTCAAGCAGATTGGACTTTGCCTTTCCGTCCGCACTGCGTACATGTATGTGTGGAGGCTTGTGCTCGTTGGTGAAGAAAAAAAACCTCAAGCCGAAATAGAAAAATATTGTTGGCATATATTCTTGTTGTTTCTTGTTACAAAGTTAGGTAATAAAGTTATATCCTCAAAATATAGGTGGGATAAATGTCATCATGCAGTAATCGCAGTTTGCAGTTCGGTTTGGAGGTTACCACCCTTATAGCTATCCGCTAACGCGCGAACATAAGAACATAAGCTACACAAGAAACATAATTTACGTCTGGGAAAACGAAAACATGCGAACGGACTCAAACACCAAACGCTACTACAAAACGCAAGCACTAATGGGGGCGACGCGTCTCGAGGCTGCTGAAAAAAGCTAAGACACTATCATTTTGCTTTTAATCTTGCGTAATATGAGAGAAATATAGCAGAGAAGAAACAATCTTTGCGTAACACACGCCTTAATTATTAGCAAAATGCAACCCGATTTTTTGAAAACGTGCTTTTTTCAGCAGCCTCGTCTCGCGTCGGGGAAAATGCAATGCTTATATACTAAACAAAGGCTCACAGACATCACTAATTACACTCAAGTCTGTGAGCCTTTGCTTTGATGCCCGACGCGGGACGCGTCGCCCCCATTAGAGCTTGCGTTTTGTGCTTGAATTTAGTGGTTGCGGGACCTTTACAATACTACAAAAGCTTTACTTGTCGAGTATCTTGCATCTTACACTAATACGCTGCAACTCATTGACTATCAATACTTTATTTAGTGTAAGATACTACAAAATCCACCTACACACATCCTACACAACCCACATGCTGCCACACGGTACAAGCACGGGAGGAAGATATCACGGCATAGGGGAGCAGAAAAGTCTGTCGCTCCGACAGAATCTTCTACGTCCCTGTGCCGTAAAATCCACCGCATACGACAAAACCGACTGTGTGACAGCGGGGTGAGGTGTGTAAGATGTATGCAGGGGTGTGTAAGATGTTTTGAAATCATCTTACACACTCGAAACCTTTGTATATCAACTTGTTACGTACGAAAAGTGTAAGATGGCAGTAAAAGCACACACACACGTTTATAAGTGGCCCAACGCCGAAGGCTGCAGACACATGTTGGCCAATATGTCACTGCTGTGCAACACCCGCGGAGCATGATGTTGGGTGGGTGTGGGCTTGATGCCTTGCGTGGCGCCTCGCTTGCCGAACAAGAGCGCCTGTTTGTAGTACTGCCGGTTGGGAGGTTACGTCCCCCCCCAACACCTTCATTCCGAAAGCGTTTGATGCTGAACATTGTTCCTTATTTTATGACAAATTGTACGATTTGCGTGTTGCTCGAAATATTGTTAACCATTTTGTTGTGATTAACACGTACATTGTCGTATATTTGCAGAAGTTCTATACTTGAACACCTGGTGAAAGAACAATAATCAATTTACAATCATCTAATAATTACTCAAATTTAACGCATGAAGAGATTATCCCTTCTGCTCATAGTCGCGCTGCTGTCGGTGGCGACATGGGCACAAACTGCACTGCATTGGTCGGTGGGCAGCGGCAATAATGAAGTAGCCAACATTGACTGGATAGGCTTTACAGTGCCGACTACTGACGATAATGGGCAAACCATTACAGAGGTGCCGCTGCACAATATTCAGCTTTGTACCCGAACTGGTGGCGGAACGACCTCGTATATGGTCATATCGTCAGAGAAAAGTATTACTAACGGACGCGTGACTATCAGCGAAAACGCGCCCGCGCCTGTTGACGGCTCATTTGTGATGTACACATTTAAGGATGTCAAACTCACGGCAGGAAAGACGTATTATATGTACTTTACGCTTTCTAACACAGATATCAAGTCATGTAAACAACGTGTTGCATTGTCAAAGCCGGCCACAACCTACGAACCAGGAATAACAGGAGCAACTGGTGATCTTGGCAAACAATGGGAGCCGTACTTCAAAGCCAGTTCCGTTCCACCTGCAAATACGCAATGGAGCGTGGGAAACGGCAATACGAATGTGTGCAATGCGACGTGGATAGGTATAACTGTGCCAGTAATCGACGATGAAGGCAATCAGGCCACTTATGTGCCACTTAATGAAATTCGTCTGTGCACGCGGACAGGTGGTGCTGAAAAAACTGCCTACATGGTAGTGTCTTCAAGCAAGGATATCAGCAAGAGCATAGCTGTATCAGACAATGCTCCAGTGCCGCAGAATGCCAATTTTGCCAAATACACTTTCAGTGATGTATATCTCAAGGCTGGTGCCACTTATTACCTCTATTTTAGTGAATCAAAGGAGAAGCTTACCTCATGTGGGCAACGCATAGCTCTGTCAAGTACAACGGGCAATTATACGTCCAAGATAAATGCAGGCGGTGAAAAGACCTGGGTGCCATATCTTACAGTGAACAGAACTACCATACCGCCTGTGTTGTCAAAAAAGTATGGCGAGAAATGGCTGCGCATAAGCAACTGCAACGATACGGGTTACGCATGGTGCGCCCCATCAAATGGCAATGTGGCATCCGAGGCTACGGACGAGTCTGCCGAGCATGAGTTGTTCTGTTTGGTGGGCAATAACACCGATGGCTTTGACATCTACAACAAGGCATTGGGCGAACAGTATAAGCTGACCGCAAGTGCGTTACCAGCAGAGGGAGCCACTGCATCATGGACCACAGGTAATGCCGCCAAGTGGTTCTTCAATACCTCGCAGGCTGAGTCCACAGACAAACCAGGCCTTGGCATCACCACCAATGTGGAAGGCAACATGTCACTGAACTTGTGGGCTAACAAAGCTGGTGACATGAAGTTTTACAAAGTGTCAGGCGCAGGCTCACGCTGGACTTTTACACGCCTCAATCCTGACCCTATCAAAATTAAATATGCTGTGACGGGCGAGACCAAATATCCCGAAACGAACACGCGCATTGGTGAGTTCAAAATTCTTTACGAGGGTAGCACAAAGACTGTTACACTGAGCAAGAATTTGAATGGTACAGGTTTGAATTTCTATCCTCAATATGGCGAGGTAAGCATGGACCTGTTTACCTATCGTGGTTGGAAAGGCTCTATTGACAAAGGCGACTACACAACCATCAACGTGACCGCCGATACCGAGAGCGACTACCAATACCTATGGTATCACAACAACCCGCCCTACCGCATTCCGGCCATTGCAACACGCAAAGATGGCAAATTGCTCGCTATTAACGACTATCGTCCGTGTGGCGGCGACATCGGTAACGGACGTGTGGACTTGGTAAAGCGCATTGGTTCACCTGATGGCTCGACATGGGCGCAAGGCGAGACCATCATCGAGGGTAACGGAAAAGACAAATGGAATGGCAACGACGGCTTTGGCGACCCTGCACTCTGCATTGACCGCGAAACCGGCCGTGTGCTGCTGATGTGTGTGACGGGGCACGTGCTTGCACCCAATGGCACACGTAACAACTCTGGACGTTTTGCACGCTTTTATAGCGAGGACGGCGGCGAGACTTTCCACAACGCAGTTGAGGGTAGTGACTCCATTTATGACGACGTGACGGAACTCATCTATGGCCTGTGGGATACCGATGCCTACAAGGCAGGTGACAAGACCAATACTGACGAATACACGGCGCAAAACCTCTTTATAGGTTCAGGCCGCATCTTCCAAAGTTCAAAGATAAAGGTGGGCGACTATTACCGCATCTATATAGCCATGTGGAGCAAGGACCGACACAACCGCGTGGCCTACTCTGATGACTTTGGCATGACATGGCACATTCTCGGCACACGTAAGGATATGCCTTTCGCCAACTTTGGCAATGCCGATGAACCTAAGTGCGAAGAACTGCCTAACGGCGACGTGATAATGTCGTCGCGCAAGCCTAATGGCCGTTACTACAATATATATACTTACACTGATGCCGCTAAGGGTGAAGGTTCATGGGGTACTGGCACGGCAGCCAGCTTTGCTGCACCCAGCGATTGGAATGGCACCAACGGTGAAATCATGACATTCAAGGTGCTTGATACGTCTGGCGAATTGCACAACATCGTGTTGCAGTCGTTGCCTACAGGCTTGAACACAACAACGGGCGATGTACGCCGCAATGTGGGTTTCTTCTTTAAGGACATCACAAGCAGCACAAGCTACAAGAAGGACGGCAAGAACGATGCACCGACCTTTGCCAAGCAAGGTTGGGAAAGAGGCTTGATGGTGAGCGATGCGCAAGGCTCGGCCTACAGCACATTCAGTTTGCAGCGCGATGGCCGCATAGCTTTCTTCTACGAAGAGACGCCTGGTGGCTACTCCATGGTGTACGTGCCGCTCAGCATATCAGACATCACCAACGGCAAGTATGTCAAGATAGTGGGCGATGCCGAGTTTATTTACGACAAGGCGCACAGCGTGGGCGTTGCCCCTCATGAGGCAAGCGCCAGCGACGATTGTATGCTCACCCTCAACTTCGAGAGCCAGGCGGCCGACATTACGGGTATGTCCTTCGACATCGAAATGCCCGACTGCCTGACGCGCACCAAGGCGGGTAACACCGACAAGGCTTTTGACATAGCAGACAATAGCCGCATGACCGCCGCTGACCACTCTGTGACAGTGAACGGCACCCGAGTAAATGTAACTGCTACTGCCACTGACGACAGCAAGCTTATTAAAGGCACCGATGGTAAACTGCTTAATCTGTATTACACAGTGAAAGCCGGCGCGGCCGATGGCCTATACCCCGTAAAGGTGAAAAACATCACCATGACCAACGCCAAGGGCGAGGTGCTCGATATGGCCCCTGTCACCTCATACATCAAGGTGGGTAATCCGCAGAATGCCACGCTGGCGCTTGACGGACACGTGCCGGCATACGTGGGCAGCAAGTTGGCTGCCGAAACTGCTATTGCCACACTCGACATGAGCAAGGTGATAAGCGTGGCAGGCAGCTTTGCTGTGGTAGACCGCCGCAGCCTGATTATGCCAAAGGCAGACGTGACACTCGAACAGGCCACATACAGCCGCAAGATGGCTAACGCTTGGGGTACGGTATGCTTGCCCTTCGCGGTTGAGAGCAACACCGAGGTGCAGTACTACGAACTTTCTGAGGTGACTGCCAGCTATATGACATTCTCGCCAGTGGCGCGCGTTGAGGCTGGTGTGCCTGCTGTATGCAAGCGCCTTGGCACTGCCGAAACACAGGTGCTCGCTATCACAGCCGATAATGCTCCTTTGGCAAAGGCTGCTACCGACAAGGCTCAACAGATTGGTGGCACTGAGTGGACGCTGAAAGGCTCTTTCTGCAATCAGACCATTGCACCCGAGTCAGCATCTAACAGCATCTACTACATTGCCAGCAACCAATTCTTGTTTGCCAACGAGCAATTCCCCGTGCCTGCATTCCGTGCCTGGTTCGAGACCCCCGTCAAGGCTAACGCCGCACAACTGCTGGCCATTAAGACCGATGGCGACATGGTTACGGGCATAAATCTGATAGAAAATGCTGATGGCACGGTCAAGGTAATCTATGGCCTTGACGGTCGACGCATGAACAAGGAAACCAAAGGCGCACAAATCATTAACAGTAAAAAAGTAATCGTAAAATAACAACATGAAAAAGCAGTACAGTGCCCCAGTGGCAGAAACTATCAAACTTCAGTTAACTCAAGTGCTTTGCGAGTCAGGGGCCAATGGATTGCCCGGTGGAGGCAATGGCAACGGACAGGAAGCCGAGTCAAACAAGAAAGAAAGCGACTTCGTTTGGTCTGCTGAAGATTAAGGAGCTTGGGTGTGTAGCCCTCTAAATATCCTGCTACACAGCTGTATATTGTGAACGCGAGTTCTCTTGTCAGAGCTCGCGTTCATAACCTTTGCAGCGCAACACCTTGGTGCACGCATTGACAGCGTTCGTCGTGCACCCTGCGTGGCGAAGATACTTATATACAGAAAAAGCGCGTTGGCGGAATTAGTAAACAAGTTGACAAGTTAACGGGTTAACAGGTAAGTTTGCCATACACTACTTATTATGTTAAAGCAAGACTGGCAAGAAGCTTAAAAAGCTCGGCAAACTTACCTGTTAACCCGTCAACTTGTTAACCCGTTAACCAAGTACTTCGCTAACGGGTAGAATTAAGAAACCCTATTAACTTTCAATACATCATGCGAAAACAGTTACTCACAGTATTTGCATTATTCCTTGCAGCCATGAGCGTCTGGGCTGACGCCCCGTGGCGCATCAACCGTTACGACGGTTTCAAGGCTCACAAAGTTACCAGCAAGAACATCGTATTCTTTGGTAACAGTATCACCAACATGCACGAATGGTGGGAAGCCTTCAATAATCCCAACATCGTCAACCGTGGTGTGAATGGTGCCGAAACCCCCATCATGCTCGAAAATTTAGAGAGTGTGCTTGCAGGGCATCCTGCAAAGATATTCTTCATGATGGGCACCAACGACCTTGGCACTCGGGGTATGAACACCCCCGCACACGTAGCCAAGAGCGTGCGCACAGCCGTTAGGCGTTGCTTGCTCGAAAGTCCCAACACGCAGGTATATGTGCAGAGCATTCTGCCGTGTAAAGGTAATAGTATCAAGAACACCAAGAATGTGCCCATTACCAACGACTCGCTCAAGAATATCTGCAACGAGTTTGCCAACGCCACCTATATCGACCTTTACTCACTGCTGCCAGGCATACCTGAAAAAAAGGCTCCAGCCGACGGCACCCACCTCACCATGACGGACTACCGCATCTGGTGCAACGCAATAGCAGAATATGTAGAATCCAAGTGCGTGTATCCCATAGAGGCGACCGACAATAGTGGTGGTCTCGGTAGCATAGCCGGTATGCGCAACACCTATTTTGCCGCACTGCCTGTTAAGGCCAACGACATCATAATATTTGGCGACGACAACAACGACTGGCACGAGCTGCTCCACGCCGACAATGTGAAGCAGCGCGGTGGTGCCTGGGGCTACCCCAGTAATGACATAGCTACAATGAGCAAAATGGTAGACAATACCTTCAAGGGCCGCGCAGACAATGTGGCACCTAAGATGGTATGTCTTGTTCAAGGCTATAATGAAATGAAGGGCAGTGCAGATATCAGCACCGTAGCCACCAACTATGAAAACCTTGTCAAGCAGATACGAGCAATCTGTCCCAACACCATTATCAAACTGTTGGCTGTTATCCCCTCGCCAACAGCCGATATAAACAAAAACCGCACGGTGGCCTTCAACGCCAAACTTAAAGAAATGGCCGAAGCAATGGCCAATGTTGACTATGTAGAAGGCTCGTACACTGCGCTTTTGAAGGGCGATGTACTCAATGCAAGCTACATGATGGGAGACCGTCTCAATGCCCGTGGCTACGCCAAACTCTCACAAGTGATGGCCGCAGCTATTGGCACAGAAAATGGCGTGAAACCCACAACCGATGACGAAGTGGAAGAAATCATTGCCAGAATTGACGCACGCAAAGTCTTGTTAGCAAGCATCGACAAGGCGGCTGACATGACAGTGGGCGATGGCATTGGCCAGTATAAGGCAGAGGATTTGGCGGACATGCGCGCAGCTGTCGAAACAAGCTATAACCTGCTGCGTAGCGACGAAACAACTGCGGCGCAATTTACTGCACAAGCAAAGCGCAATACCGAAATATACGATGCTACCTTCCCTAAGCACAACAAGCCCACAATGGCTGATGTGCGTGGCTATGAAGTGTCTATGCATACTGGAGCACTTGTAGGTTCACAATGGTTTGCTCCAAATGCAGGGAAGGGCTTTCCCAATGGCCTGTGGTTAGCAAGCGGTTGGAGCAGTACGAACAGCAATCCATGTGTCAAAGTCAGCTGTGGTGCAAAGAACATAGAGCCATCTGAGTCAAACACGGGCGACTACCTTATGCTGCACGCAGGTAAAGATGGCGCAACTTATACAATGTCTGTCAACGATGGTTACTACATTACAGGGTGCAAATTCACTTACTACGGAAAGGAAAGCAACACCATCACTATCGAAGGTCAGACGTTAAAGTCTGCACCCAATGAGCAAGTGGCCGAGGTGTCAGACATATATACCAAAAACCTGTCTTTCAACGTGACGGGTGCGAATGGTTGGGGCAAATGCGTTATCCTCAAAGACTTCATAGTATACGTATATGCCCCTAACCACACCAAGGCAAAGGCATATAGCGTGGGTGTTGCTCCCGCAACGGTTGAAAACGGCAAGGCCAGCACCCTCTCCCTCAATCTCGACAATCAGGGGACAGCCGATATTAAGGACGTGGCCTTCTATGTGGAGATGCCCGAATGCCTTACACGCACCAAGGAGGGAGAAACCGACAAGCCCCTTGCCATAGCCGACGATACGCGCATGACCACCACCGACCACACCATAGCCATGAAGGGCAAGTATGTGTCGGTTACTGCCACAAATCAGGGTGACAAGGTGATCAAAGGCACAAGCGGCAAATTGCTCAACCTTTACTACACCGCAGCAGACGGTGTGGCCGATGGCATATATCCTGTTAAGGTAACTAATGTGACTCTGACCGATGTAAATGGCACTATGTATGACGTGGCACCCGTCACATCGTATGTCAAAGTGGGCAACCCCACAAATGTGACCTTGGCACTCGACGGACACGTGCCGGCATACGTTAATGACGCCGTAGCCAGCGAACCCGCCATCGCGACACTCGACATGAGCAAGGTGACCAGTGCTGAAGGCAACTTCACCCTGGTCGACCGACGCAACATCGTGTTGCCAACGGCCGACGTAACGCTCGAGCAGGCCACTTACAACCGCCCGATGAACAACATTTGGGGTACTGTATGCTTGCCCTTTGCGGTAGAGAGCAACGCCAATGTTCAGTACTACACACTTGCCGATGTGAGTGCTGAATGCATGTATTTCTCGCCAGTAGCGCAAGTTGAGGCTGGCCACCCTGCTGTGTGCAAGTTGCTCAACTCCGACCAGCAAGCGCTCAATGTCACCGCCCAAAATGCTGCATTGGCAAAGGCGGCTGCCGAGACAGCTCATCAAATAAATGGCGGAGAGTGGAAATTCAAGGGCACGATGGCCAACACAACCATCAACCCCGCCGACAACCCTGCCGCCATATACTATATTTCAAACGATCACTTTGTGTTTGCCAATCAGTCGTTCCCCATACCGGCCTTCCGTGCCTTGTTCGAAGCACCTGACAAGGTAGCTGCAGCGCAAGCCCTGTCAATAGCCGAGGGCGGCGTAGCCACCGACATCAAGTTCGTCGAAAATGCCGACGGCACGGTCAAGGTTGCCTATGGCCTTGATGGCCGCCGCATAAGTGGTAACGCCAAGGGCGCACAAATCATCAACAAAAAGAAGGTTATACGTTAAACGCAATACCCGTTTATGACAAAAGAGAAGAATGACTTATAACTGGTTGTTCTTCTCTTTTATTATATCACCCATGTTTCGGACTTGGCATTGTCCTTCTTCCTGACTGTATCACTTTTTTTGTGCCATAGAACGGCGCATATTGCGAAACGATGAGTTTCGTCATTTGATTGGGTGATACATTGACGAAGTCTGTAAACAAAGCGCAATTTTCGCCAAGGCTTGTTACGTGGCACCTATGACGAATTTAGTTTATAGCTATTCGCTAACGCGTAGCCATGCGAACGGACTCAAGCACCAAACGCTACCTCCAAACGCAAGCTCTAATGGGAGCGACGCGTCTCGCGTCGGGCATTAAGGCAAAGGCTCATACACCCAAAATTAAGGTTCTAAGGCAGCACAAAATATGCGTCCTTAAAGCCCGACGCGAGACGCGTCGCCCCCATTAGTGCTTGCGTTTTTTGCAGCGCAGGCTAAATTCGAAGCTCAAATGATGCGATTTATTAGTATGCTCATTAAAATTGGTGATATTTACAGATATTGTAACATAAATAGCCTTATCATTTGCAGCGAATGTCTATAATATTGTATATTTGCCATATTATCATACTTTATTAACCTTGCAACGTTAACAAGACATTAACATTGCGAAAAACAACTTAGGCAAATGAGACGGAAAACAATCATGAAAAATACGCTCGCGGCCCTTTTGCTCTTATGTAGTACAACCCCGGCGTTGGCGCAAGACAAGGTCAAACTCACCTCGAATGAAGGCGAGATTGTGTGGTTCACATTAGGACAAGACCTTGACAAGGCAGAGGTGCCGTACGTTGTAGTTCGATATGACTATCAACAAGGCAATGGCTACATTATTACAACTCCCAATAGCAGTTATACTTTCAGTTTCGATGCAAATTGGTCGCTCGAACTCATACCCGATCCAGCTACCGGCATAGATGAAGTGCCGGCCACCAACGCCAGCAAGCAGGTATCGTTCAGCCTGAATGGGCGTAAACTATACATCAATAATTTGCCCGCCAAGTCGTCGGTGACGCTCTACGACTTGCAAGGCCGTTTGGTTATGACCGTCCAGGCTGACAATCAAGGTTGTGCCACACTACAACTGCCTGCAACAGGCCTTGCCACCCCATACGTGGTGCGCACAGCAAGTATTAACTTCAAAATCATTGCAAAATGAGAAATCTGTACAAACATATAGGCAGTGCCTTCATGGCAGCATTGCTCCCTTTGACAGCTGCGGCACAATCATCTCTCGAATCGGGCCATAGCATCATGGTGGGCGATGACACTTACGACATGACCGATATTCTCGAAATAGCATTTGTTGACAAAGCGACGCTCATCAGTACTCCACAAGCGACGGCTCCCTCGGTGGTCAAACTCCTAAAGCAAGCACCCAATATGCGCATTTGGGCCAAACTGCTCGATGCCACAGGTTGGGGGGCTAAGATGATGCCGGACGCTAAAGCCGAAAAGGCTTTTGCCGAGAAATATAAAGCACATGCTGGCACCTACCCCAACAATACCGTCTCCTCAACCCCTTTCCAAGCATATCGCCGCCAAGGGTTCACCCTTTTTGCCGAGACCGATGAAGTGTTTAACAAAGAGTGGGGTGTGCCCATGCCGATATATGATGAAGCCACACAAAGCATTACAAACTGGGAGGCCATAAAGCAAGTACTTAACGAGCAATGTGGAAAAATATACTCCAACCTCAAGCCTGGCGACCTTACCGACAAGGATAATGCCGTAAACATATTCGTGGCCACCCACCTGCTCAACAGCAACATGCAATTAGCTAACAACAGTGCTGTGCGCCATGCCACAGAATATGGCTACACCACGGGCGAGAACATAAACGAGCCTTCTACCAACTACACCGTCAACGTGTGGGACTACTACCGCACTGCCTGGCCACAAGAGAGCAAATTGCTCAAAATCACGCAAACGCCCGACGGTCAATTCTACCTCAACCGTTTCAGCAAGTACGACAACGGTTTGACGGGCACCTATGTCGAGACAGGCACACTGCAAGAGGGCATTTTGGCTCACGCCCGCAACGAGGTGGACAACTCTGTTTATAATAATGTGGCATTAGATGGCAGCTATCACCCGATAGATAATATACTAAGTTTCAACTCAGACTATGCAAGTGCCATGAAGAGTGAGCGCGTGCGTATGGACTTCACCACGCTGCTGCCCGAAATAGCAAGCAACAACTTGCGTGGCAAGGACGCCTACTTCCCCACCGACTACTTCAGCACACTGACCAATGTAAACCCCGACACCGAAATCCAACTGTTATATGCGTCCAAAGGTTGGGTAGACTATCAAGGAGACGAATTGCTTGTTACTGGCAACTACGACTTCACGCTCGAAGTGCCCGCCATGCCCAATGATGGCAGTTACGAACTGCGCATGGGCTATAGTGTCAATGAGGTGCGTGCCAAGAGTCTGCTCACCTTTATCTGCGAAGACGAGGCAGGCAATCAAGGCACTTGGGGCGAACCCCTGGTGCTTGACCAGAGCGAACCAGTCATGGCCAACGACGGCATTGCCCAAAAAGATGCCGATTTGAATTACGACGAAACGCTTTGCGCCGAAAACGACTATGCGCTGCACAAATTGGGCTACATGAAGGCACCAGCTTACTTCCACATAGCTGGCGACCAACATGCCAACTCAGCCCGTGACGAGTTGGGTAGAAGCTATAATGGTGGCAACATGCGGCGTGTGCTCAATACCTCAAATATGTCGCCACGCATGAGGTATTACATTCGTTTTCAGTCACTGAACAACAGCGGTCTTGCACAGTTGCACCTCGATTATATTGAGTTCGTGCCGCGGCTCGTAGATGTAGCAGGCGAACCTTATCGTGAAGACGTGTGGTAACAATTTGTTCTGTATTCATTACGACATTACTGCACACCCTACAATATTCCTTATTCAACTCATTTCACACACTATGAATACCATATACAAACATACCATACGGCGCATCTTTGGTTGTGTGTTGCTATCAACACTCCCATTAGGCGTCATGGCGCAAAATGTGCGCGTAATAAAAAGCGACGGCACCATCAAGATGTACGATGGCAGCAAGCAAAACATCAAAGTAACGCCCGTGCCAACGGTCAACACCAACGACAAGGTTAAAACAGGCAGCACGCTTTATGACAATTTGCAAGCATTAGGCAACTACACCACCTATTTGCGCTTGATTGACTCTTTCGCTGGCATACAACGCGCGTTCAAGAACGAGATCACCGACGACGAACGCAAATACATGGGTAGCTTTGACACGCTTACTGTGTTTGCTCCAAATGACGAAGCCTTTGACCGTTTCTTTGCCCACAACGCATGGACAGACGAACAAGGCAATGCCATAAGCAGTTATGAGCAACTGAGCGATAGTCAAAAGCTTTCTCTCATCTACATGAGTTATATTCCGGGGTTCGTCACAGCTAATAGTCTGCACGCAAGTAAGAGTGTCAGGGGCTACTTGCGTTTGTATAGCTATGACAGACAGTTCAATCTTGTACCCTACAAACACACGGGTGGCACAGATATCAACACCTTTCCGCCAGATAGTTACAGTTATATTGACTACGCCAAAGAACTCAACCAGCACATAGTGGATGGTGTGTGGATTGGGTATGGCACAATAGGCGACTACACAGGTGCACTTGCTTATCGTGGCGGCACCATGATATGGAATGATGACTATTGGCAATACAATGGGCTGAGCCATGACGACTTGGTTTTTATAGGCGCAGCAGGCACCGAGGGTTCAGAGCACATCACAATAGGCAACGCCCACATTACCCAACCCAACCAGCGGTGCCAAAATGGCTATCTGCATTTGGTTGACGAGGTGGTTGTACCGCAGCCCAACCTCATGTGTGCCCTGGCACAAGCGCGTTGGGGCGGGAAATGCTCATTGGCAAGCAGTTTGGTGCAAAGGTTTAACTACCTTAAATACGACCCAGATTATACATATTATGATGAACAGATACTTAACGATGGCGACTCTGCTATGACTGTCCGTAATTCGTTGCTTGACAGAGTGTCTACCACCACGACACAAACCCCTGCCATCATACTGCCCACCGACGAGGCACTGAAGGCATTCCTCTTAGCCTCCGACAATCCTCTTGGGCAGTGTGGCATCAACCAGGATAACTATTACGACATGCTTATGTCCTTGCCGCGCGAGGTGTTGCAGCCCTTTGTCAAAGAGTGGTTCCGCACATCATTCACCGACGTGTTGCCGAGTCGTTATAGCAATATGCGTAGTGCCAAGGGACACCAGTTGTTAGCCGGTGTCACCACCCCCGAAGCCTACAAGCTTGCGGTGCAGCAAGTCATTCCCGCTGCCGATGGTATTATTGTAGTAGTTGATGCTGTGCCAAATGCCGAGGATCTGCGCAACGAGCTTACTTTTGTCAAGCTTGCTGGCCAGGTAGCAGGTGCTGCACTGACCGCAAACGACCGTTACGATGGCGAAAGAAGCACTTCTCCATTCTCTACCGATTACCAGCGCGAGATGCACAACAAGCCATTTACCATGTTTGTGCCTACTGACGAGGGGTTGAAACAATACGGATTGGTTGACCCTATGAGCATGGCTTCAAACAACCGCGCTTCGTGGCGTTATTGGTCATTAACCCCCGACAGTATCAGCTCTAATGGAACATGCCAAATAGCCGTGGCGGCAAGAGCCTATCGCTATGACTACAACAAAGTACGCAATGCCGAGACCGATAGGCCGCTGGGTGTGTCGTTTTCAAATTCTGCTAACGATGGTGCTAATGTCAACTATGGACCTACAAAACGCCAATTGTTGACCGATATGCTCGACCAGCATATTGTGCTGCAAAATTTGGATAGTATGCTCAACACCTCGCGGCACTGGTATCTTTCGCGCAGCGGTATGCCCATCTACATGAAGGAGCACACCAACACCAACATTGTGGTAAATGGTGGTATGCAAATCGACCTCAACGAGAGAGATGCTGCCGACAAACACGATTGCACCTTGCAGTTTGTAGGCCAAAACAGCACAGGCACAAGCGTATTCATAGACCGCCCCATGCAGCCAACCAGCCAAAATGTGTTCCAACGTCTTCAGTCCAACAATGCCTTTAGCATGTTCTTTGATTGTGCCGATGCGCTGAATGGTGCCTACACTCTGAAAAATATGCTATTTGGTGATGAGGCGTCTGAGGCTCTGAGCTGGAAGTACACAATCTTTGCCGACCGCAGCGGCGGCTATACAGGTTATGGCAATGCTAACACCATGTTGGTCAACTTCTTCCATAACTTCAATTACACCATTTTCGTGCCTACCAACGAGGGTATGCAAAAAGCCATCGCAGAGGGGCTTCCCACTATCGAGAGCATCGAGCAATTTGTCGAAGAGAGTTTGGACGGCAACGGACAACTGCCCGATGACAAACGCGAGCAAGCTCAAGCCAGGTACCTCACGCTGCTCAACTTCCTGAAGTACCACTTCTGCGACAAGTCCTACTTCCTCGAACCCGACCTCGAAAGCGGTGACACCGAACAGACTACTACCGCTTGCATCGATGCCAGCAACCAACAGGCTCTGACAGCAGACATCAACAGTGGCAATGGCATGCTGATGGTGCGTGATGCCAGCAATCGCTACAAAGCTGTAAAGCCCGACCTTGCAAACATCATTGCACGTGATGCTGAATTTAACAACGATCCTACGAGGGCTCGATATATCCTGTCAGCCTCAAACGTGGTGCTGCATGGCATAGACAATGCCGATTACCTGCTCTTTGACAACACACTCAATGGCGACTTTACGCGTGCATGGCGCACACCATCTGCCGCCCGCAAGTTTGTGAAGAAATATGGGTGGTTCTAATAATTCTGAAATAGGGATTTGTGCGCTATCGGAAGTGTATTTTTGAAAGTTTGTGAGGGAGCATAGCGGGCTATGTGACTGAACAAACTTTCAAAAAGACACTTTCGAGAGCGTGCAAATCACATTTCAGAATGACAGAACTCTAAAAACAGAATTTTTAGAACCACCCATATGGCAAGTAGGTATCTCGCACTCTGACAACGTACCTCTTTCCACCTACCGCGTACAGCGACAAGTTAAAAGACTAAGCTTTTCATTTGTCATTGTACGCGGTTTGCATTACCTTTGCATCAACAAATACACGAAACAACCACAAAACAAACATATCACGCAATGAATTTTGTAGAAGAACTCAAATGGCGCGGCATGCTTCACCAGATGATGCCAGGCACAGACGAACTCCTTGAAAAGGGTATGACTACAGCATACGTTGGCATAGACCCTACTGCCGACTCGCTGCACATCGGACACCTCTGCTCTGTCATGATGCTTCGCCACTTTCAGCGTGCTGGCCACAAGCCATTAGCACTCGTAGGCGGTGCCACAGGTATGATTGGCGACCCCTCAGGCAAAAGCGCTGAGCGTAACCTCCTTACCGAGGATATACTGCGCCACAATGTGGCCTGCATCAAAAAGCAGTTGTCACACTTCCTCGACTTTGACTCTGACGCACCCAATGCGGCAGAACTTGTCAACAACTACGACTGGATGAAAGACTTCACCTTCCTCGACTTTGCACGCGAGGTGGGCAAGCACATCACCGTCAACTACATGATGGCCAAGGATAGCGTAAAGAAACGTCTTAACGGCGAGGCACGCGATGGCTTGTCATTCACCGAATTTACCTACCAGCTGTTGCAGGGTTACGACTTCCTTCACCTTTACGAAACAAAGAACTGCAAGTTGCAAATGGGCGGTTCCGACCAGTGGGGCAACATCACCACCGGTACCGAACTGATACGCCGCACCCTCGGTGCTGAGGCCGACGCCTACGCTTTAACCTGTCCGCTCATCACCAAGGCCGACGGCAAGAAGTTTGGCAAGACTGAGCAGGGCAACGTATGGCTCGACCGTCGTTACACCACTCCCTACAAGTTCTACCAGTTCTGGCTCAATGTGGGCGACGAGGAGGCAGAGCGCTACATCAAGATATTCACCTCGCTCGAGCACGACGAGATAGACGCTCTTATAGCCGAGCACCGCGCCGACCCGGGCCGCCGCTTGCTGCAAAAGCGCCTTGGCGAGGAAGTTACCTGCATGGTACACAGCCGCGCCGACTACGAAATGGCCCTCGAAGCTTCAAACATACTCTTCGGCAAGGCCACTAAAGACAGCCTGTTGAAGCTCGACGAGGAAACCTTCCTCAGTGTGTTCGACGGCGTGCCACACTTCGAGGTGAGCCGCGACCAGGCAGTAGGTGCAAAGGCCGTAGACCTCTTTGCCGAGGCCACCAAGTGCTTCGCCTCAAAGGGCGAGATGCGCAAGCTCACCCAGGGCGGTGGCGTAAGCCTTAACAAGGAGAAACTCGCCGCCTTCGACCAGGAAATCAAGGCCGAGGACCTTATCGACGGCAAATACCTCCTCGTGCAGCGTGGCAAGAAGAACTACTTCCTCATCACCGTGAAGTAAGTCAACTCACAACCGGCCCCTCGCAGGCCGGTCACCCTACCAACACCCCCCAACGGGCAGCATCAAGTGTGCAACCTGTTGGGGGCTGTTTTGTTAACATACGTAACGCATAATTGCATTTTATGGCCAATAAGTATACGCAGTCTAAAAAAATATAATTACTTTTGCAAGCGACGGAACATTATATAGCGAGGCCTAACAAACGCTTAATCCTTGCAGTAATTATGACTCAATCAGAATTTTCACGTGTCGCACGCGACAATCGTCGGCATGCTATCAAACAAATGTTTGGGCTTTCCAGCGCCTTTGGCATGTTCCTGGCCGTAGTGGCAATCATAGCCATGACCGTGGCAATAGGTCTTGTCGTATGGTTCTTGATGGTGTGTTAGACAACAGTATCAACCAAGGCTGTACATTTTTGTGTTAAACAACATATAGGCGGGCGCCAATCGTCCGCCTAATTATTTATAACTTTGCAGCGAAGTATGGTGTGCATATCCTTTCCGCATATTTGCACGCCGTGCCAAGGCAACTATCTAAACGCGAAAAATACAATAAACTACTTACATTCAATACATCATGCGAAAACAGTTACTTACAGTATTTGCATTATTCCTTGCAACCATGAGCGTTTGGGCTCAGGGTCCTTCGTGGCGCTACAACCGCTACGACGGTTTCAAGGCTCACAAAATTACCGACAAAACCATCGTATTCTTTGGTAACAGTATCACCAACATGCACGAATGGTGGGAAGCCTTCAATAATCCCAACATCGTCAACCGTGGTGTGAATGGTGCCGAAACCCCCATCATGCTCGAGCACTTTGAGAGCATCTTAGTAGGCCAACCAGCCAAAATATTCTTGATGATGGGCACTAACGACCTTGGTACTCAGGGCATGAACACCCCCTCACACGTGGCCAAGAGCGTGCGCACAGCCCTTATGCGTTGCCAGAAGGAAAGCCCCAAGACACAGGTGTATGTGCAAAGCATTTTGCCGTGTACGACTAATGGCATCAAGGATGTCAAGAACGTGCCCATTACCAACGACTCGCTCAAGAACATCTGCACCGAGTTTGCCAACGCCACCTATATCGACCTTTACCCATTGTTGCCTGGCATACCCACCCATCAATATTCAGCTGACGGCACCCACCTCACCATGACGGGCTACCGCATCTGGTGCAACGAAATAGCCAAATATGTGGGTTCAGATTGCGTATATCCTGCTGACGCAGCCGACAACTGGGGCGGCCTCGACGGCATAGCCGGCATGCGCAACACCTACTTTGCCGCTCTGCCGGTTAAGGCTGACGACATCATCATGCTCGGCGACGACAACAACGACTGGCACGAACTGCTCCACGCCAACAATGTGAAGCAGCGCGGTGGCGCATGGGGCTACCCCAGCAACGACCTCGGCACAATGACCTCGATGCTCAACAACATCTTCAAAGGCCGCTCCGACAACAAAGAGCCCAAAATGGTGTGCATCATGCAGGGTTATAATGAAATGCAGGGTACAACTGACGTGGCAACAGTGGCTGCCAATTACAAGACATTTGTTGAGAAAGTGCGTAGCTATTGCCCCAATGCCGTTATCAAACTGTTTGCTGTAATACCTTCGCCCACGCAAGCTAAGAATGCAGGACGCAGCGACGCCTTTAATGCCGAAATTGAAAAGATTGCGGCCAGCATGGACAACGTAGACTATGTGCCAGGCTCATACACCTCGCTCTTGAAAGACGGTGTGCTCAATGCAAACTACAATAAGAACGGACGCCTCAATGCCCGTGGCTACGCCAAACTCTCGCAGGTTGTAGCCGAGGCTATTGGTGCTGAAAATGGCGTGACTGCCACAACCGACGCTGAGGTGGAAGAACTCATTGCCAAGATTGATGCACGCAGCAAATTGGTAAGTGCTTTGCAAACGGCGGGTAGCCTCAGCATTGGCAATGGCGTTGGCCAGTATACTACTGCTAACGTTGCCCCGGTGTTGACTGGTATTGACGAGGGTTATGCCTTGCTTGCCGACCCCGCTACCACCAACGAGCAACTCACCGCAAAGAGCAGTGCCTATGCCTCGCTCGTTACAAGCGTGTTGCCTAAAATCAACATGCCGCTCGCGTCAAACGACACCGAAGAGCATTGGTATCAGCTCTATACCCCCAATCGTGGCTCATTGTATAATACCTCGCAGGGTGCTGAAAAGGATTTGATAGGAGGACAGAATACAAAGTATAAGAACACCATGTGGAAGTTTGTGCAGCGTGACGACAAGTCATTCGACATCGTCAATCGTGCAGATCAAACTTACGTGAGTCCCGATGCCAAATACGATACAATGATAAAAACAACCGCAACCCGTCCTGACAAGGGTTGGACGCTGAGCTACGCCAATGTGTCTGGCGTGTTTATTATCTCGTCGGGCAAAGTGCAGCTTAACCAAACTGCCAATAAAGATAAAAACAATGGTGTGTGCAACTGGAGCACAAACGAAACTGGCCAAGACCGTAACGACAAAGGTTGCCAATTTGCCATAGTAGATGCGCCAGCGCCTGAGGATATAAATATTGAGGACATAGACCCGACATGCATTAAGGATTACGAGATTTCTTTGCAGACAGGCTCATTTGTTGCACCCGTATCGGGCAAGAACAACAATTTCCCCGAAGGCTACGTATTGGCCAAATCGTGGAAGAGCAGTGAGACTAATCCCCAAATAATGGTCACAACGGGGGCAAACGACATGATGCCTTCCGAGGTGTATAAGGGCGATTACTTGATGTGGCATCCTACCAAAGACTACACTGTATCGGTTGAGGGTGTAGGGCCTAATGGTCAGAAGTGCCTCATTACGGGTTACACCTTTACCTACTCGTCAGCCACAGAAGGTCAGACCATAACAGTGGCAGGCAAGACATTCACAGCCAAGGCTGCCGAACAGCAGGCTGAAATTACTGATTTGTGCGAGACATCAACCGTATTCAAAGTGGCTGGTACAAGCGTAACGGGCAAGAGTGCTATCCTCAAAGACTTTATTGTAAAAGTATTTGTGCCAGGTTCTGCTGGTGACGTAACGGCTATTGGCAATGCCACAGCTCCGGCTGTCTGCACGCCTGTTTACTACTACGACCTTCAAGGCCGCCGTGTGCTGAATCCCACCAAGGGCTTGTACATCACTAATACTGGCCGCAAGGTGGTGAAGTAATCACGCGCCACACATACACAAAACATAGTTAATGCAAGCAAACTCCAATGCGATGCCATAATTAAAACGCTACCTCTAATGGGGGCGACGCGTCTCGCGTCGGGAATTAAGCAAAGGCTCACAGACAGACACGTAATTTGTAATTCGTGCTATCTGTGAGCCTTTATTCTGTGTGTGAACATTGCATTTTTACCGACGCGGGACGCGTCGCCCCCATTAGAGCTTGCGTCAAGGGCATTACGCACTATTGCCTGTAACCCCCGTTACGCAAGAATAGAGTAGCCGGCTTTTTCGATGGCATCGCGCAGTTGGTCGATGTGGCGCTGGTCGCGTGTTTCGAGCACCATGCGCAGGTTGCACGAATTAACATCAGGACTCTCACCATTACGCTCGTGGTGGATAGAAATGATGTTGGCACCCAACTTACATATAACCTGGCACAAGCCCAACAACGAACCCGGACGGTCGGCCATCTCTATCAACATCTCGGTGGTGCGGCCACCCTTCATCAAGCCTCGGTTAATCACACGGCTCAAAATGGTCACATCGATATTGCCGCCACTCACAATGCAGCACACATTCTTGCCCGCTATGTCCACCTTGTTAAACATGGCAGCGGCCACGCTCACAGCGCCAGCCCCCTCGGCTATCAGTTTGTGTTGCTCAATCAGGGTCAATATGGCAGCGCATATCTCGTCCTCAGTCACACTCACAATGTCGTCAACATATTGCTGCACAATCTCGAAAGTGTTAACTCCCGGCTCCTTCACGGCTATGCCGTCGGCAATGGTCAGCACATTGGTGAGCGTCTCTATTTGGTTGTGGTCTACACTGTTCAGCATGCTCGGAGCCCCTTGTGCCTGCACACCGACCACACGCACAGAGGGCTTGAGCGCCTTAACCGCAAAAGCCACACCGCTGGCCAGTCCGCCACCGCCAATGGGCACAAATATGACGTCGATGTCGGGATTTTCGTTCAGTATTTCCATACCCACGGTGCCTTGTCCGGCAATGACCTGCTCGTCGTCGAAGGGGTGGATAAACGTCATGTGCTTCTCCTCGTTCAGCTGCATGGCTTTGGCGTAAGCATCGTCGTACACGCCCGGCACCAGGCAAACATCTGCGCCAAGTTCGCGGGTAGCCTCCACCTTTGAGATGGGTGCCCCCGAAGGCATACATATCAGGGCCGGTATGCCGTAGCGCTTGGCAGCCAGTGCCACGCCCTGCGCGTGGTTGCCGGCCGAACAGGCTATCACACCGTGGGCCTTCTCCTCATCGCTGAGTTGTGATATTTTGAAGCCCGCACCGCGCACTTTGAACGAGCCGGTTACTTGCAAATTTTCGGGTTTCAGAAACACGTTGGCGGCGGTGTTGATTTTTTGTGTAGGTATGAGTTGCGTGCGGCGTACCACGTCCTTCAGCACCGTCGAAGCTTTGTATATCAAGTCGAGTGTTATCATATTTGGCAGGTGTTATGTCGTTTTGATTGATAAATGTGTTGATTACTTGCAAATGTACTAAAATAATAGCACAGAACAAACAAAAAGCGAGAAATGATGCGTGCTTTGCTCTGTGCGGTGGTTCGTAAACTGCGTTTTGGTGCTTGGGTTCATTCGCATATAATTATAGCAGACGCCGTAGCGTTGCTACTTGCCACGCTACGGCGTCTGCCCATTGGCATAGTTGAAAAGTTTACAAGTTGAAAAGTTAACGGGTTGACAAGTTAACGGGTTGACAGGTAAGTTTGCATAGCTTTTTTAAGCTTCCTGTCATTCTGGCTTTAACATGATAAGTGGTGTATAGCATACTTACTTGTTAACCTGTCAATTTGTTAACCCGTTAACCGTCATCACTTGAACGGCTTGCGCCACGTGCAGCCCTCCTTCCAGCGCGAGCAACCATAGGCCGTGTTGCCCTTGATAACCTTGCCCTGGCCACAGAGCGGACAGATACTGCCGGCCCGAATGATGCGTTTGCGCGGCTTCGCCTCCTTGTTTGGGGCAGAGGCTTTGGCTGCAGGCGCATTGTCCTTGGTCTTGAGCTGCGCCGAAAGCGGAATGTCCTGTGTAATGTGGCGGTTCGTGTTGTCGCGCAACACCTGGTTCACCACCTCCGTCACCATATCCTTAAGTTCCGCTATGAATTGCGGGGCACTGTATTCGTGGTGCTCAATTTGCCTCAGCTTCTTCTCCCAAAGTCCGGTCAGTTCGGCACTTTTGAGCAGCTCCTCCTTGATGATAGAGATAAGTTGCACCCCCGTAGGCGTAGCCACAATAGTTTTGCGCTGGCGGCGAATGTACTGGCGTCGGAACAGCGTCTCGATGATGGCGGCGCGCGTAGAAGGACGTCCGATACCGTTCTCCTTCATGGCGTCGCGCAATTCCTCGTTGTCCACAGTGCGTCCCGCCGTCTCCATGGCGCGCAGCAGTGTGGCCTCGGTGTACGGTTTGGGCGGTTGCGTCATTTTCTGTGCCAAGTCGGGCAGGTGCGGTCCGCTCTCGCCCTTCACAAAGTCGGGCAGTGTGCGTTCCGCCTCGTCCTTTTTGTCGTCATCGTCGTTGGCGGTGGCAACCATTTTGGCGGCCGATGGCGGCACGGCGCGCCAGCCAGGCTCCAATATCGTTTTGCCTGTGGCCTTAAACGGCACGTCGGCAGCCTGGCCCATGACGGTGGTGGTGGCAAACTTGCAGTCGGGGTAGAACACCGTGATGAAGCGGCGTGCCACCAAGTCGTACACGTTGCGCTCGGTGTCGGTCAAATTGTTAGCCTCGACGCCAGTGGGTATGATGGCGTGGTGGTCGGTCACCTTGCTCGTGTCGAACACCTTTTTGCGTTTGGGCAGCACCCCGTTGTTGCCGCGCAGCGGTTCGAGCAGGTCGTTGTACTGGTTGCGTATGCCACGCAGTATGCCCGGGCATTTGGGGTAAATGTCGTCGGACAGGTAAGTGGTGTCGACGCGCGGATAGGTAGTCACCTTCTTTTCGTAAAGCGACTGAATGAGCGACAGGGTGAGGTCGGCCGAGTAGCCAAACTTTTTGTTGCACTCCACCTGCAGCGATGTCAGGTCGAACAAGCGCGGTGGCTGTTCGGTACCACGTTTTTTGTCCACCGCAGTCACTACAAACGGTTCATCTTGTATCTTGGCCAGTGCGGCGCGGCCCTCCTCCTCGGTGGTGAAACCGCGTCGGGCAGGGGCTTGCTGTTGCTGTTTGGCCTTGTCTCCCTTGTCGTCACCTTCGGCAACCGGCTCGTCGTCGTTGGGGTCGGCCATCACGGCATTGAAAGTGGTGTCGCGGTAGACGGTGGTCAGCACCCAGTAAGGCTCGGGCTTGAAATTTTCGATTTCGAGCTGGCGGCGCACAATCAGTGCCAGGGTGGGCGTTTGCACACGTCCTATCGACAAGGGCGGTGCCCCATAGCCGCCACCATACTTGATGGTGTAGAGCCGTGTGGCATTCATGCCGAGCAGCCAGTCGCCAATGGCGCGGCACAGTCCGGCCTCGTAGAGCGATTTGTACTCCTGTTGCGGTTTGAGCGAACTGAAACCTTCGCGTATGCTCTCCTCGGTGAGCGACGAAATCCACAAGCGGTCGACAGGACATTTAGCCTCGGCCTTTTGCATGACCCACCGCTGTATGAGTTCACCCTCCTGGCCGGCATCACCACAGTTGATGATGCGGTCGGCCTTTTGCATGAGTTTCTGAATGACGTCGAATTGAGCCTTCACGCCTTGGTCGTCCTTCAGGCGTATGCCAAAGCGTGCAGGCACCATGGGCAATGCCCCGAGCGACCACCGCTTCCATAGTGGCGTGTAGTCCTCGGGGTATTTCAGTTCGCAAAGGTGACCGAAGGTCCAGGTTACTTGGTAGCCGTTGCCTTCGAGGTAGCCTTGATGTTGTTGCGTGGCACCTAATATGTTGGCTATGTCGCGTGCCACGCTGGGTTTCTCTGCTATGCAGACTATCATTGGTGGGTGTAAAATTTATATTTGGGGGTGACGAGTTAACGGGTTGACGGGTTGACGAGTTAACGGGTATGTTTGCCAAGTATCTTGGGGACTTGACTGGTCTAACTTTCGGTTGTGGATGACATACTTACTCGTCAACTTGTAAACTCGTAAACTCGTCAACTTGTAAACTCGTTAACCAAGAATCAGCCTTCCATGTCGAAGCGCATGGTGGCAGCGTCGAATTGCACGCCTTCGGTGTTGAAGAACCTGCCTATGCAGTCGTTGGCAGCCAACAGCTGCGGCGAGCCGCTTGTGAGCGTTTGTTGGTTGAGCAACCACAGGTTGTCGGCCATGTGCAGGGCCAGTTCCACATCGTGGGTGGAGAGCAGAATGGTCTTTTGCGCGTCGTGTGCCAATTTTTTGAGCAAGCGCATGGTGGCAATCTTGGCCGGAAAGTCGAGAAAGGCTGTGGGTTCGTCGAGCAGAATGACGGGCGTGTCCTGCGCCAGCGCCTTGGCTATGAACACACGTTGGCGCTCACCGTCACTCAGTGTGCTGATGGGGCGGTGGGCAAAAGGCGTGGTGTGTGTGAGCTGCATGGCCTGCTCCACCGCCTGGCGGTCGGCCTCGGTGGCGCCCGACAGCATGGTAGTGTAGGGTATGCGTCCCATCTCCACCACCTCGGCTGCGGTGAGCGCTTCGGCCTCGGGCTTGAAGGTGAGCACCACGCTCATGGTGCGCGCCAGTTGGCGTGCGCTAAGCTGAGCTGTGTCGGTGCCTTGCCAACTGATGCTGCCGGCCAATGGGGGCTGAAAGCGTGCCAGGGTGCGGAGCAGGGTGCTTTTGCCCGCCCCGTTGGTGCCGAGCAGGGCAGTGAGTGTGCCCTGTGGCAGTGTGGCGTTGAGATTCCGGCTAATGATGGTGTGGTGGTAGCCGGTGGTGAGTGCGTGCAGTGTGAGCATATTAGACTCCCCCGTTAGTGGAAACTCTTGCCCTTGAGGGTGATGCGCACGCGGTTGGCCACAGACTGGCCGATATGCTTGAACTGGCCGTGGCGCAGACTGATGCACAGCTCCTCGAATGAGCGCCACACCTTGACCCATGGGTGACGCCAGCCTACTATGCGGTAGATGCGCTGGCGGTGGCGCACATGCTCAATAATGTGTTTAGGGTGACGCAGCGGGAAGTTGAGCTCGTAGCGCTTCATGGTGAATATGCGGCGGTAGCCCGACGGCAACGACTGCACACCGCCCGAAAAGTGTACCGACTCTTCCATTACGCCAATGTTGTTGACCAGATTGACGCGTGGCACAATGGCCAGTTGCGAGTTGAGGAACATGTGTGCCATGAAGATGCTCTCGTAGTGTGCCTTGCCGCTGGCGCGGTGGGCGCGTGCCATGGGCAGGAAGTCGCTGCGGAGTTTGCGCTCCTCAACCAACTGTTCGAGTTCGGCCACGGTTTGTGGTGAGTCGAGCCAGGTGTAGTGTTCGTCCCATTGGTTGACAACGCGTGCCCATGAGGCCCAGCCCGATATGACAAAGTTGGTGGTGAAGAGGTAGTCGGCCTCGGTCACATCGTCGGTATGCTCCTCAAAGTTGCAGCCTTGTATCATGCCGATGCGGTCGTCGTGCTCGTAGCGGTCGAGCATCTCCTGGCAGAAACGGAAGAAACTTTGCGACGGCACGTCGTCGTCTTCAAGCACAATGCACTTGTCCACTTGTGAGAAGGCCCAGCGCTGTGATATGAACTCTGAGGGGTCGCACCCGTAGTTTTTCTCTTGATACATGCGTTGTACCTCGCACGGCCAGTCTATGTTGTCAACTATCTTGCGGCAGGCCATGATGCCTGGTATATCGCGCTCGCCGCGTGCGCCGTCTTGATAGAGGAACAGGCGTGCGGGTTTGGCTTTGCGCACTTCGGCAAAGACTTTCTCGAGCACGTCGGGACGGTTGAAGAAGAGTATGAGTATTGATATGTCCATAGGGGGGAGGTTAGGGGGTTAT
>ERZ1026878.180-NODE-180-length-53288-cov-6.785208_pt1 | contig 53288 bp, 40 predicted proteins | sample MGYA00380169_ERZ1026878 | MGnify/ENA primary metagenome ERZ1026878 (study PRJEB33269, sample SAMEA4719805) | human gut metagenome | biome: human-associated habitat; feature: organic feature; material: feces | place: Cameroon | collected 2013-10 ...
AGCGATGAAGATCGTAGCCCAACGCTTCATCAACGCCGCCCTGCAAGGGGAACTGGAGCACCATTTGACACAGGAAGACGATAATCTCAACGAAGAGGAATCGTCGGCTGAGCGCGTTGAAAACAAACGCAATGGGTACAGCAAGAAAACGCTTCACGGCAATAAAGGCGATTTTGGAAGTGCAGCTTCCCGGGCGAACTCCAAACTCCTAGAATGGCCTGTGCGACTAAGGGATCCTACAAAAACGGGGATGTCCGTTACCCACAGATATCCCCGAAGAGCCCCAAAATTCTGCCAAGGGTCAATTTCGGCGTTGAAAATGACACATAAAGCAATCCCCGGCATCTCATGTCTGAAATGCCGGGGATCTCTTGTTCCCGACTAGGTTAAGTCGGATGAAAAGGCGTTAGAACACGTACGTGACGCCAACTTTGCCGCCGAAGTTCTTGGCACAGTCCTGGCCGAAGCCGGCGGAGAGTGCCGCACCAAAGGTCACATTTCCGTTGGTGGCGGAAAGGCCGAAGTTGCCCTGAACAGGCAGCGTGTCAAGTGCGGACTGGTCGTAGCCGCGAACGTTGATTTCGTCATCACCGAAGGTCGGCGTGAACGAAACCTTGGCGTAGGGGTTGAGCTTCCAGCCGTTGGCATCAATGCTGTTCGCCGCAAAGGCGACGGACAACGGAACCTGAACGATAGTCTGATCGTCGACGTCAACCTTCACGCCGCCCACATTGAACGAATCCGTGGAGATGCGGGAAACGCGAACGCCGACGCTCGGAACGATCTTGACAGCGCCAACCTGGAACTCATGCTGGCCGCGAACGCCGAGACTGAGAACATCAGCGTCGAAGTCGTTGGTAAGCAGACGTTCGGAGGCCGTAACGTCGTTCGTGGTGTGCGTCCAGCCGAATTCGCCGACGATCTTTGCGGCACCCGTGACGTTGTAGGAGCCGTAAAGACCGAAGGTAACCGCATCAATGTCGTTCTTGATGCCGTAGTTGTCGCTCTTCGAGTCGCCGGAACCGTACTGGATTGCGGCACCGATGCGGGCCTCAGGCGTCACGCCGACGTCGGCACCGAATGCGCCGTAGAACATGTTGGCCTTGTACTGAGCGCCGTTGTCGAGGTCGTCGGCCTCATAGCGTTCGCCGCCAACGTCAACCCACAGAGCCACGCCTTCGCCGGCAACGGACTGAGCCGTGCGATCTGCGATCGTGTTGGCAAAGACCGTATCGGCACGACGAGCCATTTGCTGGACGCCCATGGAGGCGACAGCGCCGGCGAGCTTCTGATTGTCAACAGTGGTCGTAACAACACCGTCGGTTACATCACCGGTGACAAACTGATTGTCGGTAACAACGAGCGGAGTTCCAGTGATGGAGTCTGCCAGTTTAATGGTGCCGTCAGTAGCATTGATAATGCCTACATAACTGGAGTTGTCCATCGTCAGTGAAGCGCCGTTGAGCACCGTCTCAGAACCAACGTTGGCCTGGTCTACCAAAAGAAGCCCCTTTGCTGCGACCGTAACGGCGCCGGCATCCGCGTACGAGGCACTCGTCAGAATGCCGTTCACGTTAATGGAACCCGTCGATGCGACATTAACCGGAGAAGCAACGTAAAGGGCGGCAGTGACGCCACTCATACCCCAAGTCAGATCGGAAGCATCCTTAAGCTGATTGAAGGCCGAGATGGCGTTGGCCTGGGTGGAGTTGAGCGCCACGACAGAGTTCTGACCCACAGCGATCTGACCGGCCAGATTGCCGGAAACCGCAGCTGCAGACAGGAAGGACGCATCGGCAATTGTGGAGCCGTCCTGCCAGGCAGGGTCAAGGAAGATCCTGGAGCCGGCCTTGAGTTCAAGACTCTTGGCATCGATCTGACCTGCGGCCTTCGAATTGCCAACGGTAATGTTCGCGCCTGTAACCGTCAGTTTCCCCATGGAAATAGTGCTGTTGTCAACGATGAATGCGGCTCCGGTATTCAGTGCGATGTCATTGATTTCGGCAACCAGCAGACCATCCGTCTTGTCCGACTTGACGGCAAGCGTCTTGTTGGCGGTGACATTCAGCGTTTCGACATCACCGGCAAGCTTTTGAGAACCCGTGATCGAGGAGTCGCCGGTCAGGGTGACATCCGCGGCCACGTCAATGGTCTTGACATCGCCGGCAGCATCAAGTGCCTTGGTGGTGACGTTGGTGTTGATCGTTACCTTATTGTCAACCGCGTCGGTATTCTCGATCTGCAGCGAAGCATTCACAAGGTTCAGGGTGCCCACTTTGCTGGTTTCAACCATGCTGTTGTAGAGCGCCATCTTGTAGGTGCCGGAATCGGTAATATCAAGTGTGCTGTCTTTGCTGAAGGAAAAGCCCTCCTTCATCAGAACTGCAGCGCTACTGAGGGTTGCGTCCTCCTTGCTGGTCTTGTCAGAGAAGACGCTTCCGATATCGGTGCTCAGAGTACCGCCATTGGTAACGGTTATGCTACCCGTGGTCACTACAAGCCCATCGCGTTCCTCGTATTTCTTGCTCCCCCAAACGAGACTGGTTGGAGATTTGGTCAGGGTGATCTTGTTGGCTTTCAAGACGGAATCGGAACCGCGGATAGTCGTAGCGTTCATGACGTTCCACGGCTTGGTAATGGCCAGGACGCCGTCAGTGACTTCTACCGTACCGTAGAACTTGTCAAGAGAACTGTTGATTTCCAGGGTGCCCTTGCCCTTTTTTACAATGCCTGTCTCCTGTTTCTTACCATTAATAGCAATGGATGAAGCGATGCTATCCATATTTCCGGTTGCAGATTGCGTACCGATATGCAAAATGGCATTCTCTCCAATGTCAAAATCGGTTTTGGAATCTCGATCAAGGAAAAGGAAACCGCCGGCGGCTGTAGAAACAGTACCGTAAAGACCGTAATAAACGTCAGGGGTGGAGGAGATGACGTTATTGCCGCTGTATGTAATATCCTTGCCCTTGGAGATGGCGATAGTGAGGGCGGAAGCACGATGTCCGTCCTTATCGTTAATGACTGCATCTTGCAAGATAGCGCCGCCAGCGACCAGTGCTCCAAGTCCAGTACCCGTGCTGGTCAGAGTGTTGTTTTGAAAAACAACGTCTGTAAATGCATTTTTGCCATTTTTGATCATGAAGACGCCACCGAGAGCCATAGAATTCCCAGCGTTCTTATCGCTGGTGTCTATAGACACGGCACCAGTAGTGGTGTGGTTGTCTGAGAAAACCGAATTCTCAATCGTGCCGTGGGTTTTCAAAAGATAAGCTATGGAGCCAAAACAACCAGCATTAACGGTGAAGGTGTTTTTTGTAAACTTCAAGTCAGTTTTTGTTTTCGAAGTTGTATCTGTGACAACATAAAACTCAGTCGATGAAGTCTTATCGGTAATGCTCGCTACTTGGTCCCAAGAGTTAGCTGTAGTGGTAGCAGCATTGACAGCCCCACATGCCATAAGCGTTGTAACAGCAGTCGCAACTATCGTCTTCGTACCCTTCGCCTGAACGGAAGAAGTAATTTCGTTAACGGCCATAAAGGCACCGCGTGCCTTGTTGAAAACAACCTTGAATGTCGAGTTCATATCGGAAAACCCCAAAAGAGAGAACAACGGCGATATCAGTTTTTGCAAACCGCCACAAACGCAGTCTCTCACAGATAATTTTCGGGGGGGGGTATAAACCCTAATACGTAGCAATTAGCATTCAAGACTCAATGAATATCCCTGCAATACAAGCGTAAATAATCAGCCCCACCCTATCGGGAACTTATGGTTTTCTCTGGCTGACAGTGTCAAAATGGCAACACAATGGTCGGAGAGGAACGGCAACTGTAAGCAATTCCACTTCCATCCGATTCGCCTTCCAACCCTCTCAACGCCTGTTTCGACAAAGCCCCGGCACCTCCACGGTGTCGGGGTTAACTTCCTCAATACGATAGTGAGTCAGCCAAACAACTCCATCAAGCTCAACCGTAAACCCGCGCTAGACACAAAAATCTACACACACCCCAGCGACAAATTTTTGAGGTTCGGTTATGCCTCTGATCGTGGGTTGTCTGATCGCCGTTTTGTTCGTCGGCGCTATCGGCATAGGACGAGCTTTGTACGGCTTCTGGCTCAAAAAGCACGGCAAACTTTGATACAACGCCGGTAGCAGGAACTGATTCTTCCTGGCATCCGCAAAAAGAACACTGAAACTGAACCTCTCTGCCTATATAATTCGCCCAATAACACTTCTCAAGGACCGTGCGGACGAATAGGCGGGCATGCGGCCGCTTTTTGTGCGTGCAGTTTTTGTACCTGGCGAGCGAAAAGAGAATGACTAAATATGTATTCGTGACCGGCGGCGTTGTCTCCAGTTTGGGTAAAGGCATCGCCGCCGCTTCTTTGGCGGCACTTCTGGAGTCACGCGGACTCAAGGTGACGATGATCAAGCTTGATCCGTACATCAACGTGGATCCGGGCACGATGAGCCCGTTTCAGCACGGTGAAGTGTTTGTGACCGAAGACGGGGCGGAAACCGACCTTGACCTCGGCCACTATGAGCGTTTCATCTCCTCGAAGATGCACCGCTATAACAACTTCACGACCGGTCAGATCTATAAGAGCGTTCTTGAGAAGGAACGCCGCGGCGAATACCTCGGCAAGACCGTTCAGGTGATTCCCCACATCACCAACGAAATCCAGGAATTCATCCAGCGCGGAGCCAAAAATTCCTGCGGCGGACAGTGTGACGTCGCCGTTGTGGAAATCGGCGGCACGGTGGGCGACATTGAGTCGTTGCCTTTCGTTGAAGCGGTGCGCCAGATGAGTTTCCGTGTGGGCCGCGGCAACGCCTGCTTTGTGCATCTGACGCTGTGCCCGTATGTGGCCGCTGCCGGGGAACTCAAAACCAAGCCCACGCAGCACTCCGTGCAAAAGCTCAGAGAAGAGGGTGTGTACCCCGATCTCCTGCTTTGCCGCGCCGAACGCGACATTCCCGAAAGCGAACGCGCCAAGATCGCTCTCTTCTGCAACGTCCCGATGGACTGCGTGATCAGCGTCACCGACGCCAAGACCATTTACGAAGTGCCCCTCATGCTGCACGCGCAGCGCATGGACGACATCGTCTGTGAAAAGCTCGGTCTTAATACGCCGCCCGCGAACCTCTCCGTCTGGCAGGAAATCGTGCGCCGCATTAAGGAGCCCAAGCGCGAAGTCGTGATCGGCATGGTGGGCAAGTACGTCGATTACGCCGACAGCTATAAGAGCCTCAACGAAGCGCTCACGCACGCCGGTATCCGCACCGAAACCCGCGTGAAGACCCGGTGGGTGGACGCCGAACAGCTTGAAAAGGAAGGTACCGACTCCCTGAAGGGCGTTGACGCCGTGCTCGTTCCCGGGGGCTTCGGTAAGCGCGGCACCGAGGGCATGATTAAGGCGATCGAATACGCCCGCGTCAACAAGATTCCGTTTTTGGGTATCTGTCTCGGCATGCAGACAGCGGTCATTGAATTTGCCCGTCACGTCTGCGGTTTGGGCGGCGCCAATTCCACCGAATTTGATGTCGATACGCCGCACCCGGTGGTGGCGCTTATCACTGAGTGGCGCGATCAGTCCGGCCGCATTGAGCACCGCGATGAAAAAAGCGACCTGGGCGGGACGCTGCGCCTCGGGAGCCAGCGCGTGCCCGTTCAACCCGGGACGCTTGCGCAGAAGATTTACGGCGACACGGTCTGCGAACGTCACCGCCACCGCTACGAAGTCAACAACGCCTACGTTTCGCAGTTTGAGGCGCACGGCATGACGATTTCGGCGAGGACCCCGACAGAGCACCTTCCTGAAATGATGGAATTAAAGGACCATCCGTTCTTCTTCGGGGTGCAGTTCCACCCGGAATTTACGTCAAACCCCCGCACCGGTCACCCGCTTTTTGAAGCGTTTGTGAAGGCGGCGATTGACTACAAGGCTTCTCACGAAGGCTTTGGCGACAAGTAAGTTTTAACCCGAAGCGGTCACGGTACGCATGGTGCCGCGGCCGCTTTTGATACTTGAAGAGGTTACCCCGTGAAGCTCTGCGGATTTGAAACGGGCGGCCGGCGCCCCTTTTTCCTCATTGCCGGTCCCTGCGTGATTGAAAGCGAAGCGATGGTGATGGAAATCGCCGGGTTTATGAAGGAAGTCACCGGCAGGCTCGGTATTCCCTACATCTTTAAGGCAAGTTTTGACAAGGCTAACCGTACCTCCGACACGAGTTTCCGCGGTCTGGGGATGGCCGAGGGGCTGAGGATTCTTGCGCAAGTGCGCGAAAAAATCGGTGTGCCGGTTTTAACCGACGTTCACACCGAAGCCGAAGTTCCGGAAGTGGCCGCCGTCGTTGACGTTCTGCAGACGCCGGCCTTTCTTTGCCGGCAGACGGACTTTATCCGCGCCTGTGCCAAAAGCGGAAAACCCGTAAACATCAAAAAGGGGCAGTTTCTCGCGCCCCACGATATGGTAAACGTTGTCGCCAAGGCCCGTCATGCGGCTGAGGAAGCGGGCCTGGATCCCGACCGCTTCTGCGTGTGCGAGCGCGGTGCGAGTTTCGGTTACGGTAATCTCGTAAGCGACATGCGAAGCCTTGCGATCATGCGCGAAACCAAGGCCCCCGTCGTTTTTGACGCCACGCACTCGGTGCAGCTTCCCGGCGGCAACGGCACCTGTTCGGGCGGTGACCGCCGCTTTGTGCCGGTGCTTGCGCGCGCCGCGGTTGCGGTGGGCGTGGACGGCCTGTTTATGGAAACGCATCCGGATCCGGCGTGCGCCAAAAGCGACGGCCCCAACGCCGTGCCGCTCGCGAAAATGCCGGCCCTTTTGGAAAGCCTCTCGGCCATTGACAAAATCGTGAAGGCCAAGCCCTTCCTCGAAGAAAACTTTTAACCTGATCTAGTAAGGATTCGTCTTTATGAGTTCTATTATCGATATCGTTGCCCGCGAAATTCTTGACAGCCGCGGCAATCCCACCGTTGAGTGTGATGTGTACCTTGAAAGCGGCACGATGGCCCGCGCGGCGGTTCCATCCGGAGCCTCCACCGGCATCCGCGAAGCGATTGAACTGCGCGACGGCGACAAGAAGCGCTACGGAGGCAAGGGTGTGTTAAAGGCCGTTGAGAACGTGAACGGCGAAATCGCCGACGCCATTCTCGGCAGTGAAGCGAGCGATCAGGCCTTTATCGACCGCACGATGATTGAACTTGACGGTACGGAAAACAAGGGCCGTCTCGGCGCCAACGCCATTCTCGCGGTTTCGATGGCCGTGGCGCGGGCCGCAGCCGAGGAGTCGGGGCTTCCGCTTTTCCGCTACTTCGGCGGCATGGGTGCCGTTCAGATGCCGGTACCGATGATGAACGTCATTAACGGCGGCGCGCATGCCAACAACAACCTCGACCTGCAGGAATTCATGATCATTCCGGTGGGGGCTCCGAGCTTTAAGGAGGCGCTCCGCTACGGCGCGGAAACCTTCCACACCTTAAAGAAAATCATCAACAGCCGCGGCATGAGTACGGCCGTGGGCGATGAAGGCGGCTTTGCCCCGAAGTGCGAAAGCCACGAGGAAGCGATCGAACTCATCCTTGAAGCGGTGAAGCAAGCCGGTTTTGAGCCGGGCAAGGACATCATGATCGGCCTTGACTGCGCCTCAAGCGAATTCTTCGATAACGGCAAGTACGTGATGAAAAAGAGCGGCGGCAAGGCAATGACCGCCGAAGAATGGGCCGGCGTGCTCGAAGGCTGGGTCAATAAGTACCCGATCATCAGCATCGAAGACGGTATGGCCGAAGGCGACTGGGAAGGCTGGAAGATGCTCACCGAGAAGCTTGGCGACCGTGTGCAGCTTGTGGGTGATGATCTTTTTGTCACCAACCCCAAGATTCTGAAGGAAGGGATCGAAAAGGGTGTTGCCAATTCGATCCTCATTAAGGTGAACCAGATCGGTACGCTCACCGAAACCTTTGAAGCGATTGAAATGGCTAAGCGCGCGGGCTACACCGCCGTCGTCTCGCACCGTTCGGGCGAAACCGAAGACAGCACGATTGCCGACATCGCCGTGGGGCTTAATGCCGGTCAGATCAAGACGGGCAGTATGTCGCGCTCTGACCGTATGGCCAAGTACAATCAGCTCCTTCGTATCGAAGAGCGCTTGGGCGACTGCGCGGTCTACCCGGGTAAAAGCGCTTTTTACTGCATTAAGAAGTAACTGACGGACTGATACTTTCACCGTGTCGCTGCGGCATTTGATTTACCTCCTTGTCTTTATTCTCGCGGTCGCGATTCAGTGGCCGCTCTGGTTCGGCAAGGGGGGCGTATTAAGAATGCAGGCTCTGGAGGCGGAGCTCGCAAGTGTGCGCGCCGCCAACGACCGGTTGCGTGCCGAAAACGATGCCGCTGCCGCCGAAATCGAGTCACTCGAAAGCGGCAGCGGCGCCGTAAGCGAGCGCGCCCGCATGCGTTTGGGTATGATTCGCAGCGATGAAATACTTTTCCGGCTGGTTCCGAAGGGAAAAAACGCGGCTCCCGTGCCCGAAATTCCCGAGAAGCCGACCGGAAAACAACAGATTTTCTCCCCCAAGCGTTCGGATCTTTATGTTCCGGGCTCGATTGAAGACGGGCAAGAGGCTCAGCAAAAAAGCCGCACCCCCTAGATCACGGCCGGCGATGTGAAGCATTCGGGCGAGAGGGACTGACTCTTAAAAAGGACTATAAGAAAATGACGCAGGTTATTCAGCAGCTCACCGTTTTTCTGGAAGGCGGTCAGAACATCGTGATTCCGTTTAACGCGGAAAAACCTGAAATCCTCAATCCCCAGATCGAAACCTTTCTGAAGGCTCTGAGCGAAAAGGATAAGAAGGACGGCAACTTTCTCTTTCAGGGTGCCCGCGTTGTGCTGATTCGTCTCAAGGACGTCTCCGCCTGTGACGTTGTGAGCCTCATCCGCAAGGAGGAAGCCCCCGCCAAGGCGACGAAGGCCGCGAAGGCTGCCGCGAAGTAATTTCGCATCAAGGGCCGGACAATCACGTATCCGGCCGCAGACGCCGCAAAACCTGCGGGTTTCTTAAGAGACCCCGTTGTGTTTTGCGGCGTTTTTGTATCTTGAAACTCACCGGGACCGTCCCCAAATACGAGCAATCATTGATCGGCGCAACGCGTTTGCGCCCGTTTGTTTTTCGGAGACACATTCACCATGGCAGCACAGGTGCACGGTTTTCAGACCGAAGTCGCAAAACTACTTGATCTTCTCGCCAACTCGCTTTACTCCAATAAAGAAGTCTTTCTGAGGGAGCTCATTTCCAACGCCTCGGACGCCTTGGATAAGCTGCACTTTCTGTCGCTTACCGACCAAAAGCTTCTAGGCGACGATCCGATCCTCAGAATCCGCGTGAAGGCCGATAAGGATGCGGGAACGCTGACGATTTCCGATAACGGCATCGGCATGACGGTGGAGGAGGCGCAGGAACACTTGGGCACCATCGCCAAGTCCGGTACCGATGAATTCTTTAAGTCGCTCTCCGGCGACGCCGCCAAGGACTCGCAGTTGATCGGGCGCTTTGGCGTCGGCTTTTATTCGGCCTTTATTGTCGCCGACAAAGTAACGGTTTACTCGCGCTCGGCAAAGGCTGCTCAAAACGAAGGCGTCTGCTGGGAAAGCGAAGGCTTGGGCACCTATACGGCTGAAAGAATTGACCGCAAGGAGCGCGGCACAGACGTCGTGCTGCATCTGAAGGCGGATGCGCAGAAGTTTTTGGATGCCTGGGTTCTGGAAACAGCGATCACGAAGTATTCGGATCACATCGCCGTACCTGTTTATCTCTGGAAGGAAAAGACGGCTGAAACCCCGAAAGAAGGGGAAAAGCCTGCGGCACCGGAATTTGAGTGGGTGCAGGTTAACGACGCCAAGGCCCTCTGGACGATCGCCCCGCGCGACGTAAAGGACGAGCAGTACAAGGAGTTCTATAAACATTTAACCCACGCCTACGACGATCCTTTGGTCTGGAGCCACAACAAGGTTGAAGGGGAGCTTGAGTACACGTCGCTTCTTTACATCCCGACCGAGGCCCCGTGGGATCTCTTTAACCGTGATGCCGAGCACGGGCTCAAGCTTTTTGTGCAGCGTGTCTTCATCATGGATGAAGCCGAGCAGTTCCTGCCGCACTACCTGCGCTTTGTGCGCGGGCTTGTGGACACGAACGACCTTCCCCTCAACGTTTCGCGTGAAATGCTGCAGGAAACGGCCGTGACGCAGAAATTGAAGAAAGCGCTCACGCACCGCGTGCTCACAATGCTTGAAAAGCTTGCCAAGGACGATCCCGCGAAGTACGCCGCCTTCTGGAAGACGTTCGGGCGCGTTCTGAAGGAAGGCCCCGTAGAGGATCCCGCCAACCGCGGCACGCTCATGAAGCTCATGCGCTTTGCCTCAACGAAGGCCGGCACGGGCAGTGAGGACGTGAGTTTGGCCGACTACGTTGCCCGTATGCCCAAGGGTCAGGACAAGATTTATTACCTCGTGGCCACCAGCCGGCAGACGGCGGAGACGTCGCCCTACCTTGAAGAGCTTAAGAAAAAAGGCATCGAAGTGCTTCTCATGTGGGAGCGGATCGACGAGTGGCTCATGGGGAACCTCTTTGAGTACGAGGGCAAGGCCTTTGTCTCGGTGACAAGCTCAGACCTCGAACTCGGGGAACTCGCTGACAAAAAGGACGAGGCCAAGGAAAAAGAAGCGGCTGAAAAAGCCAAACCCCTGGTTGAACGCTTTAAGAAGGCCCTCGGGGACAAGGTCGTTGACGTGCGCGCCGCAACGCGCCTCACAGACTCCCCGAGCTGCGTGGTGGCTGAAAACGGGTCGTTTATTTCGGCTCAGATGCGCCGCATGTTTGAGGCGGCGGGCCAGCCCGTGCCGCAGGCCCGCTACATTCTGGAAGTGAACGTCAATCATCCTCTGGTGCAGAAGGCGGCGGCCGGTGATGACGCGGCTTTTGAGCGCTGGGCCAAGGTGATCCTTGATCAGGCGGTTTTGGCCGAGCAGGGGACGCTTGCTGATCCCAACGGCTTTATCCGTGAGATGAATGCGCTGCTTGCCTCTTAACGGCAGTACGCTTTAACCCAACGCGCGGGCCCGGACTTTCGATAAACGAAACCGGGCCCGTTTCGTTTCTGCCTGTTAAGCTTCGTGCCGTACTTTTTCAAAGATCAGGCACTATGACAGGGGTAGCGGCTTTTTTAAACACCAATGCGGTTTTTCTCGTCGGGATTCTTGCGGCGCTGCTGGTGCTCGTCATTGTCCTTGCGGGCTTTATTCTCGCGGGGCTGGCGCGGGAAAGGCGCGGGCGCGAAGCCTTTGAAGAGACTTTTATCGCCGCGCTTGAGCGCCGCACGCACGAGACGGCGGCAGGGCTTACCGTGCAGGTTAACGGCGTGAGAAGTGATGTGCTTGCGTCCTGCGAGCGCATGAATGACGCCCAAAACCGCACGGCACAGTTTTTGTCCGATACCCTCGCAAGAAGCCAGGCCTTTGCCGCTGAGCGTGACAGAAGTCTGCAGACGGAACTGAGGCAAACCCTTGAGGGCCTCACGCGCACCCAAAACGAGGGGCTCTCGGCAGTGGCCCGGTCCATGAGCACCTTTCAGGAAGAAGCAAGACGCGAGGCGCGGACGCTTAACGACACCAACGCCCGTGCGCTTGAAGCGATGCGCGCGACGGTCGAGGAGAAACTGCAGGAGACGCTCGCAACGCGCCTTACCGCAAGCTTTAAGACCGTGGAAGATCAGCTCTCCGCCGTACACCGTGGTTTGGGCGAAATGCGCGAGATGGCAAGTAACGTTGAGGGGTTAAGGCGGGTACTCACCAACGTCAAAACCCGGGGCACGTTCGGTGAAGTGCAGCTCGGAATGATTCTTGAGGAACTCTTAACGCCCGAGCAGTATGCGGTCAACGTCGCAACGCGCCCGAAAAGTTCTGAGCGCGTGGAATTTGCCGTGAAGCTTCCCGGAAGAACAATCGGTGAAACCGTGTGGCTGCCGATTGACGCGAAGTTTCCTCTGGAAGACTATGAGCGGCTCACGCAGGCAACGGAAGCCGGGGATGCAGCCGCGGCGGAAGCGGCCCGCAAGGCGCTTTATAACCGGATACTGCTTGAAGCCCGAAAGATTCATGAGAAGTACGTGGAGGTCCCGTATACGACGGAATTTGCGGTGCTTTACCTCCCGGCCGAGAGTCTCTGGGCTGAGGTTTTGAAGTGCCCGGGGCTCATGGAGCGGATTCAGCGGGAAGTGCGGGTGACGGTCGCGGGCCCCACGGTTTTGGCGGCACTTATCAACAGCCTGCAGATGGGTTTCAGGACCTTGGCCGTCGAAGAAAAAAGTGCGGAAGTCTGGCGGCTTCTGGCAGTCGTTAAAACCGAATTTGAGCGCTTTAATGAGGCGGTTGCCAAAGTGGAAAAACGCATTGAAGGCGTCACGGGCGACCTTACCAAACTCAGAACCCGCACCAACGTCATGAACCGCCGGCTCAGGGATTTAAACGCGGGAGAGGCTGATGCGGCCGCTTTGCCGGAAAGTAAGGCAAAGGACGTGTCCGACACGGTCCATGACGATGATCTCGACGGCAGGGACAACTATTAGGTGCTTTTCGCGCGGGCTTGGTCAAAGTTTTTGCCCGAAAAAGCAGTACTTTCCTGAGTTAAAATCAAACGTTTGCGGTTCTTTCCGGTTGTCCTCTGAAGAAGACGGCCGGGACCGCACGGGCGCAATCTTTTTCTTGACGGACAGACGGTAATTTTTATGGCCAAGGCAACAGACGGCAAACACGTGACGACAGAACTTTTCCCGGCAGAAAAGGTGAAGGACGCGGCTCCTGAAGCGACCGAGGAGGGCAAGGAAACGCCGGAGGCTGATCAGGCTTCCGAAACTTCTGATGCAGCGCCTCAGGATGGTGAAGCCGGCGAAAGCGAGGCTCCCGCTGAGAAAAAGAATCTGCTGCCTGCGGCGCTTGCAGGCGACCTGCCACCTAAAGAAACCGATGCAGATGAATTGACGCTTGCGCACTACGCGGCACGCGCCTATCTCGAGTACGCCCTGTCGGTTGTGAAAAGCCGTGCTCTGCCCGACGTTGTTGACGGCATGAAGCCCGTGCAGCGCCGTATTCTTTACGCGATGCAGCGGCTGCACTTAACCGCCTCGGACCGCTTTTCAAAAAGCGCCCGCGTGGTGGGCGACGTGATCGGTAAATACCATCCCCACGGCGATCAGGCGGCCTATGACGCGATGGTGCGAATGGCGCAGCCTTTCTCGATGCGCTATCCCCTCGTTGACGGTAAGGGCAATTTCGGCAGCCGCGACGGGGACGGGCCGGCTGCCATGCGTTACACCGAAGTGAGGCTTCAGAAAGCGGCGTCGCTGCTTCTGGACGAAATCGACAGCGAGGATGTGGAGTTTCTTTCCAACTACGACGGCACCTTGAAGGAACCGGCGGTGCTGCCGGCAAAGCTTCCGCTGCTGCTGTTAAATGGCGCAAGCGGCATCGCCGTGGGTATGGCAACGGAAATTCCGCCGCACAACCTCACGGAGGTCGCAGACGCCGTATTGCTTCTTTTAGCGCACCCCGATGCGACGTTAGACGACATTTTGGAAAAGATTCCGGCGCCGGACTTCCCGGGGGGCGGTCAGATCATCACGTCGCCCGCGGAAATCCGGGCAGCTTACGCGTCGGGTCGAGGGAGCTTTCGCGTGCGGGCGCGCTACCACTTTGAAGACCTGCAGCGCGGGCAGTGGCAGCTTGTGATTGATGAACTGCCGCCGGCGGCAAGCGCCGAAGGCGTGCTCTCGGAAATCGAGGAAATCACCAATCCCAAACCCAAAGCCGGCAAAAAAGCGCTCACAGCCGATCAGCAGCAGACAAAGAGCGCGATGCTCGCGGTTCTGGAGCGCGTCAGAAACGAATGCAGCAAAGACGAGCCCGTGCGGCTCGTGTTTGAACCGAAGACCTCGCGCATTGACCGTGATCTCTTTGTGAATACCTTGCTTGCGCAGACGTCGCTTGAATCCAACGCCCCGATTAACCTCGTGATGATCGGAACCGACGGGCGTCCCGCGCAAAAGGGCCTGAGAACAGTGCTCTCGGAATGGGTGAACGCCCGCATGGGGATTGTGCGCGCCCGCACGGACGCAAGGCTTAAAAAGGTGCTTGCGCGGCTTCACATCCTTCAGGGCCGCGTCATCTGCTGCGACAACATCGAGCGCGTGATTGAAATCATCCGGTTTGAAGAAAAGCCGGCTGAGGTGCTTGCGAAGGAATTTAATCTTTCTGAGGAACAGGTCGCCGACATCCTTGACCTGCGCTTAAGACAGATCGCAAACCTCGAGTACGAGCGCATCAACAAAGAAATCAAGACGCTTGAAGCCGAGAAGGCCGAACTCGAGAAAATTCTGGGCGATGAAAATGTTCTGAAACGCCTGATTGCCAAGGAAACCAAGGAAGCCGTGAAGGCCTTCGGGGACGAGCGCAGAACGCTTGTTGAAGCCGCCAAAAAAGCGGTGGTCGAGCAGGTGGTCACCAACGACCCTGTGACGGTGGTGATTTCCCAAAAGGGCTTTGTGCGCTCGCGCACCGGCCACGGGCATGATGCGTCCCTCATGAACTTCAAGGTGGGCGACGACCTCTTGGTCTCCTTGGAATGCATGACGACCGATACGCTTGTTGCGGTTGCTTCCGACGGCCGCACGTATTCGACGCCGGTGGCGCAATTGCCCGGAGCCCGCGGTGACGGCCTGCCGCTCACAAGTTTCTTTGATATTGACGCAAAGACCGAGATTGTGGGGTACCTTGCCGGTAAAGGCGAAGAGGGTGTTGTTTTTGCGGCCGACAACGGTTTTGGGCTGAAGTGCCGTCTGTCAGATCTCTTTGCGCGCGTGAGAAGCGGCAAAGCCTTTATGAGGCCCGATGAGGGCGCCAAGCTGCTTGCGCCGCAGGTGATCGGTAAAGAGACGCCGTACCTCGCGTGCCTTTCCGGTGAAGGCCGGCTTCTCGTGTTTGACCTCTCGGAATTAAGGGAACTGCGTGGCGGCGGCAAGGGTGTGATCCTCATGGACCTTAACCCCGGTGAAAAGCTGCTCGCCGTGCTGACCGCAGGCGACACAGGCTGCATCGTAAGCGGCAAGGGCCGCAGCACGGTGCGTCAGAAGACACTGGTGAAGGCCGACTGGCAGCAGCAGTTCGGGCACAGGGCGCGTAAGGGCCGGCCGCTTCCGATCCGCTTTGCCGCGCAGATGCTCTCTGCCATCCCGACCCAAGCCGCCGGCGGCGGGGAGGCCGCCGCGCAGGAAGAAGAGCCTGAACCCACACTTTTCTAAACGGTATAAGAGATGGAGTCACTTTATCCCAAGCGCGTCAAAGGGTTGTTTCGGTCGCTTTCGCTGCGCCTTCTGGCGCTCACCATGCTATGGGTGTCCTTTATCAGTCTGTGCCTCGGATACACCGTGGTGCTGGGCTGGCAGATGGAAGCGAGTTCCACCGTCATCAACCGGGTGGAAAACATGAAGACCGGGGTGTATCAGGTGAACGCTGCCGTCAAAGACACCGCGTCTGATGCCCTTTATCAGAGCGCCGTGCGCCGTTTTGCCGAGGATCTCGAGAAAATGGAGCAGGGCGAGGAGTGGCTTAATTCCGCGATTTGGCGCGATGAGGCCGTCACCGGCCGTGTGGTGCGCATTAACCGCGAATGGATCGGCACGGTCCTCCCGCTTTTTACCGATGCGCATTTAAACGGAACGGCAGTTGACCCCAAGCGCCTCACGACGATTCTCACGGAGCTCACGCAGCTGCAGCAGTATCTGGAAAAAAGCCGCACGGTACTGATGAGCTACCAGCGGTGGATTCAGCTTGCGATCATTATGCTTGCGGTGGGAAGTCTCTTTGTGATCATGGCCCTGCTGCTGCGCTGGGTGATCCGTCCCACGGAAGCCCTGCGGCGCGGGATTGAAAGCGTCACGAGGGGAAATCTTTCCACGCGGGTGAACCCGGAACCCACAAGCGAAGAGTTTGAGCGTATCGGCCAGGGCTTTAACGCGATGGCCGGGCGCCTTGAAGACCTCGTGGAAAACCTTGAAGGCAAGGTCACCGAAAAAACGCAGGCTGTTGAAGAAAAAAACCGCAATCTTGCGCAGCTTTATGAGTTGTCTTCTTACCTCGGGCGTCAGCACAGCGTGGATGAGATCTGCGAAGGCTTTACGGCGCGGCTGATGCACTTCACGAATGCCTCGGGCTGCGCGGTCTTTTTGCTGAACGAAAAGACAAAGACCCTGGAACTTGCGGCCGGCAGCGGCCTGCCGGAAGCGCTTTTTTCCCGGTGGGCGGCGAAGCCTCTGCCTCTCGCGCAGCTTAAAAACGCGATGGAGGCGGACCTGCCGCTTCGCGTGACGCCCGAGACGCCGGCTGATTTTCTGACGTCTCTGCGGGAGACCGAAGGCACGAGTCCGCGAATCCGCACGACCTACGTTTTCCATATCCGAAGCGGCACCAAAAACCTCGGGATTTTCCTCTTGTGCTACGACGAAACGGAGCAGCTGGCGGCACAAAACTACCGGCTCTATGAGAGTTTCGGTTCGCACCTTGGGGTTGCCATTGACAATATCCGCCTCATTGCCCGCGACCAGCAGTACGCGGTCGTGCAGGAGCGCACGCTCATGGCGCAGGGGCTGCACGATTCGATCGCTCAGTCTTTGTCGTTTTTAAACATTCAGGTGCAGTTACTTGAAAGCGGCCTTAAAAACGACGATAAGGCGCTTGTGAACGACACCGTCGCACAGATCCGCACCGGCGTGCAGGAGAGCTACGAAGACGTCCGTGAGCTGTTGCTGAACTTCCGCGAGCGGCTTCATAAGGAAAGCTTTGCCGCAGCAATTGCGACCGCGATTGAACGCTTTGAGATTCAGACCAAACTCAAGGCCCAGATTATCTCGGAAGGCAAGGAACCGAACCTCACCGACAAGCAGCAGCTGCAGGTGATTTTCATCATGCAGGAAGCTTTGGCCAACGTGCGCAAGCACTCGCACGCCACGGACGTGAGAATCGTCATCGACAGCCGCTCTGACTTTACGCTGACCGTCATGGATAACGGCTGCGGCATTGATATGGAACTCTTAAAGCAGCGCGGCAAACGTCACGTCGGCATGAACATCATGCGCGAGCGCGCGGAAAAGATCGGTGCGAGCGTGGCAATCGGCCCGGTGGACGCCTCGGTCTTCCCGCACGGCACGGCTGTACGGCTTTCGATTCCCGCAGCCCTTTTCCGCGAGGTGCATTAAGTTATGCGCTTTGCCGTGATCCTGCCGCTATTGGCGCTCTTTGTCTTTTTTCGGGCGGTGTGGCCCGTGACGGTAAGCCTCAGGTGGCGCGTGTTCTGGGCCGTTCTTTTGGCCGCGGGGGCCCTTTTCCCGAGTGTTGTGGTTGTAGTCGGGGGCTCCATGGTGGCGCCGGTGCTGCCGGAAGCTGCGATGGTCATCGGGGATTACCTCGAACTCATGGTGGTCTGCGCGGCGGCGTTGACCGCTTTGCGCGAAGTCGTCTCGCTTTTTCTTCGCATTGCGCCGGGGCTTCCCTTTAATCGGCTGGCAAAAATTAAGTCCCTTGCGGCCGTGATTGCCGCCGTGGCTGTTTTTGCCACGGCCTGGGGCGAATGGCGGGCGCTTGCCGCGCCCGAAGTCGTGCGGGTGGAGATTGCCGTTGACGGGCTGCCGGGAGCGTTGGACGGCTTCTCGGTTGCACAGGTTTCTGACCTTCACGTGAGTTCGCTGATTACCGGAAAGCGCCTTGAAAAGGCTGTGGCGGCGGTGAATGCTCTTAAGCCCGACCTTATTGCGCTTACCGGAGATTTTGCCGACGGTACGGCCGCGCACCTGGCGCCTGTGATGCAGGCTTTAAAGGATCTTCGGGCTCCCTACGGTGTGTGGGGTGTAGACGGCAATCATGAGCACTACACGGATTACGCGGGGTGGCGGGAACTTTTGCCCAAACTCGGCGTAAGGATGCTTTGGAATGCTCACGGGGTTATAGACGTGAAGGGGACGCCTTTGGTGGTCGCAGGGCTCACAGACCCCATGGCCGCGCGTTTCGGCCGGGAACTGCCGAACCTTGAGAAAGCGCTTTTCGGTTCGCCCGACGCAACGGTTTTGCTGCTTGCGCACCAGCCCAAGCTCGCCTTTAAGGTCGCGGGCCGTGGCGTTGACCTGCAGCTTAGCGGCCACACGCACGGCGGGCAGGCGCCCGGCATTGCGTTTGTGACGGAGCGCCTTAACGCGGGGCTTTTGAAAGGCCTCTACAACATCCCGGCAGCCGAAACGGGTGCCGGAAATCTCAGGCTCTACATTAATCGGGGCACCTACCTCTGGAACGGTTTTCCTTTGCGAATCGGTACCACGGGTGAGGTGACTTTAATTACACTCAAGAAATCGTCCTGAGGACTTACATCCGGAGACAGACCATGGCCAAAAAGACGGAAGACAAAGAAAAGCGCCTCACTGAGGAAATCGACCGCGTGGCCGTGATTGATGCCAAAGACGACGGCGCCCAAGCCGTTAAACGCCTCTTAAAGAGCCTCGCGGGGGCGGGGTTCGCCGCTGAGCCCGCGACACTCGCAGAGACAATCACCGCGCGCTTTCCGCCTGAGACGCGCGATAAGGTCCTGCGTGACCTCATTGCGCGGGAGGCTGCCAAACGGTTTGAAGAAACGGGCAAAGTTCTCGAGCACATGAACGATCTGGTCCCTCAAGCTGCTGAAGGCGCTTATCCCTATGCGAACGGCTACGACAACGACCTTTACGAAGAAGAGCTCTACGGGCTTCAGATTGAGCTTCTGAAACTGCAGAAGGACGTGAAGGAAAAGGGCAAGAAGGTAATCATCCTTTTTGAGGGACGTGACGCCGCAGGTAAGGGAGGCACCATTCAGCGCTTCGTGGAAAACATGAATCCGCGCGGCGCGCGCATCGTGGCTCTGGCTAAACCCACGGACGCCGAAAAGGGACAGTGGTTCTTTCAGCGGTACGTCAATCAACTCCCGAGCCCCGGGGAAATCGTCTTTTTTGACCGCTCCTGGTACAACCGGGCCGTGGTGGAACCCGTCATGGGCTTTTGCACCAAGGAGCAGACCGAGCTCTTTTTACGGGAAGTTCTGAACTTTGAAAAGAGCCTCGTCGATAACGGCATCCAGCTTTTTAAGTTCTGGCTTGATGTGGGCCGTAAGGAACAGAAGCGCCGGTTTAAGCAGCGCAAGATCGATCCGCTGCGCCGCTGGAAGCTTTCGCCCGTGGATTTGGCGTCGCTTGACAAGTGGGACGAATACACCGCCGCAATTGAACGGATGTTCCGCACGACGGAAGCGCCTTACGCACCCTGGACCATTATCCGCAGTGATGATAAGCGCCGGGCGCGGCTTAACGCCATCCGCGTGGTGTTAAATGACTCGGACTACGGTGAAAAGCGCACGGACTTTGTCGAGCGCATCGACGGGCGGATTGTGCTTTCGGTGCCGGAGTATCTGAGGCTTAAAGCATAAGACGAGGGCAGGTAGCGAGAACGGAAATCCGCCCGGTGCCGTCTTTGCTTGCGGTATTCCCAAAAGGCTTCCTTCCGGAGAAGTCAGAGCGCCTTTGAAATTCTAACTTTCAATGCTTTGCTGGAAACTGCCTTTGATTTTTAAGGAAATTATCGCTCGGCCGCATCGTCTACAATGTACCCGCTCCGCAACTTTCACTGCGGTTGTCTCAGGGGCTGGCAGGACCAAGAGGTCTGAAGGCTCCTCCCATCTATGACGTCACTGACAAACATCGCCGTTTTGGGCGCTACCGGTTCGATCGGCCGCAGCGCGCTTGAAGTTATCTCCCGCTATCAGGAGCGCTACCGTGTGTTTGCGCTTACTGCAGGGTCCAACGTGGAAAAGCTCGCGCAGCTTGCAAGCGTCTGGCGTCCCTATATTGTCGCAATCGCCGATGAATCCCGCTATAAGGCCCTTGTTGAGGAGATGCGCAAACTCGGCATCACCGGCGTGAGCGTGGCGGCGGGCGCTGACGCGATCAGCGATATTGCCGCGATGCAGGATGTGGACGTCGTGGTGCAGGCCGTGGTGGGTGCCGCGGGCGTTGCGCCGAGCTTTGCGGCGGCCAAGGCGGGAAAGCGCCTTTTACTTGCCAACAAAGAAAGCGTGGTGTGCGGAGGGGAGCTTCTCATGCAGACCGTGCGTGAGAATAAGGCGCTCCTTTTGCCTGTTGACAGTGAACACAATGCGGTAGCGCAGTGCCTGGCATCGGCTGACGACGAGGCCAAACGTGACGCCGTCATTTGGCTTACCTGCTCAGGGGGCCCCTTTCACCATCAGAAGTCCCTGGACCTCTCGGAGGTGACCCCGGATATGGCCTTGGCTCACCCCACATGGCACATGGGCGCCAAAATTTCCATTGACTCGGCAACCCTCATGAATAAGGGGCTTGAAGTCATTGAAGCGCATCACTTGTTCGGGGTCCCTGCGGAGCGTATCCGCACCGTCATCCATCCGCAGTCGGTGATTCACTCGATGGTGCAGTACGGGGACGGCGCGGTCCTCGCGCAGATGGGGCCCGCGGACATGTGTATGCCCATTGCCTGGTGTCTGGGGTATCCGGAGCGCCTGGACGGCGGCGTGGACCGCCTCGACTTCACAAAAGTGAGTGCCCTGACGTTTGAAGAGCCCGACACCGAGCGCTTCCCGCAGCTTTCCTACGCCTATGAGGCACTTAACATGGGCGGGATTTCCTCGATCGTGTTAAATGCCGCCAACGAAGTGGGGGTAAGGGCGTTTCTGGACGGCAGAATCCGTTTCACCGACATTGCCAAACTCTGCTCGGTGATGATGAGCAAGTTCCAGGGTGAGGCGCCCGCGTCGCTCGAAGAAATTTTGGCTGCCGACAAAGAAGCCCGGCAGAGAGCTCAGCGCTGGGTCACTCAGAAGTCACGCTGATACCCAACAATCTGCAACCGCCATCTATTAAGACGGGAACATGCTCGGAATCATTGGTTTTGTCCTCACGGTAGGGATCATTGTCGTCATTCACGAATGGGGACACTACATTGTCGCCCGCATGGCGGGCGTAAAAATCCTCGCGTTTTCATTTGGCTTCGGTAAGGTTCTTTTAAAGAGAACCGATAAGCGCGGCTGCGAATGGCGGCTTTCGATGTGGCCCCTGGGGGGCTACGTCAAGATGCTTGATACGGCCGAAAAAGAGGACCTTTTAAAAGAAGGGAAGACTTTTTCGGAAGCCGACTGGGCCAATGCCTTTGACCGCAAGTCCGTCTGGCGCCGCTTTGCCGTGGTGTTTGCGGGCCCTGCGATGAACCTCATCCTGGCGGCGTTGATTTATGCCGCTTTGGCAATGCTCGGGACGTATGAACCGTCCGGGAAGATGGGCGTGCCCCCTGCCGGAACCCAGGCGTATGAATTGCGGATTGACGCCGGTGATTCGGTTACCCGGGTCGCAGACGTTTCGGTTAAGACCCGCAACGCCGTGCGGATGGAATTTTTAAACCACATGGGCGAAGCCGACGTTCCCGCGACGGTGACGACCGAAGGGGGCGTGCCGCGCACCGTGCGTTTTGACCTCTCCGCCTTTCACGGTGACGGCCAGACCGATCCTCTGGAGTACCTGGGCCTTATGCCCTATACGCAGGCCGTCGTAGTGGCTGAAGTCATAAAGGGCGGGGCAGCGGAGGCTGCGGGCCTTGCCCGCGGCGATACGGTTCTGACGCTTGACGGAAAACCGGTCACGGGCGTGCAGTCAATGATTACGGCCATCCGCGCAAAGACCGGAAAAACGCTGGAGATGCGGGTTAAAAACCCCGAAGGTGTTGAGCGCACCGTCGTCACCGAAGTGCGCCCCGAGAACGTAAACGGTCAGACGATCGGCCGCATCGGCGCGAGCCTTGGCTCCGTCGGGGACTTTGTCTTTGAACACGCGGGGCCGGTTGACGCTTTGGGCATCGGGGGCGTGAAGGTCTGGGACACGATCCGGCTTACCGTGAATTCCGTCGCCGGGATGCTTTCCGGAAACGTCAGCGTCAAAAGCATTTCCGGACCCGTTGCAATCGGGGATATGGCCGGGCAAACCCTTCAATACGGGTTTGTGCCGTATGTGCTTTTCCTGGCGCTCATCTCAATCAGCATCGGTGTTTTAAATCTCCTGCCGGTGCCGGTTCTCGACGGCGGACACCTCATGTTTTATTTGTATGAAATGGTGACGGGCCGCAAACCCGCGCCGCAGGTTGCCGAGTGGGGGCAGAAAATCGGTGTTTTTCTGCTTCTTTTGCTGATGGTTTTGGCCGTGGGTAATGACATAACGCGTCTCTTCGGGCTAAACTGACGCAGTTTCTGTGCCCGATAAGCCGTGCCACACGGTTTGCGGGCGCTTCTCCCGGCGTTTTTTTACGACAACGCCGGGCCTTGTTCCATTGAATAAAGAACATAAATGACGGAAAAGTTTTTCTTGCGCAGTGCCGCCGCTGCCGTGCTCGCGGCATTTGCCGTGTCTGCGGCCGCACAGGTGTTTACCATCCGCGACATCCGCGTTGAAGGGATTCAGCGAACCGAACCGGGTACGGTGTTTTCGCATCTGCCGTTTCGGGTGGGCGATGAATACACGCCGGAACGCGGTACCGAAGCCATTCATTCGCTTTACGGCTCCGGGCTTTTCCGTGACGTCTCGGTGGGTGCCGACGGCGACGTGATCGTGATCCGCATCACCGAGCGCCCGGCTGTCGCCTCCATTGAAACAAGCGGCATCAAGGCCTTTGATAAGGACGGCGTGGAAAAAAGCCTCCGTGACGTGGGCCTGGCTGAAGGCCGCATCTTTGACCAGTCCGTGCTTGACCGGGCCGATCAGGAAATGCGCCGTCAGTACCTCTCCAAGGGCTACTACGGCGTGCAGGTGAACACCACCACGACACCGTTGCCCCGCAACCGCGTGCGCGTCACGATGAATGTGGACGAGGGAAGCGCAAGTTCCATTAAGCAGATCCGTTTCGTCGGGAACAACTTGTTTGATGCCGATGAACTCATGGACCTGATGCAGCTCAGTGAGCACAAGTGGTCGAGCTGGTACACGCGGCGCGACCTTTATTCCCGCGAAAAGCTCGCAGCCGACCTTGAAACCCTGAGAAGCTTTTATCTGAACCAGGGTTACCTCGACTTTAAGATCGACAGCGTGCAGGTGTCGGTCGCGCCCAACAAGGCTGACGTCTTTATCACCATCAACATGACCGAGGGTGAGAAGTACACCGTGAGCGGCGTGAAGCTTGCGGGCGATATGCTGGGCCTGGAAAAAGAAATTGAGCCGCTTTTGACTTTTGAAACGGGTGAGACCTACAACGCCGAGAAGGTCAACAACATCAGCCAGGCGATTGTGGACAAGTTCTCGACGCTCGGCTACGCCTTCTGTACGGCCACACCCAACCCGGTGGCAAACGCTGAAAAAGACACCGTCGAAATCGTCTATACGATCGACCCGGGGCGCCGTGCCTACGTGCGCCACGTCAACATCACCGGCAACACCCGCACGCGTGACGACGTGATTCGCCGTGAAGTGCGTCAGTACGAATCGGCCTGGTTTGACAGCGACAAAGTAAAGCTCTCCCGCGACCGCATCGACCGTCTCGGCTACTTCGATTCGGTGACCGCCGACCCCAAGCCCGTGCAGGGCACGCGCGATCAGGTGGATCTTGACATTGCCGTGAAAGAACGTCCCACGGGTTCGATTTCTCTCGGTGCCGGTTACTCCACCAGCGACGGCATCATCTTGTCTGCGGGCTTTGCCCAGGACAACGTCTTCGGTTCTGGTAAGTCGACCTCCATTGAGGTGAATACTTCAAAGAGCCAGAGAACGTACGCCTTCAGCCTCACGGAACCCTACATCACGCCCGAAGGGATCAGCCGCAACTGGGATATCTACGACCGGCGTGTTGACCTCGATGAGCTCGATGTCTCCAACGTTGCCTACGAAACGATCGGCGCGGGCATCAGCTTTGGTGTTCCTGTGACCGAACTTGACCGCATCTTCGTCGGTACCCGCTGGGAAATGACGAAGGTTGATTTAAGAGGCGGCACGGACCCGTCGCCTAAGCGCTACTGGGACTATGTGGATCAGTACGGCGATAAGCCGCAGTCACTGCTTCTAACTTTAGGTTGGTCGCGCGACAGCCGAGACAATGTATTGGCCCCCACGCGCGGGCGCTATCAGCGCTTTAACGCGGAAGTGTCGCTGCCGGCCCTCGATACGCAGTACTACCGCGCGACCTATCAGATCACGCAGTACCTGCCGATCACGAACTTCTGGACGCTGGGCCTCAACATGCAGGCCGGTTACGGCGACAGCTACGGCAGCAAGCGCTATCCGTTCTTTAAGAACTTCTACGCGGGCGGCATCGGCTCGGTGCGAGGCTACGAAAGCTCAAGCCTGGGTCCGAAGGACACGAACGGCGACAACCTGGGCGGCAACCAGCAGCTTGTTTTCTCCGCGGAACTCCTGATGCCGCTGCCGGGGGCCGACAAGACCCTGCGCGGATTGATGTTCTTGGACGGCGGCAACGTCTGGGGCTACAGCGGACGCGGCGAAACGAACTTTGCTCTGGATGACCTCCGTTACTCCTGGGGCTTTGGTATTGCCTGGATTTCGCCCCTGGGGCCCCTGAAGTTCTCGCTTGCCTTCCCGATCAACAAGAAGGACGGCGACAACACGCAGCGCTTCCAGTTCCAGATCGGTACGGGCTTCTAAGGGTTTCTTCCGTCCGGGCGCACAACCTGCGTCCGGACAAATTCTTAAACAACCGGCCTGGTTTGCCCCAGTCTCAGACGGGTTACAATCCGGCCTATCAGTTTTCTGACACGCATTACACAGGTTTGACTCATGTTTAAAAAGGGTTTGATCGCAGCGGCAGCCGCCGCGTTTCTCGCAACCGGCGCCATGGCCGCTGACTTCAAGGTGGGGGTGGTGAATCCCGGAAAGATCCTTGCGGAATCGGCACCCGCCGTTGCCGCGCAGAATAAGCTCAAGAGCTACTTCAAGAGCCGCGAAGACGAATTAAACCGCCGCGTGCGCGCCTTTAAGGATAAGGCGGGCAAGTTTGAAAAAGACAGCGCCGTGATGACCGAGAGTGAACGCTTAAGCAAGCGCCGTGACCTCGCCGAAGAAGAACGCGAAATCACACGCATGCAGCGCGCGCTTCTTGAAGAGCGCAACCAGCGCGCTCAGGAAGAAAGCCAGATTATTCTCTCGCGCGCCAACCGCATCATTCAGGATCTCGCCAAGAGCCAGAAGTACGACCTGATTCTTCAGGAAGCTGTCTGGGCGAGCCCCAAGGTTGACCTCACCGACGAAGTCATCAAGCGCCTCAACAAACCGGCGAAGTAATTCTCGAGCGTTTGTTCCCGCGGTGAGTTTCAGGGGAGATCCTCTGAACGCGCCGCGGTTTGTTTTTATCTGCCCGAAAAGGGGGTACATATGTCGTTTCCCGTTGCCGCACTGACGGCTGAAATTGAAAAGCGCTCCGCCAACCGTCTCGGCTGCCGTTTTTTGGGCGGCGCCGAAAAAGTGTGCGTTGAGCGTCTTGCCCCCCTGGATCACGCGGGTCCCGAGCACGTCGCGTTTCTTGCGCAGCCGCGTCTGAGGGATGCTGCGAAGGCAAGTCATGCGGGCGTCATTGTTTTAACGGAAGCCGACGTCAAGGCCATGTGGCCCGAAGGGGCGCCCGCCGACCGGCCGCTTATTGTCTGCACAAACCCCTACGCCTGGTTTGCCTGGGCTCTGCAGGTGATGACAGAACCCAAGCGCCCCACAGGCTTTATTCACCCGAAGGCCGTGGTGGAAGAAGGCGCAAAGGTCTCTCCCGAGGCTGTCATCGAAGCGGGCGCCTACGTGGGCGCGGGCGCCGTGATCGGCGCGCGCACGCGGCTTTTTCCCGGGAGTTACGTGGGCGCCGGCACCACGGTGGGCGAGGACGCCATCCTGTACCCCAACGCCGTTGTTTACCACGGCTGCACAATCGGTAACCGCGTGATTTTGCATTCAGGCAGCGTGATCGGAGCCGACGGCTTCGGGTTTGCGCCGTTTGCTGGCGAATGGGTCAAAATCCCTCAGATCGGGGGCGTAACGATTGAAGACGACGTCGAAATCGGCGCCAATACCACGGTTGACCGCGGGGCCCTTGAAAATACGGTGATTGCCAGGGGCAGTAAGCTTGACAATCAGATTCAGATCGGCCACAACGGGCGCGTGGGAGAATACACCGTGATGGCGGCCTGCACGGGTGTTGCCGGTTCCACCACAATCGGCAGCCACTGCATGATCGGGGGCGCCGCCAACATCAACGGCCACATCGCCATCCCTGACGGCAGCGAAGTGGGTCCTGCCACCTCCATCATGCACTGGCAGGAAGGCGCAAAGCAGTTGATCGGCATTTTCCCGGCGCAGGAGCGTCGCGCCTTTGAGCGTACGGCCGTTCTCATGATGCGTCTCGGGGACATGCGTAAACGCATTCAGACGCTGGAAGTGGAAGTCGAAAAGCTTTCAAAGTGATGTAGGAACGCGCAGCAACGCGCATCAAAAAGCCCCGGACCGCGAAATCCGGGGCTTCGCATTTCGGGCAAAAGTGTTACTTCAGTCCGAAGATCGCCTTGAGTTCCTCGGTCTTAAGGTTTTCATCAAGCGCAATGTACTCACCCTCGGGGTTCTTATAAACCCCGAAGGGCACCGCGCGGCACCCGGAGCGGCGGGCAAGCTTCGTGTTCGTCCACACCTTGTTTCTCACGTCCTCGGGGATCTTGGCGAGGTCATAGCGGAAACCCCGGAAACCGGCGTCCCGGAAGTGCAGGTGCTGCTCCATGAACTTTTCAGCCGGGTTCTTCGCAATCAGAATCGCTGCGCCCTGGGGGTCCGAATGGATGTTTAAAAACGCAATCGGGCACCAGACGAGGTTGATGTTGTCAAGAAGCGGCGCGATGTTGTCATAAAAGCGGATGCAGTCCGGGCACTGCGTGTCAAAGGTTACATAGGCCTTGGGGCTGCCCGGTTTATGCGGGAAAGAAAAGCCCGTGCCGTCTTTTTCAAAGGTCTCCCACATCTTTTTGCCGTCCCAGATCACGGGGACATTGGCGGGTTTTGCGGCGGCAGCGCCGGGGAAAACCGCGGCCGCGGCGGCTGCGGCTGTCCCGAGGGCAAGCGTTCTGCGTGAAATCTCAGCCATGATTGCAATCTCCTCACATGTTTGTTTTCATTGTGTCGAACCTACCACGCGGATCACAATAGCAGGATTAGCCGTGAGTGGCACAGGTAAATTGATTTATCACGGAAAGAAATTTTGGTAACTAATGAAGTCTGCGTCTGGCTTGCGCGGCTTATATCCCCGCCCTGAACGACGGGGCTTTACGCCGCTGTTGGTAAAACAGAGGAGGCGAATCGATTCTCATCAGAAAATCTCATTGTTCGTCGTGCACAACGAATGACGAGGTCGCAGAAACGGATACCATTCAGGCATTCGGTTGGCTTTGACTTGGCTTGAGTGATGCAGGAGTGCCTGTGAGCACTGCCGAGCGAAGCATCATGACAAGGGTCAGGATATTATGGAACAAAGCGACGATCTCAGAAGATGGCGGCTCTTTGCAACGGTTGCAAAGACGGGAAGCATTTCTTCCGCATGCATCATTTTTCAGACCGATGCGGCAAATCTTAGCCGACAGTTGGCGCAGTTTGAGAAGTCGCTTGGAGCGGGGCCCTTGCTTGATCGTTCCGTGCGGCCTCTGGTACTCACGGAAAATGGAAAGGCGGCCTTCGAGTGCGCCTTGAAAATTCTTCAGCTGCGCGACGAACTGACGCAGAATCTCAAATGTGATCCGAATGCCCTGTCAGGAGTCGTGCGCGTGGGGCTGCCTCCGATGGTGCTTCGAGATCTGCTGACACCTTTTTTGGTGTCATTTTCTGAAGCCTATCCCGACATCGATCTGCGCGTGGACGAATATACGGCAGGCCTGCCGATAAATTTCGAAAACTGGCGGGGCGATCTTTTTGATCTCGTCGTGTCCTACGGGCCGAGTCCGTCGAATCACAATGCCGTTCAGATTCGCTATGGCCAGGGTTTGTTCCTCTCTTGCGCGTCGCCGTCTTATCTTCGCCGCTTTGGAATCCCGAAGACGCCGGAGGATCTCGCGGATCATGTCGGAATCGTAGTGGCGAACGGCTTAAGGCAGGCAGCGCCTGCGCTTGTGAAGGACGGACAGTCGGTTCCCATTCACTTCAAGCGTCTCATTCGCTTCAACTCAGCGTCCGCAGCAAAGACTGCCGTTTTGCTCGGATCGGGGATTCACGTCAATCTGCCTTCGCTTCATTGCTACCGCGAGGTCAGGGACGGCACGCTCGTGCCGCTCTTGAGGGGATGGGAGCAGCCGAGTCTTCCTCTCTATATATATTCGCGACCGGAATGCGTGAAACTTGCGCGTGTACGGCTTTTTGTTCGCCGTTTCAGGGAGGTGATGTTTGACTTCCATCATCAGTGTGCCGAAGTGCTTGATCCTTGGGTGACGGATGCATCCAAGGACATTCTATGTCCGGTTCCAGTGAACGCTGACGAAGCCATCCTGTAAAAAACGACAAGATCGTATTGTTCGTTTTGCTATTTTCATCAAGTTCTTCCGCCGACATAATGGCTGAGCCTCAGTAATTATCTGAGGCGGAAAAGGAGAATCTTTATGAAAAAGGCATTGATGGCTGCGGCGCTTTTCGCTGCGGTGACCTCGGCATCAGCAACGACCGTTTCCGTCTACGGCGTCATGGACATGGGCGTTTCGGTTTCCAAGAAGAGCGGCGCTACGGGCGACAATCGCTGGAACCTGCAGATGAAGTCCGGCATGCGCAACTCTTCCCGCTTCGGTCTGAAGGGGGTTGAGGACCTTGGCAACAACTACAAAGTTGGTTTTATTCTTGAAAGCCAGTTCCAGGGCGACTCGGGTGCGCTTCAGACGTCAGGCATTCTTTGGGAGCGCGAGTCGTCGCTTTGGGTCTCGGGCGATTTCGGCAAGGTGACCGCCGGCCGAGTCGGCTATCTCAAGGGCGTGGTGGGCTCGACGGCCCTTTTGAATTCCTACCGAGTGAATCCCTTCGGCTCGCAGATGAGCAATTTCGTGACCGGCTTCAAGGCGTACACGACCGGTACGTCCTGGTACTGCAACAACGGCATCGTCTATGAAACGCCGAACATGGCCGGGCTGAAGGGATACCTTCAGTATTCGAACGGCGTGTCGAGCGAAGGTGAAAAATACCACGACAAGGATCGCTATGCGGCTGCGGCCGTGCGCTATATGAGTGGTCCGCTGCTTTTGCAGATGATTGCTGATACGACGATGCGCGGTCATCAGGAGGCTCAGTTCAGCGGCGACAAGTATCGCGATGCCATGTCTCTTGGCGTTCAGGCGGCATATGACTTTCAGTTTGTGAAGGTCTTCGGCATGGTCGAAGGCTTCAAGGACAGCGCCCTGAATACGATAGGCCAGCATCTCAGCGGCGACGGCCAGCTCTATGACGGCGCGGGTGCAACTCTTGTAGCACAGTGGCCGGTCGGCAACGGCAAGATGAAGGTGGGCGGCGGCTTCCTTAAGGCTTCTACGGTTGACGGAACGCCTGCGGACAAAGACTATGACGTGACTCGTTTCGGCGTGAGCGTGGGCTATGACTACGTGCTTTCAAAGCGCACTCAGCTTTATGCGAACTACGGTTTCGCGCAGCAGAATCAGGAGAAGACCTCCGATGATACGGTGAAGCGCAACCGTGGCATGGAATTCACGGCCGGCATGGTTCACTACTTCTGATCTTCTTATCGCTTCGGCAGACCACCGGAGACGACAAGTCCCGGTGGTGGCTATTTCGCAATGGATGCTGCTATGCAGACACTTCTTCCTTATCTGGCAATACTCGTCGTGATTCTCACGGGGTGGGGTATTGCCAAAAAGCTTCAGGTTACGACGCTTCTACTTTTCGCCGGGCTTGCTCTGAATCTGCTGGCCATTTTGGCCGGCGTTGACAACATTCTTCCGCGCGGCGCAAAGACCACGGGCTGGATCGGCTTTGATCTTTTTGAACTCTTGCGTGCGCTCTCTCGCTCGCAGATCGCCTCCACCGGCTTCATCATCCTGGTGGCGGGCGGCTTTGCCACCTACATGGACAAGATCGGTGCTACGAACAAGCTTGTTGCTCTCTGCACGAAGCCCTTGTCCAAGCTTTCCGCACCGTATGTGATTCTCGGTGCGGTGTTCCTTCTGGGACATTTCCTTGGCTTGGTGGTGACGTCCGCCGCCGGCCTCGGCACGCTGCTTGCGGTTTCCGTCTTTCCGCTCCTTTTGGGCGTGGGCGTAAGTGCCGTCGCAGCGTCGGCGGCAATCGCATCGGCGCTCGTCTTTTCCTATGCTCCGTCGAGTGCCATTGCCGTGCTGGCAGCCAAGACGGCAGGCGCCGAGCCGATGACTTATCTCATGCAGTACCAGATTCCTGTGGCTATCCCGGCTGTTCTGACGGTGCTTGTTCTGCATATTCTTGTTCAAAGGTATTTGGACAAGAAGGACATGGCTGAAGGCAAAATCGAGGCTTTTGATATGGCTGAAATCGAAGCCAAGAAGACGGCTTCCGCCGATACGCCCTGGTTCTATGCTCTGCTTCCGCTCGTGCCGCTGGTTCTGCTTTTCGTTTTCAACAAGATGGTTTACAAGACCATCGTTCTTGATGTTGGCACTGCCATGTTCATCGGTTGGGTCTTCGCAATCCTGGTTGATCTAGCAACGCGCCGCGATCTTGCCAAGGTGTTTGCCGACGGTCATGCGATGTTCAAGGGCATGGGCAGCATGCTGACGAACGTCGTCGGCCTGATCTTTGTAGCGGCTCTGTTTGCCGACGGTCTCAAGAACACGGGGCTCGTTGCGCTTCTGATTGAAGGAGCGAAGTCTCTGGGCTTGGGCATGTCTGGCACGGGCTTGGTTGTTTCCGCCGTGATTGCCCTGGTGACGCTTCTGACGGGTTCCGGTGTTGCGTCCTTTACCGGGCTGGTTCCGATTGCGCCGTCCGTGGCCGCCGGTCTTGGCGGCGATCCGGTCGACCTCGCCATGATGATGCAGCTCGCAAGCGAAATGATGCGTCCCGTGTCGCCTGTAGCGGGCATCGTGATCATCATGGCGGGTTTTGCCAAGACAAGTCCTCTGGCGATTGTTCGCCGTACCTGGATTCCCTGCACGGGCGGCTTGATCGTCTCCCTTGCTGCAACGATTTTGATGATGTAAGGAGTTTGTGATGACGTTGGGTTTGATGTCCACCGGCGCCGCAGGTAAGGCTGAAGATCTGCTGCCATGGCCCGGAATTCCCGGACGGGACGAGTTCTTTTGGATTACGGAAGTCAACAAGGCGACCTTGCTTACGAATTTGGCCAAGGGCCTTCTCACAGAAGACCAGGCCGCGCAATTCGGTCGTGCCGTGAAGGCGGTAGCTGAAGAATGTGCTGCAGTCGGAAGCGCTCGCCCCAAGATGTACATTCGCTACGAGCCGCTGGTTGTCGCCAAGGCGGGGCTTGAGGCCACTCTGATGCATGCCGGCCGCAGCTCGCAGGACATTCATGCAACCTTCCAGCGCGCCATTCTGCGCGACGAGACGTTGAAGCTACTCACTGCCCTGGCGTCCGTTGTGACGGGACTTCTGAAGATGGCAGAAGAAAACCGCGATACGTTGATTCCTTGCTATACGAACGGGGTCGCCGCACAGCCTTCCAATATGGCGCATGTTCTGCTGGCTCATGCCCAGGCCTTCCTGCGCGACATGGAACGTTCGCTTGCCTGCTATCGCCGCCTGAATGAATCTCCGATGGGCGCGTGCGTTCTGAACGGCACGGGCTGGCCGCTTGACCGCGACGGAATGGCTGCGTATCTGGGCTTTGACAAGCCCGTGGCCAATACATTTGATGCCGGCCAGGTTGCCGGCACCGACGTGTGCGTGGATGCAGCGCTTGAGCTTGTGCATCCGATGCTCCATGTCGGCCAGTTCATTGCTGAACTGATGCAGCAGTATGCGCAGCCGCGTCCGTGGATTCTCGTTTCCGCCACCTATGCCTCCAGCGCCATGCCGCAGAAGCGCAATCCCGGTCCCCTGATCGACATTCGCCGCGATGCCGCGGTGGTGCTCTCCGAGCTCAATTCTGTCGTGATGCGCACGCACAATCTTCCCACCGGCATGTATGACGCGAAGGATGAAAAGCTCAACCGCGAAATCGTGGGTGATGCCTCCTCTGTCGTCGAACGGTTCGCTACCGTGCTCGGCATGCTTCGCATCGACAAGAAGCGCGCGCTGGAAGAGCTCAACCTCGACTGGACGGCCACTCAGGAACTCGCCGACGTTCTGATGCGCCGCTACGGGATTCCGTTCCGCGTGGGTCACGGCTTCGCGAGTCGCATGGTGACGGTCGGCCGTTCCGAAGGCTACACGCCGAAGACCTTCCCGATCGAGAAGGCCAGGGCCATCTATGCCGAGCTTTACGCAGAGCTCAAGCAGGACGTTCCTGAACTCCCGGCGGACTTCCCGCTTGACGAAGCCGGGCTTCGTGCGGTGCTCGATCCGGCTCACATCATTCTTGAGCGCGCCGTTGCCGGCGGTCCGCAGCCGGTGGAGCTCGAAAAACTGTTCAAGGCTGTAGAGAGCGAACTTAAGGAGCGCGAATCGAACGTAATGATGTTCAAGGGCAAGATCTCTGCTGCTCAGAAGAAGCTGAATGCCGATTTTGAGGCATTGATTGCCTAACGGGAGGTGCAAATGAAGATCTCGGAAACGGTTGAATTCCTTCATGAAGTCGGAGGTGTGACGATTCGTCTCATGCTTCAGCAGGCCGGCCGGGATCTTCTGGTTCTTTTGACGCCACCTTAATGCATCAGAAAAAACGGCCGGAAATGTATCCGGCCGTGAAAAGCGCAAAACCCGTGCGGTTAATCCTTGTTGTAGAACCTCTGAATAAAGGCTCGCACGCCCCGGGAGGCGGGCTGGTTTTCCACGCCTTCGGCCTGTTCGACCGCAAGGTTTTCTTCCGCGGTAGTGCCCTGCCAGTAATCGGCGTGGGCAATGCCGAGTTTCTCGGGGTGGAAAACGGGTTCCGTGATTCCGTTTTTAAGCTGCGTTTCGTAGTCTTTGAGCGTTAAAAACGCGGTGTTGTGCAGACGCAGAATTGCAAGGATGTTCACCCAGGCCATGAGCCCGATGCCGATATCGGCACAAAGCCACACGATGCTTGAGGGCTTGATCGTGCATACGCCCACCGAGAAGATGAGAATTGCGCGTTCGATATAAAGGAGCCACGGTTTTTTAAGCGTGCGGTTGATGTACTTGATGTTGGTTTCAGCCATGTAGGCGTAGGCAAGAATCGTCGTAAACGCAAAGAAAAAGAGCGCGCACGCGACAAAGGGAGAGCCGAAATCGGGCATCACCGAGTCAATGGCTTTCTGTGCGTAAACCGGGCCTGCTTCGATACCGGTGAGGCCTGAAAACAAGGGCTTGCCGTCGGGGTTTATGACGTTGTAGCAGCCGGAGGAAAGAATCATGAGGCCCGTGGCAGTGCACACAAACCACGTGTCGATGTAGACGGAAAACGCCTGAACTAGGCCCTGCTTTGCCGGGTGCGAGACGCTCGCCGCCGAAGACGCGTGGGGACCGGAACCCTGGCCCGCTTCATTGGAGTAAAGCCCGCGCTTTACGCCCCAGCTCACAGCGGTACCCACGATACCGCCGAAAATCGAATCCATGCCGAAGGCGGACGTGAAAATCAGATGAAAGACCGCGGGGATCTTGTCGACGTTATAAAAGACCGTGATCAGAGCCACAACGATGTAGGAAAGCGCCATAAAGGGCACCACCACCGTCGTAAAGCTCGCGATACGCTTTAAGCCGCCAAACACGATGAAGCACAGCAGTGAGCAGATCACCGCCGCCGAAATCGGGGTTTCAATCCCGAAGGCACTTTCCATTGCTGCGCCGATGGCGTTACTCTGAACGCCGGGGCAGAGGACGGCGGAGGCTAAAAGCGTAATGATTGCAAACACCCAGGCAAAGAATTTGCTTCGTGCACCGTGCTCAATATAAAAGGCGGGGCCGCCCGTGCATTCGCCGTTGATGCGCTCCTTGTAGATCTGGCCGAGCGTTGATTCCACAAAGGCACTGGAGGCGCCTAAAAACGCCACCACCCACATCCAGAAAAGGGCACCGGGGCCGCCGAAACAGATGGCGGTGGCAACGCCCGCGATGTTGCCGGTACCGACGCGCCCGGCAAGCGTCATCGAAAGCGCCTGAAAGGAGGAGACGCCGGAATTGTCGTTTTTGCGCTGAAACATGAGGCGCAGCATTTCGCCCACCATTCTCAGCTGCACAAACCGCGATCTCAGGGAAAAGTAGAGCCCGGTTCCTAGAAGGATATAAACGAGAAAGGGACTCCAGACAATCTCGTAAACCTGATTGGCAAACTCAGTCACAACAAAATTCTCCGCTGTATTTTTATTCGTTTTTTTATGAGGGCACCAAGGGCAGTGCCCTTAAAAGATCAAACGGCGAAAGTGCAAAGATACTGCGCTTTCGCCGTTTGTGCGTCAGGAATTAATGTTAGGCAAGGCCCGTGATTTTGCCGTCCTTCACATCAATCTGAAGCGCGGCCGGGACCTTGGGCAAACCCGGCATGCGCATGATGGAACCCGTCGTCACAACCACAAAGCCCGCACCGGCATTAAGAATGAGGCGCGCCACCGGCAGCGTAAAGCCCTTCGGGGCACCGAGCTTTTTGGGGTCCGCGGTAAGGGAGAAGGGGGTTTTGGCGATACAGACGGGGAGCTTGTCAAAACCAAGATCCGTGATGCGCTTTAAGTCCTTCTTGGCGGCATCTGACAGCGAGATGCCTGCCGCGCCGTAAACGCGCTCGGCCACCATCTTCGTCTTGGTGACGACGTCGGCGTCTTCGGGGTAGACGTAGTTAAGGGGTTTCGGATCTCCCTCACAGGCTGCAAGCACCTCGCGGGCGAGGTCCTCGGCACCCTTGCCGCCCAAAGCAAAACCGTCGGAAAGCGCAATCCGCACGCCCTTCGCCTTGGCGCAGTCAAAGAGCACCTTGAGTTCGGCTTCGTCGTCCCCGGCAAAGTGATTCACGGACACCACAACGGCGGGCCCGAAAGCCTTGAGGTTGTCGATGTGGGCTTCAAGGTTGCAGAGCCCCTGCTTTAAGGCCTCCATATTGGGTTTGCCGATTTCAGGCAGCGCCACACCTCCGTGCCAGTGCAGCGCGCGAAGGCTGGTGACAAGTACAGCAGCAGAAGGCGTCAGGCCCGCAGCCCGGCACTTGATGTCGTAGAACTTCTCGGCACCGAGGTCTGACCCGAAGCCCGCTTCCGTAATCGCAAATTCCCCCAGCGTGAGTGCGGCTTTCGTGGCCGCGACCGAGTTGCAGCCGTGGGCGATGTTGGCAAAGGGGCCGCCGTGCACGAAGGCGGGTGTGCCTTCCAGGGTCTGCACGAGGTTTGGTTTGACGGCTTCAAGCAGCAAGGCCATCAGCGCGCCCGTGGCACCGAGTTCCTTACAGGTATAGGCCGTGCCGTCACGCTTGATGCCCACAACGAGCCGGTCAATGCGTGCGCGCAGGTCTTCTTCGCCCGCAGCAAGGCAAATCACAGCCATCAGTTCGCTAGCCGCCGTGATGTCAAAACCGGTTTCGGTGGGGATGCCGTTGGCGGGACCGCCCAAGCCGTCAACAATGTTACGGAGCTGACGGTCGTTGACGTCCAAAACGCGCTTCCAGATCACTTCCTTGAGGTCTACCTGACCCTGGTGACGGGCGTTGTCAATCAAAGCGGCCAAAAGATTGTTTGCGGCCGTGATCGCGTGAAAGTCTCCGGTGAAATGCAGGTTGATTGATTCCATCGGCAGCACCTGCGAGTAGCCGCCGCCTGCGGCGCCGCCCTTCATGCCGAAGACGGGCCCAAGTGACGGTTCTCTGAGCGCCAAAACCGCTTTTTTGCCGAGACGGTTCATGCCCTGCGCGAGAGCAATCGAAGTCGTGGTCTTACCGGACCCGGCGGGCATCCCGGACGTTGCCGTCACGAGAATGAGTTTGCCCGCTGCCTTACGGCAGGGCTTGAGGGTTACCTTGGCCTTGTCGCGCCCGTAGGGTTCGAATTCGGCATCTTCAAGGCCCCATTCGTGCGCAAGATCATCGATGCGTTTGAGTTTGGCGGCCTGGGCAATTTCAATGTCAGACAGCATGTGCTGCTCCTTTAATAACAAAATAACGAAAAAACCGAAATCTTTTTGGACGCAACCGGACGCGGGCAGGGGGGCGCTTTGCAGACAGGCACGCGTGCGGGGTCAGAGTTAATTTTCTAAGTGTGCCATAGACTGCGCCGTTTGTCTGTAGAACTTTCGGGGTACAGTGCGTTTTGTGACGCAGTTTTGCGCCCGAAATCGTGCGTTTTGCCGAGGCGGGGCGGGCGTCGGCTTCGTATAATCGCGGACAGTTTGGAAAAAAGAAAGTGTGTTTTCTTTTTTCCGGTGCGTCCTGCCGGCCGAAGTGCCGCGCCCGACACACCCGAACCTCTTTTTTGCAGCGGAGTTCTCTGTGAAAGTATTAGTGACCGTCAAGCGCGTCGTGGACTACAACGTCAAGGTCCATGCCAAGGCCGATAAAAGCGGGCCCGATATTGAAGCGGCCAAGATGTCGATGAACCCCTTTGACGAAATCGCCGTGGAAGCCGCGGTGCGTCTGAAGGAAACGGGGGCTGCCGACGAAGTGGTGGCGCTTACCGTGGGGCCCGCCAAAGCCGTTGATCAGCTGCGCACCGCCATGGCAATGGGCGCAGACCGCGCAATCCACGTAACGCTTGAAGCCGCAGCGGACCCGGCTGCCGCAGCCCGCATCATTGCGGCGGTCGCAAAGAAAGAAGCGCCGGACCTGATTCTCATGGGTAAGCAGGCCATTGACGACGACAGCGCCCAGGCCCCGGCCATGGTGTCCGCCATCCTTAATCTCCCGTTTGCGGCCTGTGCCGACGCCCTGCGCGTTGAAAACGGTACGGCCTTTGTGCGCCGGGAAACCGACGAGGGACTCATGGAAGTCTCATCGGCGCTTCCCTGTGTGGTCTCCGCGGACTTGAGGCTTGCCGAACCCCGCTACGTGACGCTCCCCAACATGATGAAGGCCCGCAAAAAGCCCGTGGAAACGCTTGATGCGGCAAGCCTCGGCGTTGATCTCACGCCCTCTGTGACGGTCATTGAGGCCGAAGACCCGGCCGCCCGCGCTGCCGGTCAGATGCTCGCAAGCGTTGATGAACTGATCGACGTTCTCAAAAACAAAGCCAAGGTTCTTTAAGACGGACGGGAAACGAAAATGACAGTACTTGTGATTGCCGAACACGATAACGCCGGTCTTAAGGGCGCGACGCTTTCTTTGGTGGCGGCCGCCAAAAAGCTCTCGGGCACCGTGGACATCCTCGTTGCCGGTACGGGCTGCGGCGCTGCGGGCGAAGCCGCAGCGAAAGTTGCTGGCGTAACCAAGGTGCTCGTGACCGATGACGCCAAACTCGCGCACTTTGAAGCCGAAGCCCTCGGGCACGCCGTTGCCGCAGCGGTGAAAGCGGGCGGCTATACGCACGTTTTGTTTGCGGCCGGGAGCAGCGGCAAAGCCGCCATGCCCCGCGCGGCGGTGGAACTTGCGGCTCCCGCCGTTTCGGAAGTAACCGACGTGGTCTCGGCCGACACCTTCAGGCGCTTTATCTACGCGGGCGGAGTGCTCGCCACCGTGAAAGTGACGGGAAGCCCGGTTCTGATGACCGTGCGCCCGACCGCCTTTGAACCCGTTGCGTCTGAAGGCGGGTCGGCTGCGGTTCAATCTTTTGCCGTAACCTTTGACGGTATTCGTCAGTTTGACTTTGTGAACCTCACGCAGACTAAGAGCGACCGACCGGATTTGGTGAGCGCCAAGCGCATTGTGGCCGCGGGCCGCGGCGTTCTGGACGAAGCCGGTTTTGCGGCGGTGGAAAAACTTGCCGACGTTATCGGTGCTGCCGTGGGTTCCACCCGTGCACTCGTTGACCAGCAGATTGCGCCGAGCGAAACCCAGGTCGGCCAGACCGGTAAGATCGTGGCGCCCGAGCTTTACTTTGCCTTCGGGATTTCCGGCGCCATTCAGCACATCGCCGGCATGAAGGACTCCAAGGTCATCGTGGCTGTGAATAACGACGCGGAAGCGCCCATTTTTGAAATGTGCGACTACGGCCTTGTCGCGGACGCCAACACCGTTGTGAAGGAACTCACAGAAAAGCTCGCTTAAAGAGCTGACGCCCGGTGTTCTGAGACGGCTGTCGCGTTGGAGTAAATCCCTGCGGCAGCCGTTTTTCCGCTTTGCTGGTTCGATTGGAAAAGACGACGGCAAGATCGGATTTGTAGGCTCTTACAAATCGTGGCAACGCGGTTTCCGGCTTCAAAATATTTGACGTGCCGAAAAGTCTTACCGCGGGCATGTTGCGGTCTGTTAATATCCAGAGTAAGGGCGGTCAGAGACGTCTGATCGTTTTGGGCTGGTCGAAAGCCCCGGGTCCACCTGTCGGCGGGGAAGTGCCCCGCCATTTTTGTGCCTGCCGCTTTTGCGTCTGTCTCCTTCGGGCATAAAAAACCTTTCCCGCCGCCAGTGCGTTCTTCAGAACGCACCCCCGCGGCAACGGGAAAGGGGAGTAAAAGCAAGCAGACGGTTGAAAACCGGATTAACCGAGACGTTCGCCCTGCTGCGTGAGGTCAAGACCCGTGAGTTCTTCCTCTGGCGTCACTCTGAGGCCGATCGTCTTGTCGATAATCTTGAGAATCACGGCGCTCACGATGCCACCGTAAAGCAGCGTCGCCACCACGCTTGCGGCCTGGATGCCGACCTGCGTCATCATCGGGGGAAGTTCAGAACCGGTGACGGCGCTCGTCGCAAAGACGCCGGTTAAAAGCGCACCCACAATACCGCCCACGCCGTGCACGCCGAACGCGTCGAGCGAATCATCGTAACCAAGCGCCCGCTTTAAGCTCGTCGCACCCCAGAAGCACACGCACCCGCCGATCAAGCCCATCACAAGCGCAGGCATCGGCTCCACAAAGCCGGAAGCCGGCGTAATCACAACGAGGCCGCCCACGGCGCCCGAGAGCATCCCCAAAAGTGAGGGCTTGCCGCGCGCAATCCATTCGCAGGCCATCCAGGCGCAGCCCGCAGCGGCTGCGGCAATCTGCGTCACAATCATCGCCATCACGGCGCGTTCGTTGGCAGCAAGGCCTGAGCCGCCGTTAAAGCCCATCCAGCCCACCCACAGAACCGAGGCGCCGATCATCGTAAGCGTCAGGTTATAGGGGCTCATCGCTTCACGACCGTATCCCAGGCGCTTACCGATCATGATGCAGGCCACAAGCCCCGCAATACCGGCGTTGATGTGCACCACGGTGCCGCCTGCGTAATCGAGCGCTCCCATATCAAAGAAAAAGCCCCCGGCGCACCACACCCAGTGGCAGATCGGCGCGTAAACGAGAACGGACCACACGACCATGAAGATAAGCATCGCGGAAAACTTCATGCGGCCCGCAAAGGCGCCGGTAATAAGCGCCCCGGTGAGCACCGCAAAGGTCATCTGGAAAAAGACAAAAAGAAGCGTCGGAATGGACCCTGTCATGCTCTTAATGTCAATGCCCCTCAAAAAGGCCTGAGAGAAGTTGCCGATCCAGGGGTTGCCTTCGGTAAATGCCAGTGAGTATCCGACCACCACCCAGACCACCGACAGGGCGCAGCAGATGACGGAGGACTGCGCCAGAATCGAAAGAATGTTCTTTTTACGGGCCATGCCGCCGTAAAAAAGGGCAATCCCCGGAATCGTCATAAAAAGAACGAGAATCGTCGCAACGAGCATCCAGGCGACGTCGGCCTTATCAAGTGCCGGAGATGCCGCAAAGGCGCCTTCGCACGTCCCTGCAAGCACTGCCGCGGCCGCAGCGTATTTTCCCCGCATCATCATTTTCATTGTCTCCCAGTGGTTTGTTTCTTAAACAGCAGCGGCATCGGTTTCACCGGTGCGGATCCGCACGGCTGAGGCAAGATCCATTACAAAGACCTTGCCGTCACCGATCTTTCCGGTGTAGGCGCTTTTGACGATTGCTTCGACGGCGCTTTCGGCGACCGCGTCGTCAGCGGCCACTTCGACCTTCACCTTGGGCAGAAAGTCCACAACGTATTCGGCACCGCGGTAGAGCTCGGTGTGGCCCTTCTGGCGCCCGAAGCCCTTGACTTCGGTGACGGTCATGCCGGAAACCCCGAGGTCGGAGAGGGCTTCACGGACTTCGTCGAGTTTGAAAGGCTTGACGACGGCAATGATGTACTTCATGGCAAATTCCCTGTTGGTTGTTTTTCTCTGAAGAACGGTTGTTCTTCTTCTGCGGGAATTAATGCAAAAAGCGTGCCAAAACGCGAAAACGCGCGGTTTCTGAAGAAGCGTGCGGATGCACCGGAAACGTGCATGGATTTGGGGAGAGGACTGCACCAAAAAGGCGCATGCGGTATTACCACGGCACAGTAACGCACTTTGCCTTAAACTCAGCCGCACACAATTGAAAACCGGGGGATGCTTCCCGGTAAACCAACATTCGGAGAAAAAGACAATGCAGCGACGCACTCTCACGGCCGCCCTTTGCGGCGCAGCCGTTTTGGCTTTCGGACTCACCGGCTGCGGGGAGAAGGCCCCTGAAGCCCCCAAGGCCGTCACGCTTACGGTGGGCGCAACACCGGTGCCCCACGCCGATATTCTCAAATTCATTGAGCCCACACTCAAAAAAGAGGGCGTGAATCTGAAGGTTGTGGAATTTTCCGACTACGTGAAGCCGAACCTCGCCTTGTCCGATAAGGAACTCGATGCGAACTTCTTCCAGCACAAGCCCTACCTTGATATGTTCTCAGCGGAGCGGGGGCTGAAACTTTCCGTTCTCTGCTCGGTGCACATTGAACCGATGGGCGTTTATTCCCGTAAGGTGAAAAGCCTCAAGGACCTCCCCGAAGGTGCCAAGATTGCGATCCCGAATGATCCCACGAACGGCGGCCGTGCGCTCAAAGTTCTTGCTGACGCCGGGCTTTTCGGGCTCAAGGATGGCGTGGGCGTGAAGGGGACGCCGGCTGACGTCATCAACAACACAAAGAACTTTCAGCTTGTGGAACTGGAAGCCGCAACGTTGCCGAGAACACTCGACGACGTTGACGCCGCGGTCATCAATTCCAACTTCGCCATGGGCGTGGGCTTAAATCCCGCCAAGGACTCGCTTGCGATTGAAGCCAAGGACTCGCCTTACGCGAACGTTGTCGCCATCCGCACCGGGGACAGCCGTCCGGAATTGAAGAAACTTGCGGACGCCCTGCGTTCGCCGGACGTGAAGAAGTTCCTTGAGGAAAAATACAAGGGTGCGGTGGTGCCGGCTTTCTAATGTGCATTCCTGCATCCAACTAAAACGCCTTAGCCTGCTTGACGAAATGCATAAACCGGCTTTAAAGCCGGTGTAAGGCGGAAAAAGGGCCCCGCGCGGGCCCTTTTCTTTGGCACAATCTGCTGACTGCGTGAGGCTTACTCGCGCTTCATTTATCAAAATTTCGGACTGTCATGACCAAACTTTCCTTTGCTGAGAGTTTTACCCGGGCAATCCGTGCCGCCAAGCCTGAAGGCTGGTATGCACGGGGGGCTTGGTCATGGCGCCGCTTGTCCTGACATCTTCCTGCGCGCTGCGTGTCGTACCAGCCGCAGTGCCTGCCGGCCTTCAGGGGTTTTTGCCCCCTCGCTGCCGGCCCCGTTTTCCTCCTTTGAAAACCCATTTTTTTCGAGGCCGCTTTGTGCCGTTATGTCTGCCCCGTGATCCACAGAGGGGCGGACGGCGGGTGATCGAGGCGGCTGAACCGGAGAAACCCGATGCTCACAGAAAATGAATTGAAAGCGCTTGCCGACGAAGGCTACAACCGTATTGCGGTGGTGGAGCAGTGCCTCGCGGACCTCGACACCCCGCTTTCGATTTACCTGAAACTTGCCAACTGCGCGGAGAGCTTCTTACTCGAAAGCGTGGAAGGCGGCACGCGCTTTGCCCGGTACTCCTTCATTGGACTGCCTGCACGCACGAAAATCACGGTGAAACTCACCGAAACCGGGCCCGTCACCGAAGTCATAACGGACGGCAAAGTAACGGAACGCGTGACGGACACTGATCCGCTCGATTTCATTGAAGCCTTTCAGAAGCGCTTCAAAATTCATACGCCGGCCGGATTGCCGCGCTTTACCGGGGGGCTTGTGGGGTACTTCGGCTACGACACGGTGCGGCTTATTGAACCGGGAAAACTCGGAAAACCGAAGGCAGACGACTTGGGCGTCCCCGACATCGAGCTTTTGTTGTGCGATGAACTCGTGGCGGTTGATAACCTCGCGGGGCGCCTCTACTTCATTTTGAACGTGGATCCCCGTGAACCGGACGCATTTTTGAAAGCCCGCCGCCGTCTGCGCTTTTTAAAGGAAGAGCTCGCTAAGAGTGTGCAGGCCCCTTACAGCGGCGCGGGCACCGCGCACGAAGCCGAGCGCCCCTTTAAAAAGGACGACTACTTAAAGGCCGTCATCCGCACCAAGGACTACATTGCCGCCGGGGACCTGATGCAGGTGCAGATCGGGCAGCGTATTGAGCGGCCTTTTACCGAAAACCCGATCACGCTTTACCGGGCTCTGAGAACGTTGAACCCGTCCCCTTACATGTACTACTACAACTTCGGGGACTTCTACGTGGTGGGGGCCTCGCCCGAAATTCTCGTGCGGGAGGAAAAGCGGGACGGCCGTTTTATTGCCGCCATCCGTCCGATTGCGGGCACCCGCGCCCGGGGAGCGACGCCTGAAAAAGACGCGGCGTTGGCTCAAGAACTCAAAAATGATCCCAAAGAGCGTGCCGAACACTTAATGCTTATTGATTTGGCGAGAAACGACATCGGGCGCATCGCCAAGACGGGGACCGTGCATGTGACGGAACAGTACGCCATTGAACGGTACTCCCAGGTGCAGCATTTGGTGAGCCACGTTGAAGGCGAAATGAAGGACGGCATGACCCCGATGGACGTTTTAAAGGCGACATTCCCGGCGGGGACACTCACGGGCGCTCCGAAAATCCGCGCGATGGAAATCATCGATGAATTGGAACCGGTGAAGCGCGGCATCTACGGCGGCGCCGTGGGGTACTTCTCTTACGCGGGCGAAATGGATATGGCGATTGCGATCCGCACCGCGGTGATTAAAAACAAGGTGCTTTACGCGCAGGCGGCCGCCGGTATTGTGGCGGACTCCGTCCCGGAATTTGAGTGGAAGGAAACCGAGATGAAGGCGCGCGCCGTGCTGCGCGCCGCAGAAGAAGCCGAATTCGGCCTGCAGGGGAACTAGAAAATGCTTTTGATGATCGATAACTACGACAGCTTTACCTATAACCTCGTGCAGTACTTCGGGGAGCTCGGCGAAGACGTGCGGGTGGTCCGTAACGATGCGGCAGACGTGGCGGCCCTGGCTGCCATGAAGCCGGAGCGCGTCTGTGTGTCGCCCGGTCCCTGTTCTCCGAAAGAAGCCGGCGTAAGCCTTGAGGCGATCAAATATTTTGCCGGGAAGGTCCCGGTTCTCGGAGTGTGTCTGGGGCATCAGGCAATCGGAGAAGCCTTCGGCGGAACCATTGTGCGCGCCAAGCGCCTCATGCACGGAAAGACCGACGTGATTACCGCCGACGGCAAGGGCGTTTTTGCGGGGCTTCCTGAAAAAATCACGGTTGCGCGCTACCACTCGCTTGTGATTGACCGCACAACGTGCCCGGCGTGCCTTGAAATTTCGGCGGTCAGTGACGACGGCGAGATTCAGGGCGTGCGGCATAAGGAACTCATGGTGGAAGGCGTGCAGTTTCATCCCGAGTCGGTTGCGAGTGAATACGGGCACGAGATGCTCGCAAACTTCCTCAAAATGACGGGCGGCACGCGTTAACCGCTTTTGCTAATCTCTTCTCTGAAGCAACACAAAGGAGAAGAGGTTATGGCTGTCCGGATTATTGCGGCGGGTGACAGTTTTATCACGCGCCGGCTGCCCGAAAAGGGTTACGAAGGGTTTGAGGAACTCGCGGGGCTCATCCGTACCTTTGACGCGGCCTTTGTCAACCTCGAGTCCACCTTTCAGTGGCACGAGGGGACGCCCGCGGCCACAAGCGGCGGCACCTGGGCGATGTCGCCGCCGGAAACCTTGGACGATATCCGGCGCTTTGGGTTTAACCTCTTTAATACCGCCAACAACCACACCGGTGACTACAGCCAGGACGGGGTCCTGGCAACATTGCGGCACCTAGAAGAGCGCCAAATGGTCTATGCGGGCACCGGCCGCAACCTCACTGACGCTACGCGCGCAGCCATGCTTGAAACGCCCCGGGCCCGCGTTGCAATGATTGGTGTTACCGCGACCTTTGCGCCGGAAGCTGCCGCTGGCACCCAGGGGCCCGATGTGAAGGGGCGGCCCGGTTTGAATCCTTTACGCTTTAAGCGCATCCACCACGTCAATGCCCAACACTTTGCAATGGCCAAAGAATTGGCGGACGTGACGCTCATTAATGCCGCCAAAGAACTTTCGATTGCCAACGGCTACACCAATCCCTTCCCGGAAGGTTCCTTTACGCTCGGAAACATTGAGTTTCGACTGACCGACGGCGCCGAACACGTGGAGACGGTGCCAAACGCCCGGGACCTCGCACGCATTACGGCAGAAGTGCGGGAAGCAAGGCGCCAGGCCGATGTTGTACTCGTTAGCCTGCATGCGCATGAGATGCGGGCGAGAAAAAGCAACGAACCCGCAGAGTTTCTCGAAACCTTTGCACACGCCGTGATCGATGCCGGGGCAAACGCCGTTATCGGGCACGGGCCCCATGAGATGCGCGGCATTGAACTCTATAGGGGCGGCGTCATTTTCTACAGTATCGGGAACTTCATCTTTGAGACCGAGACCGTGGCGGTGCAGCCGGCGGACGCCTTCTTAAACAAGGGCTTTACGCCGGAGACGAAGGTCGGCGAATACATGGATCAGCGAAGCCTTAACGGCACGCGTGGTTACGTTGTGCAGAAAAACATTTGGCGCGCGGTGCTGCCGGGCTTTACGGTGGATAATGGGCGCGTGACGGAAGTGAAGCTCTATCCCGTGGATTTGGGGCAGAAGTTGCCTCGGTCGCAGCGGGGGCTGCCGCGGTTAACCAGGGCGAGGGAACCGATGCTTTATTTGGCTGATCTCTCCAAACCTTACGGCACGGAGATCACGGTGGATGAAGAGGGCGTGGGAACCGTCAGACTCAGAAACTGACGGGCAACGAAAAAGCTCCCGAACCTTGCGGCTTGGGAGCTTTCCCTTTTAAGCCCTGTCACGAGGGGCAGGGCTTATCAGCAATCACGCAAGTCGGATTAGAACTTGTGGATCAGGCCAACGATGGCTTCAACAGAGGTCGGCTTGACCTTGTCGGCGTTAGCAGCTTTTTTGTATTCGTCCTTCGTGTAGGAGAGGGTGGAGTACATGCTGGTACGCTTGCTGAAGGTGTAGCTGTAGCCAACAGCGCCGGTGAAGCGCTTCAGAGAAGCATCGGAGTCATCGACGGAGTCAGCATCGAGGTAGCCGGCGTAGGCAGAAGCGGTACCGCCCATGACAGGAACGCCAACACCGAGGCCAAGACCCCAGCCCTCGGCACCCAGGGAGCCGAGCGTATAACCCGTGCCAATCTTAGCCTTCTTGTTGGTCGTATCAACGATCACGTTGTTGGTCGCTACCTTCTTGGCATTGTCGAAATACTGACCGCCGAAGTAAACCTTCGCAACCTGGAAGTCATAGTTACCACCGATCGTGACGGTGAGAGCATCGTCCATGTCCTGCACGACCGCGTTGTCACCGACAGTAGCGTAGTTAATGCTGTCCACAACGCCAACGAGAGTGAGGCCGCCGGCAACAAACTTGGCACCGATACCGTAGTAACGGTCAGAAGAAGACTCGTTTTCAACGCCGACCTCGTCTGCGCCGTCCGTGTCCATGGAGTACTGCGCATAAACCGTCAGACCGGCAAAGCTCGGAGTCATGTAGGTAATCGTGTTGTCAAAACGGGTAAAGCCGTTGGCACCAACGAACTTAAGACCGCTGGTGGCATCACCGTAACCCGTGGAGAACGGGCCCGTCACGCCGAGCAGGCCGTAGGAGCCGTTGGCGCTGGCAAGCTGGCCGACGCGGCCGAAGGAAACGCGGCCGAAGCTGCCGTCGACGAAGAGCTGAGCTTCACGGTCGAAGAGACGTTTACTGTTGCCGAGAGCACCGGTATCGGCGGCGAAACCGTTTTCAAGGACGAAACCAACCTTAACACCGTTGCCAAGGTCTTCCGTACCCTTCAGGCCGAAGCGGGGGCCGCTGTTGGCACCGCTCTTCATGTCGACTTTGTTGGTTTTGTCAACGCCGGCCGTATCAGCATCAAGGTTCTGATAACGAACACCGTAATCAACCAAACCGTAAAGGGTCACGTCAGCAGCGACAGCGGAACCGGCAAAAGCGCCGAGAACAGCAACTGCAGCAAGTGTCTTTTTCATTTTAGGAGATCTCCAAAATTCTTAGCTAGCCGCCGGTGTAGTCATGCCGCTTCAAACTCTTGCAGTAAAAGCGACCGCCAGCGGGCCTTTCTAGGCATCACCATTATGTGTTTAATCATTACTGCCTACAAATATTCGCAGATTTGTTAAAACGCCTACAGTATTAACCCTGAGACACAAATTGCACAGTCGCTTGAAAATCCAGTCGTGGCGCGGTTTTCGGGTATAAAAAAACTCCCCTTGACAGCGTAAAGCCTCAAGGGGAATTCTGGTTCAACTCAAGTCGCTAATTTCGACTTAAATCAGAACGTGTGACGCATACCGACGAAGACATTGGTAGTCGTCGGCTTCGTGGAGGTCGTACCGGTGTCCTGATCGTCCTGGTAGTAGGCAGCAACGGCGTAGACGTCGGTGCGCTTGCTCAGAGCATAGTTATAGCCGGCAGAAACGCCCAAACGGGTAACTTCGTAGTCTTTGGTTGCAGCATTGTCGGTTGCTTCTTCAGCTTTGGCGTAGCCGACAGCGAACATGGCGGTACCGCCGGCAACCGGTGCACCCACACCGGCCATTGCACCAAAGCCCTTGGCCTGCTGGAGAGCGCTCCAGGCAGAGGCAAAGCCGTAGCCGTCAAGGGTCTTTGTAGCAGCGGCGCCGGTGCCGGCTAACATGTTGTCAAAGTACTGAGCACCGAGGTAGGCCTTGGCAACACCGAAGTCATAGGAACCGCCGAGGGTGACGGTCAGACCGTCATCGAGCTGTTCCATCTTGCCATTGCTGGAATCCCAGTTGTAGGAATCAACAGTGCCGACGAGATTGAGAGCACCGGCATTGAATGTGGCGCCCAAGGCGTAGTAGCGGTTGGAGTTGCCCTTGTTTTCGGTCGTGTCCTGGACAAGGGTGTTCATGTCAGAGGAGTACTGAGCATAAACGGTGAAGCCGCCGAAAGTCGGGGTCTTATAGACAACGGTGTTGTCCATGCGGTTGTAGCCGACCATGTAGGTGGAGCCTTCAACAGAACCACCCCAGCTGGTGCCGAACGGAGAGAGGTTACCGGTCAGACCGTAGGAGCCGTTGCCGCTCGTGAGCTGGCCCATGCGGCCGAAGGCGATTTCACCGAAGGAACCGCGAACAAAGAGCGTGGACTGACGGCCGAAGAGGCGGTTGTTGTTGCCGAGAGCACCGGTATCAGCGCTGAAGCCGTTTTCGAGAACGAAACCGACTTCCACGCCGTTACCGAGCTGTTCAACACCCTTCAGGCCGAAACGGGGACCTGCTTCAGAACCGGAAGCCATCTGCAGCTTGTCGGTAGCGCCGGCAGCCGTGTCCGGATCGGAGTGGGTGTACTGCAGACCAAGGTCAACAACGCCGTAAAGCGTGACATCGGCAGCGAGAGCGGAACCGGCGAAGGCGCCGAGAACTGCAACTGCAGCAAGAGTCTTTTTCATTTGAGGAGATCTCCAAAATATGAATTCTTTGCTATCCGCCGGTGCAGGATAAGCACAAAAGCCTTCCCTGAAAAAGCCAGCAGGCCCTTTTTCATCAGGCCCCTCATTATTAACAGCAAAACATGAGGAGACAACAAAATGTACACATGCAAAGGGATTAGGGTGGGATAACCCTGAGAAAAAACGGGGACATAGTGCGAAAGGCTTAATAGAAGTTAATAAGGAACTAACCTTACAAACAGACCGTGCTTTATTTGAAGAACGGTTCAGCTTTTTCTGATGCTCAACCATGCATGGCGGTAAACGGCCGTTTAGCCTGTTTGTTTCCTGAGCAAATAATCAAGGTTCAAAAGCATGCCGTTTAATCACACTGATCTTCCGCTGCTTCCCACGTTTTCCGATTTTCCGGCCCTGCGTAAGGTCGGTGAACTCTACTGCGACCGCTCCGTGCAAATTGCGGAGCTTGCTGCCCGTAAGCCCGGACTCTTTTACCTCGGCCGTCCGAGAATTTCCGGCGCACGTTTCTCCTGACCACACTGAAGGCGCTTTTTAAGGAGGGTGCCGCGGTGTTTGAGGGGCTTGCCGGCGAAGGCCTCTGGCACGAGAAGCCCTGCGAAGTCGTGGAAATCCAGCACATGAGTCTGTGCGAGCATTTCTCATCAGACGAAGACTTCCGGAAAAGACTGCAGTCCTACATCCTCCTGACCTTTGAGCCCTACGGTTTTAACCGGCAGGATGACGTCGGCAGCCGCTCCTTTTGGTATGCCTTCGGGCGGTGGCTTGAAAGACAGGCGCCCCAAAGCACTGTGCTTCTTATCGATGATTTTGAGTTTCCGTTTATTGACACGGCTGACAGCCATGGGTTTCGAAGCGAAATAGCCTCGGAAAACTCGGCGTTTTTCGACTGCCTGAGGGAACACGAAGACCGCCTTCGATTTTTGCTGATGACCGGAACCACCCGGTGCATTACGACGGGTTTTGACTGGGTGTTCCGGTGGCTTACCGACATCACGTTTGACGCGGACACAAGTGACATCGTCGGCTTTACGCGCAAAGATCTTGAAACCACTTTTTTGCCGTGGGTTCAACGGGCGGCGCAAACGACAGGCTTAACGACGGTAGACGTCATGGATCGCCTTGAAGCCTGGTACGGAGGCTGGCGCTTTTCTTTTGAGGAAAAGCCGCCAGTGCTGTGTCCCTGGATGGTTAACTCCTATCTTCGTGATCCCCACGAACGGGTAGAGGTTGACTGGCAGTGCTACGGGCGGCAGCGCACGGTCGTTCTGAAATTTCGGGATGCCTGGCTTGAGCGCAATATGCTGACGCTCACGGACACCATAAGGCTCACGAAAAAGGAACTCACCGAGCACAAGACAGACCGCGACTTCCGCATCGAGCTTCTGATGGCGCAGGCCGGGTTTTACACAATTAAAAGCGTGGACCGGGACCGGATGGTGACGCTTACCTCGCCCAACGCCGAAGGGCGCCGGGCGATGCTGGCAAGCCGCGCCCACCGTCTGCTCGGTCGGACGATGTTTGCTGGCTGGGTTCGGGCTGAAGACGTACCGGCTGATCCCCTGGCTGCCGGCGACTACCTGACAATGCTCACCAACGGAATTACCCGGCAGAGGTTTCCGGTGACTGATGCTTTTTACTGTCTGCGGTATCTCGCGGTCCTGCTTGCCGATCACGTTTTTGCCGTTGAGGTTTCAACGGACACGGATCCCTTGGAACTGAGACTTGGTTTCCAAAAGCGCCCTGCCGTGTTTCTTTTTGCCTGGGCGGTCTTGGAGGAAGACGTTGAGACAGCTTTATCCGCCCTTGAACGCCGGATTGCGCAGCGGCCGGAGGAGAAAGGCGTTCCGGTCTTTCCTCTCATTTGGTGCGCGGAGACGGAACGCTTTGTTTCCCGGGGTGCATCGGAGCATCAGCCCGTGTAGGCGTTGTCTTTTGTGTTGCGGAAGTTTTGCTTTGCGAGCCACTCACGCTCTTCTTCCGTTTCCGGAATATCAATGCGCTCAATTTTGAAAATCACCGGACGCGTGCCGTCGTTGCAGCAGGCGATCATCATGCGGTCGTCGTTGGTCCACTTGCGCATGATGGCCCCACCCTGAAGCGCTGCGTAGATGTAGCGGCTCACCGCGTCCCAGGCTTCCGCGCACGGCCAGTTGCCGCCGCCCACGCGCGTAGCCTGACCGAGATGATAGAAGCCGTCGTTTTCCGGCGTACGTTCAAACAGAAACTCCTGTCCGGCTTTAAAGCAGGGACAGGGGCCGCTTTCGGGATCGGCGAGAAACTTCTTCTGCAGGTCCGGAAAACACTTCGTCTCGAGGACCGTAACTTTGCACTGGTACTGCAGGGTCTTTTCTCCTGTGGGTACGTTTTCCATCATCGTGCCGACCATGGCGCACTTGTGTCAAGTGAGCTTTACGGCAAAGATTTCAGATGACATTTACCGTGAAAGCGCGTAAAACCCACGCTACATCGTCCGCACCCCGTGTGGCCACGCAAAGACAATACAGAAGGAGTCAACCATGACAGAACTCTCCCGCCGCCGTCTGATTCAGGGAGCTGCCCTGACGGCAGCTGTTGCGGCCGTCCCCGCAGCAAACGCTGCCGGTAAACCCAAGTTTGACGAAATGCACGATGTCGTTGTCGTGGGTTCCGGGTTTGCCGGGCTTGCCGCAGCACTTGCGGCCCGTGAGGCCGGCGCCGATGTCCTTGTCATCGACAAGATGGCCTTTGTGGGCGGCAATTCCTCGCTTTCTGGCGGCATGATGGCCGTGCCGGGGTCAAGCGTACAGAAAGAGCAGGGCATCGAGGATTCGCCCGCACAACTCATGGCCGATATGACCCGCATCGGGCTGGGCTTAGGTGATCCCGACCACATCCGTTTTGTCTGCGAAAAGGCTTCGGACACCTTTGAGTGGACGCGGCGCTACATCGGCGTTGAATGGAACGAACACTTAACCGGCAAGGGCGGCCACTCGGCCTCGCGCTGCATGATCACCAAGCAGGGGACTGGCCAGGGGATCATCGTTCCGGCTGTTGCCAAACTCGAAAAGCTTGGCACCGAAATCCGTACCGGTGTTTTCATGGAGAAAATTCTCAGGTCCGATGCCGGCCGCGTCACGGGCATTGAGGTCCGTGAGGACTATGAGTTCGGGGACGCCAAAAGCGGCAGGGTGAAGCGTATCGGCGCTCGCAAAGCCGTGATTCTTGCCTGCGGCGGGGTCGGTGCGGGCGGCACATACCGCAAGCGCCTTGATCCCAAGCTCGGGGAAAAGTTTCTCACCACGAACCAGCCCGGCGCGACGGCTGAAGCCTGGCGGGAGGTAAGCCGCATCGGCGCCCGTGTGATTCAGGCTGATTGGATTCAGTGTCTGCCCTCGTGTTCTCCCAAGGAGCAGGGTATGGGCATTGCCACGCACTTTGCCTCGATTTCCGCAACGCTTTTCGGCTTCTGGGTTTCAAGCCTCACAGGTAAGCGTTTTGTGAACGAATTCGGTGACCGCAAGCTCTGCACCGATGCAATTCTGAACGTCATCAATGCCGGAGGCGAAGCTTTGGCTTTTGCCGATGACGACGGTGTGCGGCACTTGGAAGTCCTCCGGCCCGGACTTTTTGCAAAGATGCTCGCCGCAGGAACCGTGGAAAAGTTTGCCGACGCCCGCGCTTTGGCCCGCGCCTACAAGATGAATGAGCGGGAACTCAGGGCTGCGATTGCCCGCTATAACGCGTTGCTCGCGAAAAAGCAGGATACCGACTTCGGCCGCCCCTTTGATAAGACCGCCAAACCGATCGGAGAGGGGCCCTATTACGTCTCCCGCATGAGTCCCAAGGTGCACCACTGCATGGGAGGCGTTGTAACCGACATTCATACGGCTGTGCTTGACGTGACGAACGACAAGCCCATCCCCGGGCTTTTTGCGGCCGGGGAATTTGTGGGCGGCATTCACGGTGCGGTGAGAATCGGCGCCTGCGCCGTGCTCGATTGCCTTGTGAACGGCCGCGAAGCCGGACGCGCCGCTGCAGCGGTCAAAGCCTGGGCGTAAGTCCTGAGAGGAGCCGCTTTCTGTCTGAGCGGCTCCGTCAGTGGTCAGTGACGTAAGGCCGCCAGGCTTTGGGCCGGGCAAAGTCCGAGACGGGTTCTTCGCAGGAGCAAAGCCACTGCCAGTGCGCGACGTGATGGAAGTGACCGCACGGCTTGAGGCGTTTGAGAAAACGGCGCCGGACGAAAAACCGGCGGCCTGGGCGGGGTTGATTGCCGGGCTTGTGCTCGCGGTGGGCGCCGGTGCCGGCATCTACCTTTACCTCGGGGACTATTCGGCCCTGGGTGACAAGGCTGTGGCGCAGATTGAAGCCGCGCGTAACGCCAACGTCACACAGAAGTCCTTTGACGACAGTATTGCGGTGCTTGAACGGGCGGTGGCGGGCAACAAAGACCGCGACAACCTGGAAGCCTGGTCGATTTTGGCGGAAAACTATTACAACACCGAGGACGCTGGTTGTCAGTGTGCTGCCGGTAAGGCATTGGGCTGAATTTCTTAACGATGCGACACTGGCCGATTCACTTTTGGACCGACTCGTTAAATCCAGCCATAGACTGGAAATGGACTGTCCTTCCATGAGAGATAAAGCACAGTACGGAGCAATTCCAAGAATTAAACGCGACTGATTGAACCGATAACACGACTTTCCCACCGCTCTCCCGGCCTACAGCCCACTTAGTAGGGTGAGCGGCCGGGAGAGCCGTGGAAAAGTCTACGCTGTCCGTACGCCGTCGTCCTGCGTTCCTCCAATAAAGAAGCGCCGAAGCTTAACTCGCTCGGCGCCGTAACGGACTGTCCCAATGTTTGAGAAAGGGGGTGTCCCAATGTTCGATATACACCGTCCCAATGTGTGTGAAATTCCACACGAAGAGCCTTTTTTTGAGAACTTTGGCGTCAGAAGAGGAAAAAGCTGCTTGCTGCTCACACCGCAGGATTTCCGGTGTGAAGCGATTACTCGGCATAATTCCTGAGTTTTAAAGCAGAATATCGACAAAACCAGTAACCACAAGGTCTAAACGGCTGGTTTTGATTATTTTCTTGTTGTACTTCTACCGCTGTCCCAGTTCACG
>ERZ1026878.181-NODE-181-length-53249-cov-17.130165_pt1 | contig 53249 bp, 51 predicted proteins | sample MGYA00380169_ERZ1026878 | MGnify/ENA primary metagenome ERZ1026878 (study PRJEB33269, sample SAMEA4719805) | human gut metagenome | biome: human-associated habitat; feature: organic feature; material: feces | place: Cameroon | collected 2013-10 ...
AAGGATACGAATCTGAAAAAGGGGGGGGGGGGGGTAACACAGAGTAACCCCCATAGAAAAATCTATGCTGTTAATTTCTCCGCACCTGCACTGTATGGATGCAAACAGTGGAGGGCGGCATGAAAAACAGCATTCTAATTTCTGTCGTGATGCCGAACTACAATGGTCACCGTTTTGTAGAGCAGGCAATCGACAGTGTACTTAATCAGACTTACCCCAATTTGGAGCTGCTGGTAGTAGATGACTGCTCGAAGGATGATTCGCTGCAACTTATCCAGCAGAAGGCACAGAGCGATGACAGAATTAGGGTAATTGCGCTGGAGCACAATGCTGGTGTGGCCAATGCCCGAAATGTGGGCATTAAGGAGGCCAAGGGGGAGTTCATTGCCCTTCTGGATAATGACGACTTGTGGACTGAGGACAAGCTGGAACGTCAACTTGCTCTTGCGAACAAGGGCGCAGATATTGTCTATTGTTCTTATGACTTTATTGATGAACAAAACAATTCCATTAAGAAACCCTTTATTGTCCCACAGCAGACGAACTTTAATAAAATGCTGGCATCAAGCGTTATTAGCTGCTCAACGAGTTTTATCAAGACGGAACTGATGCAAGCGCATCCTTTCAACTCAGACTTTTATCATGAGGATTATGTCCTGTGGATGGAATTGCTCCGAGTTTGCCCGACGGCATATGGTGATCAGAAGGTGCTGATGCATTATCGACAGGTCACCGGGTCAAGGTCGAACAAAAAGAGCAATGCGGCAAAGGAACGGTGGAACACGTATCGTAAGGCATTAAAACTCAATGCAGTAACAAGTGCGTGGGCGTTTGTGAGATATGCTGTGAAGGGCGTAGTTAAGTATTATTTGTGAGTTAAGGCATATTCAATCGCCTGTAAGAATGGAAAGATTGAAAGCGAAGTGAAATACAGTGAAAAAGAAAATATTGATTGTTAATAACAATATGAATATCGGGGGAGTGCAAAAAGCGCTTGTTTCATTGCTGCAGGTGTTGAAAGATCAATATGATGTGACGTTACTCCTATTTTCTGCCAGAGGAGAATTAATGGGTGAGGTACCTCCAGAAGTTAGAATTGCTGAAGTGGGAGGACTGTTTAAGTACCTTGGAATGTCACAGGGAGAATGCACATCAAGAAAAGATAAATTAATAAGAGGCTTTTTTGCTGCAATTGCAAGAAGTATAGGCTTTAAGTGGTCGATTAAATTGATGCATGTTCTGGAACGAAAAAAAGAAATTACAGGGTATGATGTGGCAATTTCATATCTGCATTGCGCCATGCCAAACTCTTTTTATGGAGGGGTAGCAGAGTATGTTCAATATTATGTAAAAGCAAAAAAGAAAGTGTGCTATATTCACTGTGACTATATAAACTCTGGAACTGAAACACCGTACAGTAAATCTGTTTATATGAAGTATGATACTATTATTGGTGTTTCCAAATCGGTTGCCGAACAGTTTGTCAGAGCAATACCTCAGATGAAGGATAAAACGGTTGCTATTTACAATCCGATAAATGTAGAAAAGATAAAAAGCAATGCACAAAAAGATCCTTACCGATATGACGGAAATTATGTTAATTGTCTTACTGTAGCTCGTTTGTCGTCTGAAAAAGGCGTTGATCGCTTTGTTCGGGTTTTGGACAAATTAAATAGTGATAGAGTGCGTTATTATGTAGTTGGTGCTGGTAAGGAACATCAAAGCATAGAGACTTTGATCCAGGATAAGGGATTAGATGGAAGAGTTTTTTTGTTAGGAGAGCAAGACAATCCTTATCGGTATATGATTAATGCGGATATGCTAGTCGTTCCGTCATATCACGAGGCTGCGCCTGTTGTCTTTCAGGAAGCGCAAGTTCTGGGTCTCCCGGTTTTTACAACAAACACGCTGTCGGCGAACGAAATGGTATCAGATAGATATGGCATGGTTGTTGAAAACTCTGAAGAAGCCATGATTAAGGGAATGCAGAAAATCATTTCCGATGATAAAAGGATGTTAGAGATAAGAAGAAACCTTGAGCACTTTCAGTATGGAGATGGTGATGTACTAGGAGCAATTAGTAGTGTGCTCGGATGAGTGGAGTAAAATTATATTATGATAAAAAATATCATTGAAGAAAAGAAAACACTGATAACATACATATGTATGATTTGCCTGATTGTTCTGAGCGTTTATACGCATGGAATTGGGTCAATTCTCGCACTAGCAATTTTTATGCTGTTTGCGGTTAATGCGACAACCACCGAAACACTTAACATACTATATGGGATTATTCCTTTTGCTAACATTTTTAAGATTGGTCCTAACTCCTTAAGTTTTTTAACTCTTCTGGAAATTATTACAGTTGGACTATATTTGTGTAGAACAAGAAGATTTAAGAAAACTACATTATTTTGGATTTGTATGCTAATTGCGGGATTAGTACTCGAAGCCCTCAATGGTTTTACCATTAATCTTATGATAGTAATCAAGCATATTGTTCGAATTATGCTTTTGAGTTCCATAACTGGTGATAAATCAAAACCAGAAGATGTTATGTCAATTGGCTTCTACTTTTCGATTAGTATGATTTTATCGCTTGCAATTACAAATGTACAATCATTTTATTTGAAGGTTCAACCATATCTGGACATGAACGTAGAGATGGTTAACAGTGTGGCAGTACTGCGTCAAAGTGGATTGTTTAATGACCCGAATTACTGTTCACTTGCCTTAACTATGGCGTTTAGTTTATTGCTTGTGTTGTACAAAACAGGAAAGATTAATTATGAATTTTGGCTACTTGCGGCATTTCTTGTGCCATTAGGATTTATGACATATAGTAAGTCATATTTCTTGATAATGTCAGCTTTGACAATGTACCTCCTGCTATTTGTACTGCTTCCAAAGCACAGAGGAATGTTTATTATTGCTATGATAGGGGTTTGTGTTTTTATTATACAGGTGAGTCGTGGAAATGTTCCTGTTGTGAATACCCTTTTACAGCGATTTATAACACAAGGTTTAACAACGGGTAGAATGGAGTTGAATGAAGAATTCCTTAGTTATATTTGGGGAAACAATAAGGTACTTTTCTTTGGAGCTGGAATTGCAGCAGATAGAATTGCTGGTGTATGGAACAATGTCCATAATTTTTATATTGATTATCTTTACAAATTTGGAATCATTGGTGGACTTGTTTTTTTGTCTACGTTGTGTTCGTGTTTTGCACCAATTTCAAATAAGATTTCTGCGAGGGATGATCTGGTTAAACTCTTGCCATTGGCATCTATGCTAATCGTCTATTTTTTTCTTGCTGGTATTAATATGTTTGATTTCTACTACTATGTGATGATTAGCTTTTTTTGCTTGAGAATTAATACCTCAAGAGAAGAAACAAAAAGGAAATGAGGGAAAACGGAATGAAAGAATACAAGATTGGATATACGACTGGGGTGTTCGATATGTTCCATATTGGACATCTTAACATTCTGAAACGAGCTAAAGAACACTGCGATTATTTGATTGTTGGAGTATCCACTGATGAAGTCGTTCAAAGCTATAAGCATCACTTGCCGGTAATTCCATATGAACAGCGAGCAGAAATCGTAAAAGCAATTCGTTATGTTGATGAGGTCGTGCCTCAAACTTCGATGGATAAGATGGAGGCATTTAAGAAGTATAAATTCAATGTTTTGTTCCATGGAAGCGACTGGAAAGATAGCGAAATGTATAACAAAATTATAGATGATTTCAAAAAGGTTGGCGTTGATGTGGTGTTCCTGCCGCACACAGAAGGCATCAGTACGACTTTGATTCGTGAGAAAAAGAATAGTTAAATCCCACAAGAAGAGGAAATTAATATGATCAGCACGGATGAATGTATTGGATGTCAAGCTTGCGTGGAGTGTTGCCCGGTGCAGGCAATTTCATTTACTTATGATCTTTGGGGCGACGGAAAAGCACATGTTAATTTACAAAAATGTGTAAACTGTTCTCGATGTGATAATGTTTGTCCTGCAAAGAAAATGGAATTGAATCCGGAGCAAAAAAATGTTTTTGCCGTAGTATCAAAAAAGAACGCTAGAAAAGGTTCATCTGGTGGGTTCTTTTTTGAAGTTGCATCTGAATTCTTGGGGAACGGTGGAGTTGTTTATGGTGCGGCCTTCAATGACAAATTAAAATTGATTCATGTACGTGTCAATAAGACTGATGATTTAATACCGCTATGTAAAAGCAAATATCTTCATAGTGATATGGCAGGAGTATATACACAGATTGGTGCTGATCTGAAACAAGGGACACCGGTTCTTTTTGTGGGGACTCCGTGCCAAACAAGTGCAGTCAAAAACTTGTACAAGAAGCAATATCAAGAAAAACTCCTGTTGATTGATTTTTTGTGTCACGGGACAGGAACTCAAAAAGTGTTTGATATATGTAAAGCTTACGAAGAGCAGAACAAGAATGGCATAATTACAGACTTCTGTTTTCGAAGCAAATCTAGAAAAGCAGAACATAGTTTTACATACTCTTTGAATGTGGGAGGAAGCAAAAAAACAATTTCAGGATATAGTTTTGAGTATCCCTATTATAATGGTTACCTCTCCTATACCATATTTCAGGATGCCTGTTATAGATGCGAGTACGCCAGGACAATGCGAGTTGGCGATCTTACGTTGGGAGATTTTTGGGGAATACAGAAATTTGATTCGCACTTAAAGGATTATAAAGGCGTTTCTATGATTTCGGTAAATACAAAACACGGTGATGAATGGTTTCAAAGAGTTATAAATAAATGCGAACATAAGTCGTTTCCCATAGAGTGTGCAACAAGCAAAAATCAGTCATTTACATGTTGCGTACCAGCACCAAAGCAGCAGAAGAAGAACCTGGTTGAAATTCTCTCTGAGAATGGCCCAGAGGCACTTGTAAAAGAACTGAAGTGCCCCAACATACCCAAAAGTATCGTTTATGCAAAGACCCCTCAATGGGCTATATGGGCCTATGACAGGGTAAGAGGGAGAAAGTAAAATGAGGAAATTAGATATTACGGAAGTTCAAGCTTTACAGTTGTCATTGATGAAAAAACTGCATGCTTTTATGGAAGAGAAAAATATTAAGTATTACATGATTGCGGGAAGCGCATTGGGGGCAGTACGTCATAAAGGATTTATCCCATGGGATGATGATATCGATATCGGTTTATTCAGGGAAGATTATGAGAAGTTTTTGAATGCTGCAAAGGAGTTTGATCCGCGGTATGAAATCATTAATCATAGAAATGCTCATAATTGTGATTTTTGCTTGACAAGAATTTATATTCCGAACACGAAAATTGATAATCCTGTAATTGCGAATACAGGATTGGATCAGCGCCTTTATATGGATGTTTTTCCACTGGACAATGTTCCTGATTCTATAGATGAGAGAATTGCCTTTGAAAAAAGAATCAAGAAAAGGAAAAGCATTCTTGAAAAGACCGATGTAAGAAACTATGGGAATACAGGGATTGTTTTGTTCTGCAAATCAGTGATTTCCTTTATTCTCAAACCGAATAGAAATATAATTATTTCATCCACTGAGCGATTAATGAAGACGTATGATAGCCAGAAAACAGAGGCGGTTTGCTCTTTGTGCAGTCAGTATTCATTCAAAAAACAGGTTATGCTAAAAGAAATATATGGAACCCCTACTATGTATGCATTTGAGGATACGTCGTTTTATGGTCCAGAGAAAATAGATGCTTATCTGACGACTCTGTATGGCGCAAACTATATGCAAATTCCGCCGATTAGCAAGAGAAGAAAAGGACATGATATCCTGATGTTGGATTAAAAATAAAGTTGAAATATTGAGAATCATTAGGGGGAGAAGTGGCATGGCTTTTTTGCTAACTGATTTAAAAGATAAGTACATTGCTTTGAGAGGGTTTCATACAAACCGTCGCCTGATTGTCATTGAATCGGATGATTGGGGGAGCATCCGTATGCCATCCCGAGATGTATTTGCAAAATTGCAGAGAATGGGAGATCATCCGGAACGAGATGGCTTTTTGTCTAATGATTCTCTCGAAAGTGAATATGATCTTGATGAATTATATCAAGTTTTAACCTCTGTACACGATAAAAATGGAAGGCCTGCCGTTATAACAGCTAATTTTGCGGTAGCCAACCCGGATTTTGATAAAATTGATATAGAATCAGGAAGATATCAATATGAAAGTATCCTAGATACATATAAGCGCTATTATCCTGAAAATGATGTGTTTGGATATGTAAAGAAAGGGGTTGCCCAAGGGGTATTTTTTCCGCAACTACATTGCCGAGAACATTTGAATGTAAATCGGTGGATGAAGGATTTGAAGAATAGAAAAAAAGATACTCTTATTGCCTTTGAAAACAAAATGATTGGAATCAATGCATCTTTCTCAGAGGACAATGTCTACGGGTATATGGATGCTTTCAATACGGTATGGTCTTCGGATGAAGAGCTGGCAAAAATAGTTGCAGATGCTGCGGAGATGTTCAACAATCTTTTTGGATTCAAAAGTGAAACATTTGTTGCATCATGTTTCGTATGGAACAGCAAATTAGAGACAGAACTTGCTGGACTGGGTATTAAGGGTATTCAAAGTTCGCCTTGGCAGTATGAACCAGTTGGAACTAATGGAGAATACAATTTGAAACGTAGAATCCATTTTACAGGGGAGTGCAACTCAAATGACCAGATTTACACAGTTAGAAACTGCGGGTATGAACCAGCATATTATCAAAATCCGGACGAGTGTTCGAGAGAATGTATTCGGGAAATTGAAAAATCATTTCAACAAAAAAAACCTGCGATTATAACAAGTCATCGCTTTAATTTTATTCATGAGATCCAGCGTGAAAATGCAGAACGCAATCTAGTGGGGTTGAGAAATATCCTTCTTACAGTCAAAGAACGGTATCCAGATGTGGAGTTTGTAACTACTCCGGAACTGGTAAAGATTATGGAGAAAAATTAAGTAGTATGGGCGATAAGAAAAATCGACTTCTAACAAATATGATGAGTTATGCGGCGCTCCAGATAGTTAATATGATGGTTGGATTGTTCTTGCCGCGGCTTTACCTTGCTGTATATGGCTCTGAAATAAATGGCGTTGTTTCTGCTGTAAATAGCTTTATTTCCTATTTTTCATATTTGGAGGCAGGTCTTGGACTAACAATGATTCATTCATTGTTTAAGCCTCTCGCAGATAAAGATTATTCACAACTGAACAGTTTGCTGTCGTATTCGAAAAAGAAATATAAGGAAATTAGCCTCGTATATTTCGTGCTGGTTCTGTTTGCGTCGTTCCTTTTCCCGGTTGTTAATCCGACGGCAGCCCTTGGAAAAGTTGAGTTCTTTTGTTTGGTTTTAATTATAGGTCTTTATGGTGCACTTGATTTCTATACGATGGCGAAATATCGAGTGCTACTAACTGCCGATAGAAAAGAATATGTAATCTCGAATGCAATGATCCTTGCGCAGTTATTGAGATTTGTGTTCGTATGGATTTTGCTTCACCTAAATATAAGTGTTGCCGTTGTAAAAATTGTTCCCGTTCTAACTTTGATTCTACGATCTGTGATTTTAAATTGGTATGTCCGAAAGAAATATCCAAATGTTGATTATACGGTTCCGCCGTGTGATACAGTTGAGGGAAAACAACAGCAATATGACGCATTGTTGCTTCAGATATCTATTAGCACGAGCGTATCCTTGCCAACATTGATTATATCACAGTTTTTGGGATTTAAGGAAGCCAACGTATATGCGGTGTACAATCTTGTCATCAATGCAATGATATCTATTATTTCTGCATTGAGTTCTGGCGTTTCTCCGATGTTGGGTCGTAGTATTGCTCAAGGGAAAAATATAGGCGGAGCGTATAACGTATATGATTACATTGTATCCTATGTAATAACGGTTTTCTTTGCGACTACAACTGTGATGATCTTGCCGTTTATACAGCTTTATACGAATGTTGTAGATGATATTAATTATATTCACTCATCATACGCACTACTCATTTGTATTTGGGCGGCTGCGTATTCATATAGAATTCCGGTGACAGCGGTTGTTAATGCGGCAGCAATTTATACTAAAAATAGAGTTTCCAATATTGTGAACCTAGTAATGCAAATCGTATTGGGAGTCATTGGAACGAGGATACTTGGAATACCTGGCTTGCTCATTGTGATGATTGCAGCGGCAATTCAAAGAAATATATCACTGTCTATTAACAATGATAAGGAATTGCTTCACTGTGGAATAAAAAATATAATCATTAGGCAACTTGCTATGATTCTCGTTATTTTATGCAGCCATACCATTGCTACGGATGCTATTTATTCGAAAAACTTGTCTGTGATTGGTTGGTGTGCAACAGGTGCTATTGTTCTGCTTATTGAGATATTGATTTGTGGTGTAATATGGATGGTTAGTGATTTGGAGGCATTTAAGAAATGCAAAGGCATTGTTCGAGGTAAGTTGGCTAAAATTTAGGAGATTATTGTGTGTGGATATACAAATGATACACAATGAAATGACATAAAATTTCCGAATGAATGTATAAATGGTTTCTTTTGACTAGGCAACTGTGTGTTTTTGATATTGTGCGAATTCGATTTATTGGTATGAACAATAATCATTTCAGTATTTTAGAATTGATATTTTCCTTACTAAAAATGCAATAGTTGTTGAGGAACTTATATTATCAAACTAAATAAAGACAAGAATGGAGAATATGTATGTCAAACACAGTTAAGGATTTACAGCGGGTTTTGTTTGATATGTTGGTGCAAATTGATGAAATTTGTAAAGAGAATGGAGTACGTTATTCTCTCTCATCTGGAACGGTTCTAGGCGCAGTACGCCACAAAGGGTTTATTCCATGGGACGATGATCTTGATTTGATGTTAATGAGAGATGAATATGAGAAGTTCTTAAGGATTCCGCAGGAGGCATTTTCGTCTCGAGGATTAACATTACAAAAAGAATACGATAAAACATGGCCACTTACTTTCTCAAAAGTACGAAAGAATAATACAACATATATTGAACGAAGACTAGATGTTCTGGAAGGAGCTCATCTGGGAGTTTATATTGATATTTTTCCAGTAGATAATCTCTCGGATAATGCTCTACATGCAACTATGCAATGGCATATTTTCCACTTGCTGGCTGCTAAGTGCCTTGGAAAACGTGGTTATAAAACCAATCTGTTGAAAAAGAAATTTGCAATGTCGATTTCACGCTTTCTGCCTGCGGAACCGATGCTGAAATTTGTCAAGAATGAGAAGGATACGGATACAAAAAATGTACACTCATTTTTGGGCGCCGCTGTAGTTAGGGAAAAAACGATTTACCCTCGGAATCTTTTTGAAAGCTACACCGAAATTGACTTTGAGGGGAAAATGTTTCCTGTTATATCAGGCTATAAGGAATATCTTGAAATTACATATGGAGATTATATGAAGTTGCCTTCGGAGGAAGAACGACAAGCTGCTCTCCATGCAGAAGTGGTGGATCTAAATACCTCATATGAAGTGTATGTAAAAAAACTCAAAAACAAATAATAGATGGAAGGAAGTGGAGATAATATGAGATTGCAAGTGTTGATTTCTACAATGCATCAGACTGATCATTCTCTTTTGGATAAAATGAACATTCAAAGCGATGCAATTGTTATTAATCAGTGCGATCGAAATGAAATTGAAGAGTTTGAATATAAGGGCCATCATATTCAATGGATGTCATTAAAAGAGAGAGGTGTGGGATTAAGCCGCAATACAGCATTAATGAGGGCAGATGCTGACATTGTCTTGTTTGCAGATGATGATGTTATTTATGATGATGGATACGAAAAAAAAGTTATTGATAATTTCAAGAAATATGAAAAAAAAGATCTTTTGATCTTTAGGATTGAATCGACGAATAAAGAACGACCGACAAAAAAAGAAAAGAAGGATCATAATTTGTCATGGTTTAATAGCATGAGATATGGAGCTGTTCGTATTGCAATACGAACAGCTGCAATACGAAAAGCTAATGTGTTCTATTCGTTGCTGTTCGGAGGAGGAGCAAAATATCAATCTGGCGAAGACACATTATTTATTCAGCAATGCTTAAGGAGGGGATTGAAGGCGGCTTCAGTTCAGGAGGTGCTTGGCGTTGTAGAACAGCAGGAGTCAACGTGGTTTAAGGGCTGCAATGAGAAATATTTCTATGACAAAGGTGTTCTTCTAAGTGCGTGTTCAGGAGTTTGGGCAAAACCATTACTGTTATTATTGATTATAAAGAACAAGAATGAGACGAACGAGGTGGGGCTCACTAAGGCCATTAAATGTTCGTTTAATGGAGTTAAAGATTATCATAAAACGATATGATGATGGAAGAGGAATTTTTGCGGAAATTCCTCGTATATTATCGCGTTCACAAAAAGTGATAGAGGAGTGTACATGAATAAACAAGAAAGCGATATTCTGAACGCTCTGCTACTTGAGCCGTTTATCAATCAACGCATTTTAGCTGAAGTGTCAGGACATTCCTTGGGAGTGGTAAACCGTTCCCTCAAGGAACTCATTAAGGCAGGGTATCTGAACGAAGCAATTTGCCCCACAGCAAAGGCTGTTGCGGAATACAAGAATAAGACTCCAAAACGTGCAATTATTCTGGCAGCCGGCTTTGGTATGCGGATGGTTCCCATCAATACAGAAATGCCCAAGGGCCTTCTGGAAGTCAATGGGGAGCCTTTGATTGAACGAATCATCAAGCAGCTTCATGAAGTGGGAATTCAGGAAATCTATGTTGTTGTGGGTTTCATGAAGGAAAAATATGAATACCTGATGGATGAGTATGGCGTAGAACTGGTGGTTAACCCGGACTATGCCGCAAAGAACAATCTGCATTCTCTCAGATTGGTAAAAGAGCATCTGGAGAATGCGTACATCGTCCCCTGTGATATCTGGTGCGACCGCAATCCGTTTCACCGTCATGAGCTGTACTCATGGTATATGGTCAGCGATCTTGTGGAAAACGAAAGCAATGTCCGTGTGAACCGCAAGATGGAGCTGGTAACTGTGCCGGAAAATGTCGGTGGTAATGCGATGATCGGTATCAGCTACCTTACAAAAGAGGACTCCGATACGGTTTCTGCACGCATCGAGGAACTCTGCAAAAACCCACAGTATGATGGTTCGTTTTGGGAAGAAGCACTCTATAATAAGGATCGCATGATCGTCACAGCCCGGGTAGTGCATTCGGCAGATGTTGTGGAGATCAACACCTATGAGCAGCTTCGTGAGATCGACAGCGATTCTAACCAACTGAAAACGGATGCGATTCGTTTAATCTGCAAGGCATTGTGCGCAAAACCGGAGGAAGTCACGGATATTACAGTCCTGAAAAAGGGAATGACTAACCGTTCGTTTCTATTTACCTGTAAGGACAAAAAGTACATTATGCGCATTCCGGGAGAGGGCACAGATCAGCTTATCAATCGCCGTCAAGAAGCAGCGGTATATCATGCCATTGCTGATAAAAACATCTGTGATGATATCGCCTATATTAACCCGGAGAATGGCTATAAGATCACAGAATTTCTGGAGGACGCCCGGGTATGCGACCCTACCGACTATGAGGATGTCAAGAAGTGCATGAACCGTTTGCGTGACTTCCATGCGTTGAAGCTGAAAGTTGCGCATGAGTTTGATATTTTCGGGCAGATGGAGTTCTACGAAACGCTGTGGGATGGAATGCCTTCTGTTTACAAGGACTATGAGAAAACCAAGGCGAATGTCTGGTCTTTGAAGCCCTATATTGATGCCCATGTATCTGAAAAGATTCTGACACACATCGATGCAGTGCCGGATAATTTCCTGTTTGTTCAGAAGGATGGAAAAGAGGAAATTCGGCTAATCGACTGGGAGTATGCGGGTATGCAGGATCCCCATGTGGATATCGCAATGTTCTGCATTTATTCGCTTTACAATAAGCGGCAGGTGGATCGCTTGATTGCGGCATATTTTACAGACGGTTGCGATGATGCGACACGGATTAAGATTTACTGCTACATCGCTGCCTGTGGTCTGCTGTGGAGCAACTGGTGTGAGTATAAGCGGAATCTGGGTGTGGAATTTGGCGAGTATTCTCTGCGGCAGTATCGCTACGCAAAAGACTACTACAGGATCGTTCAGGACGAGCTGAAGAAATTAGAGGAAGGTGGAGTGCGGGAAAATGTCTAAAGTAGAAAGAGCCATTATTATGGCGGCAGGGCTGGGAAACCGGATGCACCCGGTCACGCTGACAACGCCGAAGCCTCTGGTCAAAGTAAATGGCAAGCGGATGATCGATACGGTAATTGAGGGGCTGCACAAAAACGGCATTTCGGAGATATACATCGTGGTGGGCTATCTGAAAGAACAGTTCGCTCCGCTGGTGACAGAGTATCCCGGCGTTCGACTGATTGAAAACCCCTACTATGATACCTGCAACAATATCGCATCCCTGTATGTAGCAAGAGATCACATCGAAAATGCGATCATTCTGGATGGCGATCAAATTATCTATAACCCGGATATTCTGGCTCCGGAGTTTGAGCGTTCCGGCTACAACAGCGTATGGACGGACGAGGAAACGGACGAGTGGCTGCAAACCGTAAAAGGTGGCATCGTGATCTCCTGCAGCCGTACAGGCGGCAAGGGCGGATGGCAGTTGTACAGCATTTCTCGCTGGACAGCCGAGGATGGAAAAAAGCTGAAGCGCCATCTGGAAATCGAGTTTGAACAGAAGCAGAATCGTCAGATTTACTGGGATGATGTAGCGTTATTCTGCTATCCGGAAGAATATCAACTGGGAATCCGTCCGATGAATAAGGATGACATCATCGAGGTGGACAACTTCAGCGAACTGGTTGCTCTGGATTCCAGCTATAAAAAATATGCGGAGGAAGGATAAATGAATCCAAAGAGAGTGCGTGGGAAAATTGATTGGATGATAACATTGGTACCCTTGGCAATTGTGGTAGCTCTGTGCATCCTGTTCTTCTTGGTGCCTGAACAGTCTAACGCCGTCCTGAGCCAGATTCGGTTCTTTTTCGGAGATACCTTTGGCACCTATTATCTGGTGATCGGACTGGGTATTTTCATCCTGTCACTGTACATTGCGTGTTCGAAGTACGGGGATATTGTTCTGGGTGAACCCAACGAAAAGCCTCAGTATTCCTTCTTTGCATGGGGCTCCATGATGTTTACTTGCGGTCTTGCTGCGGATATCCTGTTTTACTCTTTTTCGGAATGGGTGCTTTATGCAACTGACCCCCATCTGGCAGAGATGGGCAGCATTCAGGACTGGGCAGGGGTCTATCCCTTGTTCCATTGGAGCTTTATCCCGTGGGGCTTCTATCTGGTGCTGGCGGTAGCATTCGGCTTTATGCTGCACGTAAGAAAAAGAACCCGCCAGAAATACTCGGAAGCCTGCCGCCCGATTCTGGGCAAGCACACCGATGGCTGGGCAGGTCGCATCATTGACCTGCTGGCGGTGTTCGCTTTGCTGGCGGGTACGGCGACTACTTTCAGCGTGGCAACACCGCTGATGGCGACCATTATTGGGGAGCTATTCCATGTTGCTGTCAGCCGCACAGTCATCAATATTATCATCCTATTGATCACTTGCGCCGTGTATACTTACTCTTTGCTGCATGGCTTCAAGGGTATCAGCAAATTGGCCAACATTTGCATCTATCTTTTCTTTGGGTTGCTTGCCTTTGTCCTCCTGTTTGGCGGCGAGACCCGGTATATTATCGAAACCGGTTTCTCCTCACTGGGACGGATGATGCAGAATTTTATCGATCTTTCCACCTTTACCGACCCGCTGCGCACTTCCAACTTCCCCCAGAACTGGACGATTTATTACTGGGCCTACTGGATGGTGTGGTGTGTGGCTGCGCCGTTTTTTATTGGCAGCATTTCCCGTGGCAGAACGGTACGCCAGACGATTCTGGGCGGCTATGTGTTCGGCGTGGGCTCTACGCTGACCAGCTTTATTGTGCTGGGCAACTACTCTATGGGACAGCAGATGACCGGCAAGGCGGATTTTATCGCCAAGTATCTGGAAAACGGTGATATGTACGGCATGATCGTGGATATGATCAAAACTATGCCGGGTGCACCGGTCGTTATGGTGGCTGTTCTGATTACGATGATCGCCTTCTACGCAACATCCTTTGATTCTATCGCACTGACGGCATCCTGCTACAGCTACCACACCCTCAAGGATGATGAACAGCCCAATAAGGGCATCCAGTTGATGTGGTGCATCCTGCTGATTCTGCTGCCGATTGCATTGCTGTTTGCGGAAAGCTCTATGAACAACCTGCAGTCGGTCAGCATCGTGGCGGCATTCCCGATTGGTGCAGTCATCGTGATGATTGCGGCGAGCTTTTTGAAGGATGCTAAAAAATATCAAGCAGAGCTGGAAACGTATCAAAACGAATAAATTGATAAAATAAGACAATGCAGCCATGCCCACGCATGGCTACGCCATCCTGATATGCTGCCTCTACGTGGCGGATGGCAGGCAACGAGATTCTCTCTCGGCTAAAGCATATATTCGTCAAATCACTCTTTGGATGAGGGAAAAACTATAATGGGAAAGTATTTTGGAACTGATGGCTTCCGTGGGGAGGCTGGAATTACTTTGACTGCTGACCATGCCTATAAGGTTGGTCGTTTTCTGGGCTGGTACTACAACGCACTGCGTGAGCGCAATGGTGACACCAACCCCGCTCGTATCGTCATCGGTAAAGACACTCGTCGTAGCTCCTATATGTTCGAGTATAGCCTGGTTGCCGGTCTGACCGCTTCCGGTGCAGATGCTTACCTGCTGCACGTCACCACTACGCCTTCTGTAGCCTACATCGCTCGCGTGGATGACTTTGACTGTGGCATTATGATCTCTGCCAGCCATAATCCCTACTACGATAACGGCATCAAGCTGATCGACTGCTATGGTGAGAAGATGCCGGAGGAAATCTTGCTGTTAGTCGAGGATTACATTGACGGAAAGCTCCATGCGTTCGATAAGGACTGGCCGGAGCTACCTTTCGCTCACCGGGAACACATTGGCTGCACGGTGGACTATGTGTCCGGCCGCAACCGCTACATGGGCTATCTGATCAGCCTCGGTATCTACTCCTTTAAGGGTGTCAAGGTCGGTCTGGACTGTGCCAACGGCAGTTCCTGGAACATCGCTAAATCTGTGTTCGATTCGCTGGGCGCAGACACCTACGTCATCAATGCACAGCCCAACGGCACCAACATCAACAACAATGCTGGCTCCACCCACATCGAGGGTCTGCAGAAGTTCGTGGTAGAGAAGGGGCTGGATATCGGCTTTGCCTATGACGGCGATGCTGATCGTTGCCTGTGTGTGGATGAGAAGGGTAACGTGATCACTGGCGACCATATCCTGTATATCTACGGTTGCTACATGAAGGAGCGTGGCAAGCTGCTGACCAATACCGTCGTTACCACGGTCATGTCCAACTTTGGTCTGTACAAGGCTTTTGATGAGAAAGGCATTGGTTACGCTAAGACCGCTGTGGGCGACAAGTATGTTTACGAGTATATGGCTAAGAACGGCTGCCGTATCGGCGGTGAGCAGAGTGGTCATATTATCTTCAGCAAGTACGCCAGCACGGGTGATGGTATCCTGACAAGTCTGAAAATGATGGAAGTTATGCTGGCAAAGAAACTGCCTATGAGCAAGTTGGCTGAGCCCCTGAAGATCTACCCGCAGGTTCTGGAAAATGTCCGTGTAACCGACAAGAAAGCTGCACAGGATGACGAAGCAGTTCAGGTAGCAGTCAAGGCCGTAGCCGAGGCACTGGGTGACACTGGCCGTATCCTTGTCCGTGAGTCCGGCACTGAACCGGTCGTGCGTGTGATGGTGGAAGCACCCGATCACGACACTTGCCAGAAGTATGTGACGCAGGTTGTGGAGACCATCAAGAGCCGGGGTTATGGAGTTTGAATGCGAAGCTGAAACAGAAAAGTGCTCATGCACTGTTGCTTGTTTTCATTCTGGCCTCAATCTTGTTTTTAAAGCCAGATGCCACCGTTGATCATGATACTGGTTTCGTGTCTTCGGAACTCGAAGTAAGGGAAATCGTAGAGAGAAATGTGACCAGCACGAGTTATGTGAACTCTGACGGTATCATCACAGACGCCATTGACATGGGCTATGCAACCGTACAGAGAAAACGAAATTCGGCAGGACAAGTCACAGAAGAGTTTTACCTCGATGCTGCTGGAAACCCAGTGGAACGGTATGGTGAGTACGGTGGCATCGCGTATGAGTATAACGATGGTGATATTGTAATCAGGTATCTTGGTGCAGATAAGCAACCAATGATGCTTAGTTCCGGTTATTCCGCCATTGTGAGAACACTGGTGGAAGGAAAAGCAACGGACGATTTCTACTACGATCTTAATATGCAGCTGGTCCAATGCGCAGGCGGCTATTACGGTTTGCACCGGGAGTATGATGAACAAGGACTAAATTGCGCTATTACTTATCTCGATGAAAACAGACAGCCCGTCATCTGCACATCTGGTTATGCTGTCAAGACATATCTGCGCGATTCGGAAGGGACCGTTATTGGCGAACGATACTTTGACACAGAAGGAAAACCTGTAAAATCCTCTCTTGGCCAGTATGGCGAACTATATCAGCGAGATGAGCAAGGTCGTATCAGCCAGATAACCTATCTCGGCGCAGACGGTAATCCAACACCAACGAATGCTGGTTATACGGTTATGAAGCGTACTTACCACCGGGATGGTACAGCGGACACTGATATGTATTTCGATGCAGATGGCAATCCAATGGTCCTGTCCAAAGGGCAGCATGGCATCAAGCGCAGCGGAAAGGTGAATCTGCTGCTTGACAAAAACGGTTATGTCATGCTGTGTGTGGACAATATCCTGAACGGATTTCCGTTTATGGTTGTCATTTCTGGATGTATTATCTGTTTGCTGATACTGTTGCTGCCGAAGAGAATGAGTGTCTTTTTGACGGCTGCGTATGTAGTATTCATCCTTTATGAAACACTGGTGTTCCGCGAGACAGGGGATGCAAGGACGAACCTTGTTTTGTTTTCTTATGCAGATCGTTTTCTGACGGAGCATGCTGTGAGAGTTGGAGTTATCAACAACATCTGGCTGTTCATTCCACTTGGAACGGGGCTGTATAGGTGGTTTCAGAAGAAATGAGTGCTGCTGATCCCCTTTGTGATGGCTGTGGCCATCGAAACGACCCAGTATATTACGGGACTTGGCATCGCAGAGTTCGACGATGTGTTCGGTAATACGATGGGCGGTTGGATCGGTGTGCTGGTGGCCTGGGCGTGGTTGAGCCGGAGGAAATTCAGTATGGATGGACAAAAGACCAAGGAGAAAAAGGACGAAGAAATAAAGTGGTGGCAAAAGCTACTTTCCTTTTTAAAGGAAAAACTCTGGTATATTTTTCTCCTAGCGATAAGCACGATTTATTTGGGAATCAATAGATTTGCAATTAAAAAACTGGATGATGCAAGTATGCTTAGTACGGTGTTTATCATTTGGGTTATTCTTTTGGCTCTTCCACTTTTTTCGGAGCTGGAATTTCTGGGTGTAAAGGTTAAAAAAGAGGTCAAAAAAGCCGTAGAAAAAAGCAATGAGGAAGTAAAAGCAAGTCTCAACAATCTCCAGCAACTTGTATCGCAAATCCAAATCTCGAACAGTGTAGCGCCGCAGTTCACAATTAACGGAGGCTCTTTGCCTTCTAAAGAAAGAATGGATAATTTAATTAAGGAAATCCATTTACTAAATGAGCAAAATACGAATAAGCAGACAGAGAAACAGGATAAAGTAAACATCCCGGTGAAAAATCTCGAATTGTTTAAAATGCGGTATGGAATTGAAGCAAAATTAAACGATGCTATGGATTTGATTGGATATAACGGTAAAAATCATATTTCGCTTGTTCAGTCGGCCTACTATTTGAGCCAGCAGGGCGTCCTTGATCCGAAATGTATAGATTTGTTAATTCAGGTGGTGAGGATAGCTAATAGAGGCGTACATGGCGAGATCGTTGATCAGAAGTATTTGGATTTCGCTTCTGAAGCATATCCAAAGATTATTGATGCATTGGATGATTGTAAAGAACTGATCAAGAAGATGTGAATGCTAATATATACTTGAGCCACTTTCCAGCAAAAGAAGATGACTTGACTTGCCATCCAAATCCCACCGTGCTATACTAACATCAAATCTTACATAATCTTATCGGAGGTATCATCCTATGCCCAGAACCAAAGGCAGCAAGAACCGTGTTACCGCATCTACCGACTTTGATGCTCAGATCGCAAAGTTGCAGAAAGACAAGGAGATGCTCGAAGAAGGACTTTCCAAGACTGTTGCCCAGATCGAAGAGCTGAAAACCGACATCAAGTCCCTGCGTGAAGGTCTAAAGCCGCAGAAGGCGGAGATCAAGCAGACCGAAAAGAAAATCGCAAAGCTGGAGGCCAAGAAGGCTGCCGCTGAGGCGAAGGCCGCTGAGGCTACTAAGAAGGTCGAAGCCGAAGCTGTGCTGAAGAAGTTGCTGGCATCCGGCATGACGGCAGATGAGATTCTCGAAAAGCTGAAATAAGGCAATACACCGTGTGGACTGAAATCCAGAAGTTCACACGGTGTATTTGGAATGCGTCATATAGTTTGTGACGGAAATAAAAGAGATGGAGTGTACGAAAATGAATTTATCAAAAATTCATCATATTGCGATTATTGTATCTGACTACGAAGCTGCAAAGAATTTCTATGTAAACAAACTGAGGTTTTCTGTCATCAGAGAAAACTACCGCCCGGAACGCAAGGACTGGAAGCTGGATCTTCGTGTCAATGAACATACGGAGCTGGAAATTTTCGCTGAAGAGAATCCACCGAAGCGTGTGAACCGTCCGGAAGCCTGTGGTCTACGCCATCTTGCGTTCTGCGTTGATAACTTGGAACAGACAGTGAATGAGCTGGCAGAGGTTGGAATTGAATGTGAGCCGATTCGAGTTGACGATTATCAGGAGCATCTGTATTAATTAGAAAACGAGTAAAAAATACATAGATAAGTGTAGAGGAGAATAGATCATGAATATTATTGTTACCGGCGGTGCTGGTTTTATTGGTAGTGATTTTGTGTTCCACATGCTGAAAAAGTATCCGGATTACCGGATCATCTGCATGGACAAGCTGACCTACGCTGGCAATTTGTCCACACTGGCACCTGTTATGGACAACCCGAATTTCCGCTTTGTGAAGGCCGACATTTGCGACCGCGAAGCTGTGGATAAGCTGTTTGAAGAAGAGCATCCGGACATTGTGGTCAACTTTGCGGCAGAGTCCCACGTTGACCGCTCCATCGAAGATCCGGGCATCTTCCTCCAGACCAATATCATTGGTACCAGTGTGCTGATAGACGCTTGCCGCAAGCATGGTAAAGCACTACGGAGATGTGTCCGCCATCAACGGTGCAGACTTACCGCCAGTGGATATCATCACATTTGGCAGTCCTCGCCAGGATATGTCCATTGCCGGTAGATAATGTCTACTAACCAACCCAAAAAGCATTGCGACACAAGACATTTCCGCCAATCTGTGCTATAATAAGTGCAAGGAAAACAGCAAATAGCAGGCAAAAAGCTTGCACATGGAGGGAATGTGTATGTATCGATACGGCAATGGGCATGTGCCTGCTGGAAGACAACCGCTGGGGGGAGAAGGCACAACTCCTTCCTTGGGACAAGATCGAAGCAAGGTATACTGGCTTGTTTCCTTCTGCTACCGACAATGTGGCGAAGTCGCTCCAGCTGGCCATGGGTACCTGCCTTATTCAGAGAGAGTATGGCTATTCTGACGAAGAAATTGTTTTGCAGATCAAGGAGAACCCGTATTTGCAGTGGGTTTTGGGTATGCGGGCTACGATGACAGCAAGCCACCCTTCAATCCGTCCTCCATGGTGCATTTTCGGAAGCGTCTGACGCCGGAGATTCTGGCAGAAATCAACGAGATGGTCATCCGGGCGGGCAGACAAGGAGGACGACCAGAACGATAACAACTCAGGCGGCAATGGGAACAGCGGTACAATGATCGAGGTTCGGGATTATCAGGACGAACGCGAACGGGTAGAAGTAGAACGCAAATTCAGCCTGAGAAAGCGGAAATGTGGAATGGATCTGGTGACGGCGAAGTTGGAAGATACGGCTGCGCATGTGATTGCTCTGTCCATTCTGTTGCTGAATCTAAGAAAGATTCAGTACGCTTTTTTACAATTTCTGGCTTGGCTGCACGGCTTTTGGCAACCGTGCGAAAAATTGAGGGTTGTTCAGTAGACATTAGATATAAAAGCACTGGATACAAATGCTGTGTTCTTTGGAGGGACGATTATTTTGAGAATGTCGAAGGTAGCAGAGAGATAATACCGGATTAGAAAGCTCAGAAAATATGTGAAGATATTGTAAGAGGCCATGTTCGAAGCATGGCACGCCATCCAGACTACCACAGATAATCGAAAGATTACCGGAATTGGGAAATTTAAAAAGGATGAATCACCTGTGGTATCCTGCCCGTTTATCAATCCTTCCTAAAAAGCAATGAATGTAGATAGCCAAACGTCTATTGAAAGAAAGAGATGACAGCTATGGTACATACTTCTGACGTTATAAATGAATACTCAGCCGCAGAGAAAAAATGGGATAGTAAATTGTCAAAACTTTGCTCTGCTTTTATCTCCTCTCTATCGCTCAGTTGGGTAGATACTGCATTCTCAACGCTGAAAACTATTGCCGAAAATATTATCGAGAAATGCGTTCAAGATGCAAAGTGGAATCAGCAAATCGAGCAATGTATTCGTGCTGTAGATACCGCAGCAATGTCTCAGGATCAAATTTGCTCTCTGCTGGAAATTATCACCGAGATACTAAATTCCTCCGAAATTGACATCCAACAATTTATTTTAGATGCGAAATATATTGATAAATTAGCATCTGATCTTGCAGGTAATGATAGCAGTAACGAGACCGATCGCTTATCCCGTGTGTTGGCTAACGTACTCCATCTTTTCTCTGACACGCTGTACAGAATGCCTGAGTTCAATAAGGTTATGGCTGACATTATCAGGGGTCATGACCGTGCGCTGAAGGAGCATAAAGAAGTACTGGATGATCATGAGGAAAGGATTCAGCGCATGGAATACGAACCACACGATGTAGAAGAGTTCCTTGAAAGTCTTCCCTCTCTCCGATTGAGCAAAAAAAGCAGACCGTTTGCATATGACTACTTCAAGTTACAAGATATCTGGGGAAGAGATGTACAAATTGAAAAACTGTGTTCATTTGCGGAAGACGATAGTCGTCGTTTTCAGTTCTGCGTAATCACCGGTCCTGCCGGAATTGGAAAGAGCAAATTAGTTTTTCATTTTAGCCGAATATATCAACAAAAAAAGACTGGCTAGTACGCAATCTGAATCAGAAGCCTCTTCAAGGATTATGTGAAAAGAAAAACTGGACCACAGAAAAAATGTTCTTCTCATCATTGACTATGCCAATGAACAAGAGCTACTAGCTGATCTGCTGAGTAAACTAAGCAGACTGAAGGAAGAAGGTTATTGGCGTAAAATTCGACTTATTCTGATTGCACGAGAAGGTACAAGCCCATCTATATATAACTCTCATCAAAAGGATTTTCCAAAATGGTATATGGATATCGTTCATGATGACTGGGCCATAAATGACCATCTGTTCCTGAACGAATTCATTGACTTGTGTGGATTAACCATTGAAGATTGCACCTCACTTCACATAGCATATGCCACAAATTATTTGAAAAGAAACATCACGTTGAAGGATGAGTCAAATATCAAACAGTTAATTGAGCAGGAGGTTTTGGACGAAGATGGTCTTGCACGGCCACTTTATGCGTTGTTCGTTATCGACTTGTATTATAGAAATTCAGATGTTCGTAGCTGGGATTTGGAGTCTCTTCAAGAACAGATCTACCTGAGAGATTGGGTCAAGTGGAAAACTGAGATCTGCGGTAAACGAAACAAACGAGAAAATGTGTTTATTGCACTGACAAATCTTCTTCTGTATGCCACTATTTTTAACAAATGGGAAAGTAGTATTACTTTACCAGAACCACTTGATACAGACTGCAAGATTGTATTTAACGCCGCAAATGCCTATGCAACCGATTATAAAAGTAAATGGTTCAAGATATTAACTGGTAAAAATGTATTTTTTAATGATGAATCTGTATTGGTTCGCTTAACACCTGACATGGTCGGTGAATATTATGCACTTAAAAGGCTTTCTTCTTTTGATAAGAGTACACTACACAGCTGGGCTACGCTCATGACAGCACAGTTAGTTGACTGTAGAGAATTTTTTATTCGTGCTATTCAGGACTTTGGAAATAATAAGACCTTTATCGTAATCTTTCTGAAGATTTTCCGTGTCATGTCAGAATTAATTGCTAAGGATGATAATGATACGCACAAGGCCTTTGCCTCCATTCTTGAAACTTTCTTTCGTAATTACAAGGGAAATGAAGATGATCGGATATTCCAAAACATATCCCATGTAATCAACCAATACACTGAAGATAATAAGAATAACTGTGCATACGCTGCGGAATTGACACTACTTTTCCATGAAAATAGGCCACATATTGGTTTTAATGAAAGAGTAGAGCACTTCGAATGCATTGAACCCCTATACAATCGGTGGCCTGAATCCCGCAAAATCGCTAGTGCCTATATCAGTTTTTTAGGCGATATCGCTGCATCGAGCATTGGTGCACATGCACCTGCATATAGCGATTCCTATATCACAAAATTTGAAAAGCTTTTAAATTTGGAAAAGTCTACTGACTATGTAATAAAAAAGGCATTCATTCCGGTTTTAATCAAAGCTATCGAAAGAGCAAACAGTGTGCATGATTGGAAGAGATCGACTTTCCTGGAAGATTTCTTTCTTAAGGAAGTTATGGAGCAGTGCGGAGATGAACTGGCGCTAGATTGCATCAGCAAATTCGATTCTGTCATTATCTCCCTTACTAAACAACGAGCAGATTTGGTCCAAGCTGTTACGTCGGAACCCATATCCGAAAGCAAGCAGTTAACAATACAGGAAATCGATCAAAAGCTGGAAAAGGAAATTGTTTTTTTTTCGACATGTTATTAATAGTAACTCCAATCCTTCTGTCAACTTTGTTTGGACATATGTTGGCAAACTCTCAATGGTTACAAAGAACCTGTTCATCCATGAATGTATGCCTCATAATGAATTGCTGTTCCAGTATATGTTACGTAAGCTGCAGGAAGTCTACACCATGCACTACAACTCCAACACTAGCAGCATTTTAGCATGGCGTGCATCCAGGGCACTTGATGAATTCTGTGATGCCAAGTCTGAAGCCATCCCCCCTTTCATCAGAGTGCAATGCATTCTGAATAAACCAAATTAACACGCTATATCCGCATAATAGCTTCGACTATAAACCGTTCTGGGGGACAGTTTCAGAATGCGAATCATACACGAGGATGTCTGCTCTATCAGATCATCCGGCAATACCCGTCCCTTCATTTTTTCACATCTTTAATGTTCGCGCGTTGTAAAATGAAGTTGCACATTTAATCAAATATAAGGTCCATAGCGAGGGTCTCTGTGTTAGAATCAATCTGCTACAGAAGATCAACACAGGAAAAGGCAATCGCTATGGACTACCCCAATCGTATCACAAACCACGAGAAAGGTAAACACCTAGTGTAGGATTACGATAGATGTATTACAAAGTTAAATAAAAAGAAAGACGAATGGATCGTCCTGTGGTATAGTTAAGTTGCTCAAACAAAACCAACATAGAAAGGACAATACATTCGCCATGAATACTGTAACACAGACTATGCGGTTCCGTCAATCCCTTTTGAACTACGCTGAAAAGCACGGTGTGACTAAGGCGGCCATCAAGTACAACGTGAACTGTCGTTATATCTACCGCTGGAAGCGCAGATATAACGGCGATATTCAGTCCCTTGCCAATAACCGCATCGACCGCACCACCATCCAAATCAGCATACAGAGGAAGAACTGCGCCAGATCACAAACTTCCGCAGGAGGAACCTAGCCACAGGTCTTGTGGTACTCTTGTGGAACACCTAAACAATGCCGCTCCGTTCAAGATCCTGTGCATCCAGACAGACAACGGAGCTGAATTTACAAAGAAATTCGTTTCAGATGACGCCAATCCTCACCTGTTTGGAGAAAAATTAAAGGAATTCGGCATCCGACACAAACTCATTAAACCTTTTACACCCCGGCACAACGGAAAAGTCGAGCGTTCCCCTCGCAAAGACAACGAATACTTCTATGCATCGCATAAATTCTATTCGTTCCTTGATTTCCAAAAGCAGCTTGCTGTTCACTGCAGAAGGTACGATCGCTTTCCCATTTGACCTCTGGGCTGGCTTGATCCTCTAGCTTTCCTTGCTGAATATAGGAACCGGCCTTCTGCGCCCACTGTGTAACACATCATTGACAAACCTACACTGCATGAATAATTATGGGAGAGAAAATACCATATAAGGCCAGAAAGCCTGGCAGCGGTCGGAAAAAGCGGAAGCCGGAGTACGATGCAAGGAAAAAGCTGAAGGAACAGCTGGATGCTGCTGTAGTGCTTTATAATTCAGAGATGTCATTGCAGGCCATCGCACACGCACTGTCCCTCAACTCCATCAAGGTTCGGAAGCTGCTCATCACAGCCGAGGTCTACGAGTCAGACACGGCAAAGCTCGTCCAGCAGACGTTCGGTTCTTTTAGAAGCACGCAGAGTTATTCTGCTGCTGTCACCTCCACTATGTCGGCTTTGCAGCTGTCCCGTCCCTCTGTGACCTCTTATCTGCCGTATGAGAAAGGCGTGTACTTCCCGGAGGAAGCTGAAGCGGCGAATATCAGTGCCGGGGCAGAGAGACAGCGACACTACCGAGCTGTGGTTGCGCTGAGGAAGGATCCCTGCGAAGAGAATCTCTGGAAGTGCGTGGTGGCTTTTCGGGGATACAAGTTCAAGACGATGTCCAGCTTGCCCTTTACATATACGCTGAAGAAGGGCAGGGGAGATGATTTTACCAAGGAGCTGTGGATCGACCGCAGAGAGGGCAGCAAGAGCCTTGCTTGGAGTTCCGTGCTGCTGGCGTATCACAATATCGGTAAAATCGGAGAGGTAGTGGGTAGACCCAAGGCTCTGGGAGATATCCGGGGCGTGTCGTATATCTATGGGCTGTTCTACCGATTTGGCTTGATTGATGCGCCAGAAAAGGTTAAAAAGAAGATGACGGAGTGATAAGAACACGAGACATATTTTGTTTTAAGATGGAATGTGATATAATGGAGATGACGGTTTACCGTACTACTTGTAAGGGGCAGGTGAGTGTACAAATGTACATCATTTGTCATAGCGAGAAATTCGAGCTCAATCTGGACAAGCTTATTGAGGCTATCACAAAGGCTTCAAAAGCAACATTGAATCGGATGAATATCCGAATCACCAAGGAAATTCAACAGTTGTTGGATTCTGGTGATAACTCGCTTGAAGACTATCCGCATTCCCAGTGGCTTTATGAAAGAATTGCGGAGTTGGAGCGGATGCGGAAGTACATCAAACTCCTAAAGAAGATGAAAAGCAATAGAGTTCCAGCGAAGTTGCGCGCACTTTGGCTTTCCAGGATAAAAAATAGCAGTCGAACATTGGCGAGCACATCACTTGACCCAATGAGCATCGCACTGCCTGTTCCGCCCACGTTTGAGGCTACCTTGAGTAGTTTCGGACGTGGGAGGGATTTGGATGCCCTCGCATGCTGAGAAAAATCCAATAGAGATTGAAAACTACTATCACATTATAGACCCGAAACGTAGACTGTCTGAGAAAGAAAGGGCTGAAGAGGTAAACAGGGTGTTAGTGAATATGCCTACTTGTTTTCCAGAAGCACTACGATATGTGATGACACGCTTCGGATTTACGCAAGAGGCTCTGGCCTTTGAATCAAAGGTGTCTGAGTCAACGATTGGTCGTTACAGAAACGGAAAGGTTAAAAGTTTTTCTGAGAAAAACGTGGTGGCACTGTGTGTTGCTATGCACCTTCCTCCGTGGCTTTCATTTGAGCTCATAGCAAAAGCGGGTTTTAGCTTGGCTGCGACCAGAGAGCAGCAAGCATATTTAATGGTTCTTAGCTGTATGTATATGAGGTCGGTTGATGAGGTGAACGACTATTTGAGAGAAAGAGGGTCTGATTTACTGTTCCAAGTGGCGGCATAGGATTGCCGAGCATTCTGAAATTCTACACCTAAAATGATGAGCCGTGTGTCCTTCTCCGGTAAGGAGTTGAACACGCGGCTCATTTGCACTTGTGGTTATTCCCATTTCTCATCCCGGACTCGGGGAAGATCCTGCACTTCTTTCTCGGTTGCCAGGCGAATGGCAGGTCTGTTCTGATAGACCGTTTTGCCGCAGTCTGGGCAGCGACTCTGCCTCAAAGCAGTAATGGCAGACAGCGCAGAAATAGTAGTTCACAACACGCAAGTTGTCAAGCAAAAAATATATATTTGCATGATTCTATAAAATGCAAAGCATTTAATTGATTGCATAGAATTGACAGATATGCAATTTTCAAATATAATAGATTTAAAAGTGGTGATATAAGTGGGCAGAAAAAAGGCAGTGGATTTGTTTCCGGAGTATGCCAGATCCAAAAGAGCTGACACTGAGGCATTGAGTCAACTGGTTTTGGCAGCTAAGGGAAATATGACTATGAAGAAGTTTGCTAACGAATGTGGAGTGAACACTTCTACTATTTCTCGTATTATAAATATGAAAACGGAAACCGTATGCTCTGATGAAATAATCCTTGCAATTTCCGAGAATGCGGTGCCGGAGAGTGGAGTTACACTTGAAGATTTGCTTGCAGCTAACGGATTGATTAAAATGGTTCCTGAGATTGCGGACAGCACTATAGAAGAGGCTGGTAGTGCGCTTGAAGGTGAGCACAAGTTTAATCGTTCCGATAGAGTTATAGTGACAACAAGCAAGTTCGGCCATCTTAGTCACATAAATAAACAGGCTTTCCGTCAGACGTATAACATCGTTGACTATGAAATACGAATGATGGAAACAAGTAGACAAATAATTTTAAATGAAATTATATTAAATGGATATACGGTTGAGCTTATTACGTCTGAAAAAGCCTACTGGTCCTCATTGAAACACTATTACGGTGATTATGCAATAAAAACAGATGCGTTAAAAAGCTACGGCATCGACACATGGCTCTTCGATTGTAAGTCATATCACACTGGTAAAGTAGCCGCTGCATATAAGGCACTAGAAAAACTATTTGCACTAGCTTACATGAATAGCCCAAAGGATGCAGGTGTAAAGATATCAGTTGTTGTAGACCATAAAGATATGCTTCAGCAGGCGGTCAAGGTGTATTCAGGTATAAAGGTTCGGGACTGTTTTTCTGTGATTTTGATAAACGCACAAAGTCGATGCGTTGTGGAAGAATTCTGTATTCCAAGAGTTGATGGAACAGAGGCATCAATCTTTAAAAGAGACTAAATTGGGATAGGAGGCAGGGAAACATGAGTGTGGATTATGGCATTTATACGACCAAAGGTAAACGGATGCTAGAAGTCCGTGCAACAGCCCCCCTTTTTGTTTATCGGAGCCGAGATTTGAACAGTTTTTTCCCCCCCGCTCTTGACACCGGCCCCCTTTGGGAATACTCTAATAGTAACAACCTGCTCCCGCAATGCGGGAAGATCAGAGGAAAGAGGGATTTTGCAAGATGAAAAAACGTGTTGGCATCCTGACCTCCGGCGGCGACTGCCCCGGCCTGAACGCCACGATCCGCGGCGTGGCCAAGGCGCTGTATGCCCGAATGGGCGACAATGTGGAGATCGTGGGCATCCTGAACGGCTACCACGGCCTCATCACCGGCGACTACAAAGAGATGAACGAGGACGACTTCCGGGGCATCCTGACGCTGGGCGGCACCATTCTGGGCACCAAGCGCACCCCCTTCAAGCTGATGCGGGTGGTCGAAGAGGACAAGATCGACAAGGTCGCGGCCATGAAGAAAACCTATAAGGACGCAAAGCTTGATTGTCTGCTCTGCCTCGGCGGCAACGGCACCCACAAGACCGCCAACCTCCTCTCGCAGGAGGGGCTGAACATCATCGGCCTGCCCAAGACCATCGACAACGATATCTACGGCACCGACGTCACCTTCGGCTTCCACACCGCTGTGGACATCGCCACCGACGTTATCGACCGCATCCATACCACTGCAGGCAGCCACAGCCGCGTGATGTGCATCGAGATCATGGGCAACAAGGCTGGCTGGCTGACCCTCTACTCCGGCATCGCGGGCGGCGCGGATATCATCCTGCTGCCCGAAATGCCCTACGACATCGACCGCGTTTGCGACGCCGTAGAGCGCCGCGCCAAGAAGGGCTCCAACTTCTCCATCATCGCGGTGGCCGAGGGTGCCATGAACGAGGAAGAGGCCAAGATGAAGCGGAAGGAGTGGACCGCCAAGCGCGCCGAGGCGGGCTACACCACCGCCACCAACCGCATCGCCGCCGCCGTCCAGAAGAAGACCGGAATGGAGACCCGCGTCTGCATCCCCGGCCATATGCAGCGCGGCGGCAGCCCCAGCGCGTATGACCGCGTGCTGGCCACCCAGTTCGGCAGCTACGCCGCTAAGCTCGTGGAGATCGAGCGCTACGGCGTCACTGTGGCCCTGCTCAACGGCCACGTCACCGCCAACCGCTTGGAGGACATCGCCGGCAAGACCCGCAATGTCCCCGAAGGCTGCGAGCTGCTCACCGTCGCAAGACGCATGGGCGTGAGCCTCGGTTAAGGGGCACCGGATAGAAACAAAGGAGCACCCCCTGCATCAGCAGGGGGTGCTCCTTTTGGTTTATGCGCTGAGGGCGGGTACAAGCTTACTTATTCTTGTACATTTCCTCGTAGTACTTCTGATAGTTGCCGCTGGTGATGTGCTCCATCCACTCCTCGTGGTCGAGATACCAGTCGATCGTCAGGACGATGCCCTTCTCGAAGGGGGTCTCCGGGTACCAGCCGAGGTCGTTCTTGATCTTGGTGGGGTCGATGCCGTAGCGGCGGTCGTGGCCCAGACGGTCGGCGACGTGCTTGATGAGGTCCTCGCTGATGCCGTCATCCTTCAGGCGGTCGTGGAGCTGCTCGATGATGGTCTTGACGATGAAGATGTTGGGGCGCTCGTTGTGGCCGCCGACGTTGTAGACCTCGCCGATCTTGCCGCCGTTGCAGACCATGTCGATGGCCTTGCAGTGATCCTCAACGTACAGCCAGTCGCGGATCTGCATTCCGTCGCCGTAGACGGGCAGCTGCTTGTGGTGCTTGACGTTGTTGATCATCAGGGGGATCAGCTTCTCCGGGAACTGGTAGGGGCCGTAGTTGTTGGAGCAGCGGGTGATGTTCACCGGCATACCGTAGGTGTCGTGGAAGGCCATGACGAACATATCGGCGCTGGCCTTGGAGGAGGAGTAGGGGCTGTGGGGGCACAGCGGGGTGGTCTCCATGAAGAAGCCCTCGGCACCCAGAGCGCCGTAGACCTCGTCGGTGGAGACTTGCAGGTACTTCTTGCCTTCCTTCCAAGTCTTTGCCTCGGCGTCGTACCAAGCTTCCTTGGCGCGCTGCAGCAGGTTCACGGTGCCCATGACGTTGCTCTGGACGAAGATCTCCGGGTTCTTGATGGAGCGGTCCACGTGGCTCTCTGCGGCAAAGTTGATGACGTAATCGAAATCGTACTTTGCGAACAGGCTCTCGACCAGCTCCTTGTCGCAGATGTCGCCCTGCACGAAGACGTGGCGGGGATCGCCCTCGACGTCCTTCAGGTTCTCCAGATTGCCCGCGTAGGTCAGCTTATCGAGGTTGACCAGCAGGATCTCCGGGTACTTCTTGAGCATATAGTGAACAAAGTTCGAACCAATAAAGCCGGCACAGCCGGTGATCAGATATTTTTTCATAATTTGATTTTTCCTCAAAGTTGAATGTTGTTGTTTTTCGCAAGCTCGACCTCACACCACTGCGAGGTGCTGCTAAACTAGGAAACTGCTGCCCTGCCAGCGGGCTTGCCCGTTTACTTCATCCCATTTTCCCCATCCCAGTGCTCGAAGAAGCAGGCGAGGGCGGCTTTCCAGTCCCGCACTTCATTGCCGACGGTGCAGCGGAGCATCCGGTTATCGAGGGCGCTCCACTTGGGGCGGTCGGCGCTTTCGGGGTGCTTGGCCTTATACTCCTCGCTGGTGCAGGGGGCCACGGTGGCGTCCACGCCGGACAGACGGATGATCTCGGAGGCGAAATCATACCAAGAGCAGATGCCCTCGCCGGTGCAGTGGTAGAGGCCGTATTCGTGAGTCACGCAGAGCTGCAGAATTTCGTGGGCCAGATCGACGGCGTTGGTCGGGTTGCCGCACTGGTCGTTGACGACTTCCAGCTTGCCGAACTTCTTGCCCGCGTTCACGATGGTCTTGACGAAATTCTTGCCGTAGTAGCTGTAGAGCCACGCGGTGCGCACGATGAAGTGGCGGTGGCAGAACTGCTCCACATACTTTTCGCCCATGAGCTTGGTGGAGCCGTAGGCGCTGATGGGGCCGGGGATGGTGGCCTCGTCCTGCGGGATGCCGCCGTTCTCGCGGCCGGAGAAAACATAGTCGGTGGAGACATGGACCAGACGGGCCCCGGTCTTGGTGGCAGCCTGCGCGAGGTTGCGGGGGCCGAGGGCGTTGGCCTTGAAGGCAGCGTCGTGGTTCACCTCGCAGCCGTCCACATTGGTGTAGGCGGCGCAGTTGATGATGACATCCGGGCGCTGGCGGCGGATGAAGTCGTCCACCATCTTGTAGTTGGAGATGTCCAGTTCAGGCAGGTCCACCGGGATGACGGTGGCACTTTGCAGCTTTTCGGGGATGGGGCCGATCTCACTGCGGCCCTCGCGGAGCTGCTTGATGATCTCGGTGCCCAGCTGGCCCTTGCAGCCGGTAACGATGATTTTCATGTGCATTTCCTCTTAGTATCTCAGTTTGCCGTCGGCCACATTCTTCAGGTGCTGGCCGTAGGGGCTCTTGCCGTAGCGCTTGGCGCTCTCCAGCAGGGTGTCGCGGTCGATCCAGCCATACTTGAAGGCGATCTCTTCCGGGGCGCTGATCTTGATGCCCTGACGCTTCTCGATCATGCGGACGAAGTCGGCGGCCTCCACGAGGCTGTCCATGGTGCCGGTATCCAGCCATGCAAAGCCGCGGCCCAGCAGCTGAACATCCAGCTCGTCCTTCTTCAGGTACATGTCGTTCAGGGTGGTGATCTCCAGCTCGCCGCGGGCGGAAGGCTTCACTTCCTTGGCCATCTTGACGACTTCCTTGTTATAGAAGTACAGGCCGGTGATGGCGTAGTTGCTCTTCGGGTGCTCCGGCTTCTCTTCCACGCTGAGCACTTTGCCGTTCTGGTCGAACTCGACGATGCCGAAGCGCTCCGGGTCCGAGACATAGTAACCGAAGACGGTGCAGCGGCCCTTGTTCTCGGCGTTGGCGGCGGCGTTCTTCAGGATCTTGGAGAAGCCGTTGCCGTAGAAGATATTATCGCCAAGGATCATCGCACAGCAGTCGTCGCCGATGAACTCCTCGCCGAGGATGAATGCCTGTGCCAGACCGTCCGGAGAGGGCTGGACCTTATATTGCAGATGGATGCCGTACTGGCTGCCATCGCCCAGCAGCGCCTCGAAACGGGGCGTGTCGGTGGGGGTCGAAATAATCAGGATGTCCTGAATGCCCGCCAGCATAAGGGTGGACAGAGGATAGTAGATCATCGGCTTGTCGTAGACCGGCAGCAGCTGTTTGCTGGTGACCATGGTCAGCGGGTAAAGCCGGGTGCCGGCGCCGCCGGCGAGAATAATGCCTTTCATAATTTGCGCACTCCTTTAATTGAAATGAAAAAAGTTGTGCAGCTATACGAAGCCCTCGCTGCCGAGAGCCGCGTAATATTCAAAGCGGAGCTGCGTCCGCTGTCAACAAAGTGGCGTGTAAAACTGCCCGCCGCTGAATGCCGCAGATAGTTTTACACCTTATTCTACTATCAAATCACAAAAAAAGCAAGAAAGAACGGAGGATTACAGAAATTTTTCTGCAACGCATTCCGTTCTCTCTTAAGAATTATTTTTGTTTAGGGGGCGTTTGGCTCAGCTTGCTGGGAACCAACGCCAAAGTCTTGCTGTCAGCGCGCTCGCCCAGCCTTATCTTACGCTGCGCCCTTGGTTTGGCACTGCCTTGCGGAAGCGCAGCCCTATCGGAAGCACAATCTAAACCTAGGCCATGCGCCGCCTCTGCCGGCCTTGCCCTCTCCGTCATCGCTTCGCGATGCCACCTCTCCCAAAGTGAGAGGCCTTGGCAGTCCGCAAAGTTTCCGGTTCCACACTTTACGCCCTGCTGCCGCAAGGGGAGCCGAAGGCGCTTCGCTCAGACTTTCCGCCTTTGCCAAGGGCTCCCACTTTGGGGGAGCTGGCGCGAAGCGCCTGAGAGGGCAAGCCCGCTGGCGGCGGGACTTCGCGTCAGTTTCGATCAAACCTATGATAAGAGCCAATGTAGGCCCCCTCGCCGAGGGGGCGCTGCAAGCGACTGGGAGAGTTACCACCTGAATCCCCACTTCTTGAAATACCGCATCAGGTTCCCGGCCTGCCAGAGGGCGGGCTTCAGGCTGCGATGGGCGGCGCGGTGCCACGCGTGGATGGCAGTATACTGGGGCACGAGGTAGGCTTTGCCCTGCGTGAGCATCTTCTGGGTGAGGTCGGCATCCTCGACGTACATGAAATAGTTCTCGTCGAAGCCGCCGACGGCCCGGAACGCGCTGGTGCGCACGCCGGAGAAACTGCCGGTGCAGAACTCGATGGAGGTGGGTTTGGACAGGTCGGCGTCCCTCATGAGGTAGGCGTCGTTGTACTTCGCCCAGAACTTGAGGCAGGGAAGCTGCCGGTAGATCATGGGCCGCAGGGCGCACCGGCGGAGCGGCAACTGCTGGGGGCTGCCATCCGGGAAGACGAGGGACGGCCGGGCCATCACGGCGTCGGGGTGCTGCGCCATCCAGTCGGCAAGGTCGCTGAGGGTGTCTGCCGTGAGCTGGATGTCCGGGTTCAGGATGAAGTGGAAGTCACTGTCCAGCTCCGGCAGGACCATGTTGTGCCCGGTGCCGAAGCCGCCGTTTTCGGTGCGGCAGTGGAGGACGACCTGTTGGCCCGCCCCTGCCGCCAGCGCACCGGACGCCGCCGCTGCGCGCAGCTTTTCCCCGCTGCCGTCGGGGCTGGCATTGTCCACCAGATAGAGGGTGAGCGGGTAGCGGCGGGTATACTGTAAAATGGTCTGCGCAGCCTTGAGGGCCTCGTCGAAGCCGTTGTAGATGACGATACAAGCTGAAAGTTTCAATGAATGCTCCTTTGCAATGGGACTGACCATCTCATTCCAGCGGCAAGATCTTCAGGCTGAAATCCTCCCGCCGGATATCGAAGTTGGGGTTGGTGCAGGGGTCGCCTTTGGCGAGCAGGTCGCCCCAGCGGGCTTGGAAGCGGAGCACTTCGCCTTGGAAGCGCTTCTGCTTTTCGGGGTTGTCCTCCATGCCGCGGCTCTTGCTCTCGTAGTGGTAGAGCTGGGCGAAGGGGGTGAAGACGTTGGTGTAGCCCGCCTCCCGGACGCGGACGCAGAAGTCCACATCGTTGAAGGCGACGGCATAGCTCTCGTCGAGGCCGTGGACCTCGTTGTAGACCGCACGGCGGATGAGCAGACAGGCGGCGGTGTCGCCGTAGACGTCCTGCACGTAGTTCAGGCGGCCCATGTAGCCATCCGAGGTGGCGGGGAAATACTTGTGCAGGTGGCCCGCTACGCCGCCGATGCCGAAGCCGACACCGGCGTGCTGGACGGTATCGTCCGGGTAGAGGAGCTTGGCACCCACGCAGCCCACCCGCTTCTGCTGGGCGTACATGACCATCTCTTCCAGCCAGTTCGGGGTGATGACCTCGGTATCGTTGTTGAGCAGCAGCAGATACTCGCCGGTGGCGAAGGTCTCGCCGAAGTTGTTCAGGGCGCTGTAGTTGAAGCCCTTGCCCTGCCACGTGACGACATGGAGGTTGTCCGGGTGCTCCTTCTCCATCCGCTCGTAGGCGCGGAAGGTCTCCGGCTGCTTGCTGTTGTTCTCGATGAGGATCAGCTCGAAATCCGGGTAGGTGGTGCGGTCATAGATGGACTCGACGCAGAGTTCGAGGTCCTTGATGTGGTCGCAGGTGGGGATCAGGATGCTGACCCGGCCCGGATGGGCGATGGTGTAATCGGTCTTGTAATAGCCGGGCGTGCCGGGGATGAGGCTGACCTCGTCCACCGCGACGCCGCAGCGGGCATAATGGGCCTTGAGGGCCGCGATGCCCGCGTTGATGCAGTAGGTCTTGGCGGAGATGTCCGCCGCCGTGCTGCCGGGGCTGGAGCGCCAGTAATAGAGGGCATGGGGGATGTGGACGATCTTCGCGGCCTGTTCGGTCAGGCGGAGGAAGAGGTCGTAATCCTGACTGCCGTTGTACTCCATCCGCTCGCCGCCGCCGCTGCGCTCCATCAGGGCGCGGCTGAAGGTGGTCAGGTGGCAGATGTAGTTGTTGGAGCGGAGGTTGTCCAGCATGAAGTCCGGTTTGAAGTGGTAGAGCACCACGTTGTCCACGCTGCCCTCGAAGGTGGCTTCGTCGGTGTAGATGAAGTCTGCCCCCTGCTCGGCGATGGCCTTGGCCGTGTACCAGAGCGCACAGGGGTGGAGGATATCGTCATGGTCCAGCAGGGCGATGTAATCGCCGGTGGCCATCTCGATGCCGTGGTTGGTGTTGCCGGGGATGAGTTCGTTCTTTTCGAGCTTCTGGTAGCGGATGCGGGGGTCCGCCTTGGCGCGGTCCTGTACCTTCTGGCCTACGGCGGCGTCCTGCCCGGCGTCCACGCAGCAAAGCTCCCAGTTCTGGTAGGTCTGGTTCTGGACGGAATCCAGCAGCTCTTCAAGGAACTCCAGCGGAGTGTTGTAGAGCGGCACCACGATGCTGATCTTCGGGGCAGCGGGCTGGGCATTGACCTGCTTCACCAGCAGCTCCACGGGGGCAAAGGCATCCGCCCGCAGGGTCTTGCTGGGGAAGAGGGCGGCGTACTCGCGGCGGGCGCGGGCCTTTTCCCGCATCCCGGAAATACCCTCGGTCCGCAGCTCGTGCAGGAAGACGAAGAGCGGCAGGGTGTGCCAGAGCTGGCGGCTCTTGCTGACGACATAGCGGGCGGGCCACGTCAGTTTCCAGAAGGTCGAGCCTGTGACCTCGCCGAGGGTCTCTTCCAACTGCTTTTCATGGCTGCGGCTCAGGGCAAGGTCGCTGCGGAGCCGTTCAATGAGGGCGGCCTGTTCGCCGCAGCTCCGTTCGGCCCGCACCATCCGGTCCCGCAGGGTGTCCAGTTCCTGCTCGTAGCCCTTGACCACGGCCAGAGCGCTGGGTTGGGCGGCCCGGAAGAGGGCCGACTGCTGGGTGCGGCCCTTGCTGCGCCAGAACATATCGCGGTAGTAGCCGCGCTGGGCCAACTGCTCGGCCCAGTTGGCCAGAGCAGTGGTGTCGGTGCAGACCAGCAGCACCTTCGCGGCCAGTTGTGCGGGCAGTTCCACGAAGGTGGGATCCTCCACCACCAGCAGGTCGGGCTGCCGGGCCGCCGCAGCCGTCCACTCGTTTGCCCGGATGCCCACCTTGCGCAGGGCCTTTTGCAGCGCAGTGCAGGTGGCTTCATCGTCCCCCAGCACAGCCGCCGACTCCGGAGCCAGCTCTTCCGCAATGCGCTGGGCCAGCAAACGGCAGCGCTCGGCGTCCTGTCTCGATTCCTTTTCCTTCTCCAATTGCATGTCTGATTTCTCCACTTCTCTGCGGGGTGTGACTGCCCGCGATACTACAAACTAATATAGTATACCAAATTCCGCCCCATTTGAGAAGCGATTTTCTACAATTCCTTCGAATTTCCGGGGTTTTCCTCAGCGGAACAGCCCAAAGAGCCAGCTGAACAGCCCGCCGGACGAGCTGCCGGAGGTGCTGATGGAGACGCCGGTGTAGTAGTGCTTGAGGATGTTTTTATAATTCATCCCCTGCTCGCTGGCGTAGCCCACCGCGCCGCACTGGCTCATGCCGACGCCGTGGCCGTAGCCGTAGTAATTCATGACCGGCGTGCCGTTTTCGTCGGCGGAGAAATCGAAGCAGTAGCGGGAGCTGACGAACTGGCCGATGTAGCGATAGCTGCGGCCGTTGGAGACGAAGGTGTTGTACTGCACATAGCCGCCGAGATCCTTGTGGGTGGTGTCGGCGCTCTCGTAGGGCTGGCCGGTCTTGCTGTCGTTGTACTCGGTGTAGCGGTAATCCTTGCCGATGATCCGGCGCATGAGGTTGTGGTACTGCTCCTCGTAGGGGCTTTCCACGCTCTGCAAATAAGGCACGTCGGTGCCCCACGCATCAAGGCCGGAGCAGGTGCCGTAAACGCCGGTCTGGGTGTTATAGCCCGCGCTGGCCGACCACACGGCGTCGATGACCGAGCCGTTGTAGGTCAGCACCTCGTCCTTCACCGGCTCAATGGCCTTGCGCAGGGCTTCCCGCGCCGAAGAGGGGATCTGGTCCACAGGGGTGTAGACGAGGGCGTTGGCCGACGAGCCGTACTGTTTTTGATACAGCAGATAGGAATGGATGGCCACAGCCTGTGCCTTCCACGCCTGCTGCGCCGCCGAGGAGCTGACGAAGCTGCCGATGGACCCCAGCTCGGTGTAAGTGATGCCCACAAGGCAGTCCACGAGGTTGAGGGTGACGTTCCGGCGCAGACCCTTGCCCTTTATGTTAAGGTAGGGCATGGTGATCTTATCTTTGGAGCCGAAGAGCCAGCTCAGGCAGTTTTCCTCTTCCACCGGGACGAGGGTGGTGTCCGCGCCGCCGATGGTGGTCGGGTGGGCGATCTCCTCCTCTGCAAAGGCTGCGGGCACCAGCGTGCAGACCAGCACTGCCGCCAGCACCAGCGCCGCCGCCCGGCGGGCAATTTGAGCGAGATGTTTCACGTGTCAGTTCCTCCCCTAGTTTTTCATTCCACAGCGCCGGGCCGGGGCCTCCCCCTGCCCGCGCCTTTTGCTTCCAGTTTAACACACCCCGCCCCTGCGGGCAAGGACTGGAGTTGGGATTTCACAGAAAAAACGGGAAACGCTTTTCAGCGAATCCCGTTTTTACATACAAGTGATGATCCTGCGCTCTGTGGCATCGTCTTACTGCATAACCGTACCTGCCGCAATGCAGCCGAACGATGCAATGGTTCCAAATGTGATCAGAATACCGCCAACGGAAGTAAAATAAGTTTTCAGGGTATCCTGTGCCAAAGGCCAGACGCTTCCATCTGCCGCGGGCTGATACTTCTCAGGATCTTCTTTTTTCAGTTTCTTGCTGATCGCTCCTCGATAAGCATTCGATGCCAGCGCACATACGATGTTGCCCACAAAGCCGATCCCCACCAGAGCAACATTGGCATCGCTGCCACCCGAAATATACTCCATCTCTTCTGTTTGCAAAGCCGTGTAGTTTTCTGGATATTTCATATTCGTTTCTCCTTTACTGTCTCTTCAGGCCATCGAACATGTTTGCTATGCTGATACCGGCACCCACTGCAATGCACACACCGGATACCGCAAACCCCGCCAGCGAGATCGCCCCCAGCGGAGAGGTCATAAGTTCTTCCTTGGTGTCGTCCGCCAGCAGCTTGCGCTTTGCGGCATCCGTATCCGGCAGATACTTTTCCGGATTTTCTGCCTTTTTTCGGTTTCTGATATTCTCGACGTTCAGGATGTAAACGACCGAGGATACGATCACGCCTGCCAGACCTCCTGCCGCCAGCGCCAACATAAAGTCCGCATCGCTGCCGCCGCCGGTATATTCCAGCTCTTCCTCATTCAAAAGGTTGTACTCTTTGGGATACTGTAACATTTTGCTTCCTCCCAACTAAATTTTAATGAATCTGCCTTCTTAGAGCATATAACTCTATGCTTGCGTCCATTATAGAGTTTATAACTCTATTTGTCAAGTTTCTTTCCGATTTCCTTATACTTACTGTGTAAGGTGGTGAGGTCATGCGATACAATGAGCGAATACGCGAGATTCGGGAAGATCACGCTCTGACGCAGCAAAGGGTCGCTGACCTGCTGCATATCGGCCAGCGTACCTATTCCGACTATGAAAGCGGCAAGACCCGCATTCCCATTGATAATCTGCTGATCCTTGCGCAGTTCTATAATGTTTCGATGGACTATATTTCCGGTGCCAGCAATATCAAAGCGGAATACCCGAAACAATAACCATCTCTTTGAAAAACGGGGCCGGGATTTTCTCCCGACCCCGATATTTATTGTAGAGCAAAAAAACGACCGTGTCCGGTCTCTGCATATGCAGACTTCGGACACGGCCATTTTATTCAAATTCTTCCCAGTCTCCCCTTAAACTCCTCATACCCAAACTTCACGAGTTCGCGGCAGGAGCCGATCTCGTCCATGGCCCAGATGGGGGGCAGGGGCATTCCGTTGAAGGTATTGTTTTTGCAGGTGGTATAGATCGCCATATCGCCGAAGATGAGCTTGTCACCCTCCGCGAGGGGGGCGGCGAAGCTGTAGTCGCCCACCACGTCCCCGGCAAGGCAGGTGGGGCCGCCGAGGCGGATGGTGCAAGCTTTTTCGCCCGGTTCCCCGGCGCCCAGCAGGGGCGGGCGGTAGGGCATCTCGATGACGTCCGGCGTGTGGCACGCGGCGGACATGTCGAGGATGGCAAGGCTCGTTTCGCCGTTCTGCAGCGTGTCGAGGACGGTGGTTACGAGATAGCCCGCGTTCAGCGCCCACGCCTCGCCCGGCTCCAAGTAGACCTGTACGCCGTAGGTCTGCTGCATCCGGGTGATGCAGCGCTCCAGCGTGGGCAGGTCGTAATCCGGGCGGGTGATGTGGTGCCCGCCGCCAAAATTCAGCCACTGCATCTGCGGCAGCAGGTCGCCGAAACGCGCCTCCACGGCGTCCAGCGTTGCGGCCAGCGCGTCGGCATCCTGCTCGCAGAGGGTGTGGAAGTGCAGCCCGTCCAGCAGAGAGAGCAGGGTGGGATCTTTTTCCGCTGCGGCGTCCCACTGGGCGCGGGTGGTGCCAAGGCGGCTGCCGGGGGCACAGGGGTCATAGATGGCGTGGCCTTCCTGCGTGGAGCACTCCGGGTTGATGCGCAGCCCCACGCTCTTGCCCGCAGCCTTGGCGGCGGGGCCGAACTTTTTCAGCTGGCGGGGCGAGTTGAAGACGATGTGATCGGCGCAGCACAGCAGCTCGTCGAATTCGTCGGCCCGGAACGCGGCACAGAAGACATGATTTTCCTTGTCCGGCAGCTCCTCCTTGCCGAGGCGGCTCTCGTACAGGCCGCTGGCCTCGGTGCCCGCGAGGTACGGAGCCAGCAGCGGGTAGAGGTCGAAGTTCGAGAACGCCTTCTGCGCCAGCAGAATCTTGCAGCCGGTGCGCTGCTGCACCCCCAGCAGGATCTCGCCGTTGCGGCGCAGCTGGCTTTCGTCCAGCAGGTAGCAGGGGGTGGGCAGGGAAGCGAGGGCTTCCTCCGGCAGCTTCGCCAGCCCCGCGAAGGGCGGGCGGGTGTCAGCCAGCCGCATCAGTCCACCAGAGCCGGGGCGTGGCTCTCGGAGCGGGGGAGGCCGTACTTGTCCAGTGCGTCCAGATAGGGATCCGGATCGAACTCCTCCACGGTGTGCACGCCCTTGGTGGTCCACTTGCCGGTCAGCAGCATGAGGGCACCGCACATGGCGGGCACGCCGGTGGTGTAGCTGATGGCCTGAGAGCCGACTTCCTTGTAGCACTCCTGATGGTCGCAGACATTATAAATATAGTAGGTCTTCTCCTTGCCGTCCTTCTTGCCGGTGAAGATGCAGCCGATGTTGGTCTTGCCCTTGGTACGGGGGCCGAGGCTGGCGGGGTCAGGCAGAAGGGCCTTGAGGAACTGGATGGGCACAATCTCCTGCCCGTTGAATTCGATGGGGGTGGTGGAGAGCATCCCCACATCTTCGAGGCAGCGCATGTGGTCAAGGTAGCTCTGGCCGAAGGTCATGAAGAAGCGGATGCGCTTGGCCTCCGGGATGTTCTTGGCGAGGGACTCGATCTCTTCGTGGTGGAGCAGGTACATGTCTTTCTGGCCCACCTTGTCGAAGTTGTACTCCCGCTTGATGCTCATGGCCGGGATCTCGACCCAGTGGCCGTTCTCCCAGTAGCTGCCGGGGGCGGACACTTCGCGCAGGTTGATCTCCGGGTTGAAGTTGGTGGCGAAGGCATAGCCGTGGTCGCCGCCGTTGCAGTCGAGGATGTCGATGGTGTCGATGGTGTCGAACTCGTGCTTCTTGGCGTAGGCGCAGTAAGCCTGGGTCACGCCCGGGTCAAAGCCGCTGCCCAGCAGGGCGGTCAGGCCGGCCTCCTCGAACTTCTTGGCGTAGGCCCACTGCCAGCTGTAATCGAAGTAGGCGGAGAACCCGGCCTCCTTGCAGCGCTTCTCGTAAACAGCGCGCCACGCCGGGTCGTCGGTGTTCTCCGGCTCGTAGTTGGCGGTGTCCATGTAGTTGACGCCGCACGCAAGGCAGGCGTCCATGATGGTCAGGTCCTGATAGGGCAGGGCAATGTTCATCACGAGGTCGGGCTGATAGGCCTTGATGAGGGCGATGACTTCCTCGGTCTTGTCAGCGTCCACCTGCGCGGTGGTGATCTTGGTGGCGGTCTTCGGGGCCAGTTCGGCGGCCAGCTTGTCGCACTTGGACTTGGTGCGGCTGGCGATGCAGATCTCGGTGAAGACTTCGGGCACTTGGCAGCACTTGTGGATGGCGACGGAAGCCACGCCGCCGCAGCCGATGATCAGAACTTTGCTCATGGTAAGTCTCTCCTTTATAATGTTTGATCGCGCAGCGTATCTGGGGTCTGCGCCCCGACCGCTGCGTTGTTTTTGATTCAGGCGTTATGCTTGGAAGCCGGGCCAGCCCTTGTCCAGCGCGATGAGGGTCTCCCGCAGCACCTTACAGGCGGTGGCGGTGGAAACGCCGGTGGGGTCCAGCGTGGGGGCCAGCTCGTTGAGGTCGGCGGCGACGATGTTCGCCTTGGCCACGGTGCGGATGGCGTCCAACAGCTGCAAGAAGCTCACGCCGCCCGCTTCGGGGGTGCCGGTGCCGGGGAAGCAAGAGGGGTCGAGGCAGTCGAGGTCGATGGTCAGGTAGACGGGCACCCGGCTTTCGCAGAGCGCTTCCGTCAGCTCGGCGAGGCCGGTGAAGTCGAACTTGTGCAGCTCGGTGTGCTGGGCTGCAAAGTCGAACTCGGCGCGGTCGCCGCTGCGGATGCAGAACTGATGGATGCGGCCGTCTCCCACAAGCTCGTGGCAGCGGCGGAGCACACAGGCGTGGCTGAGCTTGGCTCCCAGATAGTCGTCCCGCAGGTCGGCGTGGGCGTCGAAGTGGACGATGTGGAGGTCCGGGTACTTCTCTACCGCAGCCCGCACGGCCCCCAGCGTGACCAGATGTTCGCCGCCCAGCAGCAGCGGGAACTTGCCGTCTGCCAGAATCTCGGCGGCGCGGCCCTCAATGTCAGAAAGGGCCGACTCGCTGGAGCCGAAGCAGAGCTCCAAGTCGCCGCTGTCGAAGATGTCGAAGTCGGTCAGGTCGGCGTTCTGGTAGGGGCTGTAGGTCTCCAGCCCGTAGCTCTCGTGCCGGATGGCAGCGGGGCCGAACCGGGCACCGGGGCGGTAGCTGGTGGTGGAATCGTAGGGCGCACCGTACAGCACGATGCTGGCGGCGCGGTAGCTGCTGTCGCAGCCGATGAAGTTTTCAATGTTGGGTCGCATCAGTGTTCCTCCACTTCCCGCAGCATCTCTTCGAGGAAGGCGGGCAGATAAAAGGCTCCGACGTGGAGCCGGGCGGTGTAGTAGCGGGTGCGCATGTTCAGCGCTTTCCATGCGGCGGCGTCGAGGTCGTCGATGGGGTGGTACTTCTTGCTGGCAAAGCCGAACAGCCAGTACCCGGCGGCGAAGGTGGGGATGTGGGCCTGATACACCCGGCTGATGGGGAAGGTGGACGCGATCCGTTTGTGGCTGCGCTGCATGGCGCTGGCGTCCTCGGCGTAGAAGGGGCTGCCCTGCTGGTTGACCATGATGCCGTCGGCCTTCAGCGCGTTGAAGCAGCTGCCGTAGAATTCGCGGGTGAAAAGCCCCTCGGAAGGGCCGAAGGGGTCGGAGGAGTCCACGATGATGAGGTCGTACTCCTCCTCGCACCGGCGGATGAACTTGAGGGCATTTTCGAAGTAGATGTGCACCCGGCGGTCATCCATCCGGCAGGCATTGCCGGGCAGGTAGGCGCGGCACGCCTCCACCACCTGCGGGTCCATCTCCACAAGGTCGATCCGCTCCACTCGGTCGTAGCGGGTCAGCTCCCGCACCACGCCGCCGTCGCCCGCGCCGATGACGAGGATATCCTTCGCCTCTTTGTGGACGGCCATAGGCACATGGACGATCATCTCGTCGTAGATGAACTCGTCCCGCTCGGTCAGCATCACGTTGCCGTCCAGCGTCAGCACCCGGCCGAACTCCGGCGTCTCAAAGATGTCGATGCGCTGGTAGTCGCTCTGCTTGGAGTAGAGCTGTTTGCTCACCCGGATGCTGTGTTTCACGTCCGGGGTGTGAAATTCCGAAAACCAAAATTCCATGGTTCATTCCCCCTTATGCCAGTACGTTCAGGTGCAGGATGTCCGGATCTTCGGGGCCGGTCATGCTGCAGCCCTTGGCCTTGGCGTACTCGATGTAATTCAGGATCTCCTTGGTGATCCGTTCGCCGGGGGCCAGAATGGGGATGCCCGGCGGGTAGCACATGACGAACTCACTGCACACCATGCCCTCGGTCTCCCGTAAGGGAAGGCTCTTTTTCGGGGCGTAGAACGCCTCCTGCGGGCTGGCGGCCACCACCGGGTCGATGTATTCCTGACTGAGCAGCCCGGCTCCGTCGGTGCGGTAGCGGCGCTTGATCTCGGCCAAGGCGCTGACCAGCCGCTCCACTTCCTGCGGACGGTCGCCGATGGACAGGTAGGCCAAAATGTTGCCGATGTCGCCGAACTCGATCTGGATGTCGTACTCGTCGCGGAGGATATCGTAGACCTCGATGCCCGCAAGGCCGATGTCCAGCGTGTGCACGCTGAGCTTGGTGGTGTCGAAGTCAAAGACGGAGTTGCCGTTGCACAGCTCCTTGCCGAAAGCGTAGTAGCCGCCCACGGCGTTGATCTCCTCCCGTGCATACTCGGCCATGTCCGCGACCTGATGGAACACCTGCCGCCCCCGCAGTGCGAGGTTGCGGCGGGAGATGTCGAGGCTGGACATCAGCAGGTAGCTGCCGGAGGTGGTCTGGGTCAGATTGATGATCTGGCGCACATAGCCGGGGTGGACATTGGGCCCGATGAGCAGAAGGCTGGACTGGGTCAGGCTGCCGCCGCTCTTGTGCATCGAGACGGAGGCCATATCCGCCCCTGCCGCCATGGCGGAGACGGGCAGCCCGCCGCCGAAGTAGAAGTGGGTGCCGTGGGCTTCGTCCGCAAGGCAGAGCATCCCGGCGTCGTGGGCCATCTTCACGATGGCGCGCAGGTCGGAACAGATGCCGTAGTAGGTGGGGTTGTTCACCAGAACGGCCACGGCGTTGGGGTGCTCCCGGATGGCCTTTTCCACCTGCTCCCGCTTCATGCCCAGCGAAATGCCCAGCCGCTTGTCCACCTCCGGGTTGACATAGACCGGCACCGCGCCGCAGAGCACCAGCGCATTCAGCACGCTGCGGTGCACATTGCGGGGCAGGATGATCTCATCCCCCCGCTTGCAGGCGGTCAGCACCATGCTCTGCACGCTGCTGGTGGTGCCGCCCACCATCAAAAAGGCGTGGGCCGCCCCAAAGGCGTCGGCGGCCAGCTCCTCCGCTTCCCGGATGACCGACACCGGGTGGCAGAGGTTGTCCAGCGGCTTCATGCTGTTCACGTCCACGCCCACGCACTGCTGGCCCAGAAAGGCCGTCAGCTCCGGGTTGCCCCGGCCTCGCTTATGGCCGGGCACATCAAAGGGAACCACCCGCATCTGGCGGAACTGTTCCAGCGCCTCGTAAATGGGCGCGCGGCGCTGGTCAAGCTTGGTCCGCGTTCTGCTCTCGTTCATACTCTTCCTCCGTCCTTGGCTCCTTTTGGCAAAACAAAAAGCGCAGGTCCTGCACACTGGGATGCAGACCTGCGCTTTCAAAAAGCTGTGAATGCACACGAACAAAGCCCACCGGCAGAAAAAGGCCGGAGCAAAGCTGTTTTCGCATGATTCAAAAAGACGGGATGACGAGAGTCTATATAGCAACTACACTTTTACTACTCTTATTGACCGTTTCACAAGTCTGCGCACCACGATGCACAATTTCATGGTTGTAAAGGAACCAACTTATAAAATCTGAGCTTCAAACTCAATCAATAATGGCGGCAATGCCGCCGGTCGGCAGTGGACCCGGCTGTCCGTATGGCCTTAGCCCCGCTGGGCGGTCCTAGGTAAATTGCTTTGAAAAGACTCTGACGTGCTTTGTCTCTCAAAATCGATTGTTATCGTATCATGTTGTACTTTGTCTGTCAATGATTTTTTTGGAATTTTACGAAATTTTGCCTGAATAAGTAATACTTTTTTACAAAGGCAGACGGGAAAGCCCTGCCGCCGGTTTTCGACGCTGTTCGACATGGGGCCCCCAAAAATAGGCCCAAACCTGCGTGAAAGGGGGTGTTTCGTGCGTGAATGGCAGGTGCGGCAGGAGAAAAAGTATGGTAAAATAGAGTCGTAAGGGGGCGTAGCGATGGAGCTGCGAATAGCGATCGTCGAAGATCAGGAACCGGAAGCACGGCGGCTGGAACTGCTGCTGCGCCGGGCGTTCCAAGGGGATGAACCTATCTGTACGAGGTTTTCCAGCGGCGACGATCTTCTAGCGCGATTTACCACCAGTGCATATGAAGTGGTGTTTTTGGATATCTGTATGGCGGGCACCAACGGCATCGAGACGGCCCGGCAGCTGCGAGAGAAAGACCCGCGGCTCCTCATCGTCTTTGTGACCTCCTCGCCGGAATATGTGTGGGATGCCTTCCCGGTGCATCCCTTCGATTACTTACTGAAGCCCTATAAAGAGGAAAAGATCGCGCTCCTGACCGCCGAGCTGCGGCGGGTGCTGTGCCGGCAGGAACCGGAGCTGGATGTGCGGATCGCGCGGCAGACCATGCAGATCCCGCTGAGCAAGGTCCACTACGCGGCCTCCCAGAACCACATCGTCCGGGTCGTGACCGACGACGGTGAGTGCCGCGCCGCAGCGACCTTTTCCCAAGTGGAGCAGGAGCTTTCTGCCCACGAAAACTTCCTTGTCTGCAACCGGGGCGTCCTGCTGAATATGGACAAGGTGCTGCGGTTCGAAGGCGACTGTTTCGAGATGCTGGACGGTGCGCGGCTGCCCATCCGCCAGAAGGACAAAAACACCCTGTTGGCACGCTTTACACAGTATCAGTTCCGCCATATGCAGCGGGAATTTTAAGTTCCGAGAGGAGGCAAAAAGCCGTGAATGCTGCGCAGTTTGGACGCTACTTTCTCGAATTTGCATTATTGTATCCGGGAGCGTATCTCTGCCTTGCCCCGCTGCGGGAGCACCTGACCGCGCCCCGCAGGACCTTTGGCATTGCGGCAGGGCTGGTCACGGTGATCTGCGTTGTCTGCGCGGGGGTCTGCTCTGTGCTGGAGGTACCGAGCAACTATTTCCTGCTGCCCATCCTCATCGTGGCGTTCTGGCTGCTGCGGTGGCGGGTGGCTCCGGGGGTGTCGGTCACCCAGACGGCCTTCCTGTTCGCCGTTGCGGCGGTGATGCTGGCGGTCTGCTCGCTGCTGGCTGCGGTGCTGAATGCCCGCGCCGAGACCGGCAACGACGAGGCGGTCTCTCTTGCATCCACAGCGGTGATCGCGCTGGCGCTCTCGGTGGTGCTGAGTACCATCTTCACCTTCACCGCCGTCCGGTGGAGCACATGGCTGCTGGGGGAGTACCACGGCGAAGCGTTTTGGCAGTCGGCGTGGCCGCTGCCCGCCATCTACGCGGCCTTCCTCATCTTCTGTATGCCGCGGGACTCGGCCATCATCCTCATCAACCGGATCATGATCATCGCGGTGCTGGCCGTGTCCATCTCCCTGCTTGGCATCTTCCTGCTGCTGTACGAGATGTACCGGGTGGCAATGGAGTACACCCGCAACACCCGGCTGGACCGCGAAAATCAGCTTCTGGCCGTGGAATCCCGCCGCTATATGGAGCTGCGGGCCTATATGGATCAGACCCGCAGTCTGCGCCATGACTTCCGCCAGCATCTGCACGTCATTTCCGGCCTGACGGAGGCGGGGGAGCTGGAGGAGCTGAAGAGCTACCTGCGCCAGTACGAGGACGAGTTGAACGATGCCCGGCCCACCCTCTGCGCCAACCCCGCCGTGGATGCGCTGGCCGGCCACTACGACAGCGACGCCCGGCAGAAGGGAATCCCGGTGGAATGGAAGCTGGAGCTGCCCAAGCGGCTGCCCCTGCCGGAGGCGGACTTGTGTACGCTGCTGGGCAACTTGCTGGAAAACGCCGTGTTCGCCAGCCAGAAGCTGCCGCCGGACGAGCGGCAGGTGCGGGTGATGGCCCGGATGCTGAGCCCGGCGATGCTGGGCATCGTGGTGGAGAACCGCTACGACGGCGTGCTGAAAAAGCAGAAAGGCATCCTGCACTCCACCAAGCATGAAGGGCAGGGCATCGGCCTTGTCTCCATCCATACCACCGTGCAAAAATACCACGGCAACCTGACCGTCGAGACGGAAAACAATGTATTCCGGGCCAATGTGCTCCTGAATTTATAACAACTTTACTGGAATCTGGAGGATCGACATCATGAAACTGACACGACGCAGCTTCCTCAGCGCATCCGCGCTCACCCTTCTGGCCTGTGGGCTGGCCCCCGCCGCCAGCGCCGCCGAGACCAACGGCCTGTTTTCCGGCTTGTTGGAAAGCTCTGCCGAGACTGCCCTGCCCCCCAACCCCCTGACGGCCAAGGTCGTGGACCCGAACCCCTTTATGGGCCGGAGCGAATCCAACATCCACCACGACTGCTACAACACCGACTCCACCGATGCAGTCCTGCCCATCGGCATCGAGCCGGAAGTCAACGTGGCCATGGAAAAGATCAACCCCAATGCCTCCCCGGCCATCTTCTTCGACAATTTTGACAACCCCGTGGTCCCGCTGCTGGGCGGCCTTGCCATCCGCGACCTCGACGCCGCCGAGGTGGTCACGCTGGGCTGCTTCTCGCCCGCAAAGCACGATGGCGGCGGGTATGTCATCCAGAGCTCCTATTCCTTTGTGGATGGGCGGAACCTCATCGTCTGCCCCACCAGCCACAACCATGTCCTGATGCTCAAGGCGACCGATGAGACCGGCACCCCGCTGCCCATTTTCGAAAAGGTGCTGGATATCAACATCAAAGCCGCCGCCGAGCGGGTGCTGGGCCGGACGCTGGAACAGAACCTCCTTTCCATCGTCTTCGATTACGAGGGCAACCTCTGGTTCGTAACGGGCGGCTTCCGCATCTACCCCGACCGCGGCCAGCAGGGAGCCATGGGCTACATCTCCCATGCCGCCATCGAGACCATTCTGGCGGGCGGCACCGCCGACCTTGACCACGAAGTGCATGTCTACGCGCCGCAGCCCGGCGAGGGTGCCGAAAACGGCATCGCATCCTGCAGGGAGGGGGCAGTCATCCTGACCAATCTCGCGTGCTATCTGCTGCGGGCCGACAACGGCGTGGACATCGTCTGGCGCACCCCCTACGCCAGCGCCGGGGCCAAGGACAGCCGGGAAGGTGCGGCCACCACCGGCGGCGGCCTTGCATGGGGCGGCGGCTGCTCGCCCTCCCTCAGCCCGGAGCTGGTCTTCTTCACCGACAATCTGGAAACGGTCAGCCTGATGGCGCTGGACATCCGCACCGGTGCCGTGGCGGCAAGCTGCCCGGTCATCGACGAGCTGCCCGCCAATATGCCGGTCTCGGTGGAAAACTCCGCCATCGTCTACGACCACGGCAACGGCACCGTCAGCACCATCGTCTGCAACTGGTTCGGCGCGGGCAGCCCGAACCTCGCTAAGCCCGACAGTGATTCTTCCATCCAGAGCTATGAGAATATCTACGACCGGAACTGGCTGCGCAAGGGCAACTGCATGATTATGCCCGGCGTCGAGCGGGTGGACACCGTGAAAAAAGCGGACGGCAGCTGGGCTATGAAGAGCGTTTGGTGCCGGGATGACCTGAGCGATACGTCCATGATGAAGCTCTCCACCGCCACCGGCTACATCTACGGCTTCGTGCAGGATGTGGACAGCGGCATGTGGCAGTACATCGCCCTCGACTTTAACAGCGGAAAAACCGTGCTGACCGTGGATGTTTCGTCCCTTTACGGCTACAACAACATGGCCATCGGCATGTATGCCGGGCGGGACGGCAACAAGCTGTACTGCCCCACCGGCTACAAGGAACTGCTCCGCTTGCAGGATCGTTTTGTCTATCTGCCTGAAATGCCCTACCGCAAAGTGGATCTGGACAAGACCCGCCGTACCGTTGTCACCCCCGCCGCCTTTGCCGCAGCCGGCGGGCAGGGCAACCCGGCCACATGGCTCCACACCGTTACCTTTGACAATCTCCATCCCCAGACCATCGCGGCCATCCGGGTCAACGGCCTGACCGGCCGCGCGGCGGACTACAAGCTCTATGCGCTGGGCACCGATGGCCGGTACCACGCCTTTACCGGGAACTGGTCGCTGGAAAAGGCCTCCGGCAAGCTCCGCGCCCAGAACGTGTATGAGATCCGCTTCGCGCTGCAGGACGGCGGTGCGTTTGACTTGAGCACCGACGCCAAGGAAGTGACGGTCTCCGTCCTGCTGGCCCGCTGACGTTTCCGAAACAACAGGAGGTTCCCCCCATGAAATTGACCCGACGTGAGTTCTTGCATCTTTCCACGGCGGCCGCTGTCGCGGGTGGCGTGACGCTTCTGCCGGTGGGACAGGCCGCGGCTCTGGCTGCACCGAGTGTGCAGCAGCTGGTGGAAGAGGCGTATCTCTACGCCTTCCCGCTGGTGCTGATGGACGCCACCAAGATCGTTTCGACCAACACCGAAACGGCCACGGAACGGCGGGCCCCCGTCAATCAGCTCATCCATGTCCGCAGCCTGATGGATGCGTCCAGCCGCACGGTCGTGAGCCCGAATGTGGATACCATCTATACACAGGCGTGGCTGGATGTCCGCGCGGAACCGATGCTCTACGTGGTGCCGGAGACCGACCGCTTTTTCAATGTGCAGGTGCTGGACGGCTGGACCAATACCATCGCGGTCTTGGAGGAGCCGGGAACCTATGCCATCGTCCGCTCCGGCTGGCAGGGCACCCTGCCGGAAGGGGTGCGGCGGGTGGAAGCCCCCACCGACACGGTTTGGTGCATCGCCCGCATCGTGCTTTCCGGGCAGGAAGACCTGCCCAATGTCTATGCCATTCAGGACCGGATGGCGCTGCTGCCGCTGTCGGCTTATGAAGCGGGCAGCTACACGGCCCCCACCGGCAGCTACGACCCGGCGAACGAATTCGTGCCGGTGCAGCATGTCCTTGCGATGAGCCCCAAGGAATTTTTTGCCGCTGCCAATGCGCAGATGGAGACGAACCCGCCCGCTGCGGAAGATGCGCCGATGCTCCGGAAGCTTTCCACCCTCCATGTGGGCCCCGGTGAAACGTTTGATGAAAAAGTCCTCGGTCTGGGCGGGACGCTGCGCTGGAAGCTGATGCTGCTCCAATTGAAGAAAAAACTGCAGACCGAAGCAAAGCAGTATGCGAAGCAGCTGGGCCAGTGGGCCTACTACGGCGACCCCATCGGCAATTTCGGGACGGCATATACTTACCGCGCCTTGGTGGCGCTGGCCGGGCTGGGGGCAAACACGACGGACGTCGCCATTTATCCCAAGACTTCGACCGATGCTGACGGGGATCCCCTGACGGGCAAAAAGACCTATACGTTGCATTTTGATGCCTTCCCGCCGACGCTGGAAAAGGGTTTCTGGTCGGTGACAGCCTACGGGGAAGACGATTTCCTGATCGACAACGCCATTGGCCGTTACTGTGTCAACGACCGCTCGAATCTGAAGCGGAACGCCGATGGTTCGGTGGATATCCTCCTTTCCAAGGAGGCCCCGGTGAACCCGGCCAACTGGCTCCCCGTCGGCGAGGGTGAGTTCCACCTCTTCCTCCGCATCTACAAACCGGATTGGACCGCGCTGGACGGCTGGGAGCCGCCCACGGTCCGCGCCCGGTAATGGCAGTGGCCATAAGTGCCGCCTGACTTTTGCCATTCTCTTTCTCCTTTGAGCCGTCGTCTGTTCACTGCCTCGTGGACAGACGATTTTTTGTAGGCGTTCTCCCGGCGGGAGCTGGTGGGCCTGAGCTGGTACGACGCCGGGGCACGCTCCTTTTACGGCACCGAGCCGCTGCGCAGCCTGAAGGACTTGCAGGGCAAGACCATCCGTGTGCAGGACAGCCAGATCGACGCGGCGGAAAACAACGGGCCCGCCGACTATTTCATGGACTGTCTAGAATAAACAAAAGTTTCACGAAAAATCCCTTGTGTTCTGGAACGTGAAATGGTATCCTTAAAGTGCCCTGCAGCATTCTGCGGAGAATCCATCAAAAGGGAGCATCTGGCGTATCATGCAGAAAAAAACGCAAAAACTCATGGCGGCTGTCGTGCTGGGTATCATTATAATATTAGCGGTGGTGGGCTTTGCTGCGGCGCGTCCCGCAGATTCAGGAGCGGCTTCGGAGTCTGCATCCGGTTCGAGCGAAGCGGCGCAGGAGCCTGCATCCAGCGCGGCAAGTGCATCATCCCCGGCCAGCTCTGCGGTGTCGGAGCCGGCAGACTCCGCGGCAGCTTCAGAAGAGGCTGCGGAGCCTGACTCCGTTTCGGAGAGCGAACCGGCATCTTCCAGTGAAGCAGCCAGCAGTTCGGCTTCCTCGTCGGACGCCGCCCATTCGCAGCCCGCGTCCAGTGCGGCTTCGTCCCACCCGGCCTCTTCTCATCCGGCTTCCGGCAGTGAGCCTTCCAGCACCCCCTCCAGCAGCGCCAGTGCCGAAAGCGCAGTGGATGCCAAGATCAACGCCTACGTGCAGGAGATCAAGGCTTTGCAAAAGCGGACAAGGAAACGGCTGTTTGATACAGTGAGCGACTCCTACAACGAGTACATTTCCCACCCGGTCGAAGAGCGTTCTCTTGCGCTGAAGGTCTCGGTGGTCCTCGGAAAATCCAGTCGGCTGACCCAGATCCAGAACGACTGTGATAAGGAGTTCAATGTCATCATCAAGGAACTGCGCCAGTACCTGACGGACAATGGCCGCGACCAGAGCATCGCGGATCAGGCCGAACGGGAATACAAGGCGGAAAAAGATGCTGTGACCAAGGAACTGACGAACCTAACCTACAGTCAGGTCACCGGCAAGGGCGAGGGTGCCCAGTGGCTTCAAGACCACTACGCCGAGTGGGGCTCCTGATCTTTGCAGAAGAAACGCAAACCGCGCAGGGCGGGTCCTCCCCAAGGGGAGCGCCGCCCTGCGCGGTTTTTTGTCCAGCCGTTTTTGCATCTCAGGAGAGAAGGCTCTGCAATACATCTGTAAAGCTCTCCAGCGCTTTGCGGAGCTCCACGAAGCGCTGAACGTCCGCATCGGTCATCCGGGAGCTGGGGGCCACCACAGCTGTTTCGGCGGCGGTGACGGTGCCGTTGAGGGCGATGGTTACCTCATGTTCCGGGATGGTCAGCAGGATGTGGAGGGGCGTTTCCTTGGCGAAGAGCGTCTTCAGGGGCAGACCGACGATGCAGCTCAGGCCGCTCTCACCCGCGGGCAGTTGGTAATAGGTGTAGCCGTCCAGCGCCCCGGCAGGGGAGACCTTCTGCAGCGCGCCCAGCGTCAGGGAAAGGCTGGTCATGTCCTGCAACTCCACGGCGGAAAGCTCCACGCCCAGCAGGGAAGCCAGCTGGGTCTGGGAGATGTAGCTGCCCATGCTCCAGCCCGGCAGCACCAGCCCCGCCAGCGGTGCGGCGCTCACGACTTCGTTGCGCAGGTAGGTGTAGAGCTGCCCGGCGTCGTAGAGGGTCTCCTTGGCGTCGATGTATACCCGCGTAAAGGCATTGCCAGTCTTTCCGGACGTCAGGGCGAACTGGAACTTGCCCGGCGCATACTGACCGGAAACGGTGCCCTGCGCCGCGCCCGCCTGCTGCAAGACGCCGTAGAGGGCGGGGGTCTCGGCGGCAGGGGAGGTCACGGTGTAGCTGAAGTCAAATTCGGCTCCGGCCTGAATGGCCCGGACCTTCTGCCGCAGCAGTGCGTAGGCCGTGCCGCCCGCCGCAAGGCAGAGTACCAACAGGCAGAGCAACAGGATGAGCGCGGCCCGGCCGCGCTTTTTTTGTTTGGAAGCGGTCATGAAGAACCCTCCTTTTTAATGTCGGCACGCGGCCACGAAGGCGTCGAACAGGCCCTGCATGGCGGGGTCGGCGGTGCTGAGCCACTCCGGGTGCCACTGGACGCCGAGGCAGAATTTCGCGTCCGGTTTCTCGATGGCCTCCACGATGCCGTCTTCGCTGAGGGCCGCAAGGGTCAGGCCGGGGGCGATCCGATCCACTGCCTGATGGTGCTGGCTGTTGACGAGGACGGTGTCCTGCCCCAAGATCTGTTCCAGCTTTGTGCCCCGGCGGACGGTGACGGTGTGGATCTTGGCCCAGTGGTCGTTGTGGGGGACATGGGCAAAGGGCTTGATGTCCTGATACAGCGTGCCGCCCAAGACGACATTCATCACCTGAATGCCCCGGCAGATGCCCAGCACTGGCTTGTCAGCGGCCAGAAAGGATCGCAGCAGCGGCGG